>ERZ772967.3171-NODE-3171-length-10159-cov-3.503959_pt1 | contig 10159 bp, 9 predicted proteins | sample MGYA00511677_ERZ772967 | MGnify/ENA primary metagenome ERZ772967 (study PRJEB29015, sample SAMEA2737931) | human oral metagenome | biome: human oral; feature: human-associated habitat; material: dental | place: China | collected 2146 ...
AGCTTGCCGAAAAATCATTTTTCTGTTTCCATCCCTCTAAGGAAGTTTAGGAAGCCGTTACGTCAAGACAGGAACAAGCTTCTTTAAGAGATTGTACCACACTATGCCGATATCCGGCTGGAGCAAAATTAAAAATCAACACTGCTGTAACAAGGTTCAACGATGTTTTTAAACCTGCGTCGCCCCTCCAGGCCTTTTACACTATCATGGGGCGACGCAGAAATTGAAACCTGCTGTGAAGTTGTCAATTTGCAGAATAAACCTTAAGGCTGATTATGTAACTTTTCAGCCCTAAAGGGCACGGGACACGGGCAAAAACCGCTCTCGTCATGCGCTTCAAACACGTTCAGGATGCGCTCAACGAAGCGCTGCTCCATCAAAAAATGGCACTACAAGGACCGGGCTGCTACAGCAGCACGGTACGCCATCCCCATGCCGAAACACGCACGCCGGCAGCGCCGCCTTCAATCCTATTCCATTGTACATCCAAATACGCTCGGATGGCCCTATCGTTGGAGATCAAGTTCCACCCTCTTTAAAAAAAGCTGGCAGAATATCGCAAAAGGAAGTGTCATTGCCGGTTTCCAATCCTGCTAAAGGAAGCTTTAAAAGGGTGACTGTGAGCTTGTTCAGAGACGGGAGATTCGGGGTTTCCAATCCTGCTAAAGGAAGCTTTAAAAGGAACAATTTTTAGAGCGGCCACAGGCCGCAGGAGGAGGTTTCCAATCCTGCTAAAGGAAGCTTTAAAAGCCGTTGCATCAAGGCGGAAACCGTTTTTCAATTCAACCACTCAGCTAACTGCGCCGCCCCCTGCCCTTTTATCCATCAGGCAGGGGCGACGCAGAAATTGAAACCTGCTGTGAAGTTGTCAATTTGCGCCGCAGGACCTCAAAAGGGCTGGATTGTTTCAGCTCGCTCCAGCCCGTTCCCGCCCACTACACCAGAAAATCCGTCTCTCCGCGCTCCACGCCAAGGACCTCGCGCGACATATAGCGCTCCGTGCGCCACATGTAGAATAGCACGCTATCATATTGCAGGTCCAGCACCTTGTGTACGTCCATCTTCAGTGCGGCCATGGAAGCGGGCGTCAATTCCCCCTCCAACACCGAGTTCTGAATCCACGTGAGGTAGCGCCGCGCCGTCTTCAAGACCTTGCCAACGCGCTTCTCCCCCACGTCATAGAACATCAGGACGAACACCTCACCACCTGCTCACGAAGGGTTCGTAGGGCGCGTCGCCCAGAATGTGCTTCTGTATCTTATAGGCCTCCATGCGCACCAGCCCCCGATAGCTGACGTTGCGCTTCAAACGCGGATGCTCGATCGTCTCGTTGACCCGCGCCTCCCAGGCGCGCAAGACGACCTCGCGCCCCCGGTCGTTCAGGTAGATGCCGCCGCCCGTCTCCTTTTCAAAGTGCTTTTCCTGAATCTCTCGCTTGTTGACCAGAGAAAAGATCAGGCGGTCGACGAGGATCGGCTTGAATATCTCCGCAATATCCAAATTCAGGCTGAACCGCCGAAAGTTCGTCTCGTGCAGGAAGCCGATGCGAGGGTCCAGGTGCGTCCTGTAGATCTGCGACAGCGCCAGAATGTAGCACATGGAGTTCAGGAAGCTGATCAGCGCGTTCATGCGGTTGGTCGGCGGGCGGCGGGTCCGCTCCAGCATCTTGAATCCCTCATCCTGAACCAACCGATCGAAGAATTGATAGTACCGATTTCGGGCGTTGCCCTCGATTCCCATCAGGCCGGGGACGTCCTCACTCCGCGGCGCCAGGTCCTCGAAACGTTCCAGGTCCTCCAGAATGTCCTGGACGTCCAACGAGGCCCGACGCTGGTAGTATCCCACCACCTTGCGCATGTTCTGAATCGCGCCGACGATGAGGGCCGAGGCCAGCGCGTGACGCTTGCCCCCATCCATGCAGTGCGCCGCCTGAGCCAGGATGACGGCTCCTGAGTTCATGTGCTCGCGCGGGTAGTAGGTCCCGGCGTAATAGCCGTGATAGTTGAAAAAATGGAGGATGATCTGCTTTTGGGTCAAAAACTCCAAAAGGCTCTTGTTGAGCTCCAGGTCACCCAGCACCATGATCTCGTCCGTCGTCTCCACGGGCAGGAAGCGCGGCTTTTGCCCCGGCTCGCCCGCCCTCTCCACAAACAGCGTGTTGTCCTTGCGCCGCAGCGCTCCTGAGCTCAAGAGATACAGGGTCTTACCCATCTCGCCCTCCCCCCTCTTAAAACAGCTAAAACAGCCTATCCCCAGCAATACTCGGCATAGGCACATTTGCCACAGTATTTACAGGGCTCCGCCGCAGGCGGGGCGTCCCTCCGAACAAGCGTCCCGATCGCGTCATAGGCGGCGTCCAGCTCCGCCATGAGCTCGTCCGTCAACACCACCTCGACGCGCTTCTTCTCGGTGGGGAACATCAGGACCCCTCGGGCCTCGATCCCGGCCTTTCGAAGATCGTAGAGGTAATGGGCAAGCTGCAGCCGCGCCGACCGCTCCGCGCGGCTGCTCTTCTTGACCTCGCAGACCACCAGATCGCCATCCGCGCCCTGAACGAAGTCGAACCTGTTGTCCCCGAACGCCACCTGATGCCGCTCCCTGGCGTAGCTATTCCGGTCGATCAGGCGCCCCAGGGCGAGGAAGTCATTGCTCTGATCGGCACTCACACTATGTCCCAGAAGCCAAACTTGACGTTTGCAAATCCAAAAAGCCTGAACCAAATGCCCATTGACGTTCACAGGTTCGGAGAACATGAGAGCGCCTCCTATATCATATTATCTGACACGTCAAACTCCTTTAGCTTCACTCCAATCTCCTCATCGTACTCTACCTCGAGTACGTTCAAATGCTCCATTCCCCTCAGCACATCCGAAGGGTGAAACATCTTTGCCTGATAGAGCCCGATGGGGACCTCGAATTGCGCGATTTTCAGGAAATCAGCCCTGTTCCTGCTCGACCAGAGCTCCCGGACTTCTTCATAGAAGCGATACGGAATAACCTGCACCTTAAGGAACTCGATTTTGCGCGTCAACGCCTCTTCCTGAAAGATCACCTCATCCAGAATGGAGACATCGGGGTTCGCAACGATGCATCGCGCGAGTTCCTTGCCCCCCTGGTAGTTTTCATCCTCAATCTCAAGGTTGCAGTATACTTCCTCCAACATCAGAGACAAATCCCGCTCAGAAGGGGCCCCCTCCCATCGCTGCAGGACGTCCAGCGTATATTCCAGGGCATCCCCTGCGTTCTTGTAAACATACTTTTTAGCGGTGTCGCTGATGGGGAAGACCACAAAACGGGCCCCTGCGGACCTTCCGAACCGGTTGCAACGTCCCGCGCGCTGAATGAGGCTGTCCAGGGGTGCACACTCGCTTAGCATGAGGTCGAAGCTGATGTCCAATGAAACCTCTATGGCCTGAGTCGCGATGACAAGGTCCACGCCGGCAGGCCGTCCTTCCCCGTCCTTCTGCAGCAGGAGTTTTTCCTTCTCGTCTCTGTCCTGCATAATAAAGCGGCTGTGGTAACATAGGACCGTTTTACAGGGCAGTTTTTCTTTCAGAATGGATTTCCATCGCAAAAACACCTCCTGCGCACTATCCACCGTGTTCACGACAACGGCTACCTTACGTCCCTGCTTAAGGGCCTTTAAAATCTCATCATCGAAAGATTCCAGCAGTGCATCCCTATACTCCCATGAACACTTCCGTTTTTCCATCAGCTCCTCGGCAACGACGGGCGTTTCCAAGCCCAGAAGGGCCTGAAAGTGTTCCCTCAGTTTCCGGGGCATCGTGGCGCTCATCACCATGACCCGACCTCCCATGGTCTTGATGCGCTTGATGCTCTCCGTGATCAGAGCCAGGGTAAAGGGAGCGTAAGCGTGAATCTCGTCAAAGACAACCGAGGCACCAAGCGTAGCCAACTCCTTGAAGAACCAGTCTCCCATGTTGAAGTTGGCCGTCAACAGCTGATCCACCGTCGCCACCATCACCGGAGCCATAAACGCTTTGTACTGGCGCAGCGCTTTGAGTTTGTCCTCAACGCTTTGTTCCTGCTCTTTTTCCTCTTTTTGAAGCACAAGGTACACCCCGGCCCCCGAATGAGATATCCCGCAGTCCATGGGATCAAAATAGGTCTTCATCCGTTCGTACAGGCTGTTGGACGTTACCTTGGTCGGCATCAGAAACAAAACCTTGCTCGCCCCTTTATTCAGGGCCCAGAGCAGCGAAGCCTCCGTCTTTCCGCTGCCCGTGGGCGCGATAGCCAGAACGTCTCCTGGGCTTCCCTCGCACAGAGTCTGAAACGGGTATTTGGCATAGGGAGGATCGTCAGGGCCGGCTTGTCGTTCCACCCGTTCCCGCAGCTTATCGTTCAGCTTTTGGGAATCCAGGGTATGCCGAAGCCTCAAACGGTTCCTGGGGCTTGCGGACGCCTGCCAATCCGCATACCCGACAATCCCGCGCACCAAGGCGGAAATCGTCCTGTTTCTTGCCCCATCGATCCCATTTAGCATTCGGAAGGACAAACAGCGATTGCAAAAATCGTCAAGAAACCGTGCAACCCAGTTGCAATCCTCGTCCATATCCTCAAAGAGATGAGGATTCAGCAGTTTTTTCAAGGCCTTATCGTCTTGAGCCGCAAGCGTTTTCCATCGGTCATCGAAGTTCAGCCCAAATTGTATCTGCTCCGTCGTCAGCCTGTCGGGCTTTGGGGTGCCCCTCTCCCTGACAAACGCAGACCAGGCGCGATCCAGCTTTTTGTGATGGCCCAGGACAGCCCAGACGTCGTAGGGAAACACCCCTTTCTTCCTGTCCCAAAGCGAATGAAGGAGACAGGCGGAGAGCAGTTCATGACGAAAAAACCGTTTTGGATCGTCCTTCCCATCAGGCCCCAGACGACGGCGCATTCTCGCCTGGAAGAAGTCCCCCAACTTCCCGATGTCATGAAAAAAAACGGCCCTAAGGCAAAGGGCCGTTAACTCTGCGCACGAAGTCTCCAGTCGGGAACACACACTCTCCAGGGCTTCCCGATTGAGGTTCAAAAACTCGGAGGCGATCTCCAGACACGACCCCACGTGGTACTCGTAAGTGCCCTCCAAGCCGTCCAGAGCTTTCGCATAAAAGATCATTATCCTGCATCCTCCAAGCCGTAGAGAGGCACTGGAAGTGCCGCGTTCTGGAAGCGGAATGCTCTTTGCGCACGTTGCAGGCGCTGATGCCCCGTCAGGAAAGTAAAGAGACGGTAGCGACTCCCATGGCGCTCGGCTCCCTCAAACTCAAAATCCACAATCAAGGGGCGCACTAAGGGAGCGTTTAAGGTCTCCGCCACGCAGGAACGCTTCAGGGCCTCCCAATCAAACTGCACACCTTCGGCGTAATCCCCGGCAAGCAAGGTGTCTCTAAAGACGGCGCTTACCTCCCCCTCCCCCAGGTCGCACAACTCGGAAACCTCCTTCACCATGGCGATATCATCACTGTTGCCCAAGGAAAGCGCGTAGGCTGGATCAATAAAAGCTGTCCGCAACCGGCTTGCCTCCTGTTGCCCATCAAAAGCATAAAAGACCGTGAACCTGGGGCTCGCCAGAAACTCCCGATTCAGGATATCCTTCCGCACGACCTTGGATAGTCCGTACAACTTCGCACGAGCCGACTCCTCGTTTCCCCTAGGAAGCGCCATCTTGTCGTAATTCCAAAGGTCTATGCCTCTTCCTTCGGCACAGCCCGAAGCGCCCACAAAGAGCCTCGCGCCCTTGAAATACTGCCAGGCCTCCTCAAAGGTCCTTCCCGTCGCCGCCCCGGCCATCCCCACCAGTGCGGAGATGGGAGGCAGGGGCAGCGTCGCCTGATAAAGATGAGAACCGGGCTCTCGAAATGAGGCCGTCATCCCATGAAGCAATACGAAAAAACCGTACATGGCTACCCTCCGTAGACCTCGTCCAACCATCCTCTCATCATATCGAACGCCTCCCCCAGAGGCTTTGCCACCTCCATATCACGGGAGAAAAAGCCCTTGCGTTCCCCCAGAACCCAGTGGACGACGGCCCCCTCACAGTCCTTAAGGGTGTTCTCGATCAGGTTGTGCTCCACGAAACTTAATTTTTTCTTCTCCTTGTCCTCCTCGGAGCAAACGCGGACGCACTCCATGAAGATAGGATTTTTGACCTTCATCAATGCGGCTGCCACAAACTTGGGTGAGATGTCCGCCAGGAAGCGGCTCTGGCGTCCGATCCCCCAGAGATTCTGGATAGCGTCCAGGAGCGCTGCTAAACGACGCTTTTTCTCGCCAGGCACCAGATCCAGTTTGTAGGTCTCGGCATCGGCAACCCCGATCCGATCCAACTCGATCAGGATTGTCCCCCTGTAAAAACCGGAGTGAATTTCCGTCTCGAAGATGTTCGGGTTTCCTCCGGCCTTGACACCCATGTAGTTCGTCGCAAAATCCAGCTCCCCTCGATAGGGTTCCAGGGAAACCAAGGGAGAGACGCGCACCGGGCCCGTGCGTTTTTTCGTGACCTTGTCGGCAATCATAAAACCGAAAAGGTCGTCATCAATGTAGGATGCAGGGTCTCCCAGTGTCGCCGTCGCCCCCTTCGCCTGTTTGGCCAGCGCCGCTTCCGAAAGTTCCCAGCCCAGCACCGCCAGCTGCTCGCGCAGATCCCGGCGAATGGCCTGAGAGGACTTGTACGGATACTCCTCGCCGTCGTTCATTCGGATCTTCTTGATGCTGGAGATGTTGTCGGCCTCCTTGTCGGAACCGTTCAAAGAGGCGTAAGAGGCGTGCGTCAGATAGGTCAGCGTCAAACATTTGGAACTCGTCATCTCAATATTACCTCCTGCAATGTTTTTCCGTCATTCGTTACCGGACTGCGAATCCTTAGCTCCAGAAGCACGAGGGCGCATAACGTTGTTGTAGGCGTTCAAAGCGGCAATCATGCAATAGGCCCTGAACTCCTCGAAGGGGACGTCACTCTCGGCCAAAACCCCCGCCGCGATCTCCTTGTTGACGACGATTCCGTAGCGGAACTGCAGGCGATTCAGCTGCTCCAGAAAATCCGTCGCCATTCGGGTCTTGCGCAGGGCAAACAGATCCCCCTTGACGGCCTTCATGCTTTCAAGGCCCTCCCCTTCTTCCACCAGAGCCTCCTTCGCGGCCAGGACGATCTGCGCCCCCAACTTTGTCGCAAGGGCAATTTGATCCTTTGTCATGCCTTTAGCCATGCCTCTTTTCTCTCCTTCCTCCGAATCCCGACAATGCGCCACCAGCTCGTAGGCCATCACGAAGAACAAAATACGGCCAAAGCTAGGATAATCGACCGCCAGAGATTTTTTGAACACGAAACTCTCCACACGGCACACGATGGATTTCTTCTCGAACACACACCGCAGCAGGTCGTTGCGATCCATTCCATTCAACGGATCATAAGGTTTTTGAGGATTGGGGAGCTCCAAGTCCCAAAAGAGGAGCTCGAAAAACTGTCCAATATCCTGGGCCATCGCCTCCGGGGCCTCGGCACGGATATATTTTTTAATAAAGCCAATCAGCCGGAACAGGTAGGCCGTGTCGGTATAGGTGACAACCTCCTTGGTGATGAACGTGCTCCCCTTGGAGTCCAGAGCCGCAAGGACGACGTTCAGCGCGGCCGTCCGCCTGAGGGACTCCCCGTCGATCTCATCCTCGTCCGGGTCCTCCAGGGCGTGCGCCTCGTTTCGGCGCTGTTGTTGATTCTTCAAGACCAGCTCATAGGCCGCCAGATAGAACCCCCACAGAACCTCATAGGACAAACGAGCACCCTGCAGGATGCGGCTTTTTTCTCCGAAGTTGTAGAAATAAATCTTGTCGTCATCCAATGAAAGTCGCAGTGGGGAGGGAATCCCAAACGTCAGGTGAGCGTCCACCAACACGCCCAGATCTCCTGAGTTCAGCTGCATGATGTACGTCAGAGAATCTGCAACCTTGTAATACGATGCGTGAACGGCAAACTTGCCCAACAACTGACATTCCCAACAGATGAGGTCGGGCGCCCCCAAGTCGGAATTGAAGGAGAAGGTCGCACTCTGGCTTGAAAACAGGGGGAAAGAGGTCTGAGAGACCCTGCCGCAGACGGAGGTCTGCCCGCAGACGGAACACACGGCCCCTCCACCCCGCTTGGCCCTGGGAAAAAACTCCAGTTTGGGATGGCAGACGGGCTGCTCGTAACAGAGCTTTTTCTGCGTGCCCCATAGAGATTTCTTATGCTCCTTCAGGTAAGCCGTTACCTCCTCCTGGAGCGACGCGGACAAGTTCTCGAACGCCTCCGCCTGCCCCCTCCAGCTCGTGGCGCTTACCGACAGGGCGGGAACCGGCGTCGGCATCCGTTTGGGCAGGCAAACCAACTCTTTCTTATCCCGATTGTAGCAAACGAGTTCCGGATTCTCCTTTTGCTTTTTCGTCGACCGATTCCACCAGTTGGAAGCCAGTTTTTCGTAACAGACCTCCAGGAACGGCGTCATCCGGTCGTCCGGTGCCTCGATCGATAAGCCGTCGAAGTTCACCGAAACCTTCACGTCCGGCCAACGCGAACGCTCGGAAAGCCCCTGCTCCGTCTTCTGCAATAGTTCTCCAGCGATGAAATACAGCCCCATCAGGCCGGAATCGAACCACCAGTGTCCTCGCGCCTTGAACGTGTGTCGAATGACCTTCACCCCCACAGCGATCCAGGGAAGCACTGATTCATCTTAAAAAAGTTATCGAAAGCGATCAAGGCTCCTCAAACGAAGGATATCTTTCAGCGCTTCCCTGAAATTTTAATTTAAAATTTTTAAATAGTTCAGCGTCGCTTCATCCCCAAACGAACCTTAAGAAAGTTGAAGACCGCCTCTAACCACCTGCTTATTGTAATACTAAAAGTGCCCGAATGCTCGATGTTTATCGGTCCGTTGATGATGAGATAGAAATCGCCGCAATCGTTTTTCGTCATATAAACATCCCTGGTCTTTCTGCCTCTGTTATCTTGAGAGCGAGTCATGGCGATCCCCCCTTTCCAAAAGGATACACCTTATATTTTTCACAGTCAATATTTACATGAGAATAAAAATCCACGGATTGTGATAGCTTTATCGTGGAGCACGCCAGTCGTTGTACAGGTTAAGCCAACTTTGACCTTTCACCCGTCGGGTACGGCAAAAACGTGCGAAATCGGTGTCCGCCGCACGTTAAAAACTTTGTCTGTGGATTGGGGGAGAATTGATAGCCCTGGTAAAGGAATTTTCCACAGTCAATAAAAAACCTTTCCAACCCAACTTCCGTCCCACGGGAGACTCAGGAATCTTTGCTGTTTACTTATTTTACCACAGAACTATTTTCTGCCTTGCACCCTGTCTCTGCCTCCTTCGTCACGCACCCCCATCCCGCGCTGTTCTTCGCACCCAGGCCACAGTCCAGGGCGACCTGCAAAAGCTCCCGCGGCCCTTCGAGGCGGAAGCGTCCGTCCCATCCCTTGATGGGGAAGCGGGTCTTGGGGCTGAAGAGCGCCGCGCGCTCGCGGACCTTGCCCAGGGGCTTGACGCTCACGTCCCCGCTGGGCGGCTCGCGGTCCGGATACAGGGCCCGGAACTTGCGCAGCAGGTTGTTGTGGACCGAGACGGCAAAGGCCGGGTCCTCCGGCGCCAGGTAGACGGTGTAGGGTTTGCCCTCCCGCTCCGTCTGGGAGTAGCAGGAGATGGGCGAGAGCGTCCGAACTGTCAGGCTCCCCCCCTCCGCCCACTGCTGCTCCGCAAGGACGCGGCTGCAGAGGACGACGTTGTTGCCGATGCGAAGCTCCCGCGCGGCCAGAGCGCCCCCAGCGACGCCGTCCATGGTGTCCGTCACGGGCGTCGAGATCACCAGCCGGACGGGCAGGGGAAAGCGAACCGCCTCCGCCTCGAAGCTCGGCAGGCGGGCCGCGATGGGCCAGCTCATGGCAAAGAGCTTCATCCGCCGTCCATAGACGCGGTAGCCCTCGTCGTGCAGGAACGCCGCCCGATCCGGCGGCAGAACGGAGTAGATCAGGGACTGAAACAGGTGCAGGTTGGAGCGCGGGACGCGGATAAAGGCGTCCTCCGCCCCCCCGCCGGGCGCTTCGAACCACAGGGTGATGTGCACGGAAATTCCTCCCTCCATCGGGCAATATCAGGCCGCTCCTATTGTA
>ERZ772967.3175-NODE-3175-length-10152-cov-2.807666_pt1 | contig 10152 bp, 9 predicted proteins | sample MGYA00511677_ERZ772967 | MGnify/ENA primary metagenome ERZ772967 (study PRJEB29015, sample SAMEA2737931) | human oral metagenome | biome: human oral; feature: human-associated habitat; material: dental | place: China | collected 2146 ...
TCAGGCTGCGGCTGGCGAGGAAGGGGAAGGGATGCGCGGGGTCGACGGCCATGGGTGTGACGACGGGATAGATTTCGCGCTCGAAGATCCCGGTGAGCCAAAGCGCCTGCTCGCCTTCCAGCTCGCCGGGGCGCAGGAAACGGATGCCGTGCTCCTTGAGCTCCTTGAGGACGAGGGCGAGGCAGCGATAGATGTCCTGCTGCTGGCGGTGTGCCTGTGTCGAGATGGCATGCATCTGCTCTGTGGGACGCATTCCGGCGATGTCGCGATGCTCGATGCCGCTTTCGATGAGGTGCTTGATGCCCGCGACGCGGATCATGAAGAATTCGTCGAGGTTTGAGCAGGCAATGGCGATGAAGCGCAGGCGTTCGAGCAGCGGATTGTCCTTGCCCGTGGATTCTTTCAGGACGCGCCGGTTGAAGCTCAGCCAGGATGTTTCGCGGTTCAGGTAGTAAGCTCTTTTCATGGGATCCATGCTAGTCCCTCCTCAGGCTTTTTCGAGCAGAGGCGCGATGCCGAACACCTCGCGGAAGAGGTCGGCGGCGCGCCGGAATGTCCAGCGGATCAGCGGTATGTCGTACTCGGTCACATAAGCGACGCGGAGTTCTTCCTTTTCCAGCTTCGCAGAAAAGCGCGCGATCTTGCCGCTGTGTCCCTGATCGAGCGCATCGGCCAGGCGCAGGATGGCGCAGAGCTTGAGCATGACGATTTTCTGCTCGTGCGCGAGACGCGCGTAAGGATTGTCCTTGCGGCCGGGATTTGTCCGATTGTAGTAATAGGTGATGTTGGCGACGATTTCCTTTTCCTTTTCGGAAACGCCGAAAAAGTCTGTGCCGAGGATGATTTCATAGGAATAACGGCTGTAATGGCGCAGATTGATGAATTTTCCCGTTTCGTGCAGGATGGCGGCGAGGCGCAGCAGGAGGAGTGCGCGCGGCTTGAGGCCGTGTTCGCTTTCGAGTGCGCGGAAAAGCTGTGCGGCGGCATCCTCCACGCGTTTGCAGTGCCCCGGCGTAGAGCCGTACTTTTCCGCCGTCGTGCGCGCGAGCTGCAGCGTGCGGCCTTCCTGCTCCGCGAGGCACGGAAGCTGCGCCATCCGTGCGCCTTGGTAAGCGCTGTAGCTCTGCAGGAAAGTCGTTCCCATGAGGAAGAGACCCTTGACCCGCGTGGAGCGCACGACCTCGTCGTAGAGCAGGATCGTCGGCAGGAGGAGATTGGCGCGGCTCTCGGGAATCTTGCAGCGCTGCATGAGCTTTTGCGGCGTCATGGGGCCGAAGGAATCGACGAAACCCAAAAATTCCTCGGGAGCGAGAAAGGCGTAGGAACCTTCCTGGCCGGGGGCGAGGAGGGAAGCCACGGTCCGCGCCTCAAGCCCGGAGAGCACGAGGTGGCGAATGCCGTAATGCTCGATGCTCGGCCAGAGCGGCGAAAGCGCCGCATGGATGTAGTCGCGCACGGCGGCGGGAAACAGCAGATCCTCGCGCTCCTTTTCGCTGAAATGTTCGAGGATGCGCAGGCTGCCGCTGGCGACGTTTTGCTGGAAGAGGAGCCGCCCCGCCTGCCAGCCCGTGAGACCTAGGCCGCCCGAGGTAATGTCCAGCAGAAGCACGGGCTTGTCGCCGAAGTTTTCCGCGTTTTCGAGAAGCTCGTGCGACAGCGCGAAAAACTTATAGTAGATTTCCTGCGTCATATCGGCCACCTCGACATCGAAACCCGTACGAATCCGGATCCGGTCGAGAATGCCGAGCCGGTTTTCCGCTTCCCGAAGCACCGAGGTGCCGATGGCAAAGACCTTTTCCACACCGTAGTCCGCGAGCAGGCGCCGATAGCCCTCCAGAATACGGCAAAGTTCGCTGAGGGAAGAGAAAGAAAGCCGTCCGCTGCGGAACACCTCCTCGCCGAATCCCGTTGCCTTGCGCACGCGCTCGATGATTTCAATATCCTCCATCGAGGCGAAGGAAACGATGATGAGGCTCGTATGTACGGAGCCGATATGAACGACGCCGTAAAGAAATCGCTTTTTCATGACAGGCTGCCTCCCTTCTTTCTCTTGCCGTGGGATATGAGCGGAAATACGCTGAAAACGGCAATTTCTTTCTATTTTAACATGAAAGCGCCCGATGGTGTGCCTGAATATTTCACAAAGGACGCACTTGTCATTGGCGGCCACAAAACAATCAAGAGAGGCGGGATTTAAGCCTCTCTTGATCATCCGTAATGTTTTTTATGGTTATAGTCGAGGCAGTATACCAAATTCTTTTTTCCGTCGCCTCGTTCCTGCATATACATTCTTCCTGTTTTGCTGTAGCGATATTCGAATAGTTTTTCAATCTTCCATTCATTAAATGGCTGTTTTCTGATCCCGTTAGACAAAGGATCACCATTGTTTATGGTTTTCAGCAATTTATACACTCTTTTGTCGAAGGTTTTTTCATCCAAAATTTCAGCGATAGCGAGAGGCGTAAATTCTAGATTGTCGAAAATCTCTTCTATAAGAGTTCTCGTATCTTTCTTTATTGCGCTCTGCATGCGTGTATTTATGTTATTCATAAAATCCGCGAAGGAATGTTGGACAGTCATGTATTCTTCTTCAAGTATACCGATTAATTCTCTGTTTTCTTTTGCTTCTTGCAGGATTTTCTCATAGCCCTCCAACCGTTTTTTGAGACTAATGATCTTAGCTGATAACACGACGCTGCGCACGGGTTTGTCTATAAATTCGACACCGTATGCTTAGGGGAGAGAAGAACTTCTTTTTATTTCAAGTATCGCGTATATTCCCGAGAGGCTGGATATGGCGGCGCCGGTTCCTGCCGTACCAAAGGAACTCGCCAGAAGGACGGCAGAACCGGAAGCTAATGAACCTACGGCTGTACCTTTAAGAATGGATTCAGCTGCTATATTATCCTCTACGCTAACAGCTTGTTGGTTTGTTTTTTCGATTTTATGATTGTCAGTCGTTATAGGAATTCCCAGATCTTCAAAGAAGGAACGCAATTCCTCAGTAATTCTCTCTAAGTTCGCTATTTCATTGCTTAGGATAAAATAAGTTCTCTCATATTCCTTTACAGATTCGTTCATTTGTTCTTCAGTCGATTTATTTAATTCTTGTACTCTTTTATATCTTTCCTGAGGAGAAGTAATTACTTCTTTTCCTACATCTATAAGAGAGGAGCCTATTTCAATAATGCCGTTAAAAATATTTGCGGAACCATAAGGAGATATTCTAGTAGAATTCTTTTTGCTCCCCATAATGTGCGCCTCCTTTGCTTTATTAGATTTCAGGATATATAGAGATTTCTGTTATGATCCCATCTCTATCAATCCCGAACAGCATATAGAGGCCATCGGATAGAATGCGCACGCCATCTTTAAAAACTCTGCAGCGATTCTTATAATGATCTTTTACAGCGGATATGTCAGAACCTACGGTGAACCCCAATGGCGTCTTTAATCCGTTATCCCCCGTACTTTTAATTTTATATACGTTATGATCATCTTCATCAATGTCTATAGTAAAAGTTGTCCCGTAATGCAGCGTCTTTAGATGCTGAGGCTCGTAGAATTTTCCATGGTAATAGGAAACGCTGTCCGGTTCTCCATATACGCTGATTACATATTCCTCGCTCGAACCAAAAGAAATTCCTCCGATTGTCAGGTCTTCTTTTGGCACGCTTTTTGTCGGTGCAGCAAAACAAACCTGTGCGATTAAAAGAAAGATCGCGGCAGCAAGCATGATCATTTTTGTTTTCATCTTTTTCTCCTCCTTAGTAAATATGATGTTTTATTCATATAATTCTAATTTCCTGCTAAAAATCCTGCTTGAAATAAAACCGGAAAGGATTTTTCCTGCACTTTGCTTGGGAAGCTGAGAAAGAGCGCGGTTTTTCGGGCGCTTGTTTCGTGAAAAATCTCCGTGCTCCTGCTATAATAGGAGGATGAGTTTTTGGCAAAGGAGGCGAAGCGATGGAGCGCATACGCATTGCGGCGGGGCGGTGCATCAAGGGGCAGATGCAGCCGCCTTGCCGCGCCTGCGAGGCGGTCTGTCCGGCGGGGGCGTTTTCGTGGGGGATGCTGGACGCTTCGGCCTGCATCGACTGCGGTCTTTGCACGGCGGTCTGTCCGGCGGGGGCGGTGGAGACGCAGCTCGCTTATGGGGAGCGTCTGGCAGAGGCTTTTGCGCAGCCGCACGTTTTGCTTGCCTGCGAGAAAACGGCGCAGAGGGCAGACGGGGATGGCGTATGGGACGAGGAGGCGGCAGCGGGCAGGGCACTCGCCCGTACCGAAGGCGCTGCGCCGCTTCCCTGCCTCGGTTTTTTGACGCGCGGACTTTTCTGGGCGATCGCTTCACAAAAGGAGACGCGGCTTGTCGTCGGTGCATGCCGTTCCTGCATTCCGGCCGTATATCGCCATCTGCTTGCCGAGGCCGAGGCGGCGAATGCGGCGCTGTTGGCGGCGGGGCGGCCGCCCGTCGCTGTGCTTGATGAAGCGCCTGCGGCAGGGAAGGTCAGCCGCCGCGATTTCTTCCTGCATTTCGTACAGGCGGCAAAGGAACGCTTGGGACAGGGCGGGGAGGCAGAGACGGGAGAAGCGGGGAAGTCTGAAGGAGCGGCAGGCACACGAACGGGCGCAGGTGAAGTTCCGGCTGGATTCGAGAGCGCTGCGGCGCAAAAAAAGGAGGCGGAGGTGATTTCGCCGCCAGCTCCTTTTTCTGCCACGGCATGGGCGTTTTCTCATGGCGCTCTGCCGGCTGCAGTCCATGGCGATCTCACGCTCTTTGACGGCTGTACGGGCTGCGGCTTCTGCGCGCGCCTCTGTCCGTCCGGTGCGCTTCGGGCGGAGCTGCAGGAGGCGGAGCTTGCGCTCACGTTTTATCCGCAGCTCTGCACGTCCTGCGGGCTTTGCCAGGCGCGCTGCCCCAAGGGGGCGCTTCGCCTCACGGCGAGTCCTGCCGCAAAGCGCTGGCGCGTGCCGCTGCCGCATTGTGCGTCTTGCGGTGCGCCGTTTCAGCCCATAGGTGCGAGCGATGTCTGCCGCGCTTGCCTGGACGGCGCTCGCACGGCGGCCGCTCCTTCTTCGCCGCACGAGGATTAGGGCGGATTGCCTTTTGGCGGCGCTGTTGCCGGAGGCGGGAAAATTTCCTTTGAAGAGAGCGCGAAAAAGGCCGCTTTCCGATCTTTCGGCTGCGGCGGCGCTTCGCGCTGCGATGTGGATTTTGACGCAGGTTCCCTTGTTTTTGCCTTTATACTAAGGTATACTGAAACCATGATAACGGGTTTCAGACTGGGGTGAGAGAAATGGTTTATACAGTGACGTTCAATCCATCGCTTGACTACATCCTGCGGCTCGACGCACTGGAAAAGGGTGAGATCAACCGCGTGACGTACGAGAACATCCTTCCCGGGGGCAAGGGGCTCAATGTGTCGATGGTTCTGAAGAATCTCGGGCATGAGAGCCAGGCATTGGGCTTTGTCGCGGGGTTTACGGGCGAGGCGGTGGAAAAGCAGTTCGCCAGCTTCGGCTGCCGGGCGGATTTCGTTCGCCTGCCCGACGGTTTTTCGCGCATCAACGTGAAGATCAAGGCGAAGGAGGAAACGGAGATCAACGGGCAGGGGCCGTTGATTTCGGAAGCGGCGCAGCAGGAGCTTTTCCGGAAGCTTGAGAAGCTGGAAAAGGGCGATACGCTTGTCCTGGCGGGCAGCATACCGAATACGCTGCCCGACGACATTTACGAGCGCATCATGGAGCGCCTGGCGGGACGCGGCTGCCGCATCATCGTCGATGCGACGAAGGGGCTGCTGCTGAAGGTTCTTGCCTATGGGCCGTGGCTCATCAAGCCGAACAACCATGAGCTTGGCGAGATGTTCGGCAAGGAACTGCGGACGGAGGAGGAGCTTCTGGCTCATGCGGGAAAGCTGCAGGAAAAGGGCGCGAGAAACGTCCTGATTTCGATGGCAGGCGAGGGTGCGCTGCTTTTGACCGAGGATGGGAAATCGTACCGCAGCCCTGCGCCGAAGGGAACGCTCGTGAATTCGGTCGGCGCCGGCGATTCGATGGTGGCGGGATTCCTCGCGGGGTACGAGGAATCGGGAGGCTCTCTGGAGGAGGCTTTCTTCATGGGAGTTGCGACGGGATCGGCTTCGGCTTTTTCGGAGAATCTCGCGACACGGCCCGAGGTCGAGGCGCTTTTGCGGACGATTCGCTGAACGGCGGCGCGGTTCGAAAAAAGGGAGCGCCATGGGGTATGATGTTGAATGAGGGGGAAAGGAGCGGCTTCTATGCGCATTACAGATCTTTTGAAGAGCGAGAGCATCGCGCTCGGCACGTCGCCAAAAGACAAGAGCGATGCGATTGCTATTTTGACGAGCCTGATGGAAAAGGGCGGCAATCTGGCGGACAGGGCGCAATATGAAAGCGATGTGCTCGCGCGTGAGGCATCGGGAACGACGGGGCTTGGGGACGGCATCGCGACGCCTCATGCGAAGAGCGCGGGCGTGAAGGCGCCGGGGCTGGCGGCGATGACGGTGCCGGGCGGCATGGATTTCGAGTCGATGGACGGCAATCCTGCGCGGCTCTTTTTTGAGATTGCGGCTCCTGATACGGCGGCAGATGTGCATCTCGAGGTGTTGAGCAAACTGGCGACGATGATCATGGATCCGGATTTCAAGGAGGCCTTGATCGCGGCGAAGACGAAGGAGGAGTTCCTCGGGCTCATCGACGCCAAGGAGGACGGGACGTTCGAGGCTCCGGCGGCGGACGAGGCCGCGGAGGGGGAGCCGCTGCCCGAGGTGTCGGCGAAGAAGGTGCTTGCCGTCACGGCCTGCCCGACGGGCATCGCGCATACCTTCATGGCGGCGGAGAGCCTGGAGCAGCACGCAAAGCGGCGCGGCATCCCTATCAAGGTGGAGACGAACGGCTCGGGCGGCGCGAAGAATGTGCTGACGGCGGCGGATATCGCCGAGGCTGCCTGCATCATCGTCGCAGCGGACAAGAAGGTGGAGATGGCGCGCTTCGAAGGCAAGCCGGTCATCCAGACGAAGGTCGCGAATGGTATCAACAAGGCGGACGCGCTGCTCGACGAGGCTCTTTCGGGCAAGGCGCCGATCTACCATCACGCGGGCGGCTCGGATGCGGCGGAGGGCGCCGCGCCGGAGGATGAGAGCCTGACGCGCCAGATCTATAAGCATCTGATGAACGGCGTATCGCACATGCTGCCGTTCGTCATCGGCGGCGGTATCCTCATCGCGCTGGCCTTCCTCTTTGATACCTTTGATCCGGCGAACCCGGGAAGCTTTGGTTCGAATACCTGGTACGCCAAGACGCTTATGGATATCGGCGGCGTGTCCTTCGGTTTTATGCTGCCGGTTCTTGCAGGTTTCATCGCCATGAGCATCGCGGACAGGCCGGGACTTGCGGTCGGTTTCGTAGGCGGCGCTCTTGCTTCGGCGAGCGGCGCGGGCTTTTTGGGAGCCTTGATTGCGGGCTTCGTTGCAGGCTATGTCGTGAATGGTCTCAAGAAGGTGTTCTCCGGCCTGCCGCATTCTTTGGAAGGCATCAAACCCGTACTGCTCTATCCGCTGCTCGGCGTTTTCCTGATTGGTATCATCATGCTTTTCGTGATCAATCCGCCGGTTTCCGGTATCAACAACTGGATGATCGATACGCTGAAGGGCATGGATACGTCCAGCCGCGTCCTGATCGGCCTTCTCATGGGCGGCATGATGGCGGTCGATATGGGCGGCCCCGTGAACAAGGCGGCCTATGTCGTCGGCACGGGAATGCTGGCTTCGGGCGAGTATGGTATCATGGCTTCGGTTATGGCGGGCGGCATGGTGCCGCCGATCGCCATTGCGTTGGCGACGACGTTCTTCAGGAACCGCTTCACGGAGGCGCAGAGGAAGTCGGGCGTTGTCAACTATGTCATGGGGCTTTCGTTCATCACGGAAGGTGCGATTCCGTTTGCAGCGGCCGATCCGATTCGTGTGATCCCGTCCTGCATCATTGGTTCGGCGACGGCCGGCGCGCTTTCGATGTTCTTTGACTGCACGCTTAGGGCGCCGCACGGCGGCATTTTCGTCGTGCCGACGATCGGCAATCCGCTGTTGTACATTGTCGCCGTTCTTGTCGGCGCGATCATCAGCGCGATTTGCCTCGGTTTGGTCAAGAAGCGCGTGGAATAAGGCGTTCGCCTCATCATAAAAAAGCGGCCGGCCTGCGGCGGGAAATCCCGCTCGGGTCAGCCGCTTTTTTGTGCGGGAAGTGGGGAAATGCTATGGCTCCAGGCGCTTGGCCCAGGCGGCGAGCGCGGCGATGTCCTCGGGACGCGTGCGGCAGCAGCCGCCGATGATGCAGGCGCCGGCCTCCTGCCATGCGGCGGCGCAGACAGCGAGCGGAAGGCGCGCGCCGTGCCAGCGGCCGCTCTCTGTGTCGTAGGTTTCGCCGGAATTGGGGTAGACGATGACGGGCTTCTTCGTTTCCTGACGAATCTGCCGGATCAGCGGCGTGATGAATTCGGGCGCGGTGCAGTTGACGCCGAGGGCGGCGACCTGCGGTGCGGCGGCAAGACGCGCGGCGCAGAGGGCGAGAGGCGTGCCGTCCGAGATGCGCCTGCCATCCCTGCAGGAGAAGCTCAGCCAGCAGGAGAGCTGCGGATGGGTACGCAGCTCCTCGACGAGCGCTTCGGCTTCGAGGAGGGAGGGCAGGGTTTCAAAGGCGATGATATCGGGATGCGCTTCGGCGAGGAGGCGCAGGCGCTCCCGATGGAAGAGGCGCAGTTCTTCTTTCGTGAGGCCGTAGCCGCCGCGGTATTCGGAGCCGTCGGCTAGGCAGGCGCCGTAGGGACCGAGAGAGGCGGCGATGAGGGGCGGCGCTGCGGCAGGGTTTTCGCTTTGGTACAGGGCGGCGGCTTCCCGGGCGAGCCGGACGGAGCGGCGGATGAGTTCCGCCGCTTTTTCGCGTGCGGCGCCCTTGCGGCAAAAGCCTTCAAGCGTGGCCTGATAGCTTGCCGTGGTGATGATCTCGGCGCCGGCGCGCAGGTAGTCGAGATGCACCGCGCGCACGAGTTCGGGATGATCGAGAAGCGCCCGCGCGCTCCAAAGCTCGTCGGCGAGGCAGAGGCCGCGCCGTTCCAGCTCGCTGGCAAAAGCGCCGTCGAGGATGAGAACGCGTTTTTTGCGAAGGCGCTTTTCAATGGGGTTCATGACGGCTCCTCCAGGCGTATGGCGATGCGTGTGAGATAGTCTTTTTCGTCAGAGGCGGCGATTTCGTCGATGAGGCTTTCCTCGTAGGAGCAGCCGACGGGGGTCAGCGCGTGCTCCGCCAGGTAGGCGCGCAGAAGTGCGTAGGCAGGCGCAGTCTTCATGTAGTCGCCTGCGAAATAGGTCACGAGGTAGCGCCCGGCGGGGCGCTCGTGCCGGAATTCTTTCGGCAGGCGGCGCAGGGGCAGTGCGGTGGGGGTGAAGTAACGGCAGATGAGCCCTTCCTGTCCCGGCGTCATGTAGTCGGCGCGTTCGACCATCGCGCCGAAGCCGAAGCCTGCGTAGACATCGTGGGACAGCACATAGCGCAGATGAGCGGCGATGGCCTTTTCCACTGCCGCATGGCGCCCCTGCTCCTCCCAGGCGCGCGTCGCCTCGGAAAGGAGCAGCGTCGCCTTCTCCCACTGCTCCTCGTATACTTTCCCGACGGTGATGCTTTTGGCGGCGGACAGACGTTCGCTTTGCCTGCGCACGAGGGCGCGCTTTCTGAGGAGCTCCTTGATTTCTCCGTCGAGCCAGGCCTCCTGGCTTTGGAGAAGCTCCTGAAGGTTTTCGGGGCTGCGCTCCTTCATATAGTCTTTGATCTCTCCCAGTTCCAGTCCCATGCCGCGCATGGTGCGTATGAGGTGAAAGGGATAGATCTGCCAGAAGGAATAGGTGCGGTAGCCGTTCGCGGCGACGCCCGCAGGCCGAAATATGCCCTCGCTGTCGTAGTAGTGCAGGGTGCGTTTGTTGACCCCGGTGATCTTGGCGAATTCCCCGGTGTGAAATGTCATGCGGCGCGGCATGGCGACAGCTCCTTTCTTTCCCTGCTTTGCGGGAGTTCGTGAAATGGGAAAAAGATTTGCAGGGCAGGCTTGACATTACAGTTACTGTATAGTTTACTATGAAAGTC
>ERZ772967.3178-NODE-3178-length-10147-cov-2.773187_pt1 | contig 10147 bp, 9 predicted proteins | sample MGYA00511677_ERZ772967 | MGnify/ENA primary metagenome ERZ772967 (study PRJEB29015, sample SAMEA2737931) | human oral metagenome | biome: human oral; feature: human-associated habitat; material: dental | place: China | collected 2146 ...
TACAAGATCCGAAATTAGGTGTACACAATCCGGAAAAACAAACTGTGGTGGTGGACTATTCCTCCCCAAATGTTGCCAAAGAAATGCACGTGGGACATTTGCGTTCAACCATTATCGGTGATGCTGTCGTACGTACACTTGAATTTTTAGGTAACCACGTTATCCGCGCTAACCATGTGGGCGACTGGGGGACTCAATTCGGTATGCTCATTGCCTATTTGGAAAAAATGGAAAACGAACATGCCAGTGAAATGGAATTGAGCGATTTAGAAGCCTTTTATCGTGCAGCAAAAAAACATTATGACGAAGATCCGATCTTTGCCGAAAAAGCCCGTAACTATGTTGTAAAACTGCAAAGTGGCGATGAATATTGCCGTACCATGTGGCAAAAACTGGTGAAGATCACCATGCAACAGAACCAACACAACTACGATCGTCTCAATGTGACCTTAACAGACAAAGATGTGATGGGTGAAAGTTTGTATAACCCAATGTTGCCGGGCATTGTTGAAGATCTGAAAAAACAAGGTTTGGCTGTAGAAGATGACGGCGCATTAGTGGTTTATTTGGATGAATTCAAAAATAAAGACGGCGATCCAATGGGCGTTATCGTGCAGAAAAAAGATGGTGGCTTCCTTTACACCACCACTGACATTGCTGCCGCTAAATACCGTTATGAAACCTTAAAAGCGAATCGCGCATTAGTGTTCTCTGATACACGCCAAAGCCAACACATGCAACAAGCGTGGTTAATTACGCGTAAAGCAGGTTATGTACCGGATAGTTTCTCACTTGAACATAAAAACTTCGGTATGATGTTGGGTAAAGATGGTAAACCATTCAAAACGCGTACTGGCGGCACCGTAAAATTAGCAGATTTATTAGATGAAGCGATTGAGCGTGCCACTGTATTAATCAACGAGAAAAATACCAATTTATCTGATGAAGAAAAAACTGCGGTTATTGAAGCAGTAGGTATTGGCTCGGTAAAATATGCGGATCTTTCTAAAAACCGCACCACTGACTATGTGTTCGATTGGGATAATATGCTCAGTTTTGAAGGTAATACCGCGCCTTATATGCAATATGCTTATACGCGTATTCGTTCAATCTTCAATAAAGCAGACGTGAATCCAACCGCTCTTGCAGAAGCGAAAATTCAGCTTTCAGATGAAAAAGAACGTGCATTAGCCATCAAATTGCTTCAATTTGAAGAAGCGGTTCAAACGGTGGGCAAAGAAGGAACACCGCATGTGCTCTGTGCTTATTTATATGAGTTGGCGGGGATATTCTCTTCATTCTATGAACACTGCCCAATCTTAAATGCAGAAGATGAAAACGTAAAATTAAGCCGTTTAAAACTCGCTTCTCTTACAGAGAAAACCTTAAAACAAGGTTTAGCGTTATTAGGCATTAAGACAATCGAAAAAATGTAAAAAAAGTGCGGTCAATTTCGACCGCACTTTTTCTTTATACATCCACTAAAATGAGTATCGCCGCTTCTCCGCCCCATTCTTTGGGAGCTTGGTGTAACGCTCGTACTTTAGGATGCTGAACTAACCAACGTGGAATTTGTTTTTTCAACGTAAACGTGCCATAGCCGGTCATGATGCTCGCGCAATAAACATGCTCTTCTTCACAGGCTAATAACAATGCAGCAAGCTCGTTTTTCGCCTCCTCTCGCGTCAACCCATGCAAATCCAAAAATAATTCAGGAGAAAAATCGCCGCGACGAAGCTGTTTTAATAAATAAGGATCTTCACCTTCACGTAAATATTTTACTACGCCACCTTCTTCCTTTAACAACGGCTGATATTCATCGGAAAAATAAAAGCACGTATCTTCTTTTTCCCTCAGTGCTTTAAAACTTAATGTTTTTTGACCGCTCTTTTGTCGTGGCGCTACAAACGTATCCTGTTTAAAAGCCGTTATTCCCTTTACTTCATTACGAAATAAATTTAATTCATCCTGTTCAACCATAATTTTTCCGTTTATTGAAAATTGATAAATGATAGCATAGCTCTATAATACCACGAGGCATAAACATAAAGGATATAATATGCAGCAAACTTATAATTCAGAACTGATTGATGAACTTTTAAATGATGATATTACACACCAATTGGACACAATTCAGGATTTCCTACGTTGGAGTTATTCCACATTCAATCGTGCGGATCTTTATTATGGTCAGGGATACGATAACGCTTGGGACGAAAGTCTACAACTTATCTTAAGCGGCTTACATCTTCCCCCTGATTTTCCAGCCGAAATGTATACTGCCAAACTGACCTTATTAGAAAAGGAGCACCTCCTAAAGTTGATTTTAAAACGTGTTGAAACGCGCACACCGACCGCTTATCTAATAAATAGTGCTTGGTTCTGCGGATTAGCGTTTTATGTAGATGAACGAACCATTATTCCCCGCTCTCCTATCAGTGCTTTGATTCAAACTCGGTTCGCCGGATTATTATCAAACGAACCACAGCGAATTCTTGATCTCTGCACCGGCAGCGGATGCATTGCCATCGCCTGCGCCGTCGCATTTCCACAAGCTGAAATTGATGCGGTCGATTTATCTATCGATGCATTAAATGTTGCAGAAATTAATATTGAGCGCCATCAACTTGAACACCGCGTCTTCCCGATTCAATCGGATTTATTTGAACAACTCGAAAAACAACAATATGATCTCATCGTAACAAATCCTCCTTACGTTGATGAAGAAGATCTTGTCGATATGCCCGAAGAATTTCATTTTGAACCTAAACTGGCACTCGGCTCAGGAAAAGACGGATTGGACATAACGAAAAAAATCCTTAATCTGGCTGCGGATTATTTAACTGAAAATGGTGTACTGATTTGCGAAGTGGGAAACAGCATGGTCAGCTTAATTGAACAATACCCCGCCGTTCCGTTTAATTGGCTCGAATTAAAAAACGGCGGTCTCGGCGTCTTTGCTTTAACACGTAACCAATTAGTTGAATATCGCCATCTATTTAAAAAAATAATCTAACCCCAACAATATAGACGTTAATTCAACGATATTGTATCGGACTCAATCCTTTTAATTTCAGTTAAATTCGTCGGTGGTTATAGTAATTCAAATAATCCTTCACTACGGGGTCGCTCAAATAAATAATCGAACCGGCATGCGCACCGTTCAAATAATACTTGCGACGAAACAATGTGGCACTTTCATTCAAGAAAGCCGATTGCAACGCTGCCAAGTATTCCGGCACACCGTAAACCTCTTGATTAATGTCTGGGTTCACAAGGTTAAACACCGACCCCGCAGAAAACTTGTGTTCTTCATAGCCGTTCACAATTTGATAAAACACACCTTCTTCCACGCCAACGCGCATATATTTCGCCAATGGCGAAGACAACCCAATCACTTTCCCGAATTGGTTGCGCTGCACTTCGATGTAAGCATTGCCGAACACGAGATAATCCTGCACCAGTTTTTCCAACTGCGTGCGCGGTAAAAGTGCGGTTGTTTTGCAGGTCGAAAGCAAAATATTTTTCTTCACGGTGATTGCACTTTGATGATGTGGCGAAGCGTTGAGTGCTTTCGCGAGATAACTCAAATTGATGGGTGGGTTGTAATATTTCTGAAACATCAACACCGGCTCGAAATAATTCAGAATTTCCGAACGGTCAAGCACCGGAATCGGCTCACCAAAGCTGAACACTTCAGCAGATGCGTGATTAGAAAGTGCGGTTGTTTTTTTACGTGATTTTTTCATTGGTAGAATCCTATTCAAAAGTAAAGATGGTTGTTTGTGTATTGTTGGCCACATCACCGCCGGAGCCATAAGGCACATTCAAAATGCAGTTCATAATCGCCCACGATAAATCGCCATGCGAGGCGTCTTCCGAACGGTCAGAAACATAAGTAATCTTCCCGGTTCCTGTAATGCGTTTTTTCACGGTCATGAAACTGGTCACAATGTCGTTATCGCCGCTGTCAAATTTCAGGCGGCGTTTTTGAATTAGGTTTTGAGTTTTGAGAACCATCTCATTTTTCAGATCGGCGTTATAATCCAAGCCTTGCACCATCGGATAGAATTTCTTCACTTCTTGGAACACCCCGGAACCCATTCCCGTTTTGTCAATCACGATACGAGTGACATTGTAATCATCGCAAAACTGTTTAATGCGGCTTGCTTGTGTTTCGTAATCCATACCGTGAAAAGTTTGTTTATGCAGTACTCGGTAATCGCCACCTTCCACGCGTGGCGGAGCAACAATAGCAAGTGCCGCACGGTCGCCGGTAAAGGCGGGGTCATAACCCAACCAAACTTCACGATTGCCGAACGGTCGCCCCCAAAATGGCTTATAGTCCGTCCATTCTTCCAAACTATCCACTTGGCAAAGTTGCAAGTCGGCAAATTTAAACGCCGAACTGTTGTCATCAGCAAACTGGCACAGAAAAAGTTGCTCAAATTCTTCCTTACTGTTTTCCGCAATCAAATCATCAATATTAAATAGATTGCACCCGCCTTCCATTGCATCATAAATACTCACAATCTGTTTCCACTGGCGGTCAGCACACAATTTCCCACTTTTCAAATTTTCGTGCGAAATATCAATTTCAACCTTTTCCGATTTTGCGCGATTTTTATTAAAGGCTTTACCGGAAAAGAACGCATAGGCAGGGTGAGCAATAGTCGTCGGCGTGGAAAAATACGTTTGACGATACATCTTTTGCGCTGCCATGCCGGAAGCTACTTTTCGCATCACATCAAATTTGGGCACCCAAAACACTTCATCAAAATACAAATTGCCGTGGTAACTTTGCGCCGTTGCCGAGTTTGTACCAAGAAAAATCAATTCTGCCCCATTTGGCAGTTTGATGGTTTCGCCCTTCAAATCCACGTCTGCGGTTTGTTTGGCATAGTTCACGATGTAAGATCGGAATTGCAATGCCTGTTTCTTGCTTGCCGATAAGAAAATTTGGTTGTGGCCCGTAGTCAGCGCATCCACAAAGGCTTCGTGCGCGAAATAATAAGTCGCCCCGATTTGACGACTTTTCAGAATATTGCGAATCCGATGTTTCTTGGCATCATGCCAAATCCGTTGATATTGAAACATCCCGTCTAAAAAGCCATTAATCAGTAATTCTTCCTGTTCTTGGCTAATCGCATTTTGTTCAGGTTTTCTGCGTTCACCGGCATTGCGGTTTTTTAGCTTCGGATTAAGATCCGTCTCATTGCCATCGCCAAAGGAATATTTTTTCACTCGCGCCATGCGTTCCATTTGTCGGCCCAATAAGTCAATTTCTTTGTAGTCTGCCCCGTTCTTGTTTTCTTTCAGAATGAGCAAGTTCAGCCGGCTTTCAAGAGTCAATTCCACACGCCCCACGGGCGCGAAGTCATCCCACTTTTCGCGCTCTTTCCAGCTCGAAATCGTTGAAGTCGGAATATTCAGTTGTCGCGAAATTTCCGCGATTTTATAACCGCTGAAATACATTACTTGCGCCTGACGTTTGGTGTCAGCTGTGGTTTCTGGTGAGATATTATTTAATTCTTCCACTATAAAAAACTTGTATTGTGTGTATGCTTGTGTATAATTTATCGTGATTAAGACGACAAGGAGGAAGCATGCGATCCAGCGACTTAATCAAGGAACTTAAAAATGCAGGTTGTACTTTTGTTAGGCACGGTAAAGGCGATCATCAAATCTGGCAATCGCCCATCACAGGGAAGACGTTCCCCGTACCACACCCAAAACAACACGTACCCATCGGCACATTAAGATCCATTAAAAAATCGGCAGGGCTTCTATAGGTCTGCCGAGCTAACCCACAAGGAGCGACTATGTTATTTACCATCGGCATTGAAACCCCAACAAATGAAAATGAAGCCTACGGCATTACGGTGCCAGCATTATTTACTGAAGAATATTCCTGCTTTAGTGCCGCTGATACCCTTGAAGAAATCCCAACGCAGGCGACTGATGCCATTCATTCCATCTTAGAAATAATGTTTGAAGACGGAATAGATATCAACGAACTTCAAGACAAAGGCTATCGTCACTACCAAACGCAAGAAGATTTCAACTATTGCGATACTTGGTTGTTGCTTGATGTAGATATTTCCGCATATCAAGGCAAACGCCACCGTATTAATATCAGCTTGCCTGAATACCTTATCAAACGTATTGATAGCCGTGTTGCAAGCAACCCCATTTACAAAGACCGCAGCCACTTTTTAGCGATTGCCTCACAAAAAGAGCTACGGCAGTAATTTCCCCTACGCTTGACAAGCCCCGCTCTCAAGCGTAGGATACTGCTCACAGGGTCTCAAAAGCCCTAACAACAAACGGTAATTCACCCCGTCAGCGTGATTTTTTTGTGCCTGCCATTCAGCGGTTTAAGCCTAACCATTACTTAACTCACTGTAAGCGGTCAAAAAGTACAAATTATTTTCAATGGTCGAGAGTGCGAGGAATACAATACCGTAAGGGAATAACTCCGCTTGATTTGTTGCAAGTTTTGAGCTCTCGACCGCCCGATTTTCGGGATTTCTATCAAAAGGAACAACAAATGACAACCCAAATCTCCACCTTCAATTTCAAATCTAACTCTATCCGTATCGAAGTAATCAACAATGAACCTTTCTTTGCATTGAAAGATGTTTGCGATGCTCTTGCGATCAAAGTAGCCAGCCCAGAACGTTTCAGATTAAATTTTGAGGGGGTTACAAGAAATGTAATCCCTACCTCAAGCGGAAACCAAGAACTAACTTTCATCAACGAACCCAACCTTTACCGCATTATTTTCCGCTCCAACAAAGCCGAAGCGATAGAGTTTCAAAACTGGATCTTTGAAGAAGTCCTCCCGCAAATCCGCAAAACAGGAAAATATGAAATAAGCCAATCTGCCTTGCCTATGCCAGAACCCACTTATGCGCAATCTTTTTCCCAACAAGACATTAACAACTTGGTATGGTTATTGTTCTCTCACGAAAGAATGCGTTTCTTATTGGAAAATCTGTATAAGCCGTTGGCATTATTCAATTCTCCTTTTGCTCCGCAAGTATATGGTAACGTCACTGAATACAAACGAGTTCATAAAATCGCCAAACCGCTCATTAAAAAACTGCTGGATAAACTCCAATCAGATAACCCTGAAAAATGGCGTCATCTCACACGCTATCTCAATAACGAAATTTGCTAATTCTCAACCGCACTTAGGTGCGGTTTTTTCTTGCCTGTCACGGTATTATGTAGCAGTTGCACAAAGACCAAAATTTAAACAAAACTGCACAAAAATGCCCTTATTTCGATAAGGGCATTGTTTTTACTATAATTGTATTTTACAGAATTCTGCTCATTTTTCCATTACTCGCTTTTCGGTTTTCTTCTAAACAATTTTTCACGTTGCTCCTCTAGCAACATTTGTTCCATCATTGTAGGGTAAGCCTGTTCGCAGAGAGCAACGTATTCAGGTTGGGTAAGGTGTTCCCTAATTTTAGTCGGGCAACGTAGATAGATTTTATCTTCTGCAAAACTACTAATAATAGAAAGCATCTGATAAGGTTTCCCATCTTCGGTTTCAAATACTTCATCGGTAAATTGCATTTCAAATATTGCCACGACTACCTGATTATTAGCGATTTCATAGGCTCCATAAAATATCAATGGATTACGGGGTAAAGTACTGACTTCTTTCGCAAGGTCTCGCAAATTGTGATAGAACAACAGATAGGCATCATCTTTTACGTTTGAATACATCTGAGCCAGTTCTCGCATAAAAGTTTTGAATGTTTCATAGTCCATCTTTTTTAAATCCACGTTAAGTGGCGTGTGTGTCATGGTTTCCATCATTGCTCCTTGTGTTGCTTTAAATTGTTTAGGCTACGGCTAAATATTGGTTATCGTTTGAAGCTTCCAAGCACAAACTTTCCAATCTGAATTTTGCCGTAGGTTTCTTATTTCCCTGCCAGTAACCTGTTAAATCTCGTGAAGGTCTGGCTTTCAAACAGCGTTTTAATATGTTGTCGAATTTATCTTTATCCGTCTGATAACGAAAATCCTCACGCCACGCAGCTTCATTGGCGTAGTGCATCATATAGTTATTACCCATCTTATGATAAACGCCCATTATCATTCGTCTAAATCGGGCAAAGAAGGATTCAGCTAGGTTATTGGTGATGCCGTCAATCGAACAATACTCTTGCGAATGATTTACGCGCCATAAATCATAATGAAATGCCAAGCCATCATAAGCAGGATTTTCATCAGCACAAATTGTCGAGTTTGGTGCGACCAAGCGATGTGTTAAGGCAAACATATCATCAGCATTCTCCTCTTTAACTAAAGCAACGAGCGTGCGGTCAGCTCCTTTTATTATTTCCTGATTTGCGGCTTGTTGGCGGAAAACCACAACGCAGGATTTATCTTTACGTTGATGGCATCTCTTACGTCTATCAATTCGCTTATGTTTAAAATTTTTGGGACGAAGGTAGTTATTCACATAACAACCATCAATATGCACAATGCCCTTGAGTGGTGTGAAATCTTGCATTTTCTCAATTGCTTCACAGAATTTATGTAGTAATGCCCATGACGTTTTATATTGCACACCAAGATGACGAGATAAGTTAAGGGCTGAAATACCTTTACTATTGATAGTGAAATAATAAACCGCTAACAGTAGCTTTTTTAGGGAAAGTTTGGCGTGCTGAAAAATCGTACCACTTTTTACAGAAAAACGATGTTGGCAATGCTTACACTGCCATTGCTTACGAGAAGAAAGGAAATAGGCTTTATGCGTAATCCGACAACGAGGACATTCAACAGTGTGGAAACAATGAGAATTTCCCCAACGAGCATTTTTCAGTGAAATAAGGGCTTCAGTGTCAGATAAATCATAGATCGCAGAGATAGATAAATTGCGATAGGCAGAAAGTAATCGTGGTGGCGTTTGCTTCTTTTTCATTTATTTGTTCAACATTCATAATTAGCTCCTGACTTATTGCTTTATGCCCAATAAGTCGCGTTTCTCTTGTTAAATTGGTTGAACAAATTAAATATAAAAAAAGCAAACGAGAAGATTTGCTCAAAAACGGAAGGATTCTAGATCAAAGTTTGATCGATTTGCAACAAAAAATAGCGAGCTAATGCTCGCTATAACATAATTAAGTTTACTATGTTGTTAAATCGCCTAACTCTCTAACAATCTCCTGGATCTGATTGACCGCTTTCCATTTACTATCCATAGCATTTTTTATTTTATCTGAGATCTCTAAAATCTTACTTTTATCATTATGTATTGGCAATAATAGCTCTTTCCATCGATCTGCGATATTAGGTAAAGTGGTTTCAATCAAAATTTTATTTTTAGCTTGTTCTTGCGTAATCCAATGGCTTAGTAGATATAGCAAATAGTAAGGAGTTATTCCATATTTATTATCAGGGATAACTCTTAGAACCAAAATTTCACGAGTTAATAATACTTCTTTATCAAAAGGAGATACCATTGCAACACTTCCAATTCTATAGCTACCTCGTCTTACATATAAAATGTCACATTCATTTAATGCTTTCTTTTCATTGAAAATTTCTTTATATGTGTTATATGGAATTTTTGATGTAGGATCTTTATAAACTTCCCAGTTCACTATATCTTTCACTCGAATGTATGGAATATCTCCTTTTCCTTTATTCTCGGATTCAGGAGAACCATGTCCATCAAAATGTTTAATAGCTTTTGATGAAATTAATTCTTGAATCGAGATTAAAGATACTCCCATTTTATTACCGTAAGATTCTAATTCTTTTGTTTTTTCTTGCCAGTAATAACGTGGTACATAAACTTTTGTTTTTCTTACTATGTCGGAATTTACTAGAAAAGAATATTTAGTATTTAAACATTGTTCTTCATTAAGCGATGAAGTCCAATTTTTACCTTCACTTTCTGATTTCTTTAGCTCATTTATTTCACTGTTTATAATATTTATATCATCCCATAGCTCATTAGTTGCTTTGTGAGAGGTATAATCCCACCTAAAAATTTCTCTTCCTTGATGATCATGCCCCATTTCTTCAGCGACACACATTAAAATTTTATCTTGTTGTTTTGTGTTTTTTTCAAGAAATACAACGACGCATTTAGCATTGTTATGAGGTCTAAAAGTAT
>ERZ772967.3179-NODE-3179-length-10145-cov-4.601883_pt1 | contig 10145 bp, 7 predicted proteins | sample MGYA00511677_ERZ772967 | MGnify/ENA primary metagenome ERZ772967 (study PRJEB29015, sample SAMEA2737931) | human oral metagenome | biome: human oral; feature: human-associated habitat; material: dental | place: China | collected 2146 ...
CGCTTGCAAAAGTCTCCCCGATGGGATATTCCGCAAACACCTCGGGGTTCATGTCGTCGCTCGTGAGGACGGGCTTTTGAAAGCCGATTGCCGTGAAGAGCATCGCCCCCCAGTGGTAGCGGTAACGCGGTGCAGAGTACGGCAGAAGAAGCGCATCCATATCTGCAATGGCACGCTGCCACTCTGCTCCGATCAGCCCGCGATGCAGGAAGGTTATGCCCTTTCCCTCGTGCGCCGCAATGATGCGCTCGAACTCCGCCGCATCCTCCGCGTGCATGGTCGAACCCTGCACCATGAGACGAACAGGCCGCGTATAGTTCCCCGCAAGATAAACGTTCAGAAGATCTTCCAGGCGCTTTTCCCTGCGAAACTGCCCAAAAAAACCGATAGTAACGGGTTCATCGGATGTAACAGTTGGACGGGGAGTCATATCAATATCACGCGGGATATACGTCGGCGGAACAATAAAGTGAAGATTCTCCGGATGTTTGCCAAAGATAGTATCTCCGAACGTAATGACAGTCGGTCGGATATTTGGATATTCCAACAGCCCATGAACCGCATCGAAAAAGCTTTTTGCGTCCTTCGGGGTGATTCCATGATGAAGAAACATAACAGGCACAGACGAATGCCGCAGAACGCTGTGCCGGAGCGCACGCAAATAACGGTAGGTTGCGGTCGGAACGATGAGCGCATCAAACTCTCCCGCCTTCGCCGCATGATAGAGCTGGCGATACCAGCTGAACCGACGGCGCGTGCGCCGCAGGGAAATCACAAGCTTCCCTATCCCGCGCGCATGTGTATAGGACACCGACGCTCCGGAAAGATACCGCACTTCCGTATGGTAATCCATGCCAAACCGAAAGCCCTCGGGGACATAGAACAGGACTTCATGTCCGAAACACCTCAGTTCCTCCACAAGAATACGGTCAAAGTCCACCTCATGTCCGCCGGGGGTCATGATATTTTCAAAGATGGCAATTTTCATATGTTCCCTCTGCTTTTCTCTATGCAGACCGAAATATTTTCAAAGAATCAGAAGCTATTTTCATAATAATGCAACTTGATATATTTCACCATCGTATAAAAACCATGCGTCATAGCGAGGATAAAACCAAGCCGCCCGTCGAGGAAGCCGCGCTGCAGAATATAAAAACGAAAGAACGCATACGGTGGATCGAGGAGGATCTTGAGGAAGGAGGCGCGCTTTCCGTCTGCATACTGACGCTCCGCCATGAGCGTCGTATACTGATTGAACTTCTGAAAATAGCGATCCCAATCCGTATAGGTGTAGTGAAGGAGACTCCCATGGAGTCGCTGCACGGGGAGATCAGACTCTGTCCTCTCATGGACAAGCCCCTCCCAGTGCACGGCATCGTGCGGAAAAAATCGCCGCGGATAGTCCGGCCTGTGCCCGCCATAGTGCATCTGCTGTCCAAAGGCGACGTTGATCCGCTTGATCTCATAGACCGCACGTACATTCTCCGCCATGATGTGCCGGAGTTCCCGATCTGTCCCGACATTGATGCGCTCGTCCGCATCCACATAGAGCACCCAGTCTGCATCCGTCTGCGTCAGTGCAAAATTGCGCTGTGCGGCAAAATCTCCCGCCAAGGGGCGCTCAACGACGCGCGCTCCCTGCGCTCGCGCTCCTGCCTGGCGGCGGCTTCGGCCTCGGCGCGCTGGCGCTCCTCCTCAGCCCGGCGCTCCTCCTCGCGGGTGCGCCTGGCCTCTGCCGCCGCGTCCTCCCGGTCGCGGGCCTTCTGGCGCTCCCTGAGCCTGCGGGTCAGTGCCTCCAGGCGCAGTGCCTCCTCCGCCTCGGACCTGGTCATCCCCGTATCGGTGACGGCGGCGTGGCGGCCGGTCGTGGTGGTGTCGGGCGCGGTGGCGCGGGGGCTGGTGAGGTCGGGGACGGTGAGCGGGGGTTGGTCCCCGGGCGCCCGCTTCGCGCGGGTGCGGGGAGAGGGCTTGGTCTCCACAGCCGGGTCGGTGGGCGCTTCGACGCCGACCGAGGCGCGCAACTGGGCGGGCATGGCCGAGCGAGCGGTCGTCACCCCCGGCTCCGCGTCCGCGACGGCGGCGGGCGCCACCGCCGCCACCGCCGCGCCCTGGCTGACGGCCGGGGGAAGGGGGGTGCGCATCGGCATGGGGGCCGCTGCGGGCAGCTGCTGCGAGAGCATCTGGGGCGGGCTGGACGACGGGGGCGCGGGGTCCACCTCGTCGAAGATCCGCACCTGCGGGTCCGATGCGGGCCGCGGCCGCGCGACGAGGCCCTCCGGCGGGCGCAGCAGCTCCTCGGGCAGCGTCCGCCTCGGCTTGTGGCGCACAGGGGCCACGATGGGGACGGAGGGCTGGACCGGGGTGCGCGGGGCGTTGGACCGGGACACGGACCTCGGCGGCGGCAGCGGAGTGGGGGTCACCGGGATGCCCATCGCCTTCGCCGCGCCGGCCAGCTCGCGGACGGCGGCGGAACCGGACTCGGGGCGCTTGGCGGGATCCTTCTCCAGCAGGTGCAGGATCACGTCCGCCAGGGGCTCGGGCACGAAGTCCGGCAGGGGCGGCACGGGGTCGTTGACGTGGGCGAAAGCGATGTCCACCTGGGTCTCGCCCGTGAAGGGGCGTTTGCCCGTGGCCGCCTCATAGGCGATGACCCCCAGGGCGTAGAGGTCGCCGATGGGGGTGGCCACCTCGCCCATCGCCTGTTCGGGCGGCAGGTACTGGGCGGTACCCATGACCATCCCCACAGCGGTCAGGTTCACCTGGCCGGTCGCGCGCGAAATACCGAAATCGGTGAGTTTGACCACGCCGTCGGGGCGCACGAGGATGTTCGCGGGCTTGATGTCGCGGTGGACGACGCCAGCGCGCGAGGCGGCCCCCAGTGCCATCGCGACCTGCACGAGCACCGGCATGAGGTACTCGGGGGCCAAGCGGGCCCCGCCGCGCAGGTAGTCGGTGAGGGGGAACCCCTCCACCAGCTCCATGATGATCCACCCGATGCCGTCCTCCTCGCCGGAGTCCTGCACGTTCGCGATGTTCGGGTGGGAGATGCTCATCGAATTGCGCGCCTCGAGGCGCAGGCGCGACAAGGACAGCTCCTCGCCGCTGAGCTCCGGGCGCAGCACCTTCGCGGCGACGATGTGGCCGCTGACGCGGTCGCGCGCCTTCCAGACCTCGCCCATGCCGCCCTGGGCGATGGGGGTGAGCAGGGTGTAGCGGCCGCCGAGGACGCGCCCCGCGCCGGATGTCATCTTCTGAATGGGGGTCACTGGAGCCCCGCTTCCAGGAGCGCGCGGGCGATGGGGCCCGCGACGGTGCCGCCGTGCGGCGTCGGCTCCGCCTCATCGCCCTCGACGACGACGGCGAAAGCGATCTGCGGGTCGTCCGCGGGCGCGAAGCCCACGGCCCAGGCGTTCGCGCGCGCGCCGTTGCCGGTTTCCGCGGTGCCGGTCTTCGCGGCGACCGCGACGTTCGGGATCGCCATCGACGAGCCCGAGCCGTAGGGCTGCGAGACAACGGCCCGCATCATCGCAGTGACCTGGTTCGCGATCTCAGGAGTGACCGGTTTGCCCAGCTGCGCGGGCTCCGTGGTCGAACGGGTCTGCAGGTCGGCGTCCACGACCTGGTCGATCAAGTAGGGCGCCATCATGGTCCCCTTGTTCGCGACGGCCTGGGCCACCTCGGCCATCTGCAGGGGCGTCGCCTGCACGGTGTACTGGCCGATGGAGCTCATCGCCAGCTGCGCGGCGTCGGTGTCGGAGGGGAAGACGGAGGGGGTCACGGGCAGGGGGATGGCCTGCTCCGTGCCGAAGCCGAAGCGCTTCGCCACGTCGGAGAGCTGCTGGTTCGTCAGCGACTTGGAGGCGAGCACGAAAGTCGTGTTGCACGAGCGCGCGAAGGCCTCGGTGAGCGTCGGCTTCCCGTCGCCGCACTGAGAGGACTCGATGTTCTCCACCTGGGTGGACGAGCCGGGCAGGGTCGTGGAGACAGGGGAGTCCATCCGCGTGTCCGGAGTGGCGATCCCGTTCTCCAGCAGGGCGACCGCGGTGAGGATCTTGAACGTGGATCCGGGGGCGTAGCGGTCCCCGCCGATGGCCCTGTTCACCAGGGGCCTGTTCGGGTCGGCCAGGAGGGCCCCGTAGGCGTCGTTCACGGACTGGGAGTCGAAGACCGCCAACGAGTTCGGGTCGTAGCTGGGCGAGGAGTACAGGGCCAGGACGGCCCCCGTCTTCGCGTTGAGGGCCACGACCGCCCCGCGTCGGTCGCCGAGCCGCTCGGCCGCGACCTGCTGCATCTTGTCGTTGAGGGTCAGCACGACGCCGCCGCCCTGGCGGCCCGCCCCGGTGAACAGGTTGCGCAGGCGCTGGGCGAACAGGGACTGGGACTGCCCGTCGAGCACCTCCTCGGCCGCTGACTCGAGCCCCGTCGACTGGGAGATCACGGAGGAGAAGTAGCCGGTCACGGACGCGTAGAGGGGGCCCTGGGAGTAGGAGCGCTCGAAGCGCTGGCTGCCGTCCTGCTTGGTGGACGAGGCGACCGCGCTGCCGTTGACGATGATCGGGCCGCGGTCGATCTCGGCGGAGTGCAGGATGGTGCGCTGGTTGCGCTCGTCGGCGTTGAGGGCGGGGGCGGCCACGAACTGCGTGTTCGTCATGCCCGCGCCCAGCAGTGCGAACATGATGAGGACGACGATGAAGATCCGCCGGATCTGGTTGTTCACTGGGCGTCACCTGCTTTCATGGGCTCATGGACCCCCGAGTTCCACGGCGCGGGGGTCGAGGCGGGGCGGCGCGCGGCGTCGGACACGCGGATCAGCAGGGCGACGGTGAGCCACGAGGACACCATGGACGAGCCCCCCGCCGCCAGGAACGGTGCCGTCAGACCGGTCAACGGGATCAGCCGGGTGATGCCGCCCAGGACGACGAACAGCTGGATGGCCAGTGAAAAGCTCAGGCCGGTGGCCAGCAGTTTCCCGAATCCGTCGCGGACGGTGACGGCGGCCCGCAGGCCGCGCTGGATGAGGACCAAGTAGAGGACCAGGATCGCCGCCATCCCGGTCAGGCCCAGTTCCTCGGCGAAGGACGAGAGGATGAAGTCGGAGTTGGCCAGGGGGACCAGCTGCGGGTACCCGCGGCCCCACCCGGAGCCCATGAGCCCGCCCGAGGCCTGCCCGAAGAGCCCCTGGACGACCTGGTAGGAGCCGCCCGTCGCCGAGTACACGTCGGGGTCGAGTGCGTTGAGCCACACGTTGAAACGGTTCGCGACGTGCGGGAACGCCTTCACCGCCACCGCGACGGCGGGGACGAAGAGGACGAAGCCGATGAGCAGCCAGGACGGGCGGTTCGTCGCCACGTAGAGGGTGGCGACGAAGAGGCTGAAGAACAGCAGGGAGGTCCCCAGATCGCGCTGGAGGACCAGGATCGCGATGCCGATCAGCCACACGACCATGATGGGGCCCAGGTCGCGCCCGCGCGGCAGCCGCAGGCCGAGGAGCTTGCGGCCCCCGATGGCCAGGTTGTCCCGGTTGGTCACCAGGTAGCCGGCGAAGAACAGGGCGAGGGTGATCTTGACCAGCTCGCCGGGCTGCAGGCTCATGGGCCCCAGGCGTATCCACACGCGGGCGCCGTAGGTCTCGGTGCCCAAACCCGGGATCATCGGCAGCAGCAGCAGCACCAGCGACAGGGCGCCGAAGGTGTAGGTGTAGCGCCGCAGCCTCCGGTGGTCGCGCACCGCGGTCAGGAAGAGCGCCGCCAGGACGATGGAGGCGGCGACGTAAACGCCCTGGCGCATGCCGACGGTCTCCCCGCCGAGGCGCTCGTAGGACAGGTCGAGCCTGTAGATCATGGCCAGCCCCAGCCCCGTCAGGGCGACGGCGACCGGCAGGATCACGGGGTCCGCGTAGGGGGCCAGGAAGTGGACGCCGACCTCGGCGATGACCGCGAGCACGACCAGGACGGCCACGTGGGTGAACAGGTTCGCGGGCAGTGCGCCCGTGTAGTTCAACGAGGCCAGTACGTAGCCGCCGATGCCGACGGCGAGCGCCAGGAGCAGGAGGAGGACCTCCACGAGCCTGCGCGAGCGGGCGGGGGCGATCGACACCGTTGCCATCAGGACGCGCCTCCGTCGCCGCTCTGGGCGGCGCCGTCCGTCTGGGGCGGCGTGCCCGACTGGGGCCCACCGGACTGGGGCTGGCCCGACTGGGCGGTGTGGGCGTCCTGGGCGGCGCGCGCGTCCTCAGCGGTGCGCCGCAGGCCGGCCAGGTACTCGTCGATGGCGGCCCGGGAGGAGCGCATCACCGGCGAGGTGAGGCGCTGCTGGTCGACGGGAGTGAGTTCGGCCAGGCTGACCTCGGTGACCTCGATGGCGTGGGAGAGCTTCCACGGCCCGATGGACTGGGGGATCCCCTGGTGGATGACGACGTAGCCGTCCTGGCCGATGGCGTAGTACTGGCTCTGGCTCCACGCCCACGACAACCAGCCCGCCGCGGCGACCAGCACCGTCACCAGCGACACGAAGACCGGCGTCCACCAGGCCGAGCGGCCGCGGCCCTCCGCCTCGTCGTCCTCGTCGTCCAGGCCCACCGCGTGGGAGCCCAGTCCCGCTGCGCGCGCCGCAGCGCCCTTGCCGCCCCGGGACTTCGCGTGGCGGTCGGCCGCGGCCGCCCCCACGATCTCGGGCGGCGCGGGCGGGAACTTGCCGGCCGGGACGATGTCGGCGATGACGCACGTGATGTTGTCGGTGCCGCCGCCTCGCAGGGCGAGGTCGATGAGCTCCTCCGCGCACTCGCCCGGATCCTCGCGCTCGGCCATGACCTGGCCGATGGTCTCGGGGGAGACCAGGCCCGACAATCCGTCGGAGCACAGCATCCACCGGTCACCGACCACCGCCTCGCGCACGGTCTCGTCGGGGGAGACGTCCGCCTGGGCGTCGCCGAGGATCTTCAGCACGACGTTGCGGTTGGGGTGGTGCTCGGCCTCCTCGGGCGTGATCTGGCCCGTGTCGACCAGGTACTGCACGAAGGAGTGGTCGGTGGTGACCTGCGTGAGGGTGTCCCCGCGCAGCACGTAGGCGCGCGAGTCGCCGATGTGGACCATCGCCAGCCGGTTGCCGCTGCGCATGAGGGCGATGCACGTGGTGCCCAGCCCCTCCAGGTCGCGGTCCCGGCTCGAGCGGTCGGTGAGCTCTTCGTGGGCGTCCATGAGCGCCTCGCGCAGCAGCGGCAGCATCGAGTCCGCCGGGTGGGAGTCCGTGTCGAGTGGCACCAGGTGGGCGAGGGCCACGGAGGAGGCGATGTCCCCGCCGGCCGGGCCGCCCATGCCGTCGGCGAGGACCAGCAGGTTGGCGCCCGCGTAACCGGAGTCCTGGTTGTTGGAGCGCACCAGGCCGACGTCGGAACGCGCCGCGTAGTGGAACTGAACTGCGTGTGCGGACATTTCACCCAACCAATTCGAGGGTCGTCTGGCCGATACGGATGACGTCGCCCACCTTCAACTGGTGCGGTCCCGTGAGGCGCTCGTCGTCGATGAACGTGCCGTTCCTGCTGGAGAGGTCTTCGATCCACCACCCGTCGGCCTGGGGGCTCAACGCGGCGTGGCGGCTGGACGCGTACTCGTCCTCGAGGACCAGGGTGCAGGCGGGGGAGCGCCCGATGACGATGGGGGCGTCCCCCAGGGGCAGCATCGTCCCCACCAGGGGCCCGCCGGTGAGCAGCAGGTCCTTGGGGGTCTGTGGGGCCCCCGCGGTCGGGCGCTTGCCGCCCTCCTTGCGCTTCTTCTTCGACTGGCGGCGCCGCTCGTCAGCCTTGGAGCGGCCCTTGCCCCTGGGGGTCACGACGGTGCCGTAGATGTCGCGCCGCAGGGTGTTGACGGCGGCGAGCACCAGCAGCCACAGGAGGACCAGGAAGCCGATGCGGAATACTGTGAATGCGAGGTCGGTGGTCATAGAGCTCCGCCCTGGTCGGGATGTGTCCAGAAGAGGATCTTCGTGCGTCCGATGACGATCTGGTTGCCGTCGAGCAGCGTCGCGGCGTCGATGCGGTGCCCCTCGACGAAGGTGCCGTTCGTGGAGCCGAGGTCGGTGGCGATCACGCCCGTGGGGGTGATGCGCAGTTCGAGGTGGCGCCTGGAGACGCCGGAGTCGGACACGACGATGTCCGCCTCGGAGCCGCGGCCGATGACGGTGATCGGCTCGGTGAGCAGCCACTTGTCGCCGTCGACGTCGATGATGGGGTGCTCGGGGGAGGCCGACGAGGCGGTGGCCGGGGCAGCCGGGCCCCGGCGCTTCTCGGCGTCGACGCTGAGGGTGCCCGAGGACGCTGTGGGGTCGGCGACGAACTCGATGACGACGGGCCCCAGCAGCGCGTAGCCGTTGGCCATCGCGTGCTCGGTGGCCTGCTGGGCGAACTCGTCGGCGAGGACGTCGAGGCTGGCCTCGAGGGAGTCGAGGTCGGCGTTCGAGGCGTGGACGGTGAAGTGGTTCGCTGTGATGATCCGCTCAGCGGTGACGGCCTGGACGTGGTCGTCCATGGCGCGCCTGATGGCCGTCGTGATGTCGACGGGCTTGATCCCCGACCGGAACACGCGCGAGAAGGCGCCGTTGACGCCTCTCTCGACGGCGCTCTCGAAGCGGTCGAAGATGCTCATAGTCGTGCTCTCCTCATTCCCCCGCGCTGTGTGCGCGACGTACGTTCTGCGTGGAAGCGAAGCCGCTCCCAGTCACAGTCTAACGGGCCTCGGAAGTGCCGGGGCCTCATCTGTCGGGATGTTTCCGATGAGTAAAGGCCCATTGTTTCTTCCGGATGCGCGCCATGCCGAGGAATACTCAGCAATGGCGCGACTGTGGCGCCTGGTGCAAATGTTACATATGTGACGATAAGTGTGTGCGAGCAAACAGAGTGCGGACACTCGCTCGGTCGGGTCGATGATCTGAGTGGTGGTGTGTTGCCGGTCGATGAGGGCTCTGTGGGATGCTTGGTTGCCGCCGCATGTTGCATAGAGCACAAGTGTTTTCTATTTACCATGCGGTGAGTGTGGGCATATGTCTGTCGCCATATCGGTGGATGACAGGCCGTAGGTCCCTTTAATTCTGTGCGGTCAGCTTGATTGCATAGTTGTCGTGTGAGGTGGGCGCGATTGACTCACGGCGTGGGTAAGTGTACGCATTTCTGTCCGCATGTGTGGGCATGAGTAAATACTGACCTAGGGGTTGTGCGGGAACTAAGTCCCATTGTTATGGTGAGTCAGTAACCATATCGATGTGGGGGCAGTATGACCCTCACTGACATGCAGTGTGGCGTCCGCAGGAGAGGCACTGCCGACCGAGACGACCATCCGCCGGCGGGTGGTCACCTGGCCGACCGCGCGGTGAAAGCATCGTGCCCGCGGCGCATTGCCATGCGTGGGATCGTCGCCGCCGTGCTGGCCGGACTCGTCCTCTACGGATTCGTGCCCAACGCGGACGGAAACTGCCCCGCGACCCCGCCCGCGGGCTCGACCCCGGTCTCCACCTTCACGACGATGGGCCTGGGGGACTCGACCGCGCCCACGGGAACCCCGCTCACCACGAGCGTGACGGCCGCCGGCTTCGTCGGGTGGAACTCCTTCGAGGACGCGAACCTGACCCCGACCGCTTACGGCGAGGCCGGGGTGGTGTCCTCCGGCTACAGGGCCTTCATGCCCGGCTTCTCCCAGTTCATCATCGCCGAGACGGGGCCGCGAATCGCCGGCCGATTCCCGTTGGGTTTTGGTGCGCAGGGGCGTTTCGGCCCCTGGAAGACCAGCGATGACCCGAACTCCGCGCAGTGGAGCCTCGTCGACGTGACCTGCCTGAACGGCGTGGGCGAGCGCGTGAATGTCACCCGCGATGCTGACACGGGCGGTGTGGACTGCTCCCAGGTCGCCCCGGCCTCGTCGCCTGCGGCCCTGCCGATCACCTGCAGCTTCACCAATCGCGAGCAGGTCCCCAAGCTGCGCATCCAGAAGGAGCTCGACTCCGTCGAAGGCGCCACGACAGACGACATCACCGTCACCTACCGCATCACGGCCACGAACGACGGCGCCCTCGCGGGCACGACCGGGCGCCTGACGGACACGCCGAACTTCGCGCCGGGCCTGACTGTGCGCTCCGCGGCCGTCGCGATCTACGACAAC
>ERZ772967.3180-NODE-3180-length-10144-cov-3.238775_pt1 | contig 10144 bp, 8 predicted proteins | sample MGYA00511677_ERZ772967 | MGnify/ENA primary metagenome ERZ772967 (study PRJEB29015, sample SAMEA2737931) | human oral metagenome | biome: human oral; feature: human-associated habitat; material: dental | place: China | collected 2146 ...
TCTCGGCAACTACCGCATTGGGCAGGCGGCGGGCAACGCGAACGCCTTCACCATCTACGCCGCAGACCTGCCGGGCGGTATACTCGCCTCACTCGTACAGGATGCCGCGCCGCGCTTTGATATGGGCTTCGGGCAGGAGGTCTATGTATTCGGCTTGCCGCGTCCCATCCCCACGGCAACGCTCGGCATCTATCGCTTCGATGCGGAACGTGCCTTCGAAATTCAGGGGTTGCGTCTTTGATGGCGCATATCCGTGCTTTCTTAAGGAATCGCTGATAAAATGAAGTCCGTCGGATTGGTACAGATTTTTTGTCCTGTCAAGGAGACAAACCGGACGCATAGCCAAAGCTATGTGGAGGATTCTAGGGCACAGGCAGGGCGAAAACAGATGCATCAAGATGGCAGTGCTGAATTTAGCAGTGCTTCCGAAAGCCGTCCCTAGTGGAACATCCACTGCACCGGTAGCATGACCGCATCCTCAAATACGATGAAGGCAACGATCATGACAACGCTGATGACAAGCCACGGTATGGACGCCGTAACAATCTTTTCGATTGGCAGCCCTGACACCTCCGCCGCCGCATACAGACAGACGCCGACGGGCGGTGTAATCAGTCCGAATGCGAGTGCAATAACGAGGATGACGACAAAGAACAACGGGTCGACACCGACGCTGATGACCGCCGGCAGGAGAATCGGAACGAGGATATAGATCGCCGCCGTCGCGTCCATGAACATGCCGACCATGATGAGGAAGGCAAAGATGATCAGCATGACGATAACGGGATCGCTCGAGAGCGCCGCGAGTCCTCCCGCAATCTTTGCAGGCAGACCGTCCAGCTCGAAGAGCATGGCCGCCGGTTTTGCGGTGATGGCAACGAACAGAATCGTACCAGTCGAGCGTGCCGTCCGCGCGATGATGCCGGGGAGCTGCGACCATTTCAAACTCCGATAGACGAACATGGAGATGATGATCGTATATGTCGCGGCGATGCCTGCCGCCTCGGTCGGTGTATAGAGCCCTGTCATCATGCCGCCGAGGAGGATGATCGGGATCAGCAGCGCCGGCAGCGCGGAGAGAAAGGTGCTCCCGAGCACCTTCAGGCTGAACGGTGCACGGTCGCCGATGTTGTGCTTCTTGCAGAAATAGTAGTTGTAGAGCATGAAGATCACGCCCATGAAAATGCCGGGAACAAGCCCCGCCATCAGCGCCTGCCCGATGGAGATATTCGCAACGGACGCTGCGATGATCATGAGGATACTCGGGGGGATGACCGTCGCGAGCATGGATGAGGTCAGGTTGATCGCAACGGCGTAGTCGCGCGGGTAGCCCTTCTTTGACAGGGAGTTGATGCTCATCCGCCCGATGCTCGCGATCTCGGCAACGCTCGAGCCGGACATGCCCGCAAAGATCAGACCGGTCATAATGGCGACATGACCAAGTCCGCCAAAGATCCAACCGACGCAGGCATTGGCGAAATTATAGATGCGATCCGCAACACCGCTCTCGTCCATCAGTGTACCTGTGAGGATGAAGAGCGGCACCGCCACCATGACGAAACTGTTCATCGCCGTGAACATCGACTGCACCATCATGCTAAGCGGCATCTGTGTAAAGAGAAGCACCGATGTAATGCAGGCGACGCCCAGTGCCACGGCGATGGGTACGCCCACGAACATAAGCGCAACAAAAATACCGAGAAGTGCCAGACTCATTTCCCTTCACCCCGCCCCTCTATGTCCACCTTGGAACGATACTCCAAAACACTCTGCACGACGCCGAGCATCCCGAGGATACCCGCGACCGGGAGACAGACACCGATGACCGACATCGGAATCAGTATCGCGGCCCCCATCTCGTTCATACGCATCTGCATGAAGAAGATCTGCCCGCCGTAATAGAGGATGAACCCGAAGATAAAGAAGTTGACAACGATATAAATACAGGAGCACAGCTTGCGGAAGATCTGTGGGAATAAACTCACAAAGAAGGTCACACGCGGCGACTCCACCTTGCTGAAGCCCGACGCGAGAGCGCCCCACATCATCCAGAGGAACAGATAGCGCGTCCCCTCCTCCGTCCACGGCATCGGTGTGCCTACCGTTCGACCCACGATTTGGATGATGACAACGATGAGGATCCCGGTCAGGGAGAGCCCGGCAATGACATTCTCAAGCGTGTTGATCGCATCGAACAGGTCGCTGAACTTCGTCCGCGTTCTCTCTTGCATCATGGAAAATCACTCCTTTTTAGACGATAAGGGCAGAGCCTTGCAGACTCCGCCCTTATCCTGCTGCATACTGCGGGATGGTTCAGCTTTTCCCAACAAATTTCGTCGTTGCGTCAAAGAGTGCATCGTCCTTGACCAAGCTCTTGAATGTCCCGTAGAGCCCCTTGGAGAGTTCCACGAACTTCGCCTTGTTCTCCGGCGTGATCTCGTTCATCGTCATCCCCTTGTCTTGGAGCTCCTGCAGAGCCTTCTTGTCTGCCTCTTTGTCATAGTCCAGCTTCCACTGCTGCATCTCCTGTCCGACCTTTTCCAGAACCTGCTTCTGCTCATCCGACAGGGAGGCAAACTTGCTCTTGTTCATGCCGACCAGCCATGCATCCGCCATATGGTTCGACATGGAGATGTATTTCTGCACCTCATAGAACTTCGCGCTGAGCGGTACGTCCACAGGGTTCTCCTGTCCGTCAAGCGTGCCAAGCTGCAGAGCGTTGTAGACCTCGCTGAAGGACATCGGCGTGCAGCTCGCGCCCGCTTTGGAGAAGTATTCAACCCAGAGCGGATTGTTCGGCACGCGCAGGACGATGCCGGACAGATCCTCGGGGGCATTCACGGGGTGCTTCGAGTTTGTGATCTGACGGAAGCTCCGCGTCCATGTGCCGAGGGTCTTGATCTCGAGCCCGTCGACGCTGTTCATGAGCTTTTTGCCTGTCTCGCTGTTCAGATAGTCCGTGAACTGCTTTTCATCGTCAAACATATAGGGCACGGAGATCACGTTGAACCCGGGGTTGAAGTTCGCATAGAGGGAGCTGGAAAGAACGAGAATGTCCAGACCGCCCGCGCTCAACTGCTTGATCCCCGCAGCGGAGTCGCCGCCGTACAGTGAGCCGTTATAGTATACCTTGATATCAATCGAGCCCTTTGACTCCTCTTTGACGCGCTTGGCATACTCTGCCGCCGCCATGCCGACCGAGGACGTCTCCGGATCCGGCACGGACAGCGTGAGACTCACCTGACTCGTATCACCGGAACCACCGCCGCAGCCGGTCAGCATCGCCGCACTGAGCGCAGCCGTCATGAGCAGTGCACCTGCCTTCTTAAATCGTCCGAGAGCTTTGAATCCATCGAAAATTTTCATTTTATTTACTCTCCTTATACAACACATGACCTTATTGACACCGACTGCGTCCAGCCGGAAGGAGTCTATGGCATCCGCTCTTCCCCACCGTCGACAGCCGCCCTCATATGTCAAGGCACAATGCAGATCTTGAGCCCCTCACCACTCTTTGAAACCTCATATGCCTTGTCAAATTCCTCGATGTGGAATCTGTGCGTGACGAGCTTCTCCAACTCAATGCGCCTGCTACGCACGAGTTCCGCCGCCTCCATATAGTCCTGACGCGTATAGGCGGTCGAGCCGGTCACATGTATCTCGCTGTAGTGGATCAGATTCGGATCGATCGTGCAGGTGCTCTTCTCCGGGAATCCTGCAAAAAGGGATACGCTCCCGTTGCGCTTTGCAAGTCGGAACGCCTCGTTGACGAGTGCCGGCACCCCAATCGCGAGGATCACGACATCTGCACCGAGACCGTTCGACGCCTCCATCACGACGGCGTGCAGATCCTCCTCCATCGGATTGACGACGATGTCCGCGCCGAGCTCCTCTGCCTTCCCACGACGGAACGCGTTCGGCTCGCTGACGATCACCGTCCGTGCGCCCGCGATTTTCGCGAGTGCGAGGTGCATCAGCCCGATTGGCCCCGCACCCTCGACGAGGACAACATCGTTCACCTTGACCCCCATCGTTTTCTGCCCGTGCAGACAACAGGACAGCGGCTCGATAAGTGCACCCTCGGCGAACGATACATCGTCCGGCAGCGGCACGACATTCCCGCTCGCAATACAGATCTCCGGAATGCGCACGTACTCGGCAAAGCCGCCGTCGAACTCATATGCGATCGCCTTGCGGTTCATGCAGGCGTTCTCGTGCCCGGTCAGGCACATCGCACAGTGATGGCACGGAATCACGTTTGCCACGGCGACCTTCTGTCCCGGTGCGAAGCCCTCGACATGCGCCCCGACCTTTTCGATGACACCGCAGATCTCATGCCCGATGGTCGACGGATAACGCACACCGCGCGTTTTCTTGCCTGTCAGGATGCGCATATCCGTTCCGCAGATCGCCGTTGTCTTCATCCGCAGCAGAATCTCATCCTCCGAGATCTCAGGGACAGGTATGTTCTCCACCGTAAAATCATTCGACCCCAGTAATCTGACTGCCTTCATAAAGTTACCTCCAAATTCACCAGGGCAGGTCTGCCTCAGAACTTGTTTTCCGATGTGGCATCCCTCGTCTTGGTGATTTTTACATTGTACTTCTTGTAGTCGTCCGACACCGCCAGCGCCAACACCGCATCCATGACCACCAACTCGGCAATCCGTGCACTCGTGGACTCGGACTTGAAGAGCGTCTCCTTGCTCCCGACTGGGATGACGAGGTCAGCAATGCGGCCGATCGGCGACTTTGCCTGCGTCGTGAGCAGGATCACATAGGCGCCGTTCTTCCTCGCCATCTTCAGGCAGTGAAAAACGCTCTTCGTACTGCCCGTATGCGAGATCCCAATCGCGACATCGCCCTTTTTGAGCAGGGAGGCAGACATCGCCTGAATATCCGCATCGAGCAGAACCGTGCAGCGAATCCCCACCTTGAGAAATTTATGGCGGATGTCCTGCGCCACGACCGAGCTGCCGCCGCTGCCGAAGATCTCGATGTAATCCGCCTCGCGGATGCGCTGTGCCATCGTCTGCAGATGTTCGACGTTGAGCATCTCGAGTGTCTCATGTAGTGTCGCGATCTCGGTGTTGAAAATTTTCTGGCAGATCGTCAGCGCCGTATCGTGCTGCTCAAGCGCGACGTTGAGCTGCTTGTAGTGCGGAACCACCTCACGCGCCAGTCGAATCTTGAAATTCTGATACCCCTTGCAGCCGAAGAGCTTGCAAAACCGGACAATGGAGGCATCGGACGTCCCGATGCGCTCTGCCAGCTCCGTGATCGTCGCATCCACAACCCGGTTCGGATGCTCCAAAATATACTCTGCAATCTTCTTCTCGGACTTTGTCAGCGTCCCAAGTTTATCCTCAATCAACTGCAGAAACACAGTGTTTGCCATGCTGCACGCTCCAATCTATGATTTCATGCGATACCTCGATTTCCTAGCATAACACAGGATCGCTCGGAACGCACGAATTATCATAGAGAGGAGTGCTCATGCACCTTATTTCTTTGCGCTGTCGCTCTCCAGATCGCGCAGCATCTCCATCGCCTGCGCCACTGTCGCATTCTCGTGGATGATACTGCCGAGTGCCTTGATCAGCGAAGTCACGTCAGAGTAGCTCCACACAAATCGACCGAAGACAACGCCGCCCACATTCGCCCGATGAATGGCATCATAGGTCATACTCATGTAGTCCTCGATGGTCTTGCAGGAGTCTCCGCCCTGAATGGCAACGCGCGCCGGGCACGCCTCTACGACGCGCGCCATCGTCTTCGGATCGCCTGTGTAGGTCGTCTTGATGATATCCACGCCAAGCTCCGCACCGGCACGAACAGAATATGCGATGTTCTCCCACTTCGTCTGATCGACCTTCGCTACAGACTCGCCCTTCGGATACATATGACCGATGAGAGGCATTCCGTAGGACATGCACTGCTTCGAGAGGCGCCCGATATCCGCAAGCTGCGCCGCCTGATGATCGCCGAGCATCATGGCACCCACCGAAACGCCATCCGCGCCCATGCGAACGCCTTCCTCTGCGTCGCCAAAAAGCACATCACTCGTCGGCTGAACGGGAGAGTAGCTCGAACATTTCAGCAGCAATGACACCTTGCCGGCATGCTGCGGCCAGCAGAGCTCTGCAATGCCCTTTGTCATTGTAATCGCATTCGGTCCGCCTGCAACGATCTTGTCGATGGTCTCCTGAATGGGGATGAGCCCCTCCAGAATTCCGCGCGAGATCGAGTGATCAACCGTGATCGCCATCATCTTGTTGCTCTTCGGATTGACCAGTCGGCTCATGCGAACGGATTTGCCCAACATTGCCATCGTTCATACCCCTTTCCGCAAATTCACTACACATAATTCAATATATCTTTGAAGTTTTTCTACATTTTGGAGTATATCATATGTGTAATTTATTTTCAAGATATATTTATTTAGTTTGTAGATTTTTTTCTTAATGTGGAAAGCCGATGCATTGGGTCGACCAGCGCAGGGTAGAGCTCCTCGTAGACCTCCTGATATCCGTCATAGAACTGAACCGTCTCCGCATCGGGCTCGACGTAGCTCCGATAGTTCTCAATGACGGGGACATCCCACAAATCGTGGAACACTCCTGCCGCCATCCCGCCCATCATCGCTGCACCGAATGCGGCCGCATTGCTCGTCTCCACGGTACGCATCGTGACATTCTGCATATTCGCGCGAATGTGGACGGAGAGATCACTGCGCGTCGCTCCGCCGATACAGATGACATGCGGCGGGAACACGTTCCACCGCGTCGTTCCGATACGGTAGATCTGCGCCATCGCATGACCAAGCCCCTCATAGACGGCACGCGCAAGATCTGCCTTGCTCGTTCCCGCCGTGAGTCCGAAGAACAGACCAAGCGCCTGTGCGTCAAAGATCGGGCTGCGCTCCCCGCAGAGATACGGTACATAGAGAACGCCGTTTGCGCCGGGCGGCGCGGTGCACGCCAACTCCTCCAGTTCCCTCTCACCGCTCAGCTCCGGCGCAAACTCCCGCAGGAACCACCGGATGCTCCCGCCCGCCATGCTCATCGCGCCGTTCGCCAGCCATACGCCCGGGATCACGTGACTGCGGTTCATAAAGGCGGGGCTGAAGTCCGGACGATCCAGACAGAACACGGCGACCTCGGACGTGCCCATGCTTTGGAACACATCGCCGTGCCTGCGAACACCGAGCGCAAAGCTCGATGCCGCCGTATCTGCCGATCCGATCGCCACCGGAAGCCCCGCCGGCAGGTTCAGGCTGCGGGCAACAACCTCCGTAAGACCGCCAAGCGGCTCCATGCACGCCGCAATCTCCGGCAGATATGCCTCATCAATGCCATATAGATCGAGGAACTCACGCTCCCAGCGAGCCGCCGTTTCAACACGCACCATTCCGCTGTAGGAGGCGACCGTCGGATCGACGGCGAGCCTCCCCGTGAACTTCCCCCCGAGGTAGCTGTTCAGGAAGCCGATCTTGTACGTTTCCTTCCACAACTCAGGTTCGTGCGCACGCACCCACTGCACCGTCGCGGCAACGCAGGTGGACGGGCTCGGGTTGTTGCCGACGCGGCCAAAATATGCCTCTGCGCCGCCGAATCGTGCAACATCCTCTGTCACCTCGCCCTTACTGCGGTTGTCAAAGTATGCAATCCCCGGACGCAACGCCTCCAGATCCTGCCGAAAGAACACGAGCGTCGGTGACGCAACGCTCAGCCCGATTCCCTTGATCGCATCCTCATAGCCCTTCACGAGCTCCCGCAGATGCTGCACGATGTTCCAGAACAACTCTTCCAGAGGGATCTCTGCCTGATCTACAGCAGGATATGTGATCCGCATTTGAAACGAACTCTCGCGGACGAGCTGTCCCTCTACATCAAACAGGCTGACCTTCGTACTGCTACTGCCGGTGTCAATGCCAATCATCAGCGCTTTCTTCATGCCGCATCCTCTCCTTGTTGTTTTCACAGTCTTCTATATGCACAGTGTAACATTTATGTATATTTTTTTCAATAAGAAAATATAAAGGAAACTAATGAAAGGGGGAGTATGAATAAATTAGATAAATATATAATTGTAAATTATGTAAAAAGTTTTATTTTAGGTATGATGATGTTCTTTCTAATATTTTTGCTAGCCGAAAGTATTACATTGACAGGTTGGCTTATGGATGGAAAACTGAAAGGCTCTGAAGCTTTAAAATATTTAAGATACGGGATACCTGAAATTGTAACAAACACAGCTCCTCTTGGAGTATTGTTAGGAAGTCTCCTATGTATAAGTAAAATGGCAAAGCAGCTGGAAGTTGCCGCAATGAAGACAAGCGGGATAAGTTTTGCAAGAGTTGCATTATTTCCCATTTTATTTTCAGCTTTAGTAAGTTTGGGAGTGTTTTGGTTAAATTATGATTATCTTGGGAGAGCAAATACAAAAAAGGAAGATTTGAAGACATTGAAAATTGACAATAAAGAGCCTGTCAGATCAGAAAAGGATTTTGTATTCGTGAAAATTGATAAAAGAACAGTTCTCTTTAGTGGGCATGCAAATAAAAATAACGGAACAATGAACTATGTTACAATTCTAAAATTTGAAAATGGATTTAAAGTAATAAGAAAAATGTATACAGCTTCTTTTGCTAAAATTAATCCTAAAACTAATGAATGGACTTTTAAAGATTTAAAGGAATATGACAGCAAAACAAATGTAACAAAACCGTTTGATACAAAAAAATTTAAATTTGTGGCTTCAATGGAAGATGTACTCGCAAGTGCGGTAAAAGCTAAAAATTTGACAATGCCAGAATTACGTGAAAAAACAGTTTATTTTACAAGAGTTGGAGCAGATTCGTTAAATTTAAGAATAGAATTTTATTATAGAATATCCTTTGCATTATCTTCGCTTGTAATGTCTTTAATAGGACTTTCACTAGGGAGTAGGTATGTTAGAGGAGGAGCTGCTGTAAATATTGGATTGTCTGTAATAATTGGTTATGCGTATTATGGAGTCAGCACAATTTTACGTTCAATGGCAGTTTCTGGAACAGTTCCAATTTATGTTGCCTGTTTTGTTCCATTAATAATATTCCTTGTTGTTGGAATAAAATTGTTTAAAGATGCAGAATATTAAAATTTTTTTAGAAGAGAAAGGATTAGAATGATAGAAAAAATAAAAACGGATACGGGAATAGAAGTTATTTTTGACAAATTGGAAAGTATTTCCACTTGTTCAGTCGGTGTATTTGTAAAAACAGGTTCACGAGATGAAAGTGATACGGAAGAAGGAATTTCACACGTGCTGGAACATATGATTTTTAAAGGGACACCAACAAGAAGCTATTTTGAAATTTCAGAAGAGATTGACTATCTTGGAGCAAATGTGAATGCACATACAACAAAGGAAGAAACAGTTTTTTATATAAACGCTTTGACACAATTTTTGGGAAAATCTGTGGATATTTTGTTTGATATTGTTACAAATTCTACGATTGATGAAAAGGAGCTGGAAAAGGAAAAAGATGTAATTGTGGAAGAAATCAAGATGTATAAGGATTCGCCAGATGACCTTGTGTTTGAGACAAATTATGCAGACTGTATAAATGGACAGTATGGAAAGCCGATTATTGGGACAGAAGAAAGTGTAAAAGGATTTACAGCAGAAGAAATTAGAAAATATTATAGAGAAAGATATACAAAGGATAATATTCTAATTGTAGTTTCAGGAAATTTTGATAAAGATGAAATCATTCAAAAAATAAATGAGTATTTTGGAAAACTGGCTGATACAAAAGTTGATAGACGTGAAAAAATTGATTTTTCATTTAATGCAGGGAAAAAAACAGTTTCAAAGGATATAAATCAGGTAAATATCTGCATTTCTCATAAAAGTGAAGATTATAACAGTGAAAAGAAAGTATATACAGATATTTTGTCAAATATTATAGGAGGTTCAATGAGTTCTAGACTTTTTCAGGAAATTCGTGAAAAAAATGGATTAGCCTATTCTGTTTATACATATAACCAGTATTATCTTTCTGGAGGTTTAACTTCAACATATATTGGAACTAATTTAGAAAGTTATGAAAAAGCTATAGAAATTACCCTTTTAGAATTCAAGAAATTACGCGAGAATG
>ERZ772967.3181-NODE-3181-length-10142-cov-58.084763_pt1 | contig 10142 bp, 7 predicted proteins | sample MGYA00511677_ERZ772967 | MGnify/ENA primary metagenome ERZ772967 (study PRJEB29015, sample SAMEA2737931) | human oral metagenome | biome: human oral; feature: human-associated habitat; material: dental | place: China | collected 2146 ...
CAGGCACGCACGAGGTATAAGCTCGCTGCTCTAACCGCTGAGCTATGGGGGCCCGCCAGAGCCGGGAGGTTCGCCCACCCGCTCCAACGCCCGCACCCTACCGCACGACACGCCGTACCTCACCCCGAGCACCCCGGACAGGCGGCCCACCGATCGTCCTACGCTGTCGACGAGAGCCCCGCCGAGGCCTTCCCTTCATTCCAGGAGTGCCCATGAAACTCGCTCAGCGCGCCCGCGGCGCCCAGCCCTTCCACGCGATGTCCATCGGCGCACGTGCACGCCAGATCGAGGCGACGGGCGCCCACGTGGCCAAGCTGAGCCTGGGCGAGCCGGACTTCGGCGCCCCGCCCGGCGTGCACGAGGCCATGAGGGCCACCATGGACGGCCGCCCTCTGCCCTACACGCCCGCAGCTGGGCTGCCGGCCCTGCGCGAGGCCGTCTCCGGGCTGTACGCCTCACGACACGGGGTGAGCGTGGACCCGCGCAGGATTCTCATCACCGCCGGCGCCTCGGCGGGCCTGCTGCTGGCCATCGCCCTGACCACCGAGAACGGCGACGACGTCGTCATGGCCGACCCGTGCTACCCGTGCAATCGCGAACTCGTCGAGGCATTCGGCGGCCGAGTGGTCCTGGCCCCCACAAGCGCGTCCAGCCGCTATCAGCTCGACGTCGAGACCATGACGGCGGCCTGGACCCCGGCCACGAGCGCCGTCATGCTGGCCACGCCGTCGAATCCGACGGGCACGACCATCCCCTTCGACGAGCTCGCCCGCATCTGCGAGCAGGCGCGGGCGCGTGACGCGTGGCGCATCGTCGACGAGATCTACCTGTCGCTGGCCGACCCCGACGCCGAGGGCCACACAGCGCGCACGGCACTGGAGACCGATCCGGAGGCCGTGATCGTCTCCAGCTTCTCGAAGTACTTCGGCATGACGGGGTGGCGCCTGGGCTGGCTGGTGCTTCCCGATGAACTGTTGGACGCGGCCGACAATCTGGCCGTCAACTTCTTCCTGTGCGCCTCCACGCCCACGCAGATGGCCGCGCTGGCCTGTTTCACCCCCGAGGCTCTGGCCTCGTGCGAGGCCCGGCGAGTCGAGCTGGGGGTGCGACGCGGGATCGTCCTGGACGGCCTGAGGCGGATCGGGCTGCCCGTGCCCGTGGAGCCCGACGGCGCCTTCTACGTCTACTTCGACGTCTCGGGCACGGGGCTGGACTCGACGACCTTCTGCACCCGGGCCCTGGAGGAGGCCCACGTGGCGCTGACCCCGGGAGTGGACTTCGGTCCCGCGATGGCGGACACGCACGTGCGCCTGTCCTACGCGGCGTCGCGCGCCGAACTCGCCGAGGGCATGAGACGGCTCGAGGGCTTCGTGCGCCCGCTGGGCTGACCGAGTCCCGCTCCCGGTCCGCCCTCGGTGCCCACGACTTGACCTGGAGCGGGCTCCAGGGAGCACGCTGGCTCGCATGGAGACGATCGAACTCGGCAGTAATAGCCCGAATGACGCCCTGATGGTGCCGCCGCTGGCAGTGGGCACGATGTACTTCGGCACCCGCGTCGCCCCGACCATCGCGCATGAGATCCTCGACGCCGCGCTCGACACCGGCGCGACGTTTCTGGACACCGCGAACAACTACGCCTTCTGGGTCGAGGACGGAACCGGTGACGAGTCCGAGACGGTCCTCGGCGACTGGTTCGGCGCGCGCCCCGGCGCTCGCGAGCAGGTCGTCCTGGCGACCAAGATCGGCGCGCGCCCGCGGCCGGGCACCAGGAGCCTGGACGAGGCCCTCGGCCTGTCGGCGCCCGCGGTGCGGGAGCAGACGGAGCACAGCCTGATGCGCCTGCGCACCGATCGCATCGACGTGCTCTACGCCCACATCGACGACACCCGGGTGCCGATCGAGGAGACCGTGGGAGCCCTTCAGGAGGAGGTCCGCCGCGGCACGGCCCGAGTGATCGCCTGCTCCAACATCACCTCCTCGCGACTCGGGGCCGGACTGCGCGCCGCTGCGGACGGCCCGCGCTACTCCGTCGTCCAGCAGCGCTTCACCTACCTGACCGCCGCGCCCGGCGCGGACCTGTCTCCCCACGTGCTCCTCGATGACGACCTCATCGACCTCGCCGTCGGCCAGCACCTCAGTCTGGCCGGCTACTCGCCGCTGCTCGGCGGCGCCTACACCCGGGACGATCGTCGACTGCCCGACGCCTACCGGCACGGTGCGACCGCCTCGCAGCTCGCCGCACTCGCACGTGCGGCGGACTCGACGGGACTGGACGCGGGCCAGGTCGTGCTGGCGTGGATGGCGGGCAGAGCCGTGCCCGTGCTCCCCGTGGTCGGGGTGTCCACCAGGGCCCAGCTCGACTCGGCCGTGCGGGCGATGAGCGCCCCGCTGCCCGCGGCCGTGCTGGCCGACCTGGAGAGCGCACGCGGAACGGCATGATGACCGGCGCCCGGAATCACGACTGCACGATCGGCGCGGCCGCCGAGCATCTTGGCCTGAGCGTCGACGCCCTGAGGTACTACGAGCGCGCAGGTGTCATTCCTCCGGCTGCTCGCGACGCGAGCGGCCGGCGCCGTTACGGGCCCGAGGAGCTGCACCTGCTGGACGTCCTGATCCATCTGCGCGACACCGGTATGCCCCTGGCCAGGATCGCCGAGTTCACCAGGCTCGTGCAGCAAGACCCGGACGGTGTGCCCGAGCGCCTCGCACTGCTGAGGAACCATCGGGAGGCCATTACCGAACGCATGGCGCGCCTGGCCCTGTCGCTGAGCGTCGTCGACGGCAAGATCGCGGACTACAGCGCCCGCCTCGACGCCGATTCCACGGGCGAGGGCCGCTAGAGACCCGCCGCCCCCTGGTTCGCCCTCCCGGCAGTGACTAGACTCTCCCCGGTCAGTGGTGCACCCACACAGCGGACGAAAACCAGGCGATGATCCATGTTCCTTTCGTGCTGTCCCCCTTCTCCTCTCGCGGCTCTCACGGCGAGCCCGCCCGGTGCTGAGGGCGGTCCCGACGTCGGCGGAGGCGAGGCCAACCTCGTGCTCCCGGACCTGTCCGGCGTCCTCGTCTCCGGGGGCCTGAGCGGCCGGGCACTGCTCCTAGTGGGCATCTGCGTGTGCCTGCTCGGCCTGAGCTTCGGAACGGTCACCTTCCTGCGCCTGCGGGAGGCCCCCGTGCACTCCTCGATGCTGGAGGTCGCGGAGACCATCTACTCCACCTGCCAGGCCTACCTGGTGAGACAGGGGCGCTTCCTCATGATCCTGTGGGCCTTCATCACCGCCGTCATCATCGTCTACTACAAGGCGCTGGTCGGCTTCGGGTGGGGCAGGGTCGGCATCGTCGTCGTCTTCTCCCTGCTCGGGATGGGCGGCTCCTACTGCGTGGCGTGGTTCGGAATCCGGGTCAACACCTTCGCCAACGCCCGAACGGCCTTCGCCTCCCTGCGCGGCAAGCCGCACGACGTGCACAGGATCCCGCTGCGGTCGGGCATGAGCATCGGCATGGTGCTCATCAGCCTCGAGCTGCTCATGATGCTCGTGATCCTGCTGCTCCTGCCCGCCGACGTGGCCGGAGCCTGCTTCATCGGCTTCGCCATCGGGGAGTCGCTGGGAGCCTCCGCGCTGCGCATCGCGGGAGGCATCTTCACCAAGATCGCCGACATCGGCGCCGACCTGATGAAGATCGTCTTCAAGATCGACGAGGACGACCCCCGCAATCCCGGCGTCATCGCGGACTGCACCGGGGACAACGCGGGCGACTCGGTGGGCCCCAGCGCCGACGGGTTCGAGACCTACGGCGTCACCGGCGTCGCCCTGGTCACCTTCGTCCTCCTGGCGGTCCCGGACGCCGGGCTCCAGGCCCTGCTGCTCGTGTGGATCTTCACGGTGCGCGCCGCGATGATCCTCGCGGCCTGGGCCGCCTACGGGATCAACGCGGCCTGGTGCCGCGCGCGCTTCGGCGATGCGGACCGGATGAACTTCGAGACGCCCCTGACCACCCTGGTGTGGCTCACCAGTGCCCTGTGCATCGTGCTGACCTACCTGTCCACCTGGCTCGTCCTGGGCGGACAGGACGGCGGGCTGTGGCTGCGCCTGGCCACCATCATCACCTGCGGGACGCTGGCCGGGGCGCTCATCCCGGAACTGGTCAAGGTCTTCACCTCCACCGGCTCCCAGCACGTTCGCGAGACCGTCAAGTCCTCGCGCCAGGGCGGTGCGAGCCTGAACATCCTCTCCGGCGTCGTGGCGGGCGATTTCTCCGCCTTCTGGCTCGGCATCACCGTCGTGGGCCTCATGGGAGGGGCCTTCCTCCTGTCCGGCTCCGGGCTGGAGGGGATCATGGCGGCCCCCGCCGTCTTCGCATTCGGCCTGGTGGCCTTCGGGTTCCTGGGCATGGGCCCGGTGACCATCGCCGTCGACTCCTACGGCCCCGTCACCGACAACGCCCAGAGCGTCTACGAGCTGTCCCGCATCGAGGACATCGACGGCATCGACGAGGAGCTGCACCGAGACTTCGACCTCCTCCCCCACTGGGAGAGGGCCAAGTTCCTCCTGGAGGACAACGACGGCGCCGGCAACACCTTCAAGGCGACGGCGAAGCCCGTCCTCATCGGAACCGCCGTCGTGGGCGCCACCACGATGATCTTCTCGATCATCATCGGACTGACCGATCACCTGACCAGGGGCATCGAGAACCTCTCCCTCATGCACGCCCCCTTCCTCCTGGGCCTCATCACCGGCGGGGCCGTGGTCTTCTGGTTCTCCGGGGCGTCCATCCAGGCGGTGACCACGGGCGCCAACAGGGCCGTCGCCTTCATCAAGGAGTCGATTCACCTGGACACGGGAGCGGAGCGCGCCTCGGTGGAGGACTCCAAGCGAGTCGTCGATATCTGCACCCAGTACGCCCAGCAGGGAATGCTCACGATCTTCCTCGCGGTCTTCTTCGCGACACTGTCCCTGGCCTTCGTCGAGCCCTTCTTCTTCATCGGCTACCTGGTGTCGATCGCGGTGTTCGGCCTGTACCAGGCGATCTACATGGCGAACGCCGGGGGCGCGTGGGACAACGCGAAGAAGGTCGTCGAGGTCGACCTGCACATGAAGGGCACCGCCCTGCACGACGCCTCGATCGTCGGGGACACCGTCGGCGACCCCTTCAAGGACACCTCGTCGGTCGCCCTGAACCCCATCATCAAGTTCACGACTCTCTTCGGTCTGCTCGCCGTCGAGCTCGCCGTCAGCCTCAAGGCGCAGGGCCTGGGGACCCTGGTGCACGTCCTGGCGGCGGCCTTCTTCCTCGTGGCGCTCTTCTTCATCCACCGCTCCTTCTACGGCATGCGCATTCCCGCCCGCACCAACGACGACGAGATCGGAGCGGAGGACTCGGAGGACGACTCAGAGGACTCGGAGAACTCAGAACCCATGGAGGCACGGTCATGAGGATCGCCATCAAGTACGACGACATCGACATCTCGTCCGCCGGACGCGTCGCCGGCCATGAGGCCGGCGACACCCTGGTACGGCGACTGCTGAGGATCTTCCCGGAATCGACCGTCATCGCCCCCGTTCCCAGGCAGAGCGAGGAGTTCGACGTCGTCCCCCTGGAAGGGCTCGATCCCACGGACCTCGTCGTCATCAACATGGACGCGGCGGACTCCCCGCACGTCTGGCAGGTCCTCTCCCGCGCCCCCGGCACGGCGCCGGGAACGGTGGCGGAGCCGCGGATCATGAACTTCGTCTGGCGACCGGTGCCGTCGAACGCCCCCAGGGTCCACACGGCGACGCTCGCGCTGTCGTGCGCCCTGTTCCCCACCTTCGCGGACTCCCGGCGCACGGCCAATGAGGTGCGCGAGCTCGTGGCGAAGTGGACGGCCCAGCACCTGTACGAGAAGTCCACGCTCTCCTGGGTGAACCTCGGATTCAGGCTCGACCACATCCAGCCCCGCACCTACTCGGACGTGCCGATCGTCCTCTACCCGTCGATCTACCTCACGCGCGGGAAGCACCCGGAGCAGTTCTTCCGAGTGCTCGAACAGGTGCGCCGGTCCGTCCCGCTCAGGGTCGAGATGCGTCTGCAGGAGGACAGTCTCGTCTCCGAGGCCGCCATGAGCATCTCGCAGCGGGACTGGGTGTGGATGGGGCCGCTGACCGCCACCAGGCAGTCCTACTGGGAGGCCCTGGCGCGGACGACCGCCTTCCTGGCCACCGCCGACAAGGTGTCCTACGGCCTGCTCTACGTCGAGGCGCTGGGAGCGGGCGTCATCGGTGTCCTGCCCGACCGGGAGTGGGCACGCGCTCTCGTCCCGCCGTCCTACCCCTTCATCTACCGGGACCTCGCGGAGGCGGCGACCATGCTCACCCGTGCGCTGAGGGAGCCGGAGGCCTGCCGCAGGCAGATGGACGAGGCCGCGGGCGGGTCCTTCTCGTCCTGGATCGCCCAGCACCACTCCGACGACGCCTTCGACAAGGCGATCGTCGCGCGCGTCGAGGAGTGGTTCGGTCGCTGACTCCCCGCCCACGGAGGGCGGGAGCCGGCGACCTCCGGTGACTCGGGCTCCGGTGACTCGGGACGGGCCCTCCCCGGGTCCCCCGGCGCTAGTGCCCCTGGGCCTCCTCGGCGTCGTCGGTCAGGTAGGAGATCCGGCGCACGAGGTCGAAGGGGTCCGAGGTGTCGGTGGTGGTCAGGGTCCCGGGGACCGGCTGCGCCGGCCCGCCGCCCACCGAGTAGGTGGCTGTCCACGTGGTGGTCAGAGTGATGACCACGCCCTCGGCGGTCCGGGAGTATGCGTGGAAGACCGTGTGGTCGGGGTACGCGGCCCCCGGATCCTTGGTCGTGAGCGTGGTGCCGTCGCCCCAGTCCCAGGTGTACGACACGGGCGTGGCCACGATGGTCACGACGTCTCCGCCCATGGTGGTGGTCAGGGTCTGGGAGTCCCCCGAGGTGTAGGCGATGACGATCTTGGACACCAGTGCCTTGGACCCGGGCGGTTGTCGCACGATGCCCGAGCCACTGGCCATGACCTTGGCGACCTCCGAGGAGGTCATCACCACCGGCGGCGCCGCGGCGCCGGCTGGATCAGCGGCAGCAGCAGCCTCTTCCGGAGCCGACCGGGCGCCGAAGGCAAGGCCGATCACCCCCCCGGTGCAGGCACCGCGGGCGACCGCGGAGCTCAATGTCTGGCAGTGCCTATAGGCCGCCGCCATGGAGGACTCGGCCTGGCCCCCGGAGGCCTCACCATCCGCCGGGGCCTCGGCGGCAGAATGCTCCCCGATCCCCGCCGCGGGTGCTGGATCCGGGTCGACCACATACTTACGAGCGCGTGTAAACTCTGCAGAGTTGTCAAGCGTCTCAACACCCCACCTCTCCTCGGCCGTGGCGGGCGAGGTCATGCTCGCCGCTATGACGGCCGCCGCGGCGACGGCGATCGACGCGGTCCAGGCTGAGCCTCTCATTCGCCCTGCTCCTCCTGCTCGACCCGTCCCCCTCGAACGACCCAGCGCCCGTCCACGTACTTCATGGCGAGCATGAGCAGGGTGCCGGTCGCGGGCTCACTCACGTCCGGCGGGGCGCCGGTGCCGTCGTAGGAGTAGGACGCCTCCTGGTCGAAGACGACGTCCACCTGGGAGTACTCGCTGTCGGGCCCGGGATCCAAGTAATCGGTCCGAGTAATGGTGTGAGTCCACGGACTGATCCATCCGCCGGCCTCGTGGAGCTTCCCGACATTGGTGATCACCGAGTTGCAGAACAGGCAGTCCTGCTGACTCATCGCCTTCCACTGCTCCAGGTCACCCGTGGCGTACACGTAGGGATACAGCTGGACGACGTAGGTCGCGGTCGCGATGGCCCCCTCGGAGGAGTTCTCATCCATGTTCTCCGGCCTCTGCGGGGCCGGCATCGCCAGAGCCGCCTCGCGCTCGGCGGCCTGGTCCGCCGGAAGATCCGACGTCGGCGACGCTGAGGCCGACGCTGAGGCCGACACGGACTCGGCGGAGTCCGGCGGACCGGCGCTCCCCTGAGCGGCGCCGCCGCCCCTGCCGCAGGCCACCAGGGCCCACAGCAGGCTCAGCGCCAGGACCGGTGTCACGACCGGCGCCCATGCCCGCGAGCCGTCGCGGGGAGAAGGGCTCCGCTTAGGGAACCGCGTATCGAGAGGAGACGAGATCGAGGCGATCATGATCGCTCACCACCATCAACAACGAGGCAACAGGGAACACGGGCCACCATCGGCCCTAGGGATCAGGCACCGCGGATCGGTACCACGCCGGTACTGTACCGACAATTCCCCAGAACCCGCCATCCTCGTAGTCCCATGTGGATAACGTCGGGTCGCGCGGCGCCCTCGGGCTGCTGCGGGTCGGTCGTCGTGAAGCGGGCGGTTGCCGTCGGGATCGAAGAGCATCCCCGGGGCGCCCCGGCATCCCCGGACGTCCCCCGTCCGGCATTATCATGACGGCATGATCGACTCCGCAGCGATCGCACGACTCAAGGCCGAGGCCGCACGGGCCGCCGCCGACGCCGCCGAGGCCAGAGCCGCTGCGGCCCAGGCGGCCCTGGATGCCGCGCTCGCCACCGGTTCCGCATCCGCCGATCGTCCCGTTCCAGAGGCTCCGGCGGAAGCGCCCGTGGAGTCGGCGGCGTCGTCCGATTCCGGCGCGGCGCCTCCTGCTGCCGAGCCCGCGGCGCCCTCCGAGTCCGCCGCGAACGACCCCCCGGACTCCACGGATGAGCCACCGGCGAGGGGCGCACCGGAGGCGGCGGAGACCCCTCAGTCCGAGGAGGCCGCCTACACCGCACAAGTGCGTTCCGGTTACGGCTTCTCCTCCCCCACCCTCCCGGTGGGCACCTACCTCGACACGCTCCCCGGTGACGGGCCCGCGCCGGTCAAGGGCCTGTCGATCGGCATCCCGCTGGGGCTGCTCAACCGGCACGCGCTGGTGGCCGGGGCGACCGGAACCGGCAAGACCCGCACGCTCCAGCTCCTGGCCGAGGGCCTGTCCAGCGCCGGCGTGCCAGTGTTCCTGGCCGACGTCAAGGGCGACCTGACCGGCTTGGCCGAGCCCGGCGCCTCCAATGACAAGATCGCCTCCCGGATCGGCTCCACCGGTCAGGACTGGCAGGGCCGGTCCTTCCCCATCGAGTTGTTCAACCTCGGTGGATCGGACTCCGGCGCCGGTATCAACGGCACCCCGATCCGCACCACGGTCACCGAGTTCGGGCCGATCCTGCTCTCACGCGTCCTGGGGCTCAACGACACGCAGGCCTCCGTTCTCCAGCTCGTCTTCCACTGGGCGGACGGCCAGGGGCTGGCCCTGCTGGACCTGAAGGACCTGCGCGCCGTCGTCGACTACCTGACGAACACCGACGCCGGGAAGGAGGAGCTCAAGACCATCGGCGGTGTCTCGGCGGCCACGGCCGGGGTCATCCTGCGCGAGATCGCCGCCCTGGAGGCCGCCGGCGGCGAGGCCTTCTTCGGCGAGCCGGCTCTCGACGTGCGCGACCTCATGCGGGTCTCCCCCGGTGGCCGGGGCGTCATCTCCGCCCTGGAGCTGGCCGACATCCAGTCCCAGGGCACGCTGTTCTCCACCTTCCTCATGTGGCTGCTCGCCGAGCTCTTCGAGACCCTGCCGGAGGTCGGTGACCCGGACAAGCCCACCATGGTGTTCTTCTTCGACGAGGCCCACCTGCTGTTCTCCGGCGCCTCGAAGGCCTTCCTGGAGGCCGTGGTGCGCACGGTGCGGCTCATCCGCTCCAAGGGCGTGGGCATCGTCTTCATCACCCAGTCCCCCACGGACGTCCCCGACGAGGTCCTGGCACAGCTCGGCAGCCGGGTCCAGCACGCCCTGCGCGCCCACACCCCGGCCGACGCCGCCAACCTCAAGAAGGCGGTCTCCACCTTCCCGGTCAGCCCGGTGGACCTCAGCCGGGTGCTCACGTCGCTGGGGACCGGCCAGGCCGTCGTCAGCGTCCTGGACGAGAAGGGGCGTCCGGCGCCGGTGGCCCCGGTGGTCGTCAACGTTCCCGCCGCCGTCATGGGGCCGGCCCAGGACGGCACGGTCAGCCAGGTGCTGGCCTCCTCTCCGCTCAAGCCCACGTACGCCACGAGTGTGGACAACGAGTCCGCCTACGAGCTGCTGGCCCAGCGGGTC
>ERZ772967.3183-NODE-3183-length-10142-cov-3.843958_pt1 | contig 10142 bp, 5 predicted proteins | sample MGYA00511677_ERZ772967 | MGnify/ENA primary metagenome ERZ772967 (study PRJEB29015, sample SAMEA2737931) | human oral metagenome | biome: human oral; feature: human-associated habitat; material: dental | place: China | collected 2146 ...
GCATGCGACAGCATCACAAAGCCTATCAAAAACAAAAAAATAACAGATAATTTACCTCTCATAATTAAATATATTTAAGTTAATGGCCGCAAAGGTACACCCGCCAAGTATCTTATGCAAATCCACCGTATTAAAAAACACAAATAATTAGTTAAAATATATTTTATTTTGTTTTATTCAACACTATTATATTATCGGTCGTTTTCTTTACAGAGGCGCGCATAGATCAAGGGTCTCACTCTACCATAACGCAGTGATACAACATACCAAAAAGCACAAATACTAAACCACTATTACACATTTACTTACAGATCATCAACCAATGCACTTGATTTGGCATAGGCCGTAGAACGGGCCTCGAAGAAGTCGGTCTTGATCATATTGGCATTCGAATATTGCGATACCCATGACATCGAGGCCGGTTCGGAAGTATATCCCTCGAAAAGCGGATCGAAACCAAGCGATCTAATGCGCAGATTACCCAGATATCGGATGTAATCGCGTATCATTTCGGTAGTCAGCCCTTCGATTTTATCGCCCAGTACGTATTCGCCCCACTTGATCTCTTCCTCCACCCCCTTGGCAATCATGGCACGGTATTCTTCAATCAGTTCGGGAGTAAACATTTCCGGACATTCCTGTTTCATCTCGAGAATGATGTTACGAAAAAGCCACAAATGCGTATTTTCGTCGCGATTGATATAACGAATTTCCTGTGCCGATCCGGGCATTTTGCCGTTTCGTCCGAGGTTGTAGAAAAACATGAATCCCGAATAAAAATAAATCCCTTCGAGAATATAATTGGCGATAAGCACGCGCATAAACTGTTCTACGCTTTTATCTTCCATGAAAGCATTGTAGAGATCGCCGATGAATTTATTGCGGTTAAGCAGCACCTCATCGTTCTTCCACTGATAAAGAATGGCGTCACGCTGTTCGGGCGAGCAGATGGTGTCGAGCATATAACTATAGCTCTGTGAGTGCACGGCTTCCTGAAAGGTTTGGATATTCAGGCAGAGATTCACCTCGCTTGCAGTGATATAATCGCTGATATTCGGAAGGTTGGCCGTCTGAATGCTATCGAGGAAGATAAGGAAAGACAGAATTTTATCGTAAGCCGTACGCTCCGCCTCGCTGAGTTTTGCGTAATCTTTAAGGTCTTGATTCAGATTGATCTCTTCAGGAATCCAGAAGTTATTCATGGCCTGACGATACCAGTCCGATACCCATTTATACTTCATATTATTGAAGTCGTTCAGATTGGTGGTGTTGCCGTTAATCATACGTTTTTTCGACAGTTCGGTATCACCGTGCTCATTGAAGAGCGGTTTGCGTTGAATGGTTTGTATATGACTCATGATGATATGATATGATATAATATGTATAATGTATAGTTAAGAAATCAGGACGAGCAGGATTCGCATTCTTCGACTTCGAGCGACTTGGAGCGCACGTAGTAGATGGTTTTGAGGCCGCATTCCCATGCTTTGATGTAGAGTTCGAGCACTTGACGCAGGGTAAAATCATTTGTGATATAGAGGTTCGTACTCTGTGACTGGTCTACATGTCGCTGTCGAACGCCTGCCGCGCGTATGCTCCATGTCTGGTCTATGAGGTGCGCATTTTTGTAGAGCCACCACGTCCGATCGTTCAGATCAGGCGCAACACGGGCGATGGTGGAACCTTTCTTTTCTTCGAGGAAGAAGCGGTTCATGATCGGATCGGTGCATGCCGTCGTTCCGGCAATGATCGACGTGGAGCTGGTGGGAGCCACGGCCAACAGATAACCGTTTCGCAGCCCTTTCGTGCGAACTTCTTCTGCCAGCGCATCCCATCGCGGCGTTCCTTCGTATTGGCGCAGTCGGAAATAGTCGCCTGTCTGCCAGTCCGACCCTTCAAAATATTCGTAGCCTCCTTTCTCGGCCGCCAGCTCGGCACTGGCTTGAATAGCGTAGTAGTTAATTGTTTCCATCAGCTTGTCGGCCAACTGCAAATGTTCTTCGCTCTCCCATGCAACGCCTTTCTTCGCCAAGAAGTGATGGTATCCCATCACCCCGAGCCCGATAGGACGGTAGCGGCGGTTCGTGATACGTGCATATTCGATGGGATAGAGATTCAGGTCGATCACATTGTCAAGTGCACGGACGATGGTTCGTAATATGTGCCGCACTTCCTGCTCGTCGTCAAAATTTATCTTGCTGACAACAAGTGAGGAAAGGTTGCAGACCACGAAATTGCCCGGACGTGATTTCTCCACGATGACCGTATCTCCATCGGGCGCAGTTACGACTTCGGTAGAAATGCTTTCGATGGCCGACATGTTTTGTGCAATCTCGACACAGAGGTTCGAGGAGTAAATCATCCCTTTGTGTTTGTTCGGATTGGCGCGGTTCACCGTATCGCGGAAAAAGGCGAACGGAGTGCCTGTTTCAATGGCCGACTTCAGAATCAGACGAATCATATCTTTGAGCTGTACCTCGGTCTTGGGAATGCGGGAATCGTTCACGCAGTCGTGATAACGTCTCTCCCACTCTTCACCGTAATAATCTTCAAGCTCATAGCCCTTGATGCTTTTAATCTCATGCGGACACATCAGATACCACGGCTGATTCATATCTTCACGCACCATTTTCCAGAAAAGATCAGGGTAGCAAACGGCCGGAAAGACATCGTGCGCTTTCATGCGGTCGTCACCATTATTCGTGCGAAGTTGCAAAAAATCAAGAATATCCTTATGCCATACATCGAGGTAGCAAGCTACGGCTCCGGAGCGCACGCCAAGTTGATCGACGGCCACAGCCGTGTCGTTCGCCAGTTTGATCCATCGCACAACGCCGCCTGCCGCGCCTTTATAGCCGCGAATGTCGCTGCCATTGGCGCGTACTTTTCCGAAATAGAGTCCCATGCCGCCTCCGAATTTGGAAACATTGGCAAAATTGGTGATGCTCCGATAAATTCCGTCGAGCGAATCGGGGACCGTATCGATAAAGCAGCTCGACATTTGGTAATACGGTTTGCGGGCATTGGCCATCGTGGGTGTAGCCATCGTCACTTGCAGTTTACTGAGGATATCGTAGATATCGCGTACAATCTGTAAACGATTATGCCGCTCATTCATGGCCAGATGCATGGCAATACCCATAAACATTTCCTGCGGCGTTTCGAGTTGCTCATGCGTAAAGTTACGTATCGTATAACGGCGCAGCAACAGGTCGAGCCCGCTGTATGTAAGCAGATGATCGCGCTCGGGAACAAAGAAAGTCTCAATCTCGTCGATCTCTTCTTTCGAGTAATGCTCAAGGATATATCGACCATAGTATCCCTCACGCGTGAGATAAGTGAGTTTATCGAAGAACGTACCGATTTTAAGGGCTTCCATCTTCCGACCGACATTCAGTTTACTCTGAAAACTTAATAAACGGCCGGCAATGAACTCCCAATCCGGTTCTTCGGCCGTGATACATTCTACAGCCGCGCGGATCAGGGCTTTCAAACATTCGTCGGGCGTCATAGCCGCCTTATGAAACGAACGGTATTTCATCCCCAACGTATCGAACGATTGGTTCAGATGCGGAAAATCTTTCTGTATATCTTTCAGTAAGCGGTGCATGCCCTTGTGCGTGACCGTTTCTTCTATTTCGAGAATGATGGCGCGGTACTTCGCCCGCTCTTCGCGATACAGAATAAAACGACGCGCCTCGCGGTAGAAGCCGTTACGCATCAGTTCAATCTCCACCACATCCTGTATCTGCTCTACTTTGATTTCGTCCTCTTTCGCAAGCTCCCGGAGCCGTTCTTCTACGTTTTCGATAAGCCGGGTCAACGCTTCCTTAGGACACTCTTCTTTGATACTTGCAAAGGCGGCACGTATCACGCGCTTTATTTTCGAGACGTTATATCTCTCTTTCGTTCCGTCTCGCTTAATGATATTTTTGAAATCCATTTTGTGTTATGCTGTGTTTCTTGAGGCCGCAAAAGTACATCAATCGGGAGAGAAAAACAAACCCCTCGTCTTCTCTCCGGATAAATGCTTTTTTACAACCAATAAAAGATAAAACCCAATAAACAAAGCATTTAAAACACATAATAAACATTGTCCGACACTTTTTTCAAAGCATCCATTGGGTAACCGACACTTTCCGCTATCTTTGCCCATCCCGGTTTGTAAGACTAGCCGAACAACACTTGTAAGGACTCGAAAAAATGTCTCACAAGGCAAAAATATTATATATTCGGCACACTTCCCCGACTTTTTGAATCATAAACTAACCATTATTGGCGACATAAGCGCAAAATTTCCCCTAAAATGGGGATTGCAGAGCGCAATAAGCCGCCGTATCTTTGCACTGTGAATTTTTAAAAGATCGCGGTAGAAAAAATGTTTTTATAATCGAGATCTATGATAAACAGTAAACCACGTAAGTCAAATAAATTTCTTTTCAGGAGCCGGCCGTAAGTGATTACCGTCGGTTTCTTTTTTTATAACAGGATAAAAATCAGATGATTGTTATTCGGTAAAAGAAAAGCCTTCTTTTGGTCGTCTATCATAGGGAAATGATCCTTCATCTTAAGAAAATATTCCTTCAAGTAAAAAACGATCGCTGTCCGATGAAACCGGAGAACAAGCCCCCGTAACGCAAAAACGCCTCTATCAACAATAGATAAAAAGAAGTAGAACGTCTATTTTTCTGCCCGACAGCCCTAAAAAAATAATCGACCCCTATCAACGACTTTACGACATATCCCTATTATTGGGGAGAAATTGGCATAAAATACCGACAATTCGGGATTGCCCCCTTTGGCGAACACCTCTATTTTTGCACCCCGTATTAATCTATAAACATTATATATATATGAAGATTAAATTTTATTTAACTGCAACTTATCTTAGTTGCGTAGTATTGGGAATGTTTATCGCCTGCGATAAGAATGATGTAGTATCCGATAATATATCGGATGAAACAAAAAAAAGTTTAATTTCCGGTGATGAAGGATATCAGCGGAGAATGTATGTCGCTAAAACTTTAGCTAAAGCTTTAACGAATGAAGATTTGCGGTCTTTCTTGAAAAAAGAATCGTTGAAAATGTTTGATCATGAATATGATATTCTTTATGCCCTCGTAAAAGATAAAGAAATTTCAAGTGGAGTTACTTTTGAGGATGTATTAATGTCGTATGCAGAATCTAAAGAGCATTTTAAAAATGCAATCGACAAAGAACTTTTGTTAACGATCTATGTTCCAGAGCTAACAAACTGGGATGCAAATAAATGGAACACAGCAGAAGAAGTTCCTATTGTTGCGGTTTGCGATGAATATAAAAAGAAGAAAACAACAAAAGTACTTGCTTTCGATAAGATGGAAACACCAAGTTATTGGGATTATAACATAGAGCCTGATGTTCCTATATTAGTTGTTAAAGATAATGAGAGAGTCGTTATCAATAATGAGGAAAATAGTCTTCGAAGTGCAAGTGAGGATGGAGAAGATTTGCATATTCTTTCCACGTCAAAAGGCAATCTGGAATTTTCTTCTGAGGCTTTTAAAAATGACAATAAACAAATAACAACACGTAGTAGGGTAATAATCGGAAAAGATTTTGCAGAATATCCTTTAAATAGAGGAGAATTTTGCGGATATTGGAGAGAGTCTATAAATGAAGCTAAGGAAAAAACACCAGAGAGTCAAAGAGATTATATTTATTATGGGATTTCTCCTAAGAATAATATAAATAAAGGAACATTTAAAGAAGGAATAAATGAATGCATAGAAGCTTTTTATATTGACAACCCACAAAGTATAGGATACATTGTAGACAGTCAAAGAGATAGAAATAATCCACGAAATTGGATAGAGGGACGTTTAGAGTTCTTTATCAATATTTTTTTCACAGGAAGGGATGGAAAGATTACCAATGTCAGAAAAGGTTTTACTTGTAAAGTATCCGATTTGTTTGGTTATATGAAAAATGGAGAGTTAGTTTCATATTGTTATTTCTTTAACAATGATGCTATCAAAATAGTACCATGGGATATGAATAAGTACGGAGATACATGGAAGATTCATATATATGAGTTTGATCCTGGCAGTCAGATAACAAAAACAGTGCAAGTATCTTCCACATTTTCATCGAATTTTGAAGTAGACGCTTCTGTATCCGTTAAAGCCTTTAAAATAGGAGTTAAGGGAGGAGTTGGAACTTCCGAAACTAAAACGAATACAGCACAAATTACATTAACAGACACTTCAGATGATTTGGGAGAAGCTATTCTTTCATTTAGTGATCCAATAATGATAAAAAATAGTTTTTATTTGCCTGACGATCCCTCAATATATCTATCCTATTATTCCGGTGTATCAACTGGTTTAGCATCTGTCCAAATATCCCCTCAATAACACAAAATACACAATAAAAATAAATTATTAAAACAGTCAATTATTATGAAGATCAAAAATGTAATGACATTAGCGCTTGTTGCGCTCAGTTTGGCGTTTGTCGGATGCGACAAGAAAGACGACGTAAAAGAAACGATCAAAAAATCCAAAACAATCGATGCCACTAAATATGAAATGTGGACCTATGTGAATTTGGAGACAGGCCAGACGGAAACACACCGCGACTTCAGCGAATGGCATGTGATGGAAAAAGGAAAGCTTCTCGAAACCATCCCGGCCAAAGGTTCGGAAGCCGATATCAAAATTAAATGGCATATCGCGATTCATCGCTTCGATATACGGACAAACGAAGGCGAAGCCATTGCCACCAAAGAAACGGAGTTCAGCAAGGTGACAGGACTTCCAGCCGGCGATTACAAGAAAGACATGGAAATAAAAGACAAAATATTGGTCGGTTTCAATATGGCGGATATGATGAAAAGTAAATTTACTGTTGCCGGTATGGCAAAAGTAAATCCGGTACTCAAAACATGGATTGTGGAAAATCCTATGGGAAAGGTACCCGTACTCTCCAAATCCGTTTTCGTAGTAAAATTTAAAGACGGAAGCTATGCCAAGATAAAGTTTACCGATGCTACGAACGATAAGCAAGAGAAAGGCCATGTCTCTTTCAATTACGAATTTCAACCGAAATAACATTTCGTAAAAGATGAAGTCGTTTTTGGGTAACATATTGTTTCTGCTTTTGCTGACGGTGCCTTCGGGCACCGTTTTCGCAGAAGACGAAGAACTTGAGGTCGGCCGGTATACGGTTAAGGGTACGGTGGTAGACGAAAACGGCGATCCGTTACCCGGAGCGTCTGTATGGGTGGTAGGCGCTACGATCGGCGCCGGTACGAATGCGAACGGAGAGTTTGCCATCCGTTTGAATGAAGGGCGCGAATATATGCTTCGTGTATCATTTACCGGATATATCCCCGAGGAGGTGAAGGTGAACCGGCAAACGGGAGCACAGCCTCTGCACGTTATTTTGAAGCCGGCGGAAAACGAACTGAACGAAGTCGTCGTTACCGGTGCACGGATCGCAAGGCCGCTCAAAGAAGTTCCGGTACTGACGCGCGTCATCTCGCAGAAAGATATCCAAGCGCTCAACCCGATGAGTATCGAGACGCTTCTGCAATACGAATTGCCGGGATTACAAATTACCTACAACAGCATGAGCCGGATGCCGCAGATTAAATATCAAGGCGTAGACGGCGAATATATGCTGTTCTTGATCGACGGGGAGCGGGTCAGCGGCGAAGGAGCCGACCATAACGTTGATTTTACGCGCTTCAATGTCGACGAGATCGAACGTATCGAGTTTATTCGCGGATCGCAGTCGACCGTTTACGGCTCGAATGCGTTGGGCGGCGTAATCAATATCATCACCAAAAAAGCCAATCGTCCGTTTATCGGGAACATTCATGCGCGCTATGCCGGAACGAACGGACAGAAATATACCGTTTCGGCCGGAACAAAGAAAGACCGCTTCTCCTCACTCACGAATATCACTTTCCGCACAAGAGATACGTACTCGGTAGGGGATAAAAACGGTAAGACATTAAAATTATACAACCCCGACGGCACGGCAAAAGACAGTATACTCAAAGCCGAATCAACAACCGTCTACGGATACAAGGTCTGGGATGCCTCGCAGAAGTTCGGCTATGCTTTTACCGATAAGCTCAGCGCCGATCTGCGCGGGTCGTTCTATCACAACATGCGCGATGTCCCCGAGGGGGGAAAAATTCAGGATATCTTCGTCGACTATGCATTCAATACGAAAGTGAATTACGTCTTCAGAGACGATCGTCGACTGATCGTATCGTATAACTACGACAATTATAAAAAAGATAAAGATTTTTTCGAGGCGAAATTCAAGCGTACCGATTATCGCAACCGTACACAAATGCTGCGCGCCGACTATTCGGGCACGTATGGCGATCACACGGTTAGCATCGGTTCCGAAGGATTTTTTGAATACCTGAAACATTACATGATGAAAGACAGTGCCGATGCCAGAAATGAAAACTACGCATTCTATATGCAGGAAGACTGGAAGCCGTTCTCTTCGCTCAACGTGATCGTGGGAGTGCGCGCCGACTATCACCGAAAATATCACTGGCATGTAACGCCGAAAGTATCCGCAATGTACCGGCCGGCCAAAACGGTTACGCTCCGTGCCGGCTATTCGCAGGGATTCCGTTCACCATCGCTAAAGGAACTGTATCAGGAATACGATATGGGCGGGTTAGGTTTCCTGATGCTTTACGGTAATCCGGACCTGAAACCTGAAACAAGTCACCAGTTCTCCCTCTCGGCCGAATACACTCAGGGAGGATTCAACGCTTCCGTATCAACTTCGCACAACCGGTTTCATAATAAAATTACGTATAAAGAAAAAAACAAAAATGCTGCCGAATGGCAATATACCAATGCCGAACATGCCAGAACAACAAGCGTAGAAGCCATTGTGCAAATGCGAATGGATTTCGGGTTGACAATGACCGGCTCATACGCTTACGTGAACGACTACGAGCAGGTGAACGGAAAAAACACTTCGTCTGTCCGTCCGCACAGCGTAACGTTCCATGCCGTGTATTCCCGCAAATTCGGCAAAATCGGCATGAATCTTGCACTGAACGGACAATGGGCTTCGCAGCTGAGTACGTACCGATTCTCGAAAGACGGTACTCATCGGTCGGTCACCTACGATGCACGTACCTTGTGCAGTCTGAATGCCGGTGCAACAATGCCTAAAGGAGTCTCGGTCAATGTGGGCATCGACAACTTATTCAATTATCAAGACAAGGCCGCAGACAGTTCACTGCAATTGCCGCAGAAGGGCATCAGCCTGATCGGTACGGTAAACATCAATCTGGCCGATATGTTCGGATTATAAGTTGTGTTTTCCTCATTTATGGGGATATAACGTATTAAAATACCCGAAAATAGGGATTGTCGGTTTCTTGTTCTCTGCCGAATTTTGCATCGTCAAATTTTAACAATAAAACAAATGATGAAAAGAACAGTTACTTTATTATTCTTGGTATTGTGTTCCATGAGTAGCCTGTATGCAACAGAAATTGGGGCGGCGGACAGAGATTATATCATAAAAGGTACCGTAAAAAACCGGCAAGACGAACCGATACCGTATGCTACGGTTATGGTGACCGGTACCAATATCGGTATGGCAGCGAATGTCGAAGGAAAATTTCAGATCAAATTGAACAGGGGCAATTATAAGCTCCGCATATCCTGTACGGGGTATGAACCTCGCACGGTAGAGGTGGATGCCGTAAAAGAGCCGGAACTTGATATTGTGCTTGATGAAGCGAAAAACAATCTTACGGAAGTGGTCGTCACCGGCACACGCAGTGAAAAGATGTTGAAAGACGAACCGGTAGTAACCCGTGTCATTACGGCCGAGGATATCAAGAAAATCGATCCTCAGGATTTTAAGAGCTTGCTTGAATATGAACTTCCCGGATTACATTTTGACGGAGCGGCACACGGCTCGGGACTTCCGGCCATCTCTTTTCAGGGGATGGACTCCCGTTATTTGCTTTTCCTGATCGACGGGGAGAGAATTGCCGGCGAAGGAGCATTGGACAATGTGGATTTCAGTCGTTTGAATGTAGATAACATCGAACGGATCGAAATTGTAAAAAGTGCCATGTCCACACTTTATGGTTCCAATGCATT
>ERZ772967.3186-NODE-3186-length-10136-cov-3.973911_pt1 | contig 10136 bp, 13 predicted proteins | sample MGYA00511677_ERZ772967 | MGnify/ENA primary metagenome ERZ772967 (study PRJEB29015, sample SAMEA2737931) | human oral metagenome | biome: human oral; feature: human-associated habitat; material: dental | place: China | collected 2146 ...
TCTTCCCTAGCATATTAGGAGCAAAAAGATGAAAGGATATTCTTGAAACCTTCGCACCAGAATCAATGATTTCAGTTATTCGTTTCCACAACGATTCTTTTTCAGTAACAACTCCAATATGAAACTGAAATTGAGGAAAGCGACCTTCAAAAGCGCTCTTCAAAAGAAGACAAAAGCGAGTTATTTTTTTTAATTTAGATTCGACTTTTTTATCGATCAAAATATGTTGTCGTTCTCGATCCCAAACAAAATAAACGTTTGGATAGTCCACATCTTCTTCCTTAAAAAAGCCCTCTTCATTGACAGAGTCTTTAGAGCGCTTGCGCTGAATCCCAATTTTGCCACTTTTTAAGGTCTTTTGCGAATCTAAAACTAGATTGCCAAACAGTATTAAATTTTCACCTTCCGCAAGAAAAGAACCATTCTCAATTATGGCTTGCTCAAGCATTTTTATCGGAGAAAAAGGATCCGGTTCTGCGGGGTGCAGGACAGAAGGGATAATATTTATGCTGCACAGAAAAAAATTCAACTTTTTAGCCATCATAAAACCACCTTCTGATTCGATGAATATAGCCCTTAAATAATAAAAGAACTATGTATTTTTCCAGTCCCAATATAAGAATACACTACACCCGCTCCGCCTCCAATACCTTTACTTTTTGTTCCGGGTCAGACAGGCGTTTTTATCTATACTCCATCCTCCGGCGGGGCAATGACCAACATCACCCGGCCGCAGATGCGAATACCCCAGCCTTCCTCCAGCTCCTCATACGTAAAACGCAAGGAGTCGGATGTCGATGACACGAGCTCGATCCCTTCCTTGCGTTCGTAATATTTTTTGACGGCGCCCTTCTCGTCGATCGCCACCAAGACGACATCTCCCGAGGTCGGCCGTTCCGCTGGATTGACGATAACCGTGCTGCCTTCACGAATACCGAACCCCTCCATGGATCGCCCCTGGGTCTCAACGGCGTAGGGAGGAGCCGACTCCGACAAGGAGCCCAGCGCGCTGCGCTTCACTGCGATGCTCTCGCCGATATCATATTCCTCGAAGATTGGAGAGCCCTTGCCGCAACAGGCTTGTTCGGAGGAGATAGGCACAAAGACAAAATCCCCCTGACCATAGAGCCCACAGGCCAAGCGAGGGAGCTCCCCATCGAAAGCATCGATATGGTCTCCCTCTTGAACCGTTCGCGTGTTTGACGACATGGTACCTTCTCCAGTCAGGAGCCAGTTAATATCTATGTCATTTTGGGCTATAAACTTAAGAAGGGACGAAGGTATATCCCTCTCTCCCTCCCCCGATTCATAGCGACAATAAGTCCGAAGCGCCACGCCAGCGCCATCAGATACTTGTTTTTGCGTCAGGCCTAAAGACTTACGGACTTCAATAAGACGAGTATAAATGTTGTCCAAAATGACATCTTCCCCTTGACTATATGCCCATTTTGTCTTATTATCCTACTCAATAAAGTTGCCTAAAACGACACTTTTTGAGGAGATGATACCCCATGTTGCAAACTACCGCAACAAAAAAATCTTTGAGGGGGCTTTTGCTGTTGAAGGGGCTGACTCTCTCTGCGTGGGCAAGAGAGAACGGCTATGCTGCCAACCTTGTGACTGGACTTGTGAGTCGTTTTGCGGGGAAAGAAAAACGCCCTAAGAGCGGTGTCTCCTTGAAGGTAATCGAAGCTCTTGAGCGGGACACGGGCATCAAAATCTGCGGATGAGGAGGAATGTTGATGAATTACGAATTAGCCGACATCGCTTTTCACTCGATTATAACTGGAATTATCCGCTTTGTGCTGGGTAGGTTATCGCGGAAGTCGTAGCACAGGCCGAAACGCCCCAAGCTTGGGGCGTACGTGGGTCAGGCCCACGCTGATGAGGCCAAACACTAAATCGGATCACCTGGAAAGGATAAACACGCGCATGTGGCTGACCGTCCCCCAACTTGCTGGACTTCTTAATGTGACTGAACGCGCCATACAGAAAGCTATCGCCGATGGTCGCTATATGCAGATACAGCAAGTTAATGGGCGTGGCCGCGGCGGCAAGGTCTGGCAAGTTTCGGCCCTGGACCCGGCGGTTCCGGACGAGGTGCGCGAAATTCTGGGGTTGAAGGGAGATCGGTGGGCAAGAGTGCGGGAAGCGCAGGAGGCGGAGAAAGTGGGCATAGCGCCGGAGAGATTGGACAAGAAGACCGCAAAGCGACTACGTGTACTGAAGCGTGCCGCGGAGTGCCCTGAGGGCATTCCCGTGGGCGAGTGGTACGCCCGCATCGCGGCCGACGAGCATGTCTCCGTCCCCACCATCTACCGCTGGCTCACCGAGCGGAAAAAGGGCAAGGTCGTCTCGGACCGCGCCCCCATCTCCGTGGCTCTCTCCTTCTCGTCCGGCCCGCTGGAGGTGGCGGTGAAGAGCCGCACCTTCGCACCCCAAGCTCTGGAATATGGCCTATCACTTCTGACTCAGCATCCCAATATGGACGTCAAGCGCGCCTACCTTGAAACTGCGGAGGAGGCGGAAAAGCGGGGATGGGAGATCGGTTCCCTGGCTTCCTTCTACAGGAAATGGAACGAAATACCGGAGGCCGTTCGCGTCCTCACCTGCACCGGACGCCGGGGCCTGGAGCTGATGGTCAAGCCGGCCGTGCTTCGCGACTTCAGCTGCTACAAGGTCTATGAGGTATTGGTTGGCGATCAGCACATCTTCGACTACACCGTTTTTGATGACGACGGCACGCCCATCCGTCCGCAGATGTTCGGCTGGGCGGATTTCCGCAGCCGCTACTTCTCCGGTATCTGGCCCGTGATGGGCAACTACGACAAATACGCCGTCGGGTTCGCGCTCCGCGAGGCCTGTCGGTGGGGCATCCCGGAGAATCTGTACACGGACTGGGGACGGCCGGAACGGAGCGATTACGTGGCACATCTCCGAAGGCAGCTCTCCGGCTATGCGGCATTCAAGGCAATGGATGGCGACGAGGACCTGATTGGGCACAAGAAGGCCAAGCCCCGCAACGCACAGGCCAAGCCCATTGAGAGCTGGTTTTTTCACGCGCTGGAAAACCCCCTGCTGCAAAAGAAGCTCCCCGGCTACAGCCGGCAAGACAAGAAGGACGAAAAACGAAACGAGTTCATCCAGGCGACATTGCGCGAGGAGATCAAGGACAGGAAACTGCTCCACGCCCGCGACTTCTTCGAGATCGTCCTTCAGACCATTCAGGAGTGGCACCGACACACGATGGTCGAGGAAAAGATACAGCCGGGGCGGTGTTTTCTGGAGGGTATCCGGAGACCCCTGGTCCGCATGGACGACCGGACGCTCGACTTCATGTTCCTGCCGGCAGCGGTTCGGCAGGTTCGGAACAGCCAAGTCGAAATGACCCTGCCGGGATTCGGGAAATGCCGCTGGTACGCGCCGGAGCTTTCTTCGCTCTGCCGCCGGGGGAGAGGAACCAAAGTGGAGGTTCGCTTCAACCCCTACGATCGGAGCGTTGTCCATTGTCTGGATCTGGATAGCCACGAGCTCATCTGCACCGCCGAGGAATGGGGCAAGGAGGACCCGCACGATATGGATGCGGTTGTCGGCAAGATACGCCGCCAGAACGAGCTGATCAAGCACTGGCTGGAACTGACGAAGCAGTTGGCCCGCCCGGATATCAAGGTTCACCGCTTCACCCCCTACGCGGGCGCTGCGGCGGATGTGAAGGAAATTGCGACGGCACGGGAGGAGCTGGTCGTGAACGACGCGGAGCTGGACAGAAAGATCATAGCTCTGGCCGAAAGCATGGGTGTCGGCCCGACGGCACAGGCTCAGTAAATACACAAGGAGGGGAAGGAGATGCAAGGCATCGAAACAGGGCAGCTTCAGGAGACCGTGCAGGACCTCGGCCTAAGCAACGCAGACGTAGCCCGGATATCCGGGAAGTCCACCGGGACCGTCTCGCAGGTTCTGGGCGGCAAGTACAAGGGGCGCCCGGAGGTGGTCGGGGAGATTGCGGAGGCGCTTGCGGCCTGGCACAAGACCCAGGAGGAGCGTCAAGAGGTTCGCGAGGTCTGGTTCACGGACGGGCAGAAGCTCATCCAGTCGGTGCTCGGCCTCACTTACGCGACACAGGGGTTCTCCGTCGTGGTCGGTCCCTCAGGGATCGGAAAGACCTACACGGCCCGGAACTTCAACGACAAGCACCACGATGTTCTGTACCTGCGCTGCGCCGACGGCATGTGCATGGGCGACGTCATCGACGCCCTGTTGGACCTGACCGGAACCGCCTGCTACGGCAGCAACAGCCAGCGTCTCAGGCGGGCCATTCGGGCGCTGCTGGAGCAGGGGGTGCGGATGCTGCTGGTGGACGAGGCCGACCTTCTGGTCACGGACGGCAGCCGGCCGAAGATACTCAAGAAGATTTCCGTCTTCCGCGAGGTGAAGGAGGCCGGGATCGGCGTCTCCCTCATCGGCCTGGAGAGCTTCGACACCGCGCTCCGGACGGTGGGCGAGACCTATGTGACCAGCCGCATCGACATGTTCCGCAAGGCGGGTGTTCCATCGGCGCGGGAGCTGGGGCACTACATGGCGAACCTCGGCATCGACCCCGAGACGGAGGGAGCGCGCCGAGCTCTGTCCCTGGCCCCGAAGAACGGCTCCATGCGCTTCGTCGAGAAGGCGGCGCATATCGCCCGGCAGCTCGGCGACAACATGCTCGAGGCCCTGCGGATCCTCTTCGCCGCCAGCGGCCACGTCAAGGGAGCCTGACATGAAGAAATTCAGAATAAAACTTCTCCGTGAGGCTACTTTTACTGTGACCAGCCCCTTCGAAATCAAGATAGAAGCCGAGGATGAAGAGGCGGCCCAAAAACGGGCAGAAGAGCTTATCAAGGAGTTCTGGGAGGAGGGATATACAGAGGAATTGCTGGAGGTATCCCCGAGTCCATGGAATACCGAGGTCGTTCTTACCGGATGTATCGGTCATCAGGCCACTATTGAGTTTGATGATTTCAAAAACATCTATCTCGCCAGTATAGAGAAAATCGAACCAATGAAAGGATCCTGACAAAATGCTTGCCATTTCAATGTTCACCGGATTTTTCGCATTTGCCGTCCTCTGTATTCTGGAGTTCCTCCTTGCGGAGTCGGAGCAGAAACTACCCCGCTGGCTGGATTACGTCGACGGCCCCTACGTCAGGACAAAATACACCGCATTGAAAGGACGGGATTGGTAATGGCGCGAGAGAAACCGAAACAGATCATCGCCCCCATCCGAGATCTGGCTGAGGCCGACAACGCCCTGGCGGAGATCGCGGAGATCGACCGGGCGGTCGCGGCGGCGAATCAGCAGCTCAACGAGGACATCGACGCCCTCAAGAAGAACACGCAGGACGAGATCGCGCCGTTGCTGGAGCGCAAGGAAGTCCTCGGCGCGGGGTTGGCCAACTTCGCGGAGCTGAACCGCGGCGACCTGTTCAAGGAGCGCAAGAGCCGCGATCTGGGGTTCGGAACCATCGGGTTCCGCAAGAGTACGTCCTTGGCGACGCTAAAAAAAGTCTGCTCCACGTGGAAGGAAGTCTTGGGTAAGCTCAAGGAATACGGCTTCAGGGATGCCATCCGCATCAAGGAGGAGCCGGACAAGGAGACGATGTCCGAGTGGCCGAAGGAGCGCCTGGAGCTGGTCGGCGTCCAGCGTGTCGAGAAGGACGAGTTTTACTACGAGATATCCCAGGAGAAGCTGGCAGAAGTTTAGATATTCCCCCCTCCCTGCGAAACGCCCTCGCTCAAGGCAGTTGAGGGCGTCATCCCGGAGCGGCGTCCGGGGTCTGACGAGCAGCCGAAGGAGGTGCGTACGATGCCAGTCAAGAGCATTACGGCAGCGCAGAAGAAGATCATCTGGTCGATAGCCCGAAAGCAGCTCGGCCTCCAGGGGGACGAGCTGTACGCGGCCATCTTCGGGATGTTCGAGGCCGAGCGGATGTCCGCGCTCACCTATGCCCAGGCGGAGCTGTTCATCGGCGAGCTCCGCCGCCGAGCGGCCGGACTGGGGCCCGACAGGCTCACCGAGCCGCAGTACCGAAAGATCATGGCCATGACGCGCGACTTTGGGTGGAAGCCGGAGAACCTGCGTGCGTGGCTGCGCAGGGTGACGGGCATCGAGGAGGTCCGCTGGCTGACGGTGGAGCAGGCGCGGAACGTCATCACCGGCCTGGAGCGCATCCTGAAGTACAACGAAGAACATGCGGAGGTGTAAATGGCCTACAGCGAAGCCATCAAGCGCGAGGCAAAACGCCTGTACTGCTCCGGCTGGAGCTGCAACGAGGTGGCGGAGAAGCTGAACCTCAACCCGGATACGGTGTTTCGCTGGCGCGCCCGGTACCAATGGGACGAGGAGACGGCGGACGAGAGCATCGAGGGCGTGAAGCGCCAGATTGCCGCCATCGGCGCATCCGACGAGCCCCTCTCTGAGGCTCAGGCCCGGAAGCTGGACAAGCTCACCAGGGCCGTCGAGCGGATGGAACGGTCGGCAGCCAGGGAGGCCAGGGAGAAAAAGGGGCGAAAACGGAAGAAGGGCGATACTCCGTCCGGGCTGGACGCCCAGGTCATCGGAGACATCAAGGAGAAGGCGCTGGACAGGCTCTATGCCTATCAGCGCTCGTTCCTTTCGGACGACTCGCGTTTCCGCGTCTGCCTGAAGAGCCGCCAGACCGGTTTTTCCTTCCTGCTGGGGCTCGAGGTTCTGCTGGGCGCGATGGAACGAAATGAGAATCAGATCGTCGTCTCGGCTTCCCAGGACCAATCCGATATCGTGCGGAATTACGCCATCAAGTGGTGCTCGGATCTGGGGGTGGACTATCTCGAGGACGACGGAAACATCATCTTTCCCGGCGGCAAAACGGCCTATTTCCTGCCCTGTAATCCGCGTACCGTGCAGGGCTACACCGGGGATGTCTATCTGGACGAGTTCGCGTGGCACATGCGCAGCCGCCTCATGTGGCTGGCCGTTGTTCCCGCCATCACTGTCGGAAAGAAGCGCCTCACCGTCACCAGCACGCCTTACACCGAGACGGATATGTTCGGGGAGATCGTCACGAACCCCGACAAATACCCGCGTTTCTCCCGCCACACGGTGACGATCTACGACGCGGTGAAGGACGGGCACCAGGTGGACATCGAGGAGCTGCGCGACCTGTTCGATGCCATGACCTTCGCGCAGGCCTACGAGTGCCGGTTCTTTGCCGACGAGCTCTGCCTGCTGCAGCCGGACGAGGTCCGCGCGGTGTTCGACGACGACTGTCTGCGCCACGTCTCGGCCTGGGTGAACGGCGGCGTCGACATCGGCCGCACCAAGGACGTGACGGCCATCGTCCTGGCCGAGCAGCTCCAGGTGGAGGCGGAAAAGCTGGTGTTTATCCGGCACATGGAGACGCTGGCCCGCACGGCCTTCGACGGCCAGCGTTCCCACATGGCCGGCCTGGTCGAGGGCTGGAAGATACGGCGTTTGGCGATGGATTCCACCGGCATCGGGATGCAGCTCTCCGAGGACATGCAGCGCCTCTATCCCGGAAAGGTCGAGCGCGTCCACTTCACGCGGGAGAAGAAGGAGGAGATGGCGCTGTCGGTCAAAAAACTGTTCGAGACGCAGCGCATCCGTATCCCGAACGACCGCGACCTGGTGATGCAGCTCCATGCCATCAAGCGCAAGCCCACGGAGAAGGGGTTTACTTACGACGCGGACAGGAACGAGCAGATCAAGCACGCGGACCTCTTCTGGGCGCTGGCCCTGGCCGTGAAGGAGTTCGGAGGGCGGAGGCGCGTGCTGACGGCAAAAAACTTCAAGGTGGTGGGATAGATGCGATGCCCGAAGTGCGGCGCGGACAAGACCGGCGTGCGCGTGACGAACGACCTTGGCGACAGCGTCGAGCGTATTCGTCAGTGCAAGACCTGCCGCGCCTGGTTCAGGACGTTGGAGGAGGCGGAGTATGTCGGCCCTTTGGCCCGTTGTTTGTAAAACGGCACTACCCCTGAACGCCATCATTCTAGCGCTCAAAACGGCGCTATCGAAAACCTGGGCGGAACAGAGGCGGGCGCTTCTGTTCGACGTGCTGGAGGAGGGACGGACGCTGGGCCTGCAGGAGGCGCCCAACAGGAAGGAACTGGCCCGGCTTGTCGCCAAGGCGGAGGGATATCTCGGCATGGGACTGGCGGAGGCGGCCCGCCGCCCCGTCTGGAAGGCGGACATGGAGGCGTACCGTGTCGGGCTCCAGGCCGTCTCCGCCGACTTTTCCTTCACCCTGCCGGACATGGAGGCGCTGGACGTTCTGCGGGGCCAGACGCTTTTCTGGGTGCAGAACTCCTACACCCGGTGGCTTCAGGACGAGATGGTGGAGGCGCTTGACGAGTACTTCACCGAGGGAAAAACCCGCATCGAGCTGGCCGCGAGATTGGAGCGCTTTCTCACCTCGAAGGAGCCCAGGATGCAGGGCTATTTCGACCTGCTGGCCGACCACAACGCCACCAGGATAGCGGAGATAGGACACGTCACGGGCTACGAGCGCGCCGGGGTGGAGTATGCGGAGATCGTCGCGGTGCTGGACGAGCGCACCAGCCCGATCTGCCGTCACCTGCACGGGCGCCTTATCCCGATGTCGGCGCTCTCCGACCAGAAGGGGCGACTACTGGACGCAGCCCGGAGACTGGACATGAAGGCAGCCAAGGCGGCGCAGCCGATGCTGTCCGGCGCCAGCGAGGCGGCGGTGCTGCTGGAGCCGAAGACCTCGAAGATCGTGACGCAGGGCATAGGGATGCCGCCCTATCACTTCCGGTGCCGCACCACGACGGTGGCACACTTCGAGCCCGCCGACACCTGGCAGAAAGCCAGTCACTGGGCCATTGATGGAGAGGTTCCCAGAAGGGAGATACCCAGGCTCCTCGCCTACGTCCGCAACGCACACTGGGGCACGCATTTGCGGACTTGGGAACGCCTCCGAGGAGGTGACGGCCACCAGCATCCAACGGCTTTCGTCCACTTCAAAACTCATGGGGAAAGGGAGATGGGGTTTCGGTCGTTGGAGGAGTATAATCAAGGACTTGTTTCACTGGTGCGCCGGGCCGGTCGGGACGCGTATCTGGCGATCCAGAAAAAGGAGCATCCCTATCCGGTTCTGGTTTTTCGCGACGATCGGACGCAGGAGACGGCGATAATCAACCTCAAGGGGCAGCAGTTCGCTACGTTCTTCAAGGGGAATGACGACAAATTTGAAAGACTGCGGAAAAAACACAATATATTCCTGAAGCTGGAAGAAGCAAGGGGCGTGATGAAATGGATAAGGTTCATGCCTATATAAAAGAATACCAGAGGCTCTACGGCAACATGAGCCACCGCGAGCTCCTGGAGCACATTGCCACCGTATCGGGGACGTTCTGGATCGAGGATAATCTGGAGCCGTGGGAGCGCATGAACGACTGGCCGGAGCTGGAGTTGCTGTCGGCGTTCGAGTTCCTGCGCCCTGAGCTCCCGGAGGAGGAGCAGGCCATCCTGGACAGCTGGATCGCGAAGTACGCCGGGTGGCGCGATCAAGGCATATTCTTTCAGCGATACGATGAGGCGGCACACTGCCATCGTTACTCCTGGAAGGAGGAGCGAAAGGACACGGAGGAGTGTCTTGGCCGTCTCATCCCTCGGTCTCACTGGTGGTACTGGCCGGGCGACAAGAGGGGCGAATCCTGACGCGGCTCGCCCCCAGTTATCCACAATAGGATTAACGAACTCCAAGTTTTGGTTCGTTAATTGAGGTTCGTTAGTCGATATCAAAATTTGACCAATGGAGACAAAAAAAGCCCCGCCAGCAGGGCAGGACCATCCTCATAAACCCCAGTCTTAAAGCGAGTCTGAAACGTTTGAAACGCTTTTGAAGGCTCTCAAATGGTCAGGGTTTCAAAAAGCCAAAATTCGAGCGAAAATCGGAAAATCCGGCAAAATCTCCACCCCCGCCGTTTTCAAATTCTCACGCCCCACACGCACAAACCCGCCCCACCAGCCCACTTCCAGAATCTCCCACAAAGGAACTTTCTCTCATCTTTTCCGAGAAAAGCCAGCGCCATGCGCAGCCGGTGCTCCATCAGAGGAGGAGCGAAGTCCAGGC
>ERZ772967.3188-NODE-3188-length-10133-cov-15.878746_pt1 | contig 10133 bp, 10 predicted proteins | sample MGYA00511677_ERZ772967 | MGnify/ENA primary metagenome ERZ772967 (study PRJEB29015, sample SAMEA2737931) | human oral metagenome | biome: human oral; feature: human-associated habitat; material: dental | place: China | collected 2146 ...
TTCATTTGCCAAACTTTCCGTCTGGTCAATTATAGGACGTTCAAGCGGCGGCGCAACCGGGATTTCCAGCTTAGCAAAAGCCGTACCGCTTAATAGCCAGCCGAACAATACTGCAGATATAGACAATCCGACCAGACCGACCGCCAAGCTTCGCCAACGCATAGCTAATTTTCTTGTTTAGTTGAATTTGCTGCGTTGAAATCAACCGACGGAGCTTTATTAGCACCAGCATCCGACTCAAAATACGGTCGCTCCTTGAAACCGAACATGCCCGCTAGCAAATTCGCCGGGAAAGATTTAATTTTCGTATTATACGACCTGGCCGCATCGTTAAAATCATTGCGCGCTACCGTGATACGATTTTCCGTACCCTCCAGCTGCGATTGCAAATCTTTGAAGTTTTCCGTTGCTTTGAGCTGCGGATAGTTTTCGGCAACCGCCAACAGCCGGCTAAGCGACGAGCTAACCTCGCTTTGAGCCTGCTGGAATTTGGCTATGTCATCTGGATTATTGGCATCAACCTTGATTTGCGTGGCTTTAGAGCGCGCCTCGATAACTTTGGTCAACGTTTCTTGCTCGAAGTTGGCTGCACCCTTGACGGTATTGACCAGATTTGGAATCAAATCGCTGCGCCGTTGATATTGCGACTCAACCTTGCTCCATGCTGTATTAACCGACTCGCGGCTCGACACCATGCCATTATAAGATCCAACGACTATCATTATTAGCAGCAACACCACGCCGCCGATGACTGCTGGGATTTTCCAATTTTTCATTCCAACCTCCTACTTGCTGATAGCCCTTATTTTATAGACAATTAGCCAAAAGTGCAACAAAAGCGACTGTCGCCGTGAATTCCGCGTCAAGCAAGGCAAATCTTACTGCGGCAGCTGCCAAATTCGAACCCAGTCAACTTCCATCGGCCAGGTTTTGCCCGTGCCCAATATGACATCCATCGCTGTTTCTGAATCAAATATCGCGAGCGGGTTACTAATTGGCGATGGACCACCGGCTTGCGTCACCGGGTCTTGCCGAGGGTCGTTCGGCGCTAGCTGATCGCGGGTAGCACCCCAATAGTAGCGTATAGTTAATTTACCATCAATATACCACTCAATTTTTTCGGTAGTCCATAAACATCCGTATGTATGCCATTGCGACACATCTAGCCCTGCCTGCGAAGTATAATGTCCTCGGTTGCGTATAATTTTAGTTTGATCCATTGAATCATAATACGCCCATGCCGACCCTAACATCTCGCCCGGCCGCATGATTTCAACCATATCAAGTTCAGCAGACGGTATGGCGTTATTGCGATGCCTGGAATGCGATTGCGCCCAAAATGCCGGCCATGAAGAATTTTCCGGCGGCACATTGCGCACACCATTAGCGTCAACGCGCATCCGCACTTCGTAATAGCCATGTTCAAACGACTGTCCTGCATACGTATTCGGGTCGCGCGTCATGAAATTACGATTGTAGGTACTATGCGATGGCGCAATCCGCAGCACAGAATTATTCACGGAATACTCGTTGGGCTGGGTATCGGGCTTGCCCCATTTGTGTACGCCCGCCGGGTACCACTTGAAGCCTGGCGCGCCAGTATTGCCGGTGTCGATGGTGCTGATTGAGTCAAAATCATCTTCAAAAGCCAAGCGATTATATTTGCCAGCTGCTGCCGGGACGGTTGGTGACGGAGTCGGTGTAGGTGTAGGTGTCGGATTTGGAGTTGTGTTATTATTTGTCGAAGCCGCAGAAACCGGTCTCTTGGCATAACCCAGATACTCATAGCCGTCGATCTTTGGTGGCGAATACTCAACACTTTCGCCGTCTTGCACGGTCACCGTGTCGGTTGCACCGATACTATCAATGATAGCCGAAGCCGCTTGATTGTTAAGCGCCAACCCGCCAACGCTAACCGCTAGTAACAGCAGAGCTCGTCCCTTTTTGCTGCGCAGCAAGAAATAGCCGCCCAGCGCCGCCAGCAAGCCGCCAACAGCAAAATACACTACCAAAATCCTCGCATCGCTGCCCGTCTCAGCCAAGCGTCCACCGCCTTGGTACGCCAGCAAAAACTCCGAATTGGCGTCGTTAGCGGTCAACGTTATTTTTCCTGAGGCGATGGAATTCTGTTCGGTTTTCGATAGCGAACTTTTGACCACGCTGCGAAGCCGAATGGTTTTTGAACCGGCATGCGCAGCCGGCGGCGCGATAAAATTCACCGCAACAACAGCGGCGATGAATAATCCTACTATTTTCTTTTTCATTGAATCCCTCAACTCTTTTTGTTTTAACGCCTGATGACGCTTATGATTATATAGCTAATGACGATACAATGCAAGCGAAAAAGTACGGGAATGCTGGATTTATTGGCGCGTTACTTTGACCATCGCATCGCGAATCACTACGCCGTCAAGCGTGTAGCCGGCTCGCAGTTCCTCGGCGATCACTTCTTTTTCACCCTCAGCTTCTTCATCGAACTGAATAGCCTGGTGCAGCTCAGGGTTAAATACTGTGCCAGGTTTAGCGTTAATTTTCTCGAGGCCGATTTCTTTGAGCTGCTTGTCGAGCTGTTTACTTAGGCTAGCCACACCTTTAGCCCAGGCGTTATCCGCTAACTCCTCTGGCACGTTGGCAATCGCCCGCTCAATCGTATCAATCACTGGCAGCAGTTTCATCACCGACTTCGCCTGGCCCATTTGGTGAGCCGACTGCTTTTCCGCCTCGACGCGCTTGCGATAGTTCTCGAAATCCGCCCGCGTCCGCTGCAAATCCAGCGTCAACTCGCCCAATTGCTGTTCTAAATCTTCAGTTTTCCTAACTTTATTCTTTGTCATTTTTTCCTCCTTCTGAACGGCCAAAACGGCTCTTTATGGTACATGGAAGGCGAAATTATTAATTCGCCGACCGCTATAACTATAAACATAACGACCAAAATAACGACAGTTAACCACGTCGGCAAACCGCTCAGCAGTCCGCCAATCCATTCAGCCATTACAACATTCCCTCCAGCATAGCACCGGTTCGCCGCACTAGTTCCATCGTTCGGCGATAATTTTGCCGCGTCGGGCCGATCACACCGATATAGCTATCATCGCTAAACTGTGAGCGAAACTTACTGATGATCAACGTGGCGCCAGAACTTTTACCAATCGGGTTTTCGCTACCGATAAATACATTCAGCGGCTGGTTGGGCGCGGCTTCGGCCAGCCATGGCTCGATATTATCAATTAGCCTAGCAATCGCCTGCACGTGATCGCCGCCAGCGAACTCCGGCTGAGAAAAAAGCTGCGTCATACCATTCATGTATAGCTGCGTACCAAACGATGCGAAACCGAAGTTGCCCGTTAGTTCCACTAAGCTATCGACGGCGCTGCGAATCGCCCGATCCGACTTATCAACATGCGAATTAACGTGCGCCTCGATCGCTCTCGCACTGCGATCGATACCACTGAGTAGTTCAGTCATCTGCGCGTCAGTAATGCCGTTAACGTAGAATCGGTAACCCTTATCAGTCGGGGTGCGGCCAGCGCTGGTATGTGGCGCTTCGATGAAGCCCATTTCTTCCAGCTTAGCCATTTCGCTGCGAATCGTCGCGCTACTCACACCAAACAATTTCGCCAGCGTCACGCTGCCTACTGGCGCGGCAATTTCGGCATACTGCTCAATGATAGCGGCGAGAATAGCCTGTTGACGTTCGGTCATGAGCTAATTATAGCGCACTTTTAGCACTCATGCAAGGCGAGTGCTAACTACTCGCTTTCAATTGCTCTAGCAAATCTCGCGCCGCCAGTCTAGCTTCATCGTCTTTACGGTTATAGACATCTGGCTTTAGAGCGATTGCCCGCACAATCCGCGCCGTCTCATCAATATCATCATTAATGACGAAATGATAATACGGCACTTCAAGCGCATGAGTAATTTCACGAATTGCACTATTGTAGCGTTTCGGCCATTCGCGATCAAATTCCTCTTGCGAAGCGTAACGTACACTGAGACGACGACGCCATTCTTGATAATTTGGCGGTAACAAAAATATCGCTACCACGCCTGGCGACAGCTTTTTATATTCATCGACACCTTGCACATCAATATCAGTAACCGCAATTTTACCAGCATCATGAATATCCTGAATCTGCTTGACACCAGTACCATAAACTGTACCGTGCACAAATTTCGCCTCGACAAAAGCATGACTTTCCAACAATCTAGCGGCAGTCGCTTCATCAATATAGTTATAATCAATGCCTTCACGCTCCCATACACCTTTATTTTGACGCGGCTGGCGAGTCGTATACGACACAATATCAGCAAACTCCGGCGACTGCATTAATCGCTGCTTGGTCGTATCCTTGCCTGCGCCCGATATACCGACGAGCAACACAATTTTGGTTTGAATAACAAGCTGGCGAACCGACTCGCTAGGTTGATATTCTCTGATAAGCTTTTCGATCTTTGACATAATATCTGCTTATAATAACTCATCCAGCACCGATTGCCAATCAGGAAATTCGGGAGTGCCAAAATGAATATGCCGGCCGACAAACTCAGCAGCGCCTTTAGTTGTCCGGTCATCAATCAAAATATCACCGCGACTCAGCTGCTTGACCGACGAAAATACGACTTTGCGAAAGAAAATATTTTCCCGGCCATCGCCGCCAAAGTGCTTCTTTACCCACGCCAGCTTATCATCCAGCGCTGTCGGATTTTCCCATGGTGATGACGACAAGATATATAGATCGTACTTTTCTTTCAAAGCATCTACCGTCTCAAGGGCGCCTGGCATCGGATCCATCAGCGCGAAAATGCCCGGGATATTGTCGTATTCGTCCGCAAACTTCTCAAGCATCTCGGGCGAAACCTTCGTAAGAGCAGACTCAAAATCCACCAATACACCGTCCATGTCGATATAAATAATCGGTTTATTATTTTCGTTCATCTTTACCTCTGCCAGTGAAAGATGAGAAATCACGATACGCAGCACTTCCGTCGCCAGCTACATTACCCCTATTTCGGTGAACAAAGCCCTGTTTACGAGCAATTTTCAAGTCGCCAAGTGTAGGGAATGTTGTCACTTCATTCCATTCGTTTGGCAAGCGACGTTTCGTGACAGCAAAGTCGCTGTCAACACCTCTAATAACTACAGCTCTAATTATTTTTATACCCATACGCCTCGCCAATGTTGTTCGATGCATACCGTCGACGAGCAATAATCCTTCATGATAATCCTCCTCAATGATAGGTGGGAGCATAACTCCGCCCCCCCGCGTTTTCTTCATCAACAATATCAATTCCGCCAGTTTCCATGCACAGTGTATCTTCACCGTACGGCAAGACAAGCTCTCTTAAACCCTCTTGCTTGCGTACACCAGCGTCAATAACATACCGCTGCGTCGGCTGAAAAGTATCAATACGAACATCTTCAATTGAGATATCGCTACCAGCATAGGGTCGTGCGTCCTTATCAGCTAACGTCGGCGCCTGATACAGATTATCAATTAACCACCCTTGAGACTTAAATCCCTCTACTCGCACTAATCTCTCCTTAGCATTATTGTAAATGCCTCGCTAGGAATGTCAACCTTGCCGAAGCGTTTCATACGCTTTTTGCCGCGAGCTTGTTTGGCGAGGAGTTTCTTCTTGCGGCTGACGTCGCCACCGTACAGATAGCCAGTGACGTCTTTGCGGTAAGCGCCGATGTTCTCGCGGGCAATAAACTTGCCGCCAATCGCCGCCTGCAATGCCACCTCAAAGCTCTGGCGTGGCACCACGTCTTTGAGTTTTTTGACGATCTCGCGACCCAAACCTGGCGCCTCCGAGCGGTGGCACATCACGCTCAGCGCATCGACCATTTCGCCCGCCACATAAAAATCCACCCGCACCAAATCTTCCGACTGGTAGCCCGCCAACTCATAATTAAACGAGCCATACCCGCTGGTCACCGACTTCAGTTGATCGTAAAAATCCGTCAGCAAATTTGCCAGCGGCGCCGTAAAAGAAATCAGCGCCCGCTCGTCGATGTAACTGAGATTTTTCTGCCGGCCGCGCTTGGCAACAATCAGCTGAATCACCGCACCGATATAATCTTGCGGCACCACAATTTCGCCGTCAATCCACGGCTCGCGAATTTCTTTGATCTGCGCTGGGTCAGGTAGTTCGCTGGCCGATTTGATATCCAACTCCTCGCCGTTCGTCAAACTAACTTGATAATCCGTACTCGGATTGGTGACGATGAGATCCAAATTATACTCGCGCTCCAGCCGCTCGCGAATGATATCCATGTGTAGCAGCCCCAAAAAGCCAATCCGCACACCATACCCCAACACTGGTGAATTCTCCGGCTCAAACTGCAGCGCTGAATCGCTCAGACTCAGCTTTTCAATAGCCTCTTTCAGATCATTGTAATCTTCGTTGGACACCGGGAAAAACCCCGCGTAGACGAAGGGTTTGACTTCTTTGTAGCCAGGCAGGGGTTGGATAACTTGACTCACTGCTCTATTATATCCTACATTTCACTATTATAAAGTCGTAAGCTTTTGTGTTTGCATATCACGAATGCTTTTCAACATCAGTCTTACGACAATAGCAGCATGCATTTTCGTACTCGCGAAAAAAATCAAACTTCTTCCTCATGATGATATCCTGTAACCTATTATTCAACAGAAACTCTAACTGCTAGGCGATCATACCTGATGAAGCGCTACAATACGCAAATCAACAACATCACTTATGCATATGCAGTGCAACAATGAACAACGCCACTTAATTATTTTGTCTGTGTATTCCTCACAAGATCATCTAACCCCTGGCCAAGTTCAATACTGTGAGGATCGTCTGGATCAAAGACTTTTGCGCGCTCAAAGTCGATCGGCCGCATCGATGCGATATGGTATTGATCATTACCGTCCCTGCTGTATTCAATAATAAAGTCTTTCAAGCGCCACGGCTTATCAATCCCAGTGTCGCGCCGTACGGTTTCAGCAATGTTTCGCATGCGCGAAAGAGCGTCAGTCATTAACTCTCGCTTATTTTCCTCCGACACAGCGTTGTTTGCAAAGAATTCGCGTATCGTTCGCCCGCTCTCGCCATTTATCTTTTCCATCACTACAAAGCCTTGCTGTCCGCTCGTAAAGACCCGGGCGATTGGCTTTGGCGTATCAACACCAAGTTTGCGTAGCAATAAAAGTGCCTCAAATTCATCGATTGGCCCCTGCTGCTTTGCCTTCACGACGTTTTTCACAATCACCTCGGTGTCGCCGCCAACCGATAGCTCAAAAACCGCCTCACCAGGATACGGATCGTTTGGGTTCGCTATTTTGAGCGATGTCGCAGACTGCAATAGCTCAGCACCAATATCATGGCTCGAGAACAATTCAGCCAGCCGGCCTTTCACCGCCTCGCTATATTCCCCATCGATTCTCATTTCTCGTTGGCCTTCTAGGCGCTTCACCTCGTAACCCAAATTGACTGGCTCCGTGCTTTTTAGCTCGCGAGTATAATAATGCCTGCTCAGAGCTAGCTGTGTCATACGAAAAGCCAGCCGTTCATCAGGTTCGGTCGGTCGGCTATATGGTTCCAGCCTGCCATCTTCGGTGCGATACAAACCCTCTGCCGACTCTTCGTCCTTGACATGGTGTTCTATAGTATTTACTATCTGATCTCTTTCTGGCTTGTCACCTTTTAGTCCCAGCACTGTTCTTGGTCGGTCACTTGCACTAAGCAGTCTAATTTGATTGTCACGGTCTGATTCTGACACTCCTAGCACTCTCATAATGTCTTCAGGAATCGTTCCTGTAAATCCAGTATCGTAGTAATGGGCAGCATCTGGATTTTGGATACGAGGGTGCAGATATTCATCTTTCACTACATCATCAAGCTCATCGCGGAACCCTCGCGGATACACAAGGTAGGTAGGGAACTCCATGAGCGACCCGCCCGCCGCGTGGCTACTCATACCAAGCCTGCGGCGGCGCGCGTAGAGTTGAGCGCGGCGCGCCACGTACGCATAGACGCCGTCACGACCGAGGAATACTTCTTGAAATTCTTTCTCACCTATTCGCTTAGCGTCCCACTCGGCAAACAATTTATCGTAATATTTAGTATCAACTCTAAGTACCTGATTGAATGCTTTAGCCGCTCTTTCTAGAGCTTCAGGTAGACCATACTCGTCCATTACGGCTATATAATCTGCTACCAGTCTACGATACGCTGGCCAGATATCGCCTAACTTGTCACCACGCTTACCAAACATCTCTTGAGAATATTGGTCTCCGTACTGCGACGCTATATCTGCCCGTAGTTTATCGTAAGCTTGTTGAATTGTCTCTGCAAGTTCTCTATCTTCTTCGGTCTCGGGAGATCGCAAACGTCGATTGGCTTGGATTGCTCTTTCGTGAAACTTCGTCCCTGGTCGAGATGATGTCACGTGTTCCATATCGCCCGCCTCATCAGCATACGGATTATATTTCTCTACGCCCTGCAGATCTGGCTTGAGTTCGGCAATATGCGCACGTAGCTTAGACGCCTCTTCTGAACCAATAAGTCCCTCTAAGTCAAGTTGAGCAACTTTTTGCGCGGTCGAATAGTGATTAGCACACGCCCACAATACAGTACACTGCGCAGCTGCGTCCATACCGTAATCTGATAAATGCTCGAGGACAGCGTCCGCTACATCAGCGTCTAGTTTTATCTTATCTATACAACCAAGAACTATTTCTGAGGTAGATTCACCAAAGACATGTGCACATTGCAATACTTGTAATTCGTAGCCAGCGTCGATTAGTTTATGGGCGACACTGGCGTCGAGGCCAGTGAAGTTATCGAGATATCTGACTACCTCCCCACCATCACCAGCGTCGATGAGTTGGTGGGCAATTTCGCTGTGGTTGAGGCCGGTGAATTTATCGAGATATACGACTACCTCCCCACCATCACCAGCGTCGATTAGTTTATGGGCGACACTGGCGTCGAGGCCAGTGAATTTATCGAGGTTGTGAGCGATTAGCCAACCACTGCCGGCGTCGATTAGTTTGTGAGCAATTTCGTTATGGTCAAGGCCGGTGAATTTATCGAGATATCTGACTACCTCCCCACCATTACCGGTGTCGATGAGCTGGTGGGCGATTTCGCTGTGGTTGAGGCCGGTGAATTTATTGAGATTTCTGACTACCGCCCCACCATCACCAGCGTCAATGAGTTGGTGGGCGACACTGGCGTCGAGGCCAGTGAAGTTATCGAGATATCTTACTACCGCCCCACCATCACCAGCGTCGATGAGTTGGTGGGCGACACTGGCGTCGAGGTTGGTGAATTTATTGAGATTTCTGGCTACCGCCCGACCATTACCAGCGTCGATGAGTTGGTGGGCGATTTCGCTGTGGTTGAGGCCGGTGAAGTTATTGAGATATCCGGCTACATACCCACCATTACCAGCGTCAATGAGTTTTTGGGCGATTTCGCTGTGGTTGAGGCCGGTGAATTTATTGAGACGTCTAGCTACCCCTTCACCATTACCAGTGTCGATGAGTTGGTGGGCGACACTGGCGTCGAGGCCAGTGAAGTTATTGAAATATCCGACTACCGCCCCACCATTACCGGTGTCGATGAGCTTGTGGGCGACACTGGCGTCGAGGTTGGTGAATTTATTGAGATTTTTGGCTACCTCCCGACCATCACCAGCGTCGATGAGTTGGTGGGCAATTTCGCTGTGGTTGAGGCCGGTGAATTTATCGAGATTTCTGACTACCGCCCCACCATTACCAGCGTCGATGAGTTGGTGGGCGATTTCGCTGTGGTTGAGGCCGGTGAAGTTATTGAGACGTCTAGCTACCCCTTCACCATTACCAGTGTCGATGAGCTGGTGGGCAACACTGGCGTCGAGGCTGGTGAATTTATAGAGATATCCGACTACCGCCCCACCATTACCGGTGTCGATGAGCTTGTGGGCGACACTGGCGTCGAGGCCAGTGAAGTTATTGATATATCTGACTACCACCCCACCATTACCGGTGTCGATGAGCTGGTGGGCAATTTCGCTGTGGTTGAGGCCGGTGAATTTATCGAGATATCTGGCTACCTCCCCACCATCACCAGCGTCAATGAGTTTTTGGGCGATTTCGCTGTGGTTGAGGCCGGTG
>ERZ772967.3191-NODE-3191-length-10127-cov-3.902701_pt1 | contig 10127 bp, 7 predicted proteins | sample MGYA00511677_ERZ772967 | MGnify/ENA primary metagenome ERZ772967 (study PRJEB29015, sample SAMEA2737931) | human oral metagenome | biome: human oral; feature: human-associated habitat; material: dental | place: China | collected 2146 ...
AACGGTTCGATAGAAGCCGAACCGAAAAAACGGTGCGGAAAGAGACTGCCGAAGCTTCAGCTCAACAGGTACAGGCGGATAATAAGAATCAAATCCGTTCATTGGATTTAAGCAGTAAGCGGCCTGACCGTCGTGCGGGAAATCTCGCGGGCGGTTCCAAACCTACAAACCGCTTCGGCGGCATTCAAGGCAACCGGCATAAGCCGGGTTTTGCAGGCGCCCAAGGACGGACGCAGCAGGACGGGCGCGGCGAGCAAAACAACCGCGGAGGCCGTCCGGGCGGTTATGCACCGGATAGACAGCGGACAGGCGGCTTTAATAAACCCGGTTTCCAAGGCGGGCAGAATAGGGGCGGTTCCGGCGGACGGCCGATGGCGAGCCCGATGCCGCTCGAAACCAATAAGCAAAATACCAAAAAGACATTTAAAGGCAAAAAGACCTATTCGCGAAAGGATCAGGAAAGCGAGTTCTTTGAAGAGAAGCTGCTTCAGCAAAAGAAGAAGGCTAAAGAAAAGGTAAGCGCCGTTCCCAAGAGCATCGAAATGATGGAATCCATTTCCGTTGCGGAATTGGCTCGAAAGATGAACCTTAAAGCTTCCGAACTTATCGGTAAATTGATGGAAATGGGCATGATGGTAACGATGAATCAATCCATCGACGCGGATACGGCGACCATTCTGGCTTCGGAATACGAATGCGATGTTAAAATTGTCAGCCTCTATGATGAAACCATTATCGAAACCGTCAGCGATGAAGATGCCCAGCTGCTGACACGTCCGCCGGTTGTTACCATCATGGGACATGTTGATCACGGTAAAACCAAAACACTCGACGCTATCCGCAGCACTAACGTTACCGCACAGGAGTTCGGCGGTATTACTCAGCATATCGGCGCTTATATGGTGTCTACCCCCAAGGGAAATATCACCTTCCTCGATACGCCCGGACATGAAGCATTTACAATGATGCGCGCGCGCGGCGCCGAGGTTACCGATATCGTCGTATTGGTTGTTGCTGCCGATGACGGGGTTATGCCTCAGACGATTGAAGCGCTTAATCACGCAAAGGATGCAAAAGTTCCGATTATCGTTGCAATCAATAAAGTCGATAAACCGGAAGCGAATCCCGATAAGATAAAGACTCGCCTCGGCGAACTCGGTCTTGTGGCCGAAGAATGGGGCGGAGACACGATATATGTTCCTATTTCAGCCTTGCAGAAAAAGGGTATCGACGAACTGCTCGATGCGATTCTGTTGCAAGCGGAAGTATTGGAGCTTCAGGCAAATTACGACTGCCGTGCGGAAGGAAAGGTTATTGAATCCAAGATTGATCACGGGCGCGGTGTTGTCGCAACGATTATCGTACAGCGTGGAACCCTCAGAACCGGTGATCCCTATGTCGCAGGTGTGTATTCCGGACGTGTTCGCGCTATCTTTAACGACAAAGGTGAAAAGATCGACGAAGCGACGCCGAGTATGCCGGTGGAGATTTTGGGGCTTGAAGGAATGCCCAATGCGGGAGATCCCTTCCAAGTAACCGAATCCGAACGCATGGCTCGTCAGATTTCGTTAAAACGGCAGGAGCTCAAGCGGTTTGAAGATTCACGTAATGTGAAGAAGGTAACGCTCGATAACCTGTATGAAACGATCACCGACGGTGAAGTCCTTGAACTCAAAGTAATTATCAAGGGTGACGTACAGGGATCGGTAGAAGCCTTGAAGCAATCGCTTGAAAAGCTGTCTACCAAAGAAATACGCTTAAATGTTATCCATGCGTCTGCCGGTGCTATCAATGACTCCGATGTTATGCTTGCCGCGGCGGATTCCAATGCGATTATTATCGGCTTTAATGTCCGTCCCACATCGCAGGCAAAGGCGCTGGCGGAGCAGGAAAAAGTCGATATCCGCAAATACAATGTTATCTATAAAGCCGTTGAAGAAATTCAGCAGGCTATGGAAGGAATGCTCAGTCCCGATATTAAAGAGAATGTTATCGGTATGGCTGAAATCCGCAGCGTCATTAAAGTACCGAAGGTCGGCAATATCGCCGGTTCATATATACTTGAGGGTACGGTAAAACGGAATAGTACGGTTCATCTTATTCGTGACGGTATTGTGGTGTTCTCCGGTAAGCTCGCGTCCTTGCGCCGATTTAAGGATGACGTTAAGGAAGTTGCTGCAGGTTACGAATGCGGTATCGCGCTTGAAAACTTTAACGATATAAAGGTAGGCGATCAGCTTGAGATTATCGAAACCGTCGAGGTTGCGCGCAAGCTGACGGATACGCAGCATTATGAAGCGCCCGAAGCTCATGACAGTGAATCGGAGAAGCAGCTGAATGAGTGAGTTCCGTTTGGATAAACTCGCGGAGCAAATCCGCGAGGAAATCTCCCGGTTGATTTTTTCAGGAAAGATAAAAGATCCGCGCGTTTCCAACTTTCTTTCGATAAATAGAGTGGAAGTGTCCGGCGACCTTGCGTACGCAAAGGTGTATGTTTCCAGCTTTATGGATGCGCACAAGACAAAACAGGGTGTCCGGGGCTTGGAAAACGCGGCGGGATTTATCCGCACAAGCTTGGCAAAAAAGCTGCATATCCATCAGTGCCCTCAGTTTACCTTTATCTATGATGAAAGTATCGAAGAAGGCTTTAATATGGTAAAAAAACTTGAAGCCTTAGAAGCGGCGTCGGATTCCGGGAACAATGCCCAAGAGTGAACCTCAATTTATTATCCCCTTTGCAAAACCTTCCGGTATAACCAGCTTTACCTCCCTTTGGCAGGTAAAGCATGCGCTCGGTACTAAAAAAGTGGGGCATACCGGTACGCTCGACAGCTTTGCTGACGGTTTACTTGTATTGCTTTCCGGGAAACTGACCAAACTTGTACCGTATATCACGGATTTTGATAAAACCTATCGCGTGCTGTTCTATTTCGGGAAGGAAACCGATACGCTCGACCCCGAAGGCGCCGTCATCGCCAAAAAGCCGCTTCCGGTGTATGCCGACTTTATTGCGGCAATTCGGCAGCTGACAGGAGCCATCGAGCAAGTGCCGCCTGTTTATTCGGCGGTAAAGCAGGCGGGAGAGCGGCTTTCCGATAGAATACGGCGCGGAGAAGCGGTAACCGTACCGCCTCGAACCGTTACCATCTATAGCATCGACATCGAAGAAATCTTTTATGCATCGGAAGCTGATATGACGGGTTCCGAAAAGCCCTGGCCGGATACGGGCGTTGAACATCTTGAAGCGGATACCGGTGCAATGTATCCCGGAACAGACATGTCTATGGCGCACCCCGAAGCGAATGCAGCCGCATTGAGTACGGCTCAAAAAATATCAGGCGCCGAAAAATCCGAAGCGGGCGCGGTTCAAAAAGTGCTTGGCGCTGTGCTATGCGTGCGTTGCTCCAAGGGGACGTATATCCGTTCATTGGTGCGGGATATTGCGCACCGCAGCGGTTCTGCCGCGTATGTCTATGCGCTTAGGCGTACAGCTGTCGGGCCGTTTACCCTTGAACAGGCGGCAGGTTTTTCAGCGCTGCCTCCTTTCGGAAGCGCTGCGGTGAATTTGGCAGATGCGGATTCAATCGGTACGGCGTCGAAATCCGTCCATGATAGAAGGGCAGGGCAAGATGGCGCGTGCGTGCCGGATTCAAAGCTTGTATCATATTCGGTTACCGAAGAAGAGATAAAGCGGGCGGCGCTGCCTTTAAATGAAGAGATTGCCCGCGCTATGCATTTTCAAACAGCGGCGCTTCAAGAAAAATATTATTCTGCGTTTATGAACGGAAAGCCCATCAGCGAGTACTGGTTTACAGGTACGCAGACGCTTTCTGACGGCGGAACTATCGCAGTGTTTTACGAAAAACGTTGCGCAGGTTTGATCACAAAAAACGGTAACCGGTTTCATTATCAAATAGTATTTAACAGGGGCAGGGTAAACGTATCAGATGCGTAAATTAAATTTCGCAAAATAAAGAGGTTGGGCGACCATTTGAGCTGCATCGCAGCGAAACTCTGGTTGAGCAGCCTCTTTATTTTGCGGTGTATATCACAAAGAATCTGATACGTTTACCATGGTAGGCTGGAGTGATGAAGATTATCTATTGGGATGATTTAATAAAAGAAGAAAACATGTATCCGCAAGGCTCCGCTATTTCGATAGGCGGTTTTGACGGGCCTCACCGCGGGCACGAGCGTATCTTATCGGCGGTATTAAAGTCTGCTCAACAGAAGGCTATCCCTGCGGGAATTATCACTTTTTTCCGCTCGCCCCGATCGGTTAAGGCGGGAAATGCCTATGCAGGCGATGTTTCTACACTGGAAATGAGACTGCAAAAATTTGCCGAGCAAGGATTTAGCTTTACGGTGCTGATTGACTTTTCCGCTGATTTCGCTAAAATGAAAGGCACTGTTTTTTTTGACATACTAATAAAAACTATCTGCATAAAATATCTTGCCGTTGGCAGTGATTTTACCTGCGGGTATCGCCACGATACGGGAGTAGGGGACTTACAGCGCCTTGCTCGTGAAAGGGGCTTTTGTTTTGATTCCATCGAACAGCTTTATTCGGCACGGCACGAGCGTATCAGCTCAAGCGCAATACGGCAGGCCGTTGAACAAGCTGATTTCACCCTTGCAAAAGATCTCCTCGGGTATCCTTTTTTCTTAGATGTCGCAAAAATAGTCCAGCGGAGAGAGAGTTCTGCATGGTCGATCGAAAAATCGGCTATAACACAGATTCTCCCACAGAGCGGACAGTATTCGGCCTGCGCATATTTACAGACGGGAGTAGTTGTTCCCGTACAGGTGAAGGTTACGGATGCTTTGCTTGAAGTTTCCGGAGAGACTGCAGCGCCGGTTCCGTCCGCCGCAGGAACATTGATACGTAAATTGGAATTTATACGGAAGGAGTAAGAAATGGCACTTACAAAAGAACACACTGCATCGGTTGTTATGAAATTCGGTGCAAACGAAAAAGATACGGGCAATACCAGAGTTCAGATTGCGTTGCTGACCGATAGGATCCGCCAGCTCACCGAGCACTGCAAAATCAATAAAAAAGATAAGAGCAGCCAGCGGGGACTTTTGGTATTGGTTGGACAGCGTCGGCGCTTGCTGAAATACTACAAGCGTACCAACCTCGAAGGCTACCGTGCCCTTATTAAAGAGTTAGGTTTGCGCAAGTAAGATAGATGCTGCTTAATGCGCAAGGAAAGGAATAGAGCATATCCGAAAATATCGTTTTTTGGACAGCGTCCTTGATTTTCCTTTGATCGATTTAGGCGGCATACAACGGTTACCTATCGGAAACGGGTAGGTAGCCGTTTTTTATAAGTAATTTGAGGAATTGTAATTTAGAAGGAAAGATTATGAGACAGAGAGTAACGTATAAGATCGGAAATGAAGAGTTAATTTTAGAGACAGGCCATCTGGCAAAACAGGCAAACGGCGCTATTTATGCGCAATTCGGCGGAACCGCAGTGTTGGCAACGGTGTGTGCGTCATCTACGGCAGTTGAGGGACTCGATTATGTACCGGTAACCGTCGATTATAATGAAAAATACTATGCAGCTGGAAAGATACCGGGCGGTTTTATCAAGCGTGAAGGCCGTCCTAAGGATAAAGAGATTTTAGTTTCGCGGCTCATCGATCGTCCGATGCGGCCGTTGTTTGAAAAAGCCTTCGGGCGGGAAATTCAGATTGTACCGACCTGTATTTCCTCGGATATGATCAATCCGCCGGATATTTTAGCGGTTATTGCAAGTTCGGCTGCGGTTGTTATTTCCGACATTCCGTTTAACGGGCCGGTTGCGGGCGCTCGCGTTGCATACCTCGACGGCGAGTTTGTGATAAACCCGACGTTCAGCCAGATTGAAAAGGCCGATATGGAAATTGTTGTCGCGGGTACCGCTGAAGGTATTACGATGGTAGAAGGCGGCGCTCATGAGGTTTCGGAAGAGATCATGCTCAAGGCCTTGGAAAAAGCGCATGAGTTTATCAAAGCAATATGTGCGCTGCAAAATGAACTCCGCGCAGCGTGCGGAAAGGAAAAACTGCCGCTTGCACCGGTGAATGCAACGCTTGCAAATAAAGATGCCATTTACGCAAAAGCTTATCCCGAACTTTCCAAAGCCTTATATACAAAAGGCAAGGTAGAGCGCCGCGAAGCCTGCGATGTTATCAGAAAGGCGCTTGCCGAAGAGTATGCGGAGCAGCTCGCCGATGAAACACAGGCGAAGCTCTTTGCCGCTTTATTCGACGACATGGAATACCATATTTTGCGCGAAAACATACTGGAAAAAGGCTTGCGGGTTGACGGACGCGGCTTGGAAGATATCCGCCCCATTACCTGCGAGATCGGTGTGCTGCCGCGGCCGCACGGTTCTGCAGTGTTTACCCGCGGGGAAACACAGTCGCTTGCCGTTGTTACGCTCGGTACCGTGTTTGATGAACAAGTCTATGATGATATCGAAGGCGACCGGCGTGAGAATTTTATCCTGCATTATAACTTCCCGCCCTATTCGGTCGGTGAGGTCGGACGGCTTGGAACCGGACGCCGCGAAATCGGGCACGGGCACCTTGCGCACCGCTCGCTGATGCCGATGATTCCGTCGCGTGAAGCGTTCCCGTATACTATCCGTGTCGTTTCCGAAATTCTGGAATCCAACGGTTCTTCTTCGATGGCAACCGTGTGCGGCGGTACGCTTTCACTGCTGCACGCTGGCGTCCCGATGAAAAAACCGGTAGCTGGCATCGCAATGGGACTTATCACCGACGGAAGCCGCTTTGCCGTGCTCTCCGATATTCTGGGAGAAGAAGACCACCTCGGCGATATGGACTTTAAAGTTGCCGGCACCGCAGAAGGTATCACCGGCTTCCAGATGGATATTAAAATCGCCGGCGTTTCCGCTGAGATTATGCAAAAAGCGCTTGAGCAGGCAAAAAAAGGTCGGCTCCATATTCTCGGTATTATGAATCAGACTATTTCCAAACCTTCCGAGCAGGTGTCCAAGTATGCGCCGCGTATTGAAACGCTCAAAATTCCGGTCGATAAGATCGGAGCGCTCATAGGACCGGGCGGAAAGATTATCAAGGCACTGTCCGAACAATACCATGTAACAATCAATACCGAGAATGACGGTACGGTTACCATCTATGGGCGGGATTCTTCGTCTGCGCTCGGCGCCAAGGCTGCGGTTACCGGCATCGTGGAAGATCCTGAGGTCGGCAGAATTTATGAAGGCACCGTTAAGTGCATCAAGGATTTCGGCGCCTTTATCGAAATTCTGCCCGGTAAAGAAGGACTCTGTCATATTTCCAAACTATCGCGTAGCCGCATCGAAAAAGTTACCGACGTGTTGCAGGAAGGACAAAAAGTATCCGTCAAGCTGTTGGAAATCGATAAGCTCGGCCGCTTAAACCTTTCGTATATCGATGCCTGTGAAGAGCAGGAAAAAAACGGCAGCCATTAAGCCGTTCACTGAGGAAAAACGGTGAGTATTGCTGACGGGGCGGTAAGGGTCTTTTCCGTACTCAAGGAAGGAGCCTTGCTGCCTGAATATCAAACGTCCGGTTCCGCCGGCGCGGATTTACATGCATACCTGGCGGAACCGGTAACACTGAACCCGATGGAGCGTAAGCTCATCCCGACGGGGCTTTTTGTTGAATTACCTGTGGGGTATGAGCTGCAAGTGCGCCCGCGGTCGGGGCTTGCGCTCAAGTACGGTATTACGGTGCTCAATACTCCCGGCACGGTAGATTCCGACTACCGCGGAGAACTGTGTGTGCTGTTGATAAATTTTGGCAGCGAACCCTTTACCGTACAAAACGGCGATAGAATTGCGCAGGCAGTCGTGGCTCAGGCGGTACAGGTGAGCTTTGTGCAAACTGATGCACTTTCAGAAACCGGACGAGGCACAAGCGGTTACGGCTCTACCGGCATTGCGTAAATTGATATAATGATGATTAATGGTATAGAGGATGATAGGCATAAAACAAAAGCAGCTTTTTTTATATATTGTCAAAGAGATGCTTCTGTATTTTTTTGTCTGTTTTTTATTCTTGTTCTTTATCTTTTTTGTTAATAACATCCTGTTGTTGGCGGAAGATGTCCTTTCAAAACAAGCCCCTTTTAAAGACGTCGCATTGCTGATGCTCTATTCGCTTCCTGCTGTTATCGCGAATGCCGCTCCCTTTGCCGCCTTGATCGGTACGCTCATGGGGATCGGTCGCTTTGTCAGTGATTTGGAATTCCTTTCTATGAATGCGCTGGGGGTTTCGCCTCGGTTTCTCATGCTGCCGGTGTTGCTGGTCGGCTTGTTGGTTTCGATCGTTTCTTTTTTTACCAATGACGTATTGTTGCCTGCCAGCGCTGTTAATTTTAGGCGCGTCTATTGGGATATTGCGACCTCAACGCCCGCACTGGAACTGGCTTCTTATTCTATAAAACGCAATCATAATGCAGTGGTCGTTACAGGCTTGATACAGGATGGAAAAATTCACAATCTGCTCATTGTTGATAAGAATGCCGATAAAGCATTCCGTATACTCGGTACGCAGACTGCCGAAGTCGGGAAATCCGACGATCCTTCAATCGTTATGTCGCTCAAGATGAAGTATCCTCATCTTCTTATTTTAGATCCTTCAGATAAAAAAAAATACGATGCGGTGAACGGCGAAGCGGTAACCTATAATGTACTTGCGAAGAGTATTAAGTCTTCTTATTTTAACATGATTGGACCGTCCGAAATGTCTTCACTTGACCTCTACAAAGATGTAAAAGAAAAAGAAGTGCAAAATGAAGATAAACGGCTGCTCAATCTGTATCGGATGGAATTACATAAAAAGTTTTCTATTCCTTTCGGTGCCTTCTTTTTTGTGCTGCTTGCCTTTGCCATCAGCAGCGCCGGCAAGGTAAATAATCAAGGTATCGGCTTTGTATTAGGCCTTTTGATTGCTGTTGTATATTGGGCGATGTTTATGGGCGGGCAGACACTCTGTTTACGGCTCGATTGGAACGGTACCTCTGCTATGTGGGTACCGAATATGATGGTTTTTGCCGCCTCCATCGTGCTGCTTGGGAAAAGATTATTTAGATGAAAATTCTCCAACGATATTTGCTGCAGCTCTTTTTCCCTGTCTTTGTGATAACGATTTTGTTTTTTATTTTGTTGCTACAGCTCGGCGATCTCTTTCTTAATCTGGCACAATATTTGCAGAACCACGTACGTTTTGTTACGCTGCTTCGGGTGATGTATTTGTATTTGCCTAAATGTATATCGTTTGCCATGCCGCTTTCGGTGTTGTTTGCAAGTTCGTATACGATGGGGAATATGTATGCAAAAAATGAGCTGACATCGATTTTCGCATCCGGTATGCCGCTCGCCGTATTGGTAGCGCCGCTTGTATTGTGTGGTTTTTTGTTATCGATCGGGATGTTTTACTTTGAAGACCGTATTTTGATTCGTTTTCAGCGGCAAAAAATTGCGCTCGTAAATTCCATCCTTGAACCTGAGCAGAATTTGAATAGCAGCGATGTGGTTATTTTATCCGATTCAGGGAAGATTGTGTATTTTGCCGATTATTATGATGATAGTCAAAAGGAATTGAGCAATATACTGATTGTGATGCGTACCGAATCGGGAGATGTTTCCACTGTTATAAAAGGCAGTTCGGCACGTTGGCAAGATGATCATTGGAAGGTAATTGATAAATCAGTTTACACTTTTACCGCCGAAAATGATGTACTTTATCAAGATACCATAGATGAAAGAGCTTTTTCCGAACCGCCTGAAACCTTTCAGCGGAATATTACGTCTATCGATGAGATGACTATTGCACAGGCAAAAGTGTTTATCAATAATTTAAAAAAGATGGGCTTACCCTACCATGAATACCTTTCGCAATATTACCGTCGTTTTTCATTCCCGTTTACAACGTTCATCGTTTTGTGTTTTTCCGTTTCTATTGGCGGTCGCTTTAAAAAAAATATCCTGCTGATGAGTTTACTTTTTAGTTTAGCTCTTGCAATTCTCTATTATGTAACCGAGATGATGACCATGCTTTTTGCAAAATGGGAGTATATTTCCCCACTTGCAGGCGCGTTTCTCCCTCTTTTAATTTTTACG
>ERZ772967.3193-NODE-3193-length-10126-cov-3.395790_pt1 | contig 10126 bp, 12 predicted proteins | sample MGYA00511677_ERZ772967 | MGnify/ENA primary metagenome ERZ772967 (study PRJEB29015, sample SAMEA2737931) | human oral metagenome | biome: human oral; feature: human-associated habitat; material: dental | place: China | collected 2146 ...
AAATCTGCACCTCAATTGTTGGTTTGTTGAGTCCAACTTTTGGGGTGCAGATCAATTTGACCGCTCTTTTCATCACCATTTTTCCAATGCTTCTTTATCCGAATCTCTCGCCTCGATCCAACGTTCGCCTTTGTCGGTTTGTTCTTTTTTCCAAAAAGGGGCTTTGGATTTGAGATAATCCATAATAAATTCATTGGCATGATAAGCGTCGCCACGATGTGCGGAACTCACCCCCACCAGCACAATTTCATCGCCGGTATGCAATAAGCCGACACGATGAATTACCGCGACCCGTTGAATCTCCCAACGTTGTTTAGCTTCGGCAACAATTTCCTTTAACGCTTTTTCAGTCATCGCGGGATAGTGTTCCAAATAAAGGCTTGAAATGTCATCACCTAAGTTAAGTTCGCGCACTTTACCGACAAAAATTACCGCAGCGCCCACTGAATTTTGCTCTGAAAGCCAATGATAAACCGCATTTTGGTCGAATTCGGCCTCTTGCACGGCAATTCGAATATCGTTCATTTATCCTCCTGTAACCGGTGGAAAAAAGGCGATTTCATCGCCGGATTTGACCGCACTTTCGAGTGGCATTAACGTTTGATTAATCGCCACAAGCAACTTTCCTTTTTCTAATGCCAACGCCCATTTATCTCCTTTTTGGCTTAAATGTTCACGTAACGCGTCTGCCGTTGCAAAATCTTGTTCAAGCACAATTTCATCAATACCGATTAATTCACGGGTTTGAGCAAAAAATAATACTTTTAACATATGATTTTTCCCTTTTCCTAGTGATTCTCTGCCATAAAGTGACCGGATTTTCCACCACGTTTTTCAAGCAGGCGCACATGCTCGATCACCATGTCTTTTTGCACTGCTTTGCACATATCGTAAATAGTCAATGCGGTGATGCTGGCAGCGGTCAATGCCTCCATTTCCACCCCGGTTTTACCGGTGAGTTTGCAAAAGGATTCAATGCGCACCTGGTTGCTTTCAACTAAAGGTTCAAGGCTGACTTCCACTTTAGAAAGCAACAGCGGATGACATAACGGAATCAACTCCCACGTGCGTTTTGCTGCTTGAATACCGGCAATACGTGCAGTGGCGAATACATCGCCTTTGTGATGTTGTCCGTTTAAAATCATGGATAAGGTTTCTTGTGACATGGTCACCAAGGCTTCAGCACGCGCTTCGCGTACGGTTTCCGACTTGCCGGAAACATCCACCATGTTAGCCTCGCCTTGGCTATTGATATGGGTAAATTGGGTCATATTGAATACGAGTAAGATTAATTTTTAAAAATTTTTAGCCGCCGATGGAGGCAAGATGATTACGAATTCCGCTATCGCCTTGATGTAAATAATGATGTTCACGCTTGCCTTGTAATGCGGAAAAAATACGGGATTGTAAAATGCCTTGCTGCTCTTCCGATTGCAATAAATCGCGCAACTCAATGCCTTCTTCACCGAATAAACAAAGGTGTAACTTCCCTTTTGCCGATACGCGTAAACGATTACAACTGGCGCAGAAATTCTTTTCATAAGGCATAATCAAACCAATTTCGCCTTGATAATCAGGATGACTAAATACTTTAGCCGGCCCGTCAGTAACGGCACGTTGTTGTAACTGCCAACCTTGGGATAACAATTTTTGCGCAAGAATTTCACCGGAAAGATGATGACGCTCAAAGAAGCTGTCCATTTCACCGGTTTGCATCAGTTCGATAAAACGCATTTGAATCGGGCGATTTTTCACCCAGGCCAGAAATTGATTAAATTCGTGATCGTTAAGATTTTTCATCAGCACGGAATTCACTTTTACCTTGTGGTACCCCACATCAAACGCACGATCGATACCACGCATCACCTCATCAAATTTATTGATACCGGTAATTTGATGGAACATTCTCGGATCGAGGCTATCTACGCTGACATTTACGGAAGTTATACCTGCACGTTTCCAATCCGCTACATCCTTCGCCATACGGTAGCCATTAGTTGTCAACGCCACGTGGCGAATTCCTTCGACATCCGCCACGCTTTCGGCAATAGTAAGAAAATCTTTACGTAAGGTTGGTTCGCCGCCGGTTAAACGAATTTTTTCTGTGCCCATCGCCGCAAAAGCACGCGCAACGCGGGTAATTTCGCTTAAGGTAAGAAAACTCGGTTTATTCGCTTCCGGCTGATAGCCGTTCGGTAAACAATAGTTGCAACGGAAATTGCACTGGTCGGTAATCGACAGTCGCAAATAGTAATAATGGCGTTGGAACGCGTCCACAAGACGTTCGTTTCCCACGTTTTTGATTGGAATTTGCATCAGACACCTTTCTAAAATGGAGAGGACAAGCCGTTTCCGACTTATCCCTGAATAACGAATTACGTTATTGGCATTGCCGTCATATTCCCTAAGAGAACTTAGACTAAACAAGCTCGGAGTTATGCGATAAAATATCGGCGCTTATTTTAAAAGATTCTCATCAATTAACGCAATCAATTCGTTCCGATGCCATGCGTATTTAATTAAATTCTTATAAATCAATCATATAAATAATTATATAGCGACTGTTTTTATAATATTTTAGAGGTAGAAAATAGAAAATTTTATGTCGGATTTAACCCCCCATCGCCACTATGAATTTTTGAATCATTCGCATATTGTTGCCATTGGCGGCGGACACGGCTTGGGACGCGTCATGTCAGCGCTAAGTTTTATCAAAGAGCGCCTAACCGGTATCGTCACTACCACGGACAATGGCGGTTCCACCGGACGCATTCGGCAACAACAAGGCGGCATAGCCTGGGGCGATCTACGCAATTGCTTAAACCAAATTATCATCGAACCTAGCACCGCATCCGCGCTATTCGAATATCGTTTCAGCGGCAACGGCGAATTGGCGGGACATAATCTTGGCAATTTAATGCTCAAAGCGCTTGAAAATATGCACGTTCGTCCGCTAGATGGAGTAAATTTGATCCGTGATTTGTTACACGTAAAATCGCACCTGATTCCCATGTCCGAAACGCCCGTTCACCTCGCCGCCAGCCTTGGTGCCGGTTCCAGCATCGTGGGCGAAGTCGGTATTGATAATTTAACCGAAGTGCCACAATCGCTTTTTCTCGTGCCCTTGGTGCAAGCCACACCGGAAGCCGTGCAAGCCATTGAACAAGCAGACGTAATCATATTCGGCCCGGGCAGCTTTTTAACCAGCATCATGCCACCATTACTTTTAGCGGATATCGCGACGGCGATTCGTTTAAGTTCGGCAAAAAAGATTTTTATCGACAATTTAGGCACGGAACTCGGTGCGGCGGCCGAACTCTCTCTAGAGCACCGCATTGAATGGATTCATCACACGGTCGGCGCGGCCGTCATTGATGGCGTGATTACGCCGATAAGGAAAAATAGCGCTTTCAATGCGGTGCCCGTTGGCGATCTCGGCAATGTAAAAATATTAGAAAAACGCCTCAATGCGGATGACATCAGTTATCGCCACGACCGCACATTGCTGGCGAAAGCCATTGATGAAATGTTGGAAGAATTGGAGCGAACTTAATCGCCCTTTGAAAACGTAGGGCGCCTATTTCAAGATTATTTTTTCGCGAATACCCGCACGTTAGCGAAGCCATTTTCTTTTAGATATAACGCTTGCAATTTACTCATTACGCCGCGTTCGCAATACAATACGTAGTTTTTACTTTGATCCAGCGAACCAAATTGCGATGAAAGCTTATAAAACGGCATTTGCTTCACTTCGTGAGTTGCGGATTCGAAAGGTTTTTCATCCGTTTCTTCCGGACTGCGAATATCCAAAATTATCTCGTTTTCACCTAAAACAGAGCTCGCCTCCACTTCAATGACTTGTCTTTCGGTTTCTTCCGCGATTTGACGAATATCCAAATATTGCGCATTTTCGACCGCACTTTCGAGAACGGCAAAATCAAAATGCCCTTCTTCTTCAAGAATTTTTTCGCGCACCGCTTTAATCGTCGGGTTTTTTGAAATCACGCCGCAAAATTCCGGCATAGATTTGGCAATATCTTCTGTACCGATTTCTTTCGCCATGGCGATAATTTGTTCTTTGTCGTGCGTAATAAGCGGGCGTAATACAAGCGCCTCGGCGGCTTCATCAATTAAGCGCAGATTGGTTAGCGTTTGGCTGGAAACTTGACCAAGTGCCTCCCCCGTCACAATTGCTTCAATATTGAAACGCGCCGCCACTTTACTTGCCGCGCGCACCATCATGCGTTTCAATACCACGCCCATTTGGCCGTTGTCGATTTTTTCCAAAATCTCGCCGACTACGCCTTCAAAATTTACCGCGATAAAACGCACCTTGTGGGAGCTGCCGTAACGTTGCCAAATATGATAGGCCATTTGTTTTACGCCTATTTCGTGCGCCGCACCGCCAAGATTAAAGAAACAGTAATGCACGCGCGAACCGCGACGCAGCAGCATATAACTGGACACGCCGGAATCGAAACCGCCGGAAATAAGCGAAAGCACATCTTCCTGCGTGCCGATGGGATAACCGCCGATACCGGCATGACGCGCGTTGACTAACATCATTTTGTCGTCTTCAATATCAATGCGCACGGTCACGTCGGGATTTTTCAAACGGACTTTGGCGCTTTCGATATGTTGATTCAATCCGCCGCCGATATAGCGTTCCGCTTCGATAGAACTAAACGAATGTTTGCCCTTGCGTTTTACGCGCACGCAAAAGGTTTTGCCTTGCAATTGTTGTTCCACATCGGCGAGCGTCAGTTCAAAAATATGATGTAAATCCGTAAACGGTTTTTCTTCCACTTCTAAAAAATGATGAATGCCCGGAATACGTTGTAACAACGCGATAAGCTCGGCACGATTCTCTTCATTTTTCGAGCGCACTTCAATGTAGTCCCAATGGCGCACTACGGCGGTTTGTTCATCAAATTTTTGTAAAATATTGCGGATATTGGAGGTCAGAATTTTAGCGAAACGCTTACGTACGGTTTCGCTTTTAATCATAATTTCAGGGAAAAGTTTAACGACAAATTTCATAAAATCATTATCTGATTGGCTTAATAAAAATGGCGGGTATTTTACGCGAAGATGAAAAAATGTCTATGTTATTGTATGCTTTACGGACTTGTGTGAATTTGAACGCATTGAAGGCTTACGATGAGAAAATCGGCTTTAGAACGTTGGCTGTCGCGCCGTTTGAAATCATTTTCTATAGGCTTGAACATATGCATCAATAGATGACTTATATTTGATAATTATTTGCATTTAGTGTAGTGTAACCCAAACTACTCAACAAAAGGAGAAAAATATGCGTTTATTGGTCACATTAATTAGCGTACTGGCATTAAGTTTAGGCAGCAGCTTAGCTTATGCAAAATTTAAAGTGGTTACCACCTTCACCATCATTCAAGACATGGCGCAAAATATCGCCGGTGATGCGGCTACCGTGGAATCAATCACCAAGCCGGGTGCTGAAATTCATGATTATGAGCCGACCCCAAAAGACATCGTAAAAGCACAATCTGCCGATTTAGTCTTATGGAACGGTTTAAACCTTGAGCGTTGGTTTGAAAAATTCTTCCAAAACGTGAAAGATAAACCGGCGGTTGTTGTGACTGAGGGTATCGAGCCAATGTCTATTAATGAAGGTCCTTATACCGGCAACCCAAATCCGCACGCCTGGATGTCCCCTTCCAATGCATTGATTTATATTGAGAACATTAAAAATGCGTTGGTAAAATACGATCCACAAAATAAAGAAACGTATGAAAAAAACGCCGCACTTTATGCACAAAAAATCAAAGAGTTGGATAAACCGCTTCGCGAAAAATTAGCACAAGTGCCGGAAGCGCAACGTTGGTTGGTTACGAGTGAAGGTGCTTTCAGCTATCTCACTCGTGACTATGGTTTTAAAGAAGCCTATTTATGGCCGATTAACGCAGAACAACAAGGTACGCCACAACAGGTTCGCAAAGTGATTGAAACCGTTAAAGCCAACAACATTCCGGTTGTTTTCAGTGAAAGCACTATTTCACCTAAACCGGCAAAACAAGTCGCGAAAGAAACCGGCGCAAAATACGGTGGCGTACTTTATGTGGATTCCCTTTCCAATAAAAAAGGTCCAGTACCAACCTATATTGATTTGTTGAACACGACCGTTTCCACTATCGCAAAAGGATTTGAAAAATAATGTCATCGAATATTGCCTCGATCTGTGTTGAAGATGTCACAGTCCGCTATAACAACGGCCATACCGCCATCCATAATGTCTCCTTTCACTTGGAAGGTGGCACCACCTGTGCCCTCGTGGGCGTAAATGGAAGCGGAAAATCAACCTTGTTTAAAAGTCTCATGGGATTGATTCATCCGCAACGAGGCAATATTACGTTGTGTCATTTGCCAATTAAACAGGCATTAAAACAAAACCTGGTCTCTTATGTGCCTCAATCGGAAGAAGTGGACTGGCAATTCCCGGTGTCTGTTTATGATGTGGTGTTGATGGGACGTTACGGTTACATGAATTTTCTACGCCGCCCCAGTGAAACCGATAAGCAAAAAGTGCAAGAAGCCATGCAACGGGTGAACATTGAGCACCTTGCCCATCGTCAAATTGGCGAGCTTTCCGGTGGGCAGAAAAAGCGCGTATTTCTCGCTCGCGCACTTGCTCAACAAAGTAAGATTATTTTATTAGACGAACCTTTCACCGGCGTGGATGTGCAAACCGAAAATGCCATTGTTGATTTACTGGGGCAATTACGCAACGAAGGGCATCTCATTTTGGTTTCTACCCACAACTTGGGCGCGGTACCTGATTTCTGTGATCAGGTGGTGATGATTAATCGCACGGTCATCGCCGCCGGTTCAACAGAAACCACGTTCAATCAACATAACTTAGAATTGGTCTTTGGTGGCGTATTGCGTCACATTAAGTTACTTGGTTCAGATTTGCACGATGATGAAGATCCACGTGCCGTTACCGTCCTTACCGATGATGAGCGCGCGGCAGTGTTCTATGGAAAAACCAAAGTCGATCCACCGGCGCCAATTGTGAAACATTGCAAATCAGAGGAAAAACCGTAATGTTAGATCTATTACTGGAGCCTTTTTCCTATGATTATATGGTGAAAGCCATTTTGCTCAGTTCTGCCGTGGGCGGTGTCTGTGCTTTTTTGTCCGCTTATTTAATGCTGAAAGGCTGGTCGCTCATTGGTGATGCCCTTTCCCACTCGGTTGTCCCCGGTGTTGCCATCGCTTATGCGCTTTCCCTGCCTTATGCACTCGGCGCTTTCTTTTCCGGTATCTTAGCCGCCGTGTCTATTTTATGGGTGAAATCCATTACCAAACTGCGGGAAGATGCGGTTATCGGCTTCATTTTTACCACTTTTTTTGCGCTAGGTTTATTGATTATTTCCCTCAATCCAACCTCCGTCAATGTGCAAGATATCGTGTTAGGTAACATCCTAGGTATTGCAGACGAAGATATTCTTCAAGTGGCAATCATCATCGGCATCAGTCTGATTTTATTACTTATTTTTTGGAAAGATCTGTTATTAATTTTCTTTGATGAAGTTCATGCGACCTCGGTAGGGCTCACCCCAATTTATTACAAAGTGCTGTTTTTTACGTTGCTGAGTGCCTGTGTCGTCGCCGCGTTACAAACCGTTGGTGCGATTTTAGTCATCGCCATGGTGATCACGCCGGGAGCTACGGCGTATTTGCTTACTGATCGTTTTAAAACGCTCGCGATCATTGCGGTTACGCTAGGTATTTTTTCAAGTGCAATGGGTGTTTATCTCAGTTATTTCTTAGATGGCGCAACAGGCGGAGTTATTGTGTGTATTCAGACCGCACTTTTCCTGCTGGCTTTTATTTTTTCACCGAAATACGGCTTAATCCGTCAACGCAAACCGATTACGCAGGAAGAGGTGCAACAATGAGTGCTATTTATCAATGGTTCACCGAGCCTTTCGCGTATCCCTTTATGCAAAATGCGTTGATCACGGCACTATTGGTCTCCGTTATTTGCGCCATGCTCTCCTGCTATTTAGTATTAAAAGGTTGGTCGTTGATGGGAGACGCGATTTCTCATGCCGTTCTGCCGGGTATTGTGGTTGCTTTTTGGTTAGGATTGCCCTTAGCTATCGGTGCCTTTGTTGCGGGTTTAACCTGTTCTGTTTGCGTAGGTTATTTAAAAGAAAATAGCCGAATCAAAGAAGATACCGCCATGGGGATTGTCTTTTCAGGGATGTTTGCGCTCGGGATTGTCTTATTTACCAAAATCGAAACGGATCAGCATTTAACCCATATTTTATTTGGCAACTTGCTTGGCGTAAGCAATGCAGAAATGCTGCAAACGCTTGTCATAAGTGCGGTCGTTTTTTTCGTCATTTTTTTGCGTCGGAAAGATTTTCTGCTTTATTGTTTTGATGCTACGCAAGCCAAAATTGTGGGGTTATCGCCTCGACTTTTGCATTACAGCTTACTGATTCTCCTTGCCTTAACTATTGTCAGCGCCATGCAAGTGGTGGGCGTCATCTTAGTTGTTGCGATGCTTATTTCCCCGGGCATTACGGCATTTATTTTAAGCAAGCGCTTTGATCATATGATTGCCATAGCCTTGGTAACCTCTATCAGTACCAGTTTCTTTGGCACAATTATCAGCTATCACATTGATGGTGCGACCGGCCCTTGCATCATTTTGCTGCAAGCAGCCGTGTTTTTGATTGCACTGGTTTATAGCAAAATCAAGCTGCGTTTCAGTGCCATGTCTGACATTCAATAAACCATTAAAGTGCGGTCATAAAAAACGTTTTTTAGACGTGGGATTGATGCATCACGCATGGCAAGCCAATTATTGCGTATCTACAATTTGATTTTTAATCATCAGATAAATTCCCACGGCGAGTAAACCACAAATGAAAATTACCACTGCCGTTGAATAAAAAATATTCCCTATTCCGACTAGCGGCGATACGACACCGCCTAAGAAAAATGGGGAAAAACCAAGCAATGCGGACGCACTGCCGGCATACTGACGTTCACTTTCCATGGCTAATGAAGAAATTGCCGGGAACGTTAATCCCATCATAAGCAACATTGAGAAGAAACCGATTTCGACGAAGAACCAGTAAGGTTGAATCAGTAATAGACCAATGGTGTAAAGCGCGGCCACAAAAAAGCCAAGTACACCAAGAGAAAGTGCGGTGCGATTTGGTAATTTTCCACCGATATTTGAACCAATCACCAGTGCGGCCCCATTGGCACCAAAACATAAACTGAAAGCAAAAGCGCTTAATCCATAAAAACTTTGAAGAATAAAAGGTGACGCAGCGATATAAGCAAACATAGCACCAAGTAAAAAGCTTTCAATGCCCACGTAGCTCATAAATAAGCGATTTTTGACAATGATGCCAAAGGTAGAAAACGTTGAAAGGATAGAACCTGATAAACGATTTTCCGGCATTAAACTTTCTTTTAAACGGAAACAAAATACCAGCACCACCAAACCAATCAGCGCCAAGAAAGCAAACACGCCTTTCCAGCTGACATACTCGAGCAATAAACTGCCTAAAATAGGAGAAATAATGGGCGCTATGCCATTGATTGTCATTAATAGACCAAAGAAGCGTGTCATTTCACGACCACGATATAAATCTGTCGCCACCGCACGAGAAATCACCACGCTTCCGGCAGAGGAAAGCCCTTGCACAACACGCAATACAATCATGGTTTCAACATTTGGCGAAAAGATGATGCATACCGTGCTGATAATATAAATTACTAACGATAGAATCAGTGGCTTTTTACGACCAAATTTGTCACTCATCGGCCCAAGCAGGAGTTGTCCTACGGCTAACCCAATCATTGCGGTGGTGAGCGTCAGTTGCGTCATCGAAGGCGTCGTCGCAAAAAATTGTGCTAATTGTGGCAAAGACGGCAAATAAAGATCCACGACAAAAGGTCCAAAGGCGGAAAGTACGCCAAGCAGAATGACTAAAAAAACGTTTGAATTTGTGTTTCTCATCTTTTTCCTCGCTAAAAATAAAGGCGTGATTATACGTAGATAGCAAGGGAAAGGAAAATATCGGTTTATATAATTTTAAAGAGCGGTTAAAAATAACAG
>ERZ772967.3195-NODE-3195-length-10125-cov-2.519861_pt1 | contig 10125 bp, 10 predicted proteins | sample MGYA00511677_ERZ772967 | MGnify/ENA primary metagenome ERZ772967 (study PRJEB29015, sample SAMEA2737931) | human oral metagenome | biome: human oral; feature: human-associated habitat; material: dental | place: China | collected 2146 ...
TGTCGTTTCTTATATATCTGTAACGGATTTACAACAAAACGATAGAAAATGGAAATTTATCCCTTTATTAAGGGAAATAGCTTGATAATCATTTATATATAAAGTCTGTTTTGTTTAATGATTAATCGCCTTGTAATTAGCCGTTTCTTACATGCTGATTAGCAGTTAATTAAAATGAGAGGAAATAATGGGTGTTCGACCGTTCATTGTGAGATATCTTGTTTATGGTATCGTTTTGCTGCGCACGAACTCGTCGAATTGAGGACGAAAGCCATTGAAAACGCTGATATCCACTTCTCCGTGGATGCCTCGGATGCGGCCGTCGGGGCAAAGTTGCCAATATACCAAGCGCACGTCGGGCTTGTACTCGCCGTAGCGGGCAATCCAAACGTCGTATTGTTTTTTGATGTCCGGGGCCAGCGGTAGGTATCGGTTGACAAACATCTGACTGACATATAGCACGGGGCGGGCTCCTATTCGCCGGTGAACGATGCGCAACCACGTGCGGATATGATTGAAAAGTACCTCTGTCCCACCCATTCTACGGATCTGGTCTGGCGTCGGTTCTACATCGAGAACAGGTGGAAAGTCGCCCTTTCGGAAGTAACTATGTCGCAGAAAGAACGCGGCCTGTGCCGTAGGATGGCTCAATGTGGAAAAGAAATGATAGCTACCTACGTGTAAACCATGGGCTTTGGCTTGCCGATAATCGGCCGAATAATATGGATTTCGCACTGTTTTTCCCTCGGTCGACTTGATATAGACGAACGAAACGGGGTAATCAACAGTTCCTCTGACACGTTTTCGGCTGATCGTTCCTAAATGCGCGATGCGGATTCGATTCCAATGGATGGCGTAATAGCGCTTACCGGCGATGTGTTGATATTTGGAAATATCGATGCCATAGATGCGTTCTGAGGTGTAAAGCACGCGCTCTCCATAGTATTTATCGCGTTTCCATTCACCGGCTTTGATGTGGTGGTGAGCTGAAAGGAGGAATCCGAACCCATCGCGGCGGTCGTTTTGCCATCTGCCTTCATACGTGCCGCCGTTGGCATAGATGTATCGGCCGTGCCCGTGAGCCATTCCTCGCCGATCCATCTGTCCGATATAGATACCCGAAGCGTCGCGCCGTGTGCCGCTGATGAGTGTGTCTGTGTGCCAGATTCCATCGATGGTACGCCCTAGGCTGTCGTGACTCAGTCCGCGACCGCAGCGTTTTCCAGCCCGCCATTGCCCCGAATAAATGAGGCTGTCGCCGATACTGAGCTCGCCATAACCGTTGAATCTCCCCTTGAGTAGTTCGCCCATATAGCGTGTTCGACCGTTGGTTCGTGTTCCGATGCCTGTAAAAGTGCTTTGACTTTGCTGCTTTTGACTGCTGTTTTTGTCGTTGCACGCAAAGAGAAGAAGCGTCAGTAAAAGTGTGGGTAAGCCTGTGATGAACTTCTTCATAGCTTTATTTCTCCTTCTCGAAGAGGTGAGACACTTGCCGTCGGCTGATGAGTCGACCGTTGGAAAATATTCCGACAAACGTTCCGTTGGCTGAAAACAGCGGGGCACCGTCGGTCACTAACAACTTCGGGAATCCATAAACACGACCTCGCCGACAGCTGCCTGCAATGTGTTGAGGGTGTAGCGAGTGGGCCGAAATAGGTTGGAAAGCGATTCCCGGATGGCTGACTGATTTGACGACAGGCGTTATTGGTCGTCTCCAAGGCAGCAGATGTACTGTGCAAATACCGTCAGGTGTCTGCCTGTCAGCGGTTTGTAACAGTACGAGCCCATTTCTGGTGTCCCGTCGAACGAGCTTTGCGACTGTTCGATGCGGGGGTTTCCTGTTGCTATAATATAATAAGGTGTAAATCCGCCGCCGGCGAATCGTAAGCTGGGAAAGGTCTGTCAGCTGTTTGAGTGCGGACAGAACGCTGTCCGCGTGTTGTCGTTCGGTTCGCAGCCGGGCAGCATATTGTGATATAGAATGAAATCCTTCGTCCTGCACGTCGTGCACACGGAGATAGTAATCGAGTTCGTCCGTAATGCTGATCAGACTGTCCCGACGGGCCGTGAACGTTGTTTTAAGTCGACCGATAACGAGGCTTATCACCGTGGAATCCGTGATTCGGTCGGGCGAAGTATCAATTCCTGCTGTCACGATGCAGCCCCGGCAAGAGGGCAGTAGTGGATAGCGGTTGATCCAAAAGCCCACCGTGAAGCGTCTGTTTTTATGCAATGAGTCTTTGATTGTTGTGGCATCGGCAAGCGAAGAAGGCGAGTTGATGTCGCCGACGAACAGTTTTGGCTTTCCATCGATGCTGATTTCATCATACGATTGCTCCTCAATCACGGTTGTACAACGCAAGATTTCCTCGTCGGAATACCTGAACGAGTGCCACGCAAACTCGACCGCCACAGCGACGATTATTGCAAGCAGAATACCGAAAAACAGCTTTTTACGATGGATTTTCATAGCCTTGTGGCCTTGTTTCGCAGATAATTGTCGAGGACAACCATTGCAGCCATCGCCTCAACGATAGGCACTGCGCGCGTCACCACACACGGATCGTGTCGTCCTTGGGCCTTGAATCGGGTGGGAGAGCCGTCTGTTTTCACTGTGTCTTGCTGCATCATAAGTGTTGCCACGGGCTTGAATGCCACGCGAAAATAAATATCTTCTCCGTTGCTGATACCTCCTTGGATGCCTCCACTGTGGTTGGTCACGGTGTGAATATGTCCGTTTTCGCCGGTAAAGACGTCGTTTTCTTCATCGCCGAAATGTGTAACGGCATCGAAACCATTGCCGTATTCAAAACCTTTTGCAGCGTTGATACTCAACATTGCGGCGCCAAGTTGTGCGTGAAGTTTACCGAATTCGGGTTCGCCCAAGCCCACAGGGCAACCTCGAATGATACAGGTAACGATGCCTCCGACAGTGTTTCCCGTTGCTTTTGTGTGCAGAATGAGGGCCGCCATACGTTCGGCCGTTTCGGGATCGGGGCAACGTACGCTGTTGGTCTCGGTTTTTGAGAGGTCGTAATGCCTGTAATCGTGTTCCAAGGCGATATCGCCCACTTGCGAAACATAGGCTTCGACGGTGATGCCGAGCTGTTTCAGGGCCAGCTTGGCCAATGCTCCGCCTACACAACGGGCCACGGTTATACGCGCCGATGAGCGTCCGCCGCCGCGGTGATCACGCAAACCGAACTTCTGAAAGTAAGTGAAATCGGCGTGCGAAGGCCGAAAGAGGTTGCATATATTGTCGTAATCGTCTCTGTGCTGATCGCTGTTTCGGATGACGAATCCGATGGGACTGCCTGTTGATCGCCCCTCGAATATGCCGCTGAGAAACTCTATCGAATCGGTTTCCTGCCTGCTCGTGGTAAGCGAACTCTGCCCCGGCCGACGTCGATTGAGTTCGTTTTGAATGAAATTCAAATCAATTTCGATGCCTGCCGGATAGCCGTCTACGATGCCTCCAATGGCTTCTCCGTGGCTCTCTCCAAACGTTGTGAGCGTTAAAAGCGCGCCGAATGTGTTACGCATTAGTGTTTATGCCCGCAGCGGCATTCGTGATTGTGGTCGTGATGATGGTGCCCGCAGCCACAACCTTCACCTTCTCCGTGGTTGTGATGGTGATGCCCGCAACCGCAACTGCAACCTTCTTCTCCGTGCATATTGTTTATAATGTTTTGAATTTCTTCGTTGGTAGCCTCGCGATTTTCGATGACCTCGCCCTCGAAACGCAGTTCTTTACCGGCCAACGGATGATTAAGATCCATTTTCACCTTGTCTTCTGAGATGTCGAGTACGCGTCCGTTGAATCGATGGCCGTCCTCATTCTGCAAAGGAACAACGGCTCCTTGAAAGATGTTTTCACGATCGAAATGACCGTTGATGGTGAAAATCGCCTTGTCCAAATCTAATACGTGCTCCTCGGAATACGGTCCGTAGGCTTTGTCCGGTGTGAGATTGAATTTCTCGCCTTTGGTCAGCCCGCTGATAGCTTTTTCAAAGTCGTCTAAGGTGATATTGAATCCGCTCAGAAACTGAAACGGCTTGTCGGTTGTGGCTTCTTCCACTAACTCTTGCTTACCGTCGGCGATGGTATAGAGCTTGTATGCCACGGCAATGAACTTGTTGGGTTGTTGATCCATTTGTTATCGGTTGTTTGATTTTGTGTACAAAGATACGTATTTTTATGGAGACTCGGCAGCGTGTAACGGATAATTTGTCATTGATTGTAGGTATTCTGTTTCTCATTAACGGCTTTTCGTTTTGGGATTAACTGTTGATTGCGCGACGTTTAACCATTAATTACACGGCGTTTAACGGTTAAACGCACGGTGATTAACGGTTAGTTGCAAGGTGTTTAACGGTATTTCAAAGTGTAATGAAAAGCAATCGGTTTGTTGACTGATGTGTACTTAATAATAGGTATTTTATCAAAATCCCTATTTTTAGGTATTGTGTTATTTCTGTTTTGTCCGTATCTTTGCAGCGTTGTTAAGAAAATAATTGACTAAAAACATTCAGACAATGAAAAAAACAATTGTAGTATACGGTTCCTCTACGGGAACTTGTCAGAGTATTGCAGAGACAATTGCAAGTAAATTAGGTGTAGAAGCTATTGACGTTACAAAGTTCGACGCCGACGTTATTGCTGCAAACGATAACCTCCTTTTGGGTACTTCCACTTGGGGAGCAGGTGAGTTGCAGGACGATTGGTACGACGGCGTGAACGTATTGAAAGCTGCTGACCTTGCAGGCAAGACCGTTGCCGTATTCGGTTGCGGTGATTCCGAATCTTATTCAGATACTTTCTGCGGTGCGATGGCTGAAATCTACAATGCTGCTAAGGATGCAGGCGCAACTTTGGTAGGCGAAGTTTCGACCGACGGTTATACTTACGACGACAGCGAAGCCGTTGTAGATGATAAGTTTGTAGGCCTCGCTCTCGATGATGTCAATGAAGACGACAAAACCGAAGGACGTATCGACGCTTGGCTCGAAGCTATTAAGCCTGCTCTGTAAAGAGCCGATTACCTAATCGTATAGCCGTATGATGCAGACAGATTTGATGTCAGCCGATTTGAAAGTGCTGATGAATCACATATACGAATATCAGAAAGGCGTGCGCCGAATGGTGCTCTATACTTTCAACCGGCGGTATGAAAAGCTGGCCGTTGAGCGTCTCTCGCATCAGCATATCGACTATATCATCCAACCGGTGGGCACAGATCGGATGAATCTTTTCTTCGGTCGGAAAGAGTGTTTGGATGCAATCAGGATTATGGTAACACGCCCGCTCAACCAGCTTAGCCCCGAAGAGGATTTCATTTTGGGTGCAATGCTCGGTTATGATATCTGCGCGCAGTGCGAGCGTTATTGTGAACGCAAGTGTCGTTCGTGCGAAAACGCAGTATGATTGTAGGATAAACTTTAGATCTTGTTCGCTAAATGTAATTCATAATGTTTTTGTATAATGCCGGGGTTAGCTGTGAAGCTGACCCCTTGCTGTTTATGATTGTTCGTGTCTGTCGAATTTTCATTACCTTTGCAGTATGAATCTAAACAATGTGTTCATACGATGAAAAAGACTTTACTTTTGATGGCGACTTTACTGATGAGCTATATCAGTTTGGCGCAAGAGGCATACCGGCCGACAGTCGAAAACCTCAAAGCTCGTGAACAGTTTCAGGACGAGAAGTTTGGTATCTTTCTCCATTGGGGACTTTATTCGATGATTGGTGCAGGCGAATGGGTAATGAACAATTGGAATATCAATTACCGGGAATACCCTAAACTGGCCAAGGCTTTTTATCCGTCAGACTTTAATGCAGATGCTTGGGTGTCGGCAATCAAGGCTTCCGGTGCGAAGTATATCACCGTTACGACGCGTCATCACGATGGTTTCTCGCTTTTCAAAACGGCTGCCAGCACTTATAACAGTGTAGATGCGACGCCTTTCAAGCGCGATATCATCAAGGAATTAGCCGACGCTTGCAAGCGGCACGACATCAAACTGCACCTTTATTATTCGCATCTCGACTGGGGACGAACCGATTATCCGATGGGCAGAACAGGTCGCGGCACAGGTAGGTCGGCAGAAAAGGCCGACTGGTCGGCCTATTATCGTTTTATGAATATGCAACTTACAGAGCTGCTTACACATTACGGACCCGTCGGTGCGATATGGTTTGACGGCTGGTGGGATCACGACAGTGATGCGAAACCATTCGACTGGCAGTTGCCCGAGCAGTATGCGATGATTCATAAGCTACAACCTCAGTGTCTCATTGGCAACAATCACCACCAAACTCCGAATGCAGGCGAGGATATACAGATATTCGAACGCGACCTACCCGGTGAAAACAAAGCTGGTCTTTCGGGGCAAAGTATCAGTCGATTGCCGCTCGAATCGTGTCAGACAATCAATGACCACTGGGGCTATTCGATAACGGACAGCAATTATAAAAAGCCGAAAGAGCTGATACATATGCTCGTTCGGGCAGCCGGAAAGAATGCAAACTTGTTGCTGAATATCGGTCCTGAGCCCGGTGGAAACCTTCCCGCGCTTGCGCTCGACCGTTTGAAAGCTATCGGTGAATGGATGAATCGATACGGGAATACCATTTACGGTACGCGTGGCGGCATTGTTGCACCGCACGATTGGGGTGTAAGTACACAGCGAGGAAACCGACTTTATATCCATATTTTGGATTGTCAGGATGCGAATTTATTCATTCCGCTCGGCGGTCGCAAAGTAAAGAGCGCCTTGGTTTATGCCACTGGTAAGCGAATGAACTATACTAAGACTGGCGACGGCATAACACTCAACCTCGGAAAAGTGCCCACCGACATCGATTACATCGTGGAATTAACACTTTGATGAGTGCTGATCTCTTTGGCTAAACGGCGTTTAAAGGCTGCGTAATACAGTATGCCGGCCGTCGTCAAGCCAAAGGGAAAAGCCAACCAAACGCCTACCAGTCCCATATTCAAGGTAATTCCGAAGAGGTAACCCAATGGAAGCGACACGATAAAGTAGGCAAAGAAAGCGATGTACATCAGCGGTTTGACGTCTGAAAGGCCGCGCAGCGCATTGGAAAAGACACATTGCAAGCCGTCGCCGAACTGGTAAACGATGAGCACAATGATTGTCATTGCCACGAGATGGCATACTTCTGCACTGTCGGAAAACAAATAGCCGATGATATTTCTCGACAAACCAACTGGTAAAGAGACGACCATTGCGATGAGCAATACCAAATGAAAGCCCGCGTTGGCACTGCGTCGGGCAGCCGTATAATCGTGTTGTCCGTTGAAATAACTGATTCTTACGGCCACAGCTGCACCCATTCCGTAATATACCAAGAAGAAAAACTGCGAGATAGTCATCATTATTTGGTGGGCAGCCAATGCCGTTGCGCCGACCCATCCCACCATAACGCTCGACAAACTGAATGCTGCCGATTCCATCCCCATCTGTAAAGCGAGTGGCCATCCCAACTTGTTTTGCTCAAGAAATGCAGTTCGGTTCACTTTACCTTGTATGAAACCGACTCGATAAATGCGGTATCGCTTACTAAGAAAAAATATTGCCGCGAATACAATCGTCATTATTACACGCGATAACATCGTTGAGATACCTGCTCCGAAAAGACCCAATTCGGGTAGTCCCAACTTGCCGTAAATGAGCAGATAGTTACCGATGATGTTGAGAATGTTACCCCCCAAGAGTATCCACATCGGTGTACGAGTGTCTGTAATGCCGTCGGAAAACTGCTTGAAAACATTGAACCAGCACACGAAAGGAAGCGAAACGAATAGCACCAACAAATAAGGACGCATCAAAGGAAGCAGTTCCGTGGGCTGGCCGAGGTTTCCTATGTTTGCGTAAAGCATCGTAACGACAGCCCCGAGCAGCAAAGCCAGAAGCGAGTTTGCCGCTAAGGCATTCTTCACCGTCTCTCCGATGCGGGGCGATTGTTCCCTGCCGAAGAGATTTCCGACGATAGGTGTGAGGCCGTAAGAGAATCCGAGACCGAACAAAAGCACCAAGTTGAACATATTATTGACGAATGCCGCCGCGGCCAACTCATCTGTTCCGTGGTGTCCGATCATCAAAGTGTCGGCACAACTGAGCAGTATCGTGCCTGTCTGTCCGATGATAATGGGCAGTCCGAGTGATGTAAGTGATCGATAATGTGTGATATATTGACGAACCTGAAAACGTTTCATAAGATGTGCAAAGTTACGAAATAATGTCCGGAAACTTTCTTCCGGTCGAGAAATAATACTAATTTTGCTCCCGTAAAGTAAACAAAACAGAATTAGAGTCATATGAAAATGAAATTCATTGTGATGTCGTTGCTGACTTCGATTGTTGTGTCTTGCGGAACGACTTCTACTGTTCCGATCACCGGGCGTAAGCATTCGCTGCTCGTAAGTGATGCCCAAATCTTGAGTTTAAGCAATCAAGAATACAAGAAATATATGCAGACCGCTACGCGATCGACCAACACTGCTCACACAGCAATGGTGCAACGGGTGGGGCGGAAATTGGCAAACGCCGTGGAAACTTACCTCCGTAATAACGGAATGGGTAGTGAAGTGCAGAATTTCAGTTGGGAGTTCAACCTCGTGCAAGATAAAAGTGTCAATGCGTTTTGTATGCCTGGCGGCAAGATTGTGGTGTATGAAGGCCTGCTTCCAGTTGCTCGCGATGAGGCGTCTTTGGCCGTTGTGCTTGGTCACGAGATAGCACACGCCGTGGCGAAGCATTCTGCCGAGCAGATGTCTAAGCGTATTCGGCAGTCTTATGGCACGCAGATTGGCGGTACGGTGTTAGACGCGCTCGGTGTAGGATCGGGCATTACGTCGGTCGCTCAGGTTGCCGCGGGCCAGTTCTTTTCGTTTAAGAACTTGAAATATTCACGTGAAAACGAGACCGAAGCTGATAGAATGGGACTGATTTTTGCTGCTATGGCGGGATACGATCCGCGTGTTGCAGTGGGCTTTTGGCAGCGAATGGCCGCTCAAAACGGTGGAGGTAATTCGTCGGATATGTTCAGCGACCATCCTTCTGATGCCAAACGCATTGCCGCCATACAACGGGATATGCCCGAGGCGATGAAATATTATCAGGGTGGAAATGCTTATTCCGATTCGCTGCACGGTACAAAGGCCAAGCAGAAAATGGCGAAATCGGGCGGATCTGTATCGGTATCCGATCTCTATAAATCGTCTTCCCGAAAACGATAAACGTCTTTTTGCACTGTGATTAACTGTTAATCACACGACGTTTAACGGCTAATTGCCTTGCGTTTAACCGTTAGTTGCCGTACAGTTAATGGTTAATTGCGAGACATTAACGGTATATATCATAGATCTTTGGTACAGAAGAGTGTATGACGATGTTGAAATCATACGCTTTTTTATTGTGAAAAACTCTGTGGCAAGCCCTCGATTCTCGATTAAATTCTTTATTTTTGCAGAGATATTAAGCTTGTGATTATGGAGATATGTATTGTTGCGGGGGCACGTCCGAACTTTATCAAGGTGGCCCCTATTGTGAAAGCAATTGACAAAGCCAGGTCGGAGGGGCAGGATATAGACTTCACATTAGTATATACAGGGCGTAAAGACGATCCTACTTTGGAGTCATCCATCTTTGAAGATTTGCAGATTGGACGCCCGGATGTGTACCTCGGTGTGGACTGTGAGAATCTGAACGAACTCACAGGACAGGTGATGTCTGCCTTTGAACGCTATTTGCAGGCACACAAAACAGATGTGGTACTCGTCGTAGACGATCTTGCTTCGACACTCGCAGCAGCCATCGTAACCAAGAAGCAAGGGCTGATGTTAGCGCATCTTGTGGCCGGTACGCGGTCGTTCAACATCCGGATGCCCAAGGAAATCAACCGACTTGTCATCGACGGATTGAGCGATCTGCTTTTCACTGCGGGCGAGGGGAGCAGCAGTATAGCGTCGCGTGAGGGAGCAGAACTGTCTAAAATCTATATGGTGGGTAACATTCTGATGGACACGTTGCGGTTTAATCGCAATCGATTGCAACGTCCCGCCGTGCTCGACAAGCTCGGCATAAAAGATTATCTCGTG
>ERZ772967.3196-NODE-3196-length-10122-cov-3.550313_pt1 | contig 10122 bp, 5 predicted proteins | sample MGYA00511677_ERZ772967 | MGnify/ENA primary metagenome ERZ772967 (study PRJEB29015, sample SAMEA2737931) | human oral metagenome | biome: human oral; feature: human-associated habitat; material: dental | place: China | collected 2146 ...
GATCGCGCGGGAGAAGGTCACGAACTGGCCCTGCATCCCCGGCTCCGCCGTGAAGGGCGTGGTGGCCGACCATTTCGGCGCCACGGAGAAAAAAAGGGAGGATGACGAGCTTGCCCGGGCTGCGTTTGGGATGGCGAACGACTCAAGTACCACCGAGGCGAACAGCACGGCGGGGTCTTTGGTCTTCACGGATGCGCGGATCGTCTGCCTGCCTGTTCGGAGCTTTTACGGGACGTTCGCCTGGGTCACCTCGCCCTTCTGCCTTGAGCGGCTCAAGCGGGACACGGGGCTGGCCGTCCCGCCGGAGGCCATGAAACCCACCATCGTGGCGAATGATACGAAGCTCTTAGGGGATGGGGCAAAGCTCTACCTGGAGGACCTGGACCTGGATTGCACGAAGAGCAGGGAGGTGGACGGCTGCGCGAAGCTGATCGCGGGGGCCGTCTTTGCGGACAGGCCCGACTGGCAGGCCATCTTCCGGGAGAGGCTGGCGATCGTGAGTGACGATATCTTCACCTTTCTCTGCGAGGCTGGGACGGAGGTCAGCGCGCACATTCGGATCGACGAAGACTCGGGGACCGTTGCGGGCGGTGCGCTCTGGTACGAGGAGGCCCTGCCGGTCGAGACCCTGCTGGCGGGAACGGTCTGGTGTGACCGCGTGTACCGCAGTAAAGAAAATGAAAAGGGTGCAAACGGTGATCTGACGAAGGAAAAGCTGCTGGAGAATTTCTGTTCCAGGCCCCTCGAGCTGCAGATCGGCGGCAAGGCCTCGACCGGTAAGGGGCAGGTGCGCTGCCTCTTCGAGTCACGGTAAGGAGGCCGATCATGGGTATTCGGACGAAGGAACAGCAGATGGCCCAGGCCGCATTTGAACGTGTCCAAGGCAGGGACAGCGGGTTTGAGGAGTACAGCAGTTTTGCCCTCGCGTTTCCGGCGCTGGTGCACTCCTGCGGATTGGCTCAGGCGCTGGCGTTCGCCCAGGCCAAGGGCAGGACGGACTACCTTTCGGATCTGGAGAACGTTTTGGATGAGGGGGGAGATCTTTGTGCGCGGAGCCGGAAGGCGGAGCTGATGGAGTATATGCGCCTCTCGCGCCGCGCCCTGGCGGCCTCGTCCTGGATCAAGCGCTACTGTCAGGCGAAGGATTGCCGGGCGAAGGATTGTCAGGCGAAGGGAGGAAACTGAGATGCAGGCGCTGAGAGATGCGCTGAGCGGCCTCTCCAAAGGGCAGAACGCCTCGCTGCTTCTGGCCCGTTACCTGAGGGAGACGAAACAGGGAGAGGATGAGGACAAGGAGGCCGCACAGAGGGGGCGGGACGACCTCTTTAAAGCCGCGCGCTCCGCGGTGAGTGATGAGGAGGTTAAAACCCTCTACGCCATGGCGTTCGAGGCGCGAAAAAATGCCCTGTCCGCCTGCTCCTCCGCGCGCACCTTCACGACGGAGGGACGGCTCATTGCGGGGCTTGGGGGCAGTAACGTGCTTGAGACCGGCCTGACCCTGAACCCGCTCTACGGGGTGCCGATGATCCCTGGAAGCTCCCTCAAGGGGCTGGCGGCGCACTACTGCTCCAGGGCATGGGGCGCGGAGGACGAGCGTTTTCGTTCTCCTGCCCTCGATGCCAGGACCCGGCCGACCCGTCAGGCGGGGGCCGTCTACGAGGTGCTTTTTGGAAAGGTCCCCCTGACGGGTAAGGAGGAGGACGCCGAGGCGGGATACCTTCGTTTTTACGACGCATGGCTCCTTCCCGATTCCCTTCCAAATTCGCTCTGCCCTGACGTCATGACGCCTCACCACAGCGGATACTATACGGGCGAGGGGGCCCCGACGGACTTCGACGACCCCAACCCGGTGACCTTCCTCTCCGTCAGGGGATCGTTTGAGGTGCGCGTGGGGTGTGAGGACCCCGACCCCGATGTCCGGAAGAAATGGGAGGAGCTGGCGCTTCGGATTCTGGAAGAGGCTTTTAAGAATTGTGGCGCGGGTGGGAAGACCCGGTCGGGCTATGGACGGATGAAGTGGGTCAAGTCCAAAGAGGAACAGCAGGCGGAAACGGAGAAGGCTAAGAAGGCGGAAACGGAGAAGCGCAACCTCGAGGCCGGTTTCAAGCATCCGATCGGCGAGGAGTTGATGGTTCGGTGCGATAAGGTAAACAATAAAAACAGCTCCTTTACGATGGATGATGGTAAAACGGCCCGGTTCGATCCTGCTCTGAAGGTCGAAAAGGGGACCGAAGTTCTGGCGAGGATCAAGGAGATTAGGAACATCAACCGAAACATCAAGGTCTATATTCTGGAGCAGGTTGAGAAGGGCTGATCTCGCGGCAGGTTCTCATTCCAACTTCAAGTCATTTGCGGGGCGGCCTTGCCGCCCTTTTCCATCTGCGGAAATAGAGTATTGATGCTTCGCCAGCGAAACAAAAATCCCGGAGCACGGGAAATTGTTGAAGGAGGGGATGCGCAGCATGGACAAATAAAGAGAGAATTCGTCAGATAGAGGAGGGGAACGTCACCGTGGCCCTGCTCCGGCTCAGAATGTCGTTGGTCGTCAGCATGTTGGTGACGGCCCTGTACAATTTGGTAGATACCTGCTTCAGGATCGTTATGCTAGGCATGTTCGTCGTCTTTGGGTTCACTCGCCCCGGGATGTCCGGAGTGAGAACGAGGAGTTTTTGACAGGAACGACAAAGCGAAGGAGAAGGCTGTCGGCAAAACCGGTATCCTTCCCCTTCGTGTATCACTTGGTTTTCACTCTTCCCATGAGTGTAGAGGTTAAACTGGATGGGCTGATAACGCGCTCCTTGTCGTTAGGCCCTTATCGACAAGCACTACCTGCGGCGCCCCTGCCTGCCGACACAACCGTGGGCGAGGGCCAGGAGCAGAAGCGGCAGCATAAGGGAGAGCAGGGAGCCCGAAGCCGCTCCCAGGGAGCATCCGCTGTCCGACGTCGCTGGTTTCTTCGCGCCGGGAGAAGGAGGATTGGCAGGATCGCTCGGTTTTTCCGGTCCAGGGTTCGGCCCCGGTTCAGGACTTGGATCGGGGCTCGGCTTGAGATCGGGGGCAGGCTGCTTCGGCTTGTCATACCCTGGAGAGGGTGCAGGATCAGAGGGCGTCGAGGCCTCCGGCACGAAGAGCCCCTGGGCAAGCACGAGCTGGAGCGAACGCGCCGCTCTGCCGTTGATCGCACTTTTATCCAGGATGTCCTTTCCGAAAACGGCGGTCTTTCCTTCGAATGACGGATGAACCTGTCCGTCGTCCGTCACGGCAAAGGCCACAAGAGACATTCCCTTCTTCGAGGGAAAACGTGATGGGAAGAGCGGCAGCGTAATCCGATCCGACGAGGCGGTCGGGGTCAGATTGATCCTCGCGGAGACGCACTCCGGTTCTCCCTTGAGCACGAGTTTTCTTTCCTTTATTTTCTGTATGATTGAACGGGTCAGGGCTTCGTTCGTCAGCTTTGCAAACGGCCTCACGAACTCGACCTGGCCTCCTGCGGCGTCCTTTGCGGACGGCGTCCGGAAGGAGGCGGGACCCGTATACCTCGCCGTGAAGAAGTCCTTGCGCGAGAACCCCGAAACGAATATCTTTCCGTCAGGTGCCAGGGCCCCTGACAAGGCACCCGACCAGGAACCCAGGTCGGTGTAGACGCTGCCTCCCCGTCCGAACGTGGTATCCAACGAACCGTCGGGTTGAACGCAGAGCGCGGCGATCTTTCCGTTGTTGTCTCCGACCAGGAGAGCTCGACCGTCGGGGAAGAGGGAGAGAGAACGGCCGTAATAGCGCTCCGACGATCCTCCTTTGACGCTCAAAAACTGTCGTCCGCCGTTGCCGTAGGAGGGGCGTAGCTTTCCGCCCTCGTCCAGGCAGACCAACATCATCTTCCCCTCCGGCCCCCCGGAACCTCCAAGTAGAAGGGCTCCGTCGTTCGTCAGGGCTACGCTCCTGACATATTCGAGTCCCCCCTGATCCAACAAGAGCGTTCCGCCGTCCCCGAAGTTTGCGTCCAGGGCTCCGTCAGGAGTATAACAAGCCACGAAAATGTCCATGTCCTTGTTGTTCTTCGTAGAGCCATGTCCTGCCGCGAAGATGGTCCCGTCGTCCCGGACCGCCAGACTGTAGACGTCGGTTTTTCGACCGTCCAGATTGGTAACGACGACCCCGTCCGAGCCAAAGGATGGGTCCAGCTCCCCCGAGCTCAGGTAGCGGCACAGGACGACTCGATGGTCGAAACGGCCGATCTCCATTCGCCCTCCCAGCAGTATCTTTCCATCTTCCTGAAGGGCCATGGCCCTGCCCCAGCACTTGTGTTTTGTCTGAACGATGGAGGCTCCCGACTGTCCGAATGACTTGTCCAGCGTCCCGTTCGTCTCGAAGCGGAACAGGGCCGGGCGGTCGTCGACGGCCCCGCCTACGTAATATTTGCCGTCCGCAAGAGGGGCGATCTTATACCCGTAGGCCTGATATCCCGGATCGACCCGGCTGAGGCCCTGCCTTCCAAAAGACGTGTCCAACGCCCCGGAAGGCAGATATTTGGCCATGACGACCCCGCTGGCGTTTGTCTTTTCGTTGACGGAGGACCCCAGGACGATGAAGCTTCCATCGGGGAACACTGCCATGTCGTTGGGTTTGTCGTCCCCGGAAAAGTCGGTGCGGACGAAACCATGATGGCCGAAGGTCCCATCAAGGTCCCGGTCTCGCTGGGGCAACTCGTCCGGCTGGACGACCTCGGCGTAGCGGACCAGGATCATCTTGAGGTTATTGCTGGACCAGCCGTATTTTCCCGAGCTCCCGGCCACGAGGACCTTCCCGCCCCCTAAACTGGATACGGCACAGACCTTCTCGTCCGCACCGAGATCGGTCGAGAGCACGCCGTTGACCCCGAAGCTCTCCTGCATCGCCCCGTCGCTGCGGAAGCGCGCAAGCAGTATATCGTGTTTTTCGGGCCGTTTGTTGTTGCCGTACTGCCCTGCGATCAGAAGGCTCCCGTCCTCCAGCACGATCGCGTCCGTGCCCATCGATCCCAGGTCTCCGGTGTCGAGGAGCTTCTTCCCGTCATCCCCGAACTCTTCGTCGGGAGCTCCGTTTCCGAGGGTCTGAAACAGCGTGACGGTCCTGTTCTTATTCCCGGCCTTGATCGATTCCCCGACGAAAAGGATCGACCTGTTCCTGAGCTCGATCGCCTTGTTGAACCTGTCTCCCTTGCTTCCAAGGTCGATTTCCAGCGTCCCGGAATCCGCAAACGTGGCGTCCCTGGCCCCGCCGGGCGTGTATCGGGCTGCCAGTGCGTTGTAATTGCTCTGGTCGTCCGCGGTATAACCGCAGGCTATGATGGCCCCGTCCGCCTGCAACGTCAAAGACGTGTATTCCGAGTTTTCTTCGTCACTGTAGACCGCTCCATTCGACCCGAAGGAAGCGTCCGGGATCCCTCTGCGGTCGTATCGGGCGATCATCGCCCTTTTAAGGGACGCGGCCCTTCCCGATATCAGGACGGAGCCGTCGCTCAGGGGCACGATGGAGTCGATTTTTGACCGGGGCCCTAAGTCGGCGGAGACCACCCCGTTCTCCCCGTATCCCGCATCGATCGTCCCGTTTTTGTCGAATCGGACCAGCGCGATCCGCTCGCTTGTTTGCCCCGCAGGTCTCAACGTTCCTCCGACGACGATCGATCCGTCAACGCAGAGGCCCATGGCGGAGAGGGTGTCCGTGCCGCCGCTGTCGAACGAGGCGAGGCCGCCGTTCCCGAAGGACGGATCGGGCTCGCCCGTAGGCAGACACCGGATGACGATCATGTTGTTGTCCGCGGTCCCTCCGAACAGCAGTTTTCCATCCTTCTGGACGCAGAAACCTCCGGCCTCCGTATTCTTGGCCCCGTACTTGAACGAGACGACACCGTTTTTTCCGAAATCCGGGTCGAGACCCGCCTGCTGTGCCAGGGCCGTCCCTGTCATAAGGCAAACGCACACACAACAAGACAGCAGTTGCCAATCAAATTTTCTCAATTTCAAAGGATTCCTCCTCACTAAAATAAATCCTGAATCCGTCGGTGCTGCCTTTTAGGATACAGAACATTAATATAAATTTTATTCAACGAACTAGAATTATACCATAACCCATGTGTCCGCCCCCTTTCATCCTTGCCCAGGCCCCCAGAACGTCGAGGCGTTTTTGGTTGTATAATAAGGCAAATGAGAGTTTTGTCTATATAACTCTCACGGCTTTGGAGGTTCGTCCTTCGTTCGTCTTTCGGGTTCGGGCTTCAGGAAAGGAGCGGTTTGCATGGAAAAAAAGAAAAGGAGCGGGATCGCCCGGCTTCTGGAGATCGCCGGGCAGCGGCGCGGGCTGGTCACGCTCTCCTGCGCGCTCTCGGCGGTCAGTGCGGCACTGATGCTGGTGCCCTTTCTGAACGTGTACTTCATCCTGGGAGAGCTCTTGCAGCACGGGCTGTCTCCCGCGAACTCCGGCTTCTTCGTCCGTCAGGGGGCCGTCGCCTTCGGGGCCATGGCGCTGGGGTTCGTCGTGAAGTACGCCTCACTCATCGCCTCGCACGTGGCCGCGTTCCGGATCCTGTACGGCATCCGGATGGGCCTCGCCCGCCACATCGGCAGGCTGCCGCTGGGGTTCCTCTCGGGCACCACCATCGGCGCGGTCAAGAAGACGATGGAGCAGAACGTCGAGGACATCGAGCTCTTCGTCGCGCACAGGATTCCGGAGGTGGTCGATGCGGCGACCACGGTGCTCATCCTGGCGGGGGCGCTCTTCTTCCTCAGCGTGCCCCTGGCGCTGACCTGCGTCGGGGCGTTCGTCGCAGCCCTGGCCTTTCAGGGGTCCCTCTGGTTCGGGAAGAAGGGACGGGATAACCTGAAGGCGTACTACGACGCGCTGGAGCGGGTCAACGCCTCGGCGGTGCAGTACGTCCGCGGGATGCAGATCGTCAAGGTGTTCGGCCGCACCGTGCAGTCCTTCCGGAGCTTCTACGCCGACCTTCAGGACTACGGGAGGCTGTGCATCCAGTTCACCAACGCCTGTCGGAACGGCTACATCCTGTTTCGCGTGGTCGCCAACTCCTTCCTCGCCCTCCTGCTGCCCGTCGGCCTCCTGCTCCTTCGGGACGACCCGGCGGGCCAGGCCTTTGCGCTGACGTTCCTGTTCTTCGTGGTGATGGCGCCCGGCGCGGCGGCCCCCATGACGAGCCTGGCGATGCTGGCCATGCAGGGACGGCAGATCGACGAGGGCGTGGAGCGCATCGAGGCCGTGATGGACCGGAAGCCCGTGCCCGAACCCCAAAAGCCCAGGCGGCCCGACCGGTTCGACGTCGAGTTCCGGGACGTGAGCTTCTCCTACGATGCGGAGGGGCCGGAAAACGCAAACGCCGTCTCCACGCGAGCCCGCGCCCTGTCCTCCGTCTCCTTTCACGCGGAGGAGGGGCGCGTGACCGCTCTGGTCGGGCCTTCGGGCGGCGGAAAATCCACCGTCGCCAGCCTGATCCCGCGCTTCTGGGACGTGCGGGAGGGGGAAGGACAAATCCTCATCGGGGGCGTGGACGTCCGGGACATCCCGAACGAGGCGCTGATGGACACGGTGTCGTTCGTGTTTCAGGACAACTTCCTGTTCTTCGACTCCGTGATGAACAACATCCGGATCGGGCGGCCGGACGCGACGGACGACGAGGTGGTCGCCGCGGCGCGGGCCGCGCAGTGCCACGAGTTCATCGAGCGTCTCCCGAACGGGTACGACACCCTCATAGGTTCGGGCGGCGTCTACCTGTCCGGCGGGGAGGAGCAGCGCGTCTGCATCGCCCGGGCCGTCCTGAAGAACGCGCCCATCCTGGTGCTGGACGAGGCGACGGCCTTCGCCGACCCGGAGAACGAGTTCGAGATTCAGAAGGCCCTGACGGAGCTCATCAAGGGCAAGACGGTGCTGGTGATCGCGCATCGGCTCTCCTCGATCCGAAAGGCCGATCAGATCCTGGTGCTGAACGAGGGGCGCCTCGCAGAACGGGGCCGCCACGAAGAGCTGCTGGCGGCGGACGGCCTCTACGCCCGCATGTGGCGGGCCTACGTCGGAGCGGGGAGCTGGAAGCTCGGCGGGAACAGGAAGGGGGAAGTGGCATGAAGGACAGCCTGTTTCGGACCGTCACCATAGGGCACCCCGAGAAGCTGCGCAAGTCGGTCTTCTACACGATCGTGTCCTACCTGGTGAACGTCGTCCCGTTCGGCATCTCCATCGAGGTGGTCCGCACCGTGTTCACGGCCTGGTCGGCCGGCGGTGCTCCGGACATGGCGAAGCTGTGGGGGCTCTCCGCGTTCCTGATCGTCTGGATGCTCGTGATGTTCGCGGCGGAGGTCCCGGCCTATCGGGCCTGCTACTGGGACGCCTACGAGGCCTCGGCCCAGGGGCGGGCCGAGCTGGCGGAGAAACTGCGCAGGCTTCCGCTGGGCTACTTCGCCCGGCGCGACCCCGGCGACCTCGTGAACATGATCATGGGAGACTTCCTGCTGCTGGAGACCGCGATCTCCCACCAGGTGCCGCAGATGGTCGGGGGGCTCGTCCTGCCCGCCATCGCCTTCGTGGGCCTGTGCTTCTGGAACCCGCTCATGGCCGTCGCCATGTTCGTCTCGCTCCCCGCAGCGGCGCTGGTGCTCGCGCTCTCGACGAGGCTCCAGAACCGGCTGAGCCAAAAGCACATGAGGGCCAAGATCGACGCGGGGAACCGCATTCAGGAGTACATGAACGGCATCCGCGTCATCAAGGCCTACAACTTGACGGGCGGCCGCTTCGCCCGCCTGGAGAGCGCCTTACGGAGCTTCATGAGGGAGAGCATCCGCATCGAGGCGGCTATGGGGCCCTTCGCGATGCTGGCGATCTCCATGATCCGCCTGGGGCTCACCCTGATGATCGTGCTGGGCGTCCACCTGATGATCGGCGGGACGCTGGACCCCGTGACCTTCGTCGGCTTCCTCATCGTGGGGACGCGCGTGTACGACCCCCTGACGGCGGCGCTGCTCAACTTCTTCGTGTTCCGCTATTCCACGCTGGCCGGCAAGCGCATCCTGAGCCTGATGGAGGAGCCCGAGATGAGCGGGGACGGCGACGCGCCCGATCGGCACGACATCGAGCTGAAAAATGTCACGTTCGGCTACGGTGGCGAGCCCGTGCTTCGGGACGTGAGCCTGACGTTTCCACAGGGGAAGCTGACCGCGCTGGTGGGCCCGTCGGGGTGCGGAAAGACAACCCTGATGAAGGTCATGGCCCGGTTCTACGACCCGCAGTCTGGGACGGTGCTCTTCGGCGGCGCGGACGAGCGCGGGCTGGACCCGGAGAAGCTGATGCGGCGGATTTCCTTCGTGTTCCAGGACGTGTACCTGTTCCGGGACACGGTGCGGAACAACATCGCCTTCGGGCGCGAGGGGGCGACGGAGGCCGAGGTGGAGGAGGCGGCGAAGCGGGCCTGCGCGCACGACTTCATCCTACGCCTGCCCCAGGGGTACGACACGATGGTGGGGGAGGGCGGCTCCACCCTGTCGGGCGGGGAGAAGCAGCGGATCTCCATCGCCCGGGCGCTGCTCAAGGACGCGCCGGTCGTCCTGCTGGACGAGGCCACGGCGAGCCTGGACCCGGAGAACGAGGTGGAGGTGCAGCGGGCCGTCAACGCGCTGGTGGAGGGGCGCACCGTGGTGGTGATCGCCCACAAGCTGCGCACGGTCGAAAACGCGGACAACATCGTGGTGATGGAGGCAGGGCGCGTGGTGGACCAGGGTCGCCATGCGGAGCTCCTGGAGCGCGGCGGGCTGTACGCGCGGCTCTGGACGCTGCAGAACGAGTCCGTGGGCTGGAGCCTGACCGGAGACTGAGCCTCGCGAGGCTCGTCTACCCTGTCGGAGAGACGAACTTGACTTCATTTCGCCTCAAAAAGCCGGTTTCTGCAATGAAAACGAGATCGCCCGCCGGTACCTAACCGGCGGGCGATCTCATATGCGGAATGCAGAGATTTGTTTCTGCAAATGGCCATCCGCTTGCTAGAATAGCCTTGAAACAATAGCATGGGCGGGGTCGATTTATTATGGTTCGTTGCGCTGATCGGGTATGGGAGGTGAATTTGAGATGGGTGACAGGCAAAACATAGGG
>ERZ772967.3200-NODE-3200-length-10111-cov-28.268496_pt1 | contig 10111 bp, 4 predicted proteins | sample MGYA00511677_ERZ772967 | MGnify/ENA primary metagenome ERZ772967 (study PRJEB29015, sample SAMEA2737931) | human oral metagenome | biome: human oral; feature: human-associated habitat; material: dental | place: China | collected 2146 ...
AGCTGCGCGACCAGATCGCCGAGCGCATCGCAGTGCGGCGCGTCGCCTCGGGCGGGTCCACCCTGAGGGTGACCGCCTGAGACGACGCGCCGCGAAGGCGTTCTCCTCACCGGTGCCGCCCCAGCGGCCGGCACCGGCCTGCCGTCCTAGTAGACGCCGGAGGAGGACTCAATCGTGATGGTGGGATCACCGGAGCCCTCCGGCAGCTCCACCTTCCCCGAGAAGGTGAACTTCGCCTTGCGGGAGCTGGGGTTCTTGTCGAAGGCCGATGGCTTGGGCGAACCGGAGATGTTGATCTCGTCGGACTTGAAGGACAGGTCGGTACTGTCCTCGGAGAACTCCACCTTCGTGGCGTCCTTGTCCACCGACAACGAGGTCATGTCCGTGGAGGTCTCGAAGGGGCAGAGCTTGTCCGTGTTCGTCGGAACCGTCGCGCAGGACTTCGTCTGCTCCTTGACCTTCTCCAAGGCCTTGGTTTTCAGCTCATCGGTGGGAGTGGCCTCCACCTTCTGGCTGCCCGCCGTTTCGAAGGACGAGTTCGCGCTCGCGCCTGAGGGAATCAGCGTGAGCGAGGACTCCTTCACGGTCAGATACTTGCTGACGGAGTCCGAGGCCGCCACCGGGTAGACACCTGGGTAGGCGTACTGGGTCGCGTTGCGAGTGCCGCCCCACCCACTGTCGTCCTTAGCCAGGTCGACGGCGACCCCGCCGACCTTCAGCCCGGGAAGCGTGGAGGAGCTGAAGTCCGTGGAGACCACGAGGGCCTTGTCCACCTTCCAGGTCTCCAGCCCGAAGGAGCCGGAGCTCTTCGAGGCGGTGAAGCTGTACTCGAAGGCCTTTCCGTTCAGGGACAGGTGCGCCTTGATCGTGGCGGAGTTACCGGAGATCGTGGGCTCGTCGATCTTGGAGACCTTGATCCTCGCCGTGGCGGCCTTCATGGCCTCGTCGGTCAACAGCTTGCGCTGGTCATTGGGAACGCCCGGGTCCACCATCTTGGTGGCCTCGGCGGCCTTGCCCTCCGACAGGAGCGTCAGGTAGCTCTCGACCGCCTTGTCGGGCCCGCGCATGCCGTTGACGACGTTGAGCGCGACGACGCCGACCACGACCAGCGCCACGACGACACCGGCCACGGTCAGCCCCAGGACGACCTTGCGGCGCGAGGCCGCGTTCATCGGGGTGGGCTCGGGCAAGGCGCCCGCCCCGCCCGCAGCGGCTGCGCCGTCGACGCCGGGAACTGGGGCCGGGGCCTGTGACGCGGGTATGGTCTCCGTCCACTGGCCGGTCGCCGGATCCACCGAGAAGACCGCACCGGTGGCCGTGTCGGTGGCGGTACTGGCCCCGGTCACCGGGTCGGTGCCGTAAACCCACTGCTGGGCCGACGTCGTCGGCCGGCTGCCGGAGGTGCCCGCACGCCAGGCCGCACTGGCCTTCTTCCCACCGGCCAACTGCAGCACTGCCGGGAAGGTGGAGTAGATCCACATGGGGAGCAGCTCCGCCAGAACGGAGATGATCGCCACCACGATCCCGAACATGAAGAAGGTCAGGGCATTGGGCTGGATGCCGTAGGAGAGCTGGCGAGCGGCCTCGCCGTCCGAGGAGCGCAGCGGAGCGTCGGTGCCTGAGAAGTGCAGTGGGAGCAGGCCGTAGAAGACGATCGCCCCCAGGACGAGCGACACGAGCGGGAGCTGCCAGACTCGCGCCCACTCGGCCCGCCCAGTGCGAGCACGCCTGACGCCCACGCGCACCGCCGCCGCCACGATGGCGATGATCATGGCCACGAACAACAGGATCGACCAGCTGCCGAACCAGGTCCAGGCGTAGGCGTCGCCGCCCTTCTCGCCGCCCAGGGACGGCATGTAGTAGGCCAGGTCCATGGCCTGAGCGGTATCCGCGGTCAGGCCGCCCAGGGAGCCGAGTCCCAGAGCGATCAGCACCAGGTTGGGCAGGAGAACCGGGAGCAGGAGGATCGAGGCGAACCCCCATCCTCGAGTAAGCGCCGCCGCGATGTAGGCAACGATGACGAAGACTCCCAGAACCACACCGAGCGCGACGTTCAAGGCGCCCAGCTCACGGCCGATCTGCACCACCTGGCCCGGCAGGCGCTCGAGCAGGGGCCCGCCGCTGCGGGCCACCACCAGTGCCGCGAAGACCACGACAGTCACCAGCAGGATCGTCATCAGCGGGGAGGACGAGACCACGACCCGCTCCAGCCCCAGCATCTTGATACTCAGGGAGAAGGGGGCCGTGACCAGGCAGGACAGTAGCGCCACCGCGAAGGCCTCGGCTCCGGCCCTCGCCAGCGTCGGAACGAGCGGGGCCGCCGATCCGTCAACTGCAACGCGACGTCGGGCCAGCACGTAGACCCCGATACCGGCGGCGGTCAGTGCCCCCATCGGAAGCAACGTGAAGGTCAGGGTGACGGTTTCATAGGAGGTTGAGCCCGTCATGGCGAACTGCCCGCCCAGGCTCCAGCCCATGAGCAGCGGCAGCATGGAGAAGGTCGTCGGGAACGTGTCCGTCGTGTCCATGGTCGTGATGGCCACGAGCGTGAGGATCGCGCTGACGGCCGCAGATCCGAGCACGACCGCCAGCGTCAGGCCCGTGGAGGTCAGACCCGGAGCGCGGAGCCACGCGGTGAAGGTCTGCGCCAGGGGCGAGGGCTGCCCGACCTGCTGGGGCGGCACGAACCCGCCTGGTGCCTGAGGCATCGGCTCTCCCGGAGCAGGCGCCGCGGCGACCGGAGCAGGCGCCGCGGCGACCGGGGCACCCACGGCCTGCGGGGCGGCCACGGGCTCGACGCCGACGGCCGGTGCTGGGGGCGGAGGAACCTCGGTCACACCCGGCGGGGCCGCAACCGCACCCGGCGGTGGGGCCGGAGCGGCAGCGGGTGGCGGTGCCGGCGCGGCAACCGGAGGTTCAGACACGGAGGCATCCGGCGGCGGCGGAACCGGAATAGCGGGGAAGCTGCCGGTCTCTGGCCCAGATGTCATCGGGGGTGGAGGCGCAGGAGCGTCACCGGCGCTGTGTGAGGACTCAGGAGGAAAACTACTGTTAGACACAGGGCTGCCTTCGATAGGGATTCGAACAGGGTAGTTCTACCCCATCAAAACCAGCCACACATCTATTTCGTGACCCGGTCTTGACATGTGACCCCGCTGTCCACAGCCGAGCATCGACGCCGCCACGATCAATGCGCCGAACGTCCTACCGCCTTCTATCTACCCTTCACCGCCGGCCTGCTCACCGTCTCCCTGCTGGCCATCGCCGCCTTCCTGGCCAGTGCCGTCCTGGGAGCCGTCCTGAGTGCCGTCCTGCTGGTCGCCGGACTGCTGGTCACCACCCTGAGAGTCAGCTCCCTGCGGGTCGACTCCCTGCTGGGCGGCCTTGTCCTTCACCGTGTTGAGGACGCTGATGATGTCCTCACGCCCGGGGAAGGAGACTCCTGACTGCAGGGTGTTGAGGACCTGGTCGATGTCGCCGGTCTTGATCTGGCCGGCAAAGTTCTCCGCCTCAGCCATGGTCTGCGTCTTGAGGACACCGGCTCCGTAGTAGACGCCCGCAGCGGTCGCCGCCAGGGGCAGGAACAGCGCTGCCAGAAGCAGCAGTGCCGCCGGAGCCTTCGGCTTCGCCCGCGCCAGGGCCGTGCACGCGACGAAGAAGGCGATGAAGGCCAGTACCGCTCCACCGCCGACCGCGCCGATCGCGGTCCAGTTCGGGGTCCAGGACCGGCTCGAGATGATCTCGAAGACATGAAGCGTGGTCAGCAACGTGTACGTGCCCCATCCCAGGAGCCCGGAGGCCACCAGCACCATGATCGTCCCCACCGGCAGCGCGGCTGTACGACGGCGCTCTGGCGGGCGAGGAAGCGCCACTGGGCGCTCCGGCTCGGGCTCGTTCCAGGTCTCCTGCACCGGGCCCTGCGAGGCTGTCGGCCGAGCGGGCTCGGGGTTGACGTAGACCGGCTGGACCTGCTGGACCGGCTCAGCCGGGTAGGTAGCCTGCATCGGCATGGCCATCGTCTGCGGTGCCGCCTGCATCGGCTGGAGGACCTGGGTGTACTGGCTGCGCTGGTCGGGTGAGGCGGCCAGCTGCGGGGTCGACGTCGACGGCGGCAGGTAGCCCCAGCCCTCGCCTCCGGGCGGCATGGCGATCGCCTCCGTCGCTCCCGCCTGCGCCTCGGCCTGGGCGAGGTCGATCCGCTCGGTCGGCCGTCCACGGTCAACATGGTCGACGCGGTCGACTGCCGCATCACCCTCGGCGTCGTCGTCGAACTGCGGCCCACGGGAGAGAGGACGGGACACGATGAGGCTCCTTGCCACGGGGGGGGTATCGATTGGGTCTCTACGCCCCCGAGGCTACGCCACTGACGCCGTAGGCACGAGGAGCCTCAGGTCCTCGTGCGGTGACTCACCGCATGTTGTCTCGCACCGCGAGCGCCGAACGCGGGGCCAGGACCACGTGGCCCGTGCACGCCTCGCCGGTCAGCAGGTCGGTGCCCACGACTCCGGCCACCTCGGCGGCCCGGTCACCGTAGTTGAGCAGGAAGAGGATCTCTCCGCGCCGCTGGGCCTCAACGCCGTCGGGCAGGTCGGCCACGACCGGCCGCACCCGGGCGTGCGCGCACACCAGTCTCAGCAGGGCGGCCCGGCTGAGGGCGTCAAGGTCGGCGGCCACGTACCAGGCCGCCCCCGCCGTGCCTCCCACGGCGCGCCGGGTGATAGCGGGCCGCCCGGCCAGGTCCGCTCCCCCGCCGCGGCCGTCGAAGACCGCCACGGCCTCGGCCGGTTCCCATCCCTGAGCGGCCTCGGCGTCGCCGGGCGCTTCGTCGACTCGGATCTCCTCGGCCCAGCCACCGGCACGCAGGTCGGGGGCCGGTGATCCCATCCGGTCCAGGACCCGGTGAAGCGTCTCGGCCACAGCCTCCAGGCCCGTCCAGGTCTCGGCGGCGGGTGTTCCGACGACGCGGCTGAGGCGGTTGACGAGTGCTCCTCGCGGGTCGGACTGCTCCACCGGTCCGCTTAAGGCGGCATGGTCGGTGACCCGCACCCCGAGCAGGGGGCGCAACGATCCCAGGTATCCGCCCAGGACCGCCCCGACGCCGGCGTCAACGACCCCGGTGGGGCCGACCACGATGGCCTGGGCGCCCGCGGCGGCGGCCTGCTCCAGGCTTCGGGCGAGCCCGGGGTAGTCGATGAAGATGGCGGGAACGATGATGAGCCGGTAGCCGCTCAGGTCCGCTCCCGGATCGGTTTTCGCTGGGATGACGTCGGTGGCGATCCCGGCCTCCCACAGGCTGCGGTGCCAGGCTCGGGCCGCCTCGAAGCGCTCACCGAGCTCCACCGGGCCAATGGCTGCGCTCATGGCCCACTGGCTCTCCCAGTCCAGGACGACGGCCGCCTCGGTGCGCACCGGCTCGCCCAGGACCGGGCCGAGCCGTTTCAGGGCCCGGCCGGTGGACACCACCTCGTCCCAGGTGCGGCTGGCGCGCCCGGCGTGGGGGACCATGCCGGAGTGGAAGGTCTCGGCGCCCTGTCGGGACTGGCGCCACTGGAACTGCAGGATGCCGTCGGCGCCGTGGGCCACGCGTGCCAGGGACCACAGGAGGAGCTGTCCGGGGCGTTTGGGCGAGTTGCGCCCGCGCCACTGGACGGCGCTGGGCGCCTGCTCCATGAGGATCCAGGGCCTCCCACCCGCCAGGCCCCGCATGAGGTCACCGGCCCAGGCGACCTCGTGGGCGGCGGCCGGGTCGGCGGGGTCGGGGTAGGAGTCGTCGGAGATGATGTCGAGGGCCTCGGCCCAGCGCCAGTAGTCGGTGGCCGGGAAGTCGCCCATGAAGTTGGTGGTTACCGGCTGCCTCGAGTGCTCGCGCAGGATGCGGGCCTCGGTCTCCATGAGGCTGCGCAGCTGGTGGTCGCTGAAGCGCCTCCAGTCCAGGAGCTGGGCGGGATTGTGGAAGGTGGGCATCGCGGCGGGCGGATCGACCTGCTCCAGGCTCGTGTAGCGCTGGGACCAGAAGTCGGTGCCCCAGGCGGTGTTGAGGCGCTCGACGTCGCCGTAGCGGTCTGCCAGCCAGGCCCGGAAGGCCTGGGCGCAGGCGGGGCAGAAGCACTCGGCGGTGTGGCAGCCGTACTCGTTGCCGACGTGCCACATGACGACGCCGGGATGGTCACCCAGGCGCTCAGCCAGCGCCCTGGCCAGGGCGGCGGAGCGCTCCCGGTAGACGGTCGAGCTGGGGCAGTACTGCTGGCGCGAGCCGAAGCCCAGGCGCACGCCGTCGGCGTTCATCGGCAGGGACTCGGGGTGGTCGGTGGCCATCCAGGCGGGCGGCGAGGCGGTGGCGGTGGCCAGGTCGACGGCGATCCCGGCGTCGTGGAGACGGTCCACGATCTCCACGAGCCAGTCGAGCTCGTAGCTTCCCTCTCGCGGCTCGAGTCGCGCCCAGGAGAAGATGCCTAGGGAGACCAGGTTGACGCCGGCCTCGGCCATGAGCTCGAGGTCCTCGGCGAAGGTGGCCTCGTCCCACTGCTCGGGGTTGTAGTCGCCGCCGTAGGCGGGGCTGGTCAGCCCCAGCAGCTCGTGGGGCGCTGGGCGACGCGCGGCGGCGGGGCCGGGCGTCTGCTCGGGCTGGGGCGTGGAGGCTGCGACAGGGGGCTCGGGGCTGGTCATGGGCCGATTCTCCCCCACTGCCCACACCCCGGCGCCCGGATCGGGAAGCCGCACGCAGGATTCAGCTGATCGTTGAGCGCGAGCCCGTCAGCCAGGCCAACGGCACCGTGGTGAGGAACAGTCCCTGCCACTCGCGCTCCCACAGCAGGGCGATATCGCCGCTGGGAAGCTGGGCCATGCACTGGTAGACGTAGTGGCGCGGGTTGATGACCCGGTTGTGGGGCCAGGTGGCGCCGTCGTCGTGGCTCAGGCGCATGACGCCGCAGCCGCGGAAGGGCAGCATCTGGGAGGCGTTGGCGAAGACGATGCTCCTGCTGCCGGGGTCGGCGACTCCAGCGGCGTCATGAGTTCCGGTGACAGCGATGGCGTTGGGCTGGGAAAAGATCTCGGTGAGCTGGTCGTGGTAGTCAACCTCGCCCCAGGTGGCACCGCCGTCCCGGGAGACGGCGTGGGCGACCCGCCCCGCGGGGTGCTGGTTGCGGGCCCAGACGTGCACGGCGCCGTCGGCGCCCTCGACCAGGACGGACTCGTACAGGCTGGCCCGCTCGTCGGCCAGGTCGCGCGAGGAGACGACCGCACCCAGGACCTCACGCCCGTCGTTGGGTGAGGCGCCCAGGGTCCAACTGACCCCGCCGTCGTCGGAGTAGATGGCGGCGCAGGACAGGTAGCCGGTGCCGCCGGCCTCGTGGCTGTAGTAGACGGGGACGAGGATGCGTCCGGCGTGCTCCGCACCGGTCAGCTGGATGGCGTTGCCGGGGCCGGTGCCCAGGAAGCACATCCAGTCGGCCTTGACCTGGGCGGTGATGTCGATCGGCTCGGACCAGGTGGCGCCCTCGTCGTCGGAGGTGATCATGAGCAGGTGGGAGCTGCGGTGCTGGAAGAGGCAGTCCTCGGGGGCCTGCTCGTAGGCGAGGTAGATGCTGCCGGCGGCCTCGCCATCCAGGAGGACGTCGCCGGCGCGGGCACCCGTCGTGGCGTCAGCGCCCAGGATGACGCGGTAGTCGGTGGGCTCGCCCGAGGCAGTCACCACGGTGCCGTCGGGCTCGACGGCGAAGAGCTCTCCGGCGCGGTTGTGCAGCATGCGGCGCCCCTGGGCGTCGAAGCCGGTGCCGACGACGGCGTTGGGCTGGCCGATGCCGCCGGGGAACTGGTCGACCAGGCAGATGACGCGGCCGGTGGAGCGGTCCTGGACCAGGACGGAGTCGATGAGGGAGGCCCCCAGCGCGCCGGTGCCCGGCAGCGAGAGGAGGGTGCGCATCTCCTCCCAGGTCTGCCCGCCGTCGAGGCTGCGGCGCATGACGAGGTTGATGTCGTTGGGAGCGTCGTTGGGGATGGAGACGCGCTGGTCGGCGCCGGCCAGGACGACGCCGCTGTCCAGGGTGAGCAGGGAGGGGATCCGGTAGGACTCGGCGCCGTGGTAGCCGGTGTCGAACAGGGCGCGCGTGGGCAATGGGGAGGCCCCTGCCAGGCGCTTGATCTGGGCGTCGGTGAGGGCGGCGTCGTAGATCATGGCGGTCTGGGCCTCACCGAAGAGGCGCTTGCCGTCCAGGTCGGCGCCCACCACCACGCGGGCGACCGGTGCGATGTCGGCCAGGAAGGCGCTGCCGGGGGCGTGGGCGACCTGGTAGCCGTCGATGTGGATCTCCACCGCGCCGCGGGCCGAGGTCACGACGACGTCGTGCCAGGTGCCGTCGTCCCAGTGGCCCGGGGCCCGCACCTCGATGAGGGGCTCCGTCTCGGACGAGTCCGCTCCGGGCAGGACCTGGTAGGACAGGCCCCCGGCGTCAATCTCGAGGTGCAGGGTGCCGCCCTTTCCGCACGCGGCGATGACGGTGCCGGCCTGTCCACGGCCCCGGGTGCGGAACAGAGCGCGGATGGCGCCGGTGGTCAGGGCCCCGGTGCGGCGGGCGTCGCGGGCGGAGAGCTCACTGGCCGCGAACTGGACCATCGGGGTAGTGGCCAGGGACTGGGCCATGACGGCGCGGTCGCTGAGGGGCTCGGCCCAGGCGGCCAGGCGGGTCACCTCCGCGATCCCGTCGGGGTCGATGCTCACGCCGGTCAGGCCGATCTGGGCGAGGAAGGCGGTCAGGGTCGTGGAGAAGCACTCGTAGCCGTCGGCGTAGAGGTGGGTACCGGTCTCGTTGACGCTCAGGGCGATCGTGTGGGGGCGGCCGTCATCCAGGCCCAGGGCGTCCTCGGCGTCGAGGACGCGCCGCTCGACGCCGTCGCCCGCCTGCGGCCCCGCCGCCGGCGAACCGTCGGCTCCGAGCACCTGCTCGCCATAGAGGCGGCCCCCGCGCAGCTCCAGCGCGATCCGCCCGTTGGTGCCGGTGAGCGCCATAAGGGTGGCGTCGGCCCTGGCGGAGACATCAAGGAGGATCGTGCCGCGCTCGCAGGCGGCCAGAGCGGCGAGGTCGCGCTCGCTGACACTCAGCGGGGAGGAGGCATCGGATGGGATGAGTTCGAGGAGCATGAGCCGGGTCTCTCAGGAGAGTATCGACTTTCTGGCGGATTGATGCGGTGAAGCGAAGCCTGTGCGCGACGGTGCGCCACAACGCCATTCAGTCATATGATGTCTGATGTATCGCGCACTGTAGCACGATTCCAGAACCTCAAGGAGACCCTATGTCCGCCTCAGAGAATCGGACTGAGAATCAGACTGAGCACCAGGCTGAGAAACCCGCTGAGCACCGCGCCGTACCGTTCGTCGTCGGCGCCTACCCCATGCTTCCCCCCGATGACGAGGACCGCCGCGGGGCCGCTGCCCTCTACACCGCCCTGGCCGACCTCGGTTGGGTCGACGGCATCGAGCTGCCCTTCCGGGAGGCGCTCGACGCGCCCACGCCATGGCTGGTCGAGCAGCTGGCGGGGCGCTTCACCCAGTGCGTCGTCACGGCGATTCCGGGAACCATGGGACGTGCCGGGGCCGATCCCGCCTTCGGTCTGGCCTCCCCCGACGACGATGGACGCGGCCAGGCCCTGGCCTACACCCGCTCGCTGCTCGAGGCGGTCGACCGCCTCCACGAGGCTGCGGGCCAGCAGCTCGTCACCCGGGTGGAGCTGCACTCGGCGCCTCACCATCAGGCCGGCGCCGAGGCCTTCCACGCCTCCTTGAGCGAGCTGGCCGAGGACTTCGCCTCCCGGAACCTGGGCATGATCGTGGAGCACTGCGACGCCGAGGGCGGTGTGGGTCCCTCGGAGAAGGCCTTCCTGTCGCTGTCCCAGGAGATCGCCGCCTGCCGGGACACCTCGGCGCTCATCACCGTCAACTGGGGCCGCTCGGTCATCGAGACCCACGACCCGACCACCCCGGAGAGCCACGTACGCGAGCTGGTGGAGGCCGGCCGCCTGGGCGGAGTCATGATCTCAGGCGCCGGTCCCGAGGAGACCCAGTGGGCCTGGGCGTGGGCCGACGCGCACCTGCCGCTGGCCGAGCACGAGCCGA
>ERZ772967.3204-NODE-3204-length-10102-cov-11.824326_pt1 | contig 10102 bp, 5 predicted proteins | sample MGYA00511677_ERZ772967 | MGnify/ENA primary metagenome ERZ772967 (study PRJEB29015, sample SAMEA2737931) | human oral metagenome | biome: human oral; feature: human-associated habitat; material: dental | place: China | collected 2146 ...
CTGCGCACGCCCGTCCACAAGCTCGCCCGGGGAACCCGGGTGGCCTGAGGGCCGAGTGGTCTAAGGCTGGGCCCGGAGCGCCCGCGCCAAACCACACGCCGCGGCTATCCTGCTCGCGATCACCGCTCGCACCACCGCCGAGATCGGTCCACTTCCGGCTCGAAATCGGTCGTAATCCGCACCGAGATCGGTCCGGTTTCTTACTGCATCCGCACAACCATCAGACCTCACCGAAGGGAGGCCCCTCATGTCCGCCACCCCCGCCAACCCCACCAAGCCGCAGCCTCCAGCCCCTCACCCGGCGGCGGCACCCGGGCGACGCTCCTTCCTCACCCTGACCGCCCTGACGGCCCTGGGTGCCGGGGGCGTGCCGGTGATGGCGGGGTGCCGTCTGTCCAGGGGCGGGGTCGGGTCTGGGGGCGGTGGCGCTTCGGACGGTGGTGGTGCCTCGGCCGGTGCCTCTGGGGGCGCCTCTGCGGGTGGTGGGCCGTCGGATCCTTTGGCCTGGCAGGACCTGGACGGCCAAGTGATGGGGCATCATGTCACCGCGAGGGTCTCGCCGCTGGTGCGCGTCGACGACCAGGTCGTGCTGCTAGTGGTGAACCTGACCCGGGCCGCCGACGACGCCACGGTAGCCGACGTCCTGGACACCCAGAGCAGCCCGGACCCGACCCAGCAGAACACGATCGATCTCGCCAACTACCTCGGTGATCCCCCGTCGCACTTGGGCGCGTCCTTCACACACCTGATCGACCCGGACGGCATGCGCGTGCTGCGGCCCGTCGCTGCGACCGGAGAGCAACTGAAGGTCGATCTCGGGCAAACAGTCACCTCCAACCTGGTCTTCAACGCCACCGGCATCGACCAACTCGACCACGTCACCGTCTACGTCCCCCAGACCGGCTTCACCACGGTCGGCGTGATCGACCGCACCGAGGCCACCGGCGCGGGCATCGATCCCCAGACCCTGGATGACCTGGACCAGGCCCTCAAGGAACACCGCGCCAGCGCCCCAACCACCCCGGACGCCGGCGCACAGAATCTGGATGCAGGCCCAGTACCGATCGAGCGCTACACCCGGGCTCTGGATGACTCGACCGGTACGCGCACCACCGACAAGGACGTCACGGTCACCCTGGCCAGCGATGTCACCTTCGATTCCGACTCCTACAACCTCACGGCAGCGGCTGATGCCCAGCTGCAGACCGTCGCCGACCAGATCGCCCAGTACCCCGACGGCGGAAACCTCGACATCGTGGGACACACCGACGACGTCGCCGACAACGCCCACAACCAGACCCTGTCCGAGAACAGGGCCGGCACGGTCAAGGACCGTCTGGGCCAGCTGGCCGCCCTCGCCAAATGGCAGATCACCACCACCGGCAAAGGCGAAACCGAACCCGCCATCAACGACACCACCGACGAAGCCCGCGCCGCCAACAGACGCGTCGTCATCACCATCACCCCCACCAGCGGCACCACCGCCAAGCAGCCGGGAACCACCGGCACCGCCACGCCGTCAGCCCCACCGGCCTCGGACACCGGCCTGCCCGAAGCTCAAGGCCCCGTCGGCACCGGCCCCGACGGCGTCACCCTCAACGGACCCGACACCCGAGGCGGCGGTCAGATCACCGTCACCCTCGACCACGTCACCCGCAACGGCGGCCTCCTACTCGGCCAGCTCACCGTCACCACCGGCCCCGGTGGCACCGGTAACCCGTTCTTATCCGCATGGCTCACTGACAGCTCCGTCCTCCTGGCCAACTCACGAGGAGAAACAGGGGGGATCGAAGCCATCGGCGCCTCCAGCGGACTGACCCTCCTGGCCGACGGCCAACGCGTCTACCCCGCCGACTACCTCCCACCAGACATAGACCGCCACAGGCCCCTCACCGAGCAGACGCTGACCAGCGCCCTCAAAGAAGGCGCCACCACCACCGTGTGCGTCGTCTGGCCCGACACCGGCCAGGACACCGTCACCCTCGACCACCCCGGGCACAAGAACAACCTTTCCTATGTCTTCCGCCTCACCGACATCCCCGTCATCACTGCTTGAGAACGCCGCCTGAGAGTCACCGGCACTGCTGGCCCCCTCATCGCCGAGATCGGTCGTATTCCGCACCGAGATCGGTCCGGTTCCGGCTCGAGTTCGGTCCACTTCCGGCTCGAGATCGGTCCAGTTCCGCGCTGAGAACCGAGATCGGAGCGTTCCGCTTACATCATTCGCAATGAACATCAAGCCTCGCTGAAAGGAGGCCCATCATGTCCCCTAAACCACGACCACTGGCCCTCCATCCCAAGCAAAGCAGCCGACGCTCCTTCCTGACCTTGACCGCCCTGACCGCCGCGGGCGTGCCGGTGGTGGCGGGGTGTCGTCTGTCCAGGGCCGGGTCTGGGGGCGGTGGTGGTGTCTCGGGCGGTGGTGGTGCTGGGTCGTCGGGTGCGGCTTCGCCTGCACCAGATGGGTGGCAGGACTTGGATGGTCATCTGCTGGGGCACCGCGTCTCGGTGAGGGTATCGCCCTTGGTGCGTGTCAGTGAGGAGGCTACGGCCCTGGTCCTGGAACTCACCCGGGCAGCGGACGACGCGGCGGTCGCCGATGTCCAGAGCTCCGAGAGCGGTTCGGACGACAGTGACAACACGGTCTACGCCAGCACCTCTCTGGGTAGACCTCTTCCGGCTCGTGGCGCCAGCGGTGTGCGGTTGATCGACACTGCCGGCGCGGGTCGGGTGTGGACCGCCGGATCGGCGTCCGGAGGAACTCTTGAGCTCAAGCCCGGTGAGACGGTCTCCTCCACCGTGGTGTTCACACCGGTCGACCTTGACGAGGTCACCGTGCTCGTCCCGCAGACCGGTTTTGTCCGCGTGCGTGTCATCGACCGCGACGCCGCCGCCGACGTCGGGGTCAGCTCCGAAGCCCTGGGCAAGGCCGACAAGATCATCCAAGACAATAGTGGCCCCGGTGACAAGGCCGCCGTGGTGCCCCTGGAGCGCTACACCCGGGCTCTGGATGACTCGACCGGTACGCGCACCACCGACAAGGACGTCACGGTCACCCTGGCCAGCGATGTCACCTTCGATTCCGACTCCTACAACCTCACGGCAGCGGCTGATGCCCAGCTGCAGACCGTCGCCGACCAGATCGCCCAGTACCCCGACGGCGGAAACCTCGACATCGTGGGACACACCGACGACGTCGCCGACAACGCCCACAACCAGACCCTGTCCGAGAACAGGGCCGGCACGGTCAAGGACCGTCTGGGCCAGCTGGCCGCCCTCGCCAAATGGCAGATCACCACCACCGGCAAAGGCGAAACCGAACCCGCCATCAACGACACCACCGACGAAGCCCGCGCCGCCAACAGACGCGTCGTCATCACCATCACCCCCACCAGCGGCACCACCGCCAAGCAGCCGGGAACCACCGGCACCGCCACGCCGTCAGCCCCACCGGCCTCGGACACCGGCCTGCCCGAAGCTCAAGGCCCCGTCGGCACCGGCCCCGACGGCGTCACCCTCAACGGACCCGACACCCGAGGCGGCGGTCAGATCACCGTCACCCTCGACCACGTCACCCGCAACGGCGGCCTCCTACTCGGCCAGCTCACCGTCACCACCGGCCCCGGTGGCACCGGTAACCCGTTCTTATCCGCATGGCTCACTGACAGCTCCGTCCTCCTGGCCAACTCACGAGGAGAAACAGGGGGGATCGAAGCCATCGGCGCCTCCAGCGGACTGACCCTCCTGGCCGACGGCCAACGCGTCTACCCCGCCGACTACCTCCCACCAGACATAGACCGCCACAGGCCCCTCACCGAGCAGACGCTGACCAGCGCCCTCAAAGAAGGCGCCACCACCACCGTGTGCGTCGTCTGGCCCGACACCGGCCAGGACACCGTCACCCTCGACCACCCCGGGCACAAGAACAACCTTTCCTATGTCTTCCGCCTCACCGACATCCCCGTCATCACTGCTTGAGAACGCCGCCTGAGAGTCACCGGCACTGCCAGTATTACCGGCAGCCTCATCCGTTAGCGCTGGTGAACCGATCTCGATGCGGAGTACGACCGATCTCGGCGCGGAGTACGACCGATCTCGGCGCAGCACTGGCGGCAGTGGCGGCACTGAACGGGAACGGGACCCGGACCACCCGCCTGACCCTACTCAGCCTACTCAGCCATCGACGACGGGCACGTCGGTCAGCCGCCAGGGCCAGGGCAGGGCGCCGCCGTCCGGGTGATCGACCATGACGGTGTCCTCCTCGGTGTCGGGCCAGGCCACGCACACCCGGCTCGTCTGCCCCTCGGTCAGGATCTCGGAGAGCTCGAGCTCGGTGAGCGCACGGTGCGCATCCGAATCGGGCAGCAGGTAGTCCACGGGATAGATCCGATCCGACCCCGACAGCAGGGTCAGCCCGTCGGAGGCCAACAGGCTCGTGGCGCCGCCCAGCTCGCCGCGCGCATTGTTGAGCACACTGCCCGGATCGGAGAGCCAACCAGTACCCAGAGGGGTCAACGACCCGCCCTTGCCCCCGGTGACCTCGAGGACGCCCAGCAGCAGGCTTCCACGGCGCTGCACCTGCGCGAGCTTGACCGTGACCTGCCCCAGCCCGAACGTACCGCTCCCGACAGTGACGCCATCGGGTCCGCTGCCGCTGGGTCCGGCGGGCTCAGGGATCTCGGCGCCACTGCCGGAGCGCGCCAGGGAGCCGTCGGTCCCGTCCGTCGGAGCGATGACCACCTCGACGCGCCGGTTGGCCTGACGGCCCTCCTCGGTGTCGTTGGCGGACTTGGGCTCGGTCTCCCCCTTGCCGGCGACGGTCGTCGTCCAGGCGCTCAGGTCGGTCAGCTTCCCGAGCCGGTCGGCGACGGCCTGGGCCCGGTCCTCAGACAGCTTCTGGTTGTGGGCGTCGTCCGCCACATCGTCGGTATGCCCGGTGATCGTCAGCTCCCCGCCGCTGTAACCGGCGATCGTCTCGGCGACCCCTTTGAGAGCATCGTCGGCCTGAGCGGTCAGCTCGGCGGAATCGACGGCGAAGGTGACATCGCTGGCCACGTCCACGGACGTCTCGTCCCCATCGGTCAGCCCGCTGGAGGAGCCGTCCAGTGCCACGGAGTAGCGCTCGATGGACACGGGATCGCGCAGGGTGTCCTGAAGCTTCGCATTCGAAACGATCGAGCCGACGTCCAGCTTGGGCGCCTGGGCATCGTCGGCGTTGACGACGGGCACCTCAATGAAGCCCCCGTGAGACAGGAAGACCGTCACCGTATCGACGTCGACCGGACCGAAAGTCGGATAGAGGTCCTGGTCATCACCGGGAGCGATGGAGCCGAAATCGGTCTTCCCGGTGGTGGTCGACCAGACCCGCAGCCCCGCGGAGTCGATCAGACGCAGAGGCCTGTAAAGAACCACATTGCTCGTAATACCTCCCATAATGACGGCCGCGGCGTTCAATGTCGGCTCAACCGCATCCTTGGGGCGGGCGATGGTGAGAGGAAGTACCGACAGGTCGCTCCCCTGATGCGTGACGCGCACCAGCGGGCCGATCGAGAGGTTGAGCGTTTCACCGGTCGTGAGCGCCTCGACGGCGGCCGAGGTCGAGGAGGCTGTGGGAGTCGTCGGAACGATGGGGGACTCGCGTTTGTCGCAGGCGGCGAGCCCGCTGGCCACAGCCAGCGCAGGCAGCGAGAGAACAACCCGGCGAGAAAGGCCGGATCGTGTCGCGCGGAGATGGCGGAGGTTGTTCATGGGTCACTTTCCTATACGTCGTGTCATGACAATACCGTGCCGCGCTCGCGACGACGATGGGCAGTACTGCACTGCTGCTGCACTGCACCGCACCGCGCTGCACCGCCGCACGAGGCCGAGCCAGACTGGACAGACTGGCCAGCGGACCCGGCGGCCAGTCAACAGCTGGCCGGCAGCGCATCAAGCAGGCCGGCAGCCGACCAGTAGGTCCCGAGTACAGCCCGAGTGCAGCCTGCAGGCCCCCGCCCACCGGCGGCTGCGCCCGCCGAGCTCAGCCGGGGACGATGGCGTCGATGACCAGCTCGCCGCTGCTGCTCGTGCCCCGAAGCATGAGCATGCGCGGCTGTCCGGCCGCATTCCCGGAGGCATTGCTGGACGGCGGCAGCGCCCGGGCCGGAATGCCGGCCGCCTGCCACAACTGCTCGCCCGTCTTGAGGTCGTAGGCGACCGCATAGGCGTCAGTGGTGTCGTAGCTACTCGTGCCACTCGTAGTGGTCGTGGAGTCCCCCGTGGCGAACAGGGCGGCAGAATCCCCTCCGATGAGGCCCATGGGCCTCATGGTGCAGGCCCCTTCGGGCGGCGTGAATGTGACCTTCTTGTCGGTGCGCGTGGCCTCGCAGCCCGCAGCATCGGCCTCGACGGGCACCGAGGCGCCCGCCCCGACCACCGCGAACGTGTCGGACGCACCCTCGACCTTGGACAGATCGTTGGCGAAGTCCTTGGCCTCACGGTTCGCCGACATCGCCCAGGCCGGGTCTTTCGAGGTATCGCTGGAGATGCTGGCGATCTGGCCCCCCTGCGAATCGTAGACGGTGGCGGACGAGCTCCCCCGCACGACGAAGGCGTTGGTTCCCGCATCGAGATTGATGCCGCCGGGCTCGAAGTACTCGTCACCGGGAGCGGGATCCCTGCTGCCCGAACCCGTACGGGCGAAGTCGGGGGCGGTGTCGACGGCCTGGGAGTAGAGGACGTCCCCGGTGGCGGCGGACAGGACGTACAGGCGCTTGGAGTGGCCCTCATAGGCCAGAACGAAGCCGTTCCTGACGCGGGCCTTGGAGAAGTGGCCCTCCGAGCGCCAGGACTCCTTCCCGTCCTTGTCGATGGCGACCAGGGAGCCCTGGGAGCTGCTCGTGCCCTTGGTGTCGCCCTCAATGAGAACGGCGCGCTCGCCGTCGGAGCCCATGAGCTGATGGCCCGCCGGGCCGGGCACATCGTCAGAGGTGCTGCCATCGAGCGAGACCAGGGTCATCGCGTCGGATGTTCCCTTGCACGCCAGCGTCGTGTTGTTCCAGAAGCGGACCTTGTCGCACTTGCCCGTCCACGTCGGGGCCTGATCCGATGAATCGAGGTCGTACAGCGACCACTCGCCGGAGGACTTGACCGCCAGGGCGCCTCCGCCAGGCGCGGAGGCATAGTCGGATACGTCGGTGATATGGCGCAGCTCGACCACCTTGGCCTTGCCCGGCAGGGAGGCGAAGGTACCGGCGAGGGCGGCCTGACTGCGGTGACGCTGCCACAGGAACAGGCCTCCGGCGACCAGGACCAGGCAGACGACGACAACGGTGGCGATGCCCGCCACGATGAGCGGACGGCGACGCCGCCGGCGCGGCGCAGTGGCACCCGCGGCGGAGGCGGACGAGATGGTCGGCGTGCCCGGGGACGGGGATACCGCTACTGTCTCCCCGGCCGGCGTCGAGGGCGCGACCAGGGTGGGCGCGTACCCGTCCACAACCGTTGGGTCCGTCCCCGTCGTAGGAGCGGTGGGCGCAACGGTGTCCTCGCTCGGGGCTGACTCTGACTCCTCGCTCCACATGTACGGCACCGCCGACGGCGTCGAGGGCGGCGGCTCCTGGGCGCGCGGGGCCGCCGGCAGCCCCGCCAGACTGGGGGCGACGGCGGTCAGGGTCTGGGCGATCTCGGACGCAGCGGGTCGAGCCTCCGGCCGCTTGGCGAGCATCCGCTCGATCATCATCCACAAGGAGTCCGGGATGCCCTGCGGCCGCCCCGGCGCCCGCCGCGCATGCTGACCGAGGACCTGGGAGGGCGCGCCGACGAAGGGCGGTACACCGCACGCCGCTTCGTACAGGACGATTCCCAGCGAGTAGATGTCGGCGGCGGGGGTCGGTGCATGGACGTCGAGGATCTCCGGCGCCATGTACAGCGGCGTGCCGATGGCGCCGGTCGCTTTGGAGGAGGCCACCGTGCTGCAGATGCGGGCCACACCGAAGTCGGCCAGGCGCGGGATCCACGTGGTGACGGCCTGCCCGGCGGGCGCCTGGGCCGAGGCGCCAGGGGTATCGACGACGTCGATGAGGACGTTGGCCGGCTTGACGTCGCGGTGCACGACGCCGGCGCTGTGCACCACAGACAGCCCTTCGGCCAGGAGCGCCCCGACCCTGGCGACCTCGGCGGGAGGCATGGTGCCCCATGCCTCCAGAAGCCCGCGCATGTCCCCACCGCCGACGTGGTCCATGACGATGGCGGCGCTGTCCCCCTCGACCACCATGTCCTGCACACCGACGACATAGGGGGAACGCACTCGCATCAGGGTGGCGCGCTCGCGCACGAAGCGCTCGATGACCCCGGGATCCTGAAGAAGATCGGCGCGCAGGAGTTTCACCGCGAGGTTGATCGCGGGGCCGTCGACGCGGCGTCCCAGCCAGACCTCGCCCTGAGCGCCGGTGCCGATGAGGGAGGTCAGGACATAGGCGCTGCCGAGGCGACGGGGTTCTCCGGGGCTGGTCGGACTGGGGGCGGTCATGCGGGTTCCACTCGGGTCGGGGCTAGTCGGCTACGGGGCCAAACCTACAGCGTCGTGACCCGCGTGTGATGACGGTGGGCCATACTCACCCCTCCAATTCATTCTCCAGTTCGCCCTCCGGTTCATCCCCATTCACTCCCCGTGCAGTGCATGGGGAGTGAATGCGGATATGGGGAGTACCCGGCCATCCCCGGGTACGACACGTTTTCTCCCCGTGCAAAAGTGCCCATTCGTCGAGCGCTGAGAGTCTTTTACTGTGACACCGCGCCGCGAGCCCATTACGGCTCGAAGAGATCGCATCGACACCACACCGACATCACACGGACATCGCAGCGATATCGCGCAGCGCGGCCGCGTCAGAATGAAGATGACCATGAAGAATCGCGAAGAATCGTGAGGAATGAAGAATAGGAGGATCCGCAATGATCGGGATTCCAGGACGGGCTCTAGCCGCAGTGAGCGCAATCGGACTGGCCGCGAGCCTGACCGGATGCCAATTCGTGGAGGTCGGCAAAGGCGATGGCGATTCCAGCGCCACCCACCCCGCGACCTCTCAGGAGGTGAAAAGCACGCTGGCGGATACGCAGGCCGCGGCGGGTTCGACGGACCCCGTGGAGGTCGACTCGGAGCTGCCGGTGGTCGCCACGCGACAGACCTCCGACAATGACATTCCGCTGTCAGTCACGCTCAACTCGGTGAGCGTGACCGGTGGGATCACCACCGTCATCTTCTCCGTCACGAACGATACGCCGGGTTCTTCCAGCAATACCTGGTCCGTGATGACTCATTTCTCCGACGGATCCAATGATGTTCCCCTCAACGATGATGGAGCTACGACAAGCGGCGGAACCGAATTCAACACCGATGGCGTCACGGTTCTGGACACCTCAAGCAAGAAGATCTACCGATCCGCCTACGACACCGCCGGCGGATGCTTATGCTCCAGCACCGATGGCGTCGCCATCGCCCGAGGCGCCACCACAGTTCTGCAGACGTCTTTCGCGGCAGTGCCCGATGACGTGGACACCGTCACCGTCACCATTCCCATGGCGGGCGCTTTCGAGAATGTGCCGGTGACGCGATGAATTCCCGAACCGCGCATCAGAGGCACCAGCGAATTAGCAGAGCATTGAGAAGATTCAGTGGATCCACCGGATTCAAGAGATTTCGTGGATTCCGCATGGTGGCCTCACGACCCGCCGTCGCCGCGGCCGCCGTGACCGCGCTGGCGGCCGGACTCCTGGTCCCCGCGGCGGACTCGGCCGCCAAGGAAAGCGGTTCTCCGACGCCGAACCCGTCGGCGGCAGCAACAGCAACAGCAACAAAAGCGTCCCTGTCCCCCACGGCCACCAGAGCGATACCCCCAAAGTCGGCAACTCCTGATATCGCACCCGTCATAGACACGGTGGCCCCGGCGCTCTCCCTCGTCTTGCGCACGGGGGCGTCCGACGGCGCCGTCACCACCGACTCCGGCAAGGGCAGGACGAAGGCGACCCTCAACAGCGATGTCACCTTCGAGGTGGACTCGGCGACGCTGACGCCCCGCGCCACCGAGATCCTGGACGGCATCGTGTCGGACTGGGGCGGGACGCC
>ERZ772967.3206-NODE-3206-length-10094-cov-3.195836_pt1 | contig 10094 bp, 6 predicted proteins | sample MGYA00511677_ERZ772967 | MGnify/ENA primary metagenome ERZ772967 (study PRJEB29015, sample SAMEA2737931) | human oral metagenome | biome: human oral; feature: human-associated habitat; material: dental | place: China | collected 2146 ...
TGGGGGACTGAAGTCCTTTATCCACGCGGGTTTCCAGGCGGCCTCCCCGGAGATGCCCGAAATACGCGGGCTTCCGGGCAGTGGGTTTTAGAAACCCGCCGCCTGCATTTCCACATCCCGCCATCGCGCCGGCCAGCCCACCGCTGGAATCGGCGTGGATAAAGGGCTTCCGGGCACCCCTTCGGAAATGCCCTATTCACGCGGGCTCTGGCGGTGCTTTGTCGCCGGGCTTCTCCCCTATCAACATGCATTTTCGCTGCGCGGCAAAACCGCATTTTTTTCGTTGACAAGTCGTAATGTCAGAATTAATGTTCATAAACGAAAATAATTGGCTTAATAATTGTTTTTGTATGAACAGTTTTTTTGTTTATTGACATCGAATTTTCGTTGTTAACCGGGTCGCACGATGCATGAGGGAGGCTTCCAGATGGAACTGAGAACGGGCAATATCGAAAAACTCAGCCAGGGCGTCCATGATGTTCTGGTCATTGGCGGCGGCGTTAATGGCGCCGTTGCCGCAGCGGCGCTGTCGGGGAAGGGCGTGAAGGTCGCATTGATCGACCGGCAGGACTTTGCCAGTTTTACCAGTCAGCAGTCGAGCAACTTGGCCTGGGGTGGTATCAAATATCTGGAAAGCCACGATTTTGCGTTGGTGCGCGGCTTATGCAAAAGCCGCAATCACTTGCTGGAAAACTACCCTTCGCGGATTCAGGAAATCCGCTTCTTTACAACGATCGAAAAAGGTTTCCGTTTTCCCCCCTGGTTTATTTGGATGGGCACCTGGGTCTATTGGCTGTTCGGCAATTGTTTTACCCGTCCGCCGCGCCTGCTGAGCCGGCGGCTGACCGAACAGGAAGAGCCAGTGGTCAGCACCGACAATTATTTTGGCGGCTTCGAGTATTCCGATGCCTACCTGCGCGATAACGACGCACGTTTTGTCTTCCAGTTTGTCCGTTCGGCGATGGATCGCGGCTGCGTTGCGGCAAATTACGTCGAATCGCTGGGCGCGCGGCGCGAAGACGATGTGTGGGTGGCCAAGGCGCGTGACGTAATTTCCGGGGAAACGCTGGAAATCCGTGCGCGCGTGCTGATCAACGCCGCAGGTCCTTTCGTGGATGAGCACAATGCGCTGACTGGCGAGCAGACCGAGCACAAGCACCTGTTCTCAAAGGGCATTCATCTGATTGTTCCGCAGGTCACGACACACCGAAAAATCCTGACCTTCTTTGCCGATGACGGGCGCTTGTTTTTTGCCATCCCGATGGGCAACCGCACCTGCGTTGGGACGACGGATACGCGCGTTGAATCGCCCCATAGCACCGTGACGGAAGAGGACCGCCTTTTCGTGCTCGACAACATTAACAAACGTCTAAAACTGGATAAACCGCTGACGTCTGCCGACATCATCGCCGAGCGTTGCGGTGTGCGTCCGCTGGTTGTCAAGCGCAGCAGCGGCGGTAGCGGTGAGCGCGACTGGCTTTTACTGTCGCGCAAGCACGAAGTCGATATCAATCGTGAGACGAAGCACATTAGTATTTTTGGCGGAAAGCTGACCGACTGCGTCAATGTCGGCGATGAGATCAGCGGTATTGTTTCCGGAATGGGCGTCGACATTCCGCAGCCCGGTTATAAATGGTACGGCGAGCCGCCTGCCTCGGTACGGGCGGATTTCGAACGCCAGGCCAAAGACATGAATCTTGACAGACCGGCTTCGCCGCAGGATGCCGAGACGATCAGCGAACGACTGTGGCGGCGTTACGACAAGCGTGCCCTCGAACTGCTCGCCATGATTCGCGAAGATTCGCGTCAGGCAGAAACCATCATCGAAGGCGCGGACTACCTGCGCGGCGAAATTGCCTTAATGCAACGCCAGGAAATGATTGTTCGGCTTGAAGACTTTTTGCGGCGGCGTTCAATGCTCGCCCTGACCATGCGGCGCGAGGACATCCATCAGGCAAAAGGCTTGCTGGAAGCCTGTGAAATCCTGTTTGGCAACGAGGCCAGGGCAAAATACGATGAGTATTTTGCGGCGCCGGCGTAATCACGAAGACTATACTGGGCGAAATAGGGCGTCATGGGCGTAAAAAACCGTTTTTTTCGTATTCCACGGATTTACGCCGAAGCATTTGGCTGGTATTTTCCGGTAGCCGATCTGCGGATTGTGGGGTCTAGAATCCGCTGCCTGTGTCGGCTGCTGGAATAGAGTTGCCGGAGCCGTGTATCACGGCAGACGTGTTGTTGTACAAGGCAATGGCGCATGGTGGGAATGGTGGGTATTCTTTTTTCTGGAGAGATTATGAAACGCAGAATTCTTCTTTTATCGGCATTGGCCTTGCTTGGCGCTTCGACGATGCCGGCTTTCGCAGCCGAAAAGAAAATTGTGGTCAAGATCGCCGGCATGAAACCTGAGGGCGAACCGGAAACCATCGGCATGAAGCTGTTCGCCAAGTACGTCATGGAAGGCACCAAGGGTAAATACGACGTGCGCGTCTTCCCGAACAGCCAGCTTGGCAAGGAAGATGCCTATATCGCCCAGACGCGCAAGGGCATCATCCAGATGTGTGCGACGGGCACGCAGACTTCATCCTTGTTCCCGGCTATGGCGATGCTGGAAACGCCTATGCTGTACGACAGCCTGGAACACGCGCACAAGGCGATGAATGGGGAAACCTTCAAGCTGATCAATAAAGGCTTTGCGGAAAAATCCGGCCTGACCATGCTCAATGCGTTCCCGCTCGGTTTCCGCCATTTCTACACCAAGAAGCCGATCAGCAGCGTGAATGACCTGAAGGGACTGCGCATGCGCGTACCGAACATTCCGCTTTATCTGGAATTTGCCAAACAGCTTGGCCAGAGCGGCCAGCCGATGCCGTTTGCCGAAGTGCCGGCGGCGCTCGATCAAGGTACGATCGATGGCGGCGACAGCCCATTTTCCGATATCGTTGCGCTGAAGATGTACGAAATTGCGCCGAACATCACGCTGTCCGGCCATATTCTGGTGATCCACTCGCTGTACATCAACAACGATTTCTATAACAAACTGCCGCCGGAAGACCGCAAGGTGTTTGACGATGCCGCCAAGCGTTCTGCCGAAGACGTGTGGAAAATGGCCGCCGATGTCGAGAAAAAGGCTGTCGAAGAAATTACCAAGGGTGGTGGCAAGATCGTAACGCCCAATGCCGAGTTTAAGGCCGCGCTGAAGAAAGCCGGCGAAGGCACCTGGAAGCTGTTCTACGATACCGTGCCGAACGCCAAGGAAATTCTGGAAAGCGTGAAGCAGTATCAGTAAGTTAGCGTCGATCGTTCCGGAAGATGCGCTTGGGGACGGCCATCTTCCGGCAGTGTTTTGCCAGTCCTGTTGTTGTTTGAGGGGATGAAAAAGTCGGGCGGTGGTGCCGGATGTGCGCCGCTGTTCCGTAAATGGCGGTTGACGGGCGTTTCGATGCGCTTGCCCGCACCGCGTCGCTGCTGAAACAGAGGTTGTCAATCGAGAAAAGACAGGAGCGTCACGATGAGCGAGCTTATGCCCGAAAAACCAGAGGAAAAAGACAGCAAGGCGGAAGTGATCTTCCAGATATTCTGCGCGGTGATTTTCCTGTCCATGATCGGACTGGTCTTTTATAACGCAATCCTCCGCTATGCCTTCAAGTCCAGCTTTGCGCCCAGCGAGGAATGGGCGCGCATTCTGTTTATGTACATCACCTTCTTTGGCTCCATCGAAGGGTTTTACCGCGGCCGGCACATCGCGGTCGATATGCTGACCAATCTGCTCAGCGGCGTCACCAAGAAAACCGTCGATATCTTCGCGCAGCTGCTGGCACTGGCGGCGCTATTGCTGCTGCTCATTGGCGGCGTCTCGCTGGTCCAGCAGACGATCGATACCTCGACGGTGGCTACCGGCCTGAATATGGCCTTTGTCAATGGTACGTTGCCGATTATGGCGTTTGCCGTCATCCTCATTCGCGGGCGCGAACTTCTGCGCACAATCAAAAAACCTGCGTCCGAATTTGTGCGCGTGAAAAAGGAATTCTGACATGGAACTGCTCGTTTTCCTCGGCAGCCTGTTTTTCTTCCTGCTGCTCAATATTCCGATTGCGCTGGTCATGGTCCTCGCGGCCATCGTACTGATGCTGTATTCCGGCGACAACGACTTCATGATCATTCCCCAGGCGATGGTCGACGGCGTCAATAATTACCCGCTAATGGCGATTCCCTTCTTTGTTTTTGCCGGCGAGATTATGGCCAAGGGCGGGTTGTCCAAGCGCGTCATTTTGCTGGCGCAGCTGATGATCGGTCGCGTTAAAGGGGGCCTCGGATACGCAACGATCATCGCCTCAATCATTTTTGCCGGCCTGATGGGGAGTTCGGTCGGTGAAGCGGCGGCGCTGATGGGGATTCTCTATCCGATGATGAAGGATGCCGGCTACGACCGCGGTCGTGCCGGTGGCGTGATTGCCTCGGGCGCCATCCTGGGGCCCATCATTCCCCCTTCCGCCAATTTCATCCTGTTGGGCGCGACGATGGAGCTGTCGATCACCAAGCTGTTTATGATCGGCCTGGTTCCCGGCCTGCTGATTGGCCTGTTTCTGCTGATCATGTGGTTCTTCATCGTCAGGAAAGACGGCTATTCGGAAACAATTACCTTTACGCGCGCCGAAGCTGTCAGCATCCTGAAGGAAGCGACACCGGCTTTCATGCTGCCGGTGCTGCTGCTGGGCGGTATCCGCGGCGGCATTTTTACGCCGACCGAAGGCGGCGCCTTCGCCGCAGTTTACGCCATCGTCGTGACGATGCTCTATTACCGCGAGCTTCCCCTGCGCGACCTGCTGCGCGTCAGCGCCACGGCAGCACGCAGTACCGCCGTGGTCATGCTCATCGTCGGCGCGGCTACGGCTGTCGGCTGGTTTATCACCGCAGCGCAGATCCCGGCGCAGATGACGGCTTTCTTCCAGCCGCTGGTGCCGACGCCAACCCTGCTGTTGCTCGCGATCATGGTCTTCCTGTTCGCCGCCGGCATGGTCATGGATCTGACGCCAAACATCCTGCTGTTTGCGCCGGTGTTCTATCCGCTTACCACCGCCGCCGGTATCGACCCGTACTTTTTCGGCCTGCTTTTCGTGCTGAACGTCGGCATCGGCGTCATCACGCCGCCGGTCGGTACGGTACTGTTCGTCGTCTGCGGTTCGGCCGGCATTTCGATGGGCTATCTTGTCCGCAAGATGGCGCCGTTCCTTCTGATGGAAGCCGCTGTGCTATTGACCTTGCTGCTCTTCCCGAAAATTTCGCTGATTCCGCTCAAGTGGCTGACGTAACGTGAATATCGAACATAAAAAGTGCTTCGTCTTCGATCTGGACGGCACCGTCGACTTCATCCGGCGCAATATGGCGCACCGGGAGATTTACTTCCTGACCAACAATACCTCCAAAAACCTGGGAGACTACGTGCGCAAGCTCGCCCGTATCGGCATCGAAACGGCCGTCGAACGCATCCTTTCGCCCCTGCTGCCGCTTGCGGATTATCTTGAGGCGGAAGGCATCGGACGCCTGTACCCGGTGGGTAACGCGAGCTTTCAGGCCTACCTGAAGCAGCGCCTGCCGGGGGTCGAATTCACGGCAGGCGCACACTGCCAGGCCGTCGTCCTCGGTTACGATACCGAGCTGACTTACGCAAAATTGGCGGATTCGTGCCTGCTGCTCCAGCGACCCGAAATTCGTTTTCTCTCCACACACCCCGATCTCGTGTGCCCTTCGCCGCAGGGACCGTTGCCGGACGCCGGCAGCTTCGTCAAACTTTATGAAGCGGCGACCGGACGTTTGCCGGAAATCGTTTTCGGCAAACCCAATACATTGATTTTGTCGCCGCTCCTCAAACGCTTTCAGCCCGACGAGATGGTTATGGTGGGTGACCGGTTGTCGACGGACAAACGGCTGGCCGAAAATGCGGGTATCGACTTCATCCTCGTCTTGAGCGGCGAAGCCAAGCGCGAAGATCTGCTAACGCAGATACGCCAGCCTAGTCTGGTGGTGGATCACCTGGGTGGTTTTTGAGTGGTATGTTGGGCAATGTTCTGGGCGGTAAGGTAGATGACTGAATCGGGAACCTACGAACTGACGATGATTCTGGGAGCGGCCACGCTGATGCTGTGGGGCGTGCGTATGGCCAGAACCGGCGTGATGCGGATGTATGGCGCAGAGATCCGTAAATTCCTGCCCAAGGCGCTGAAAAACCGCCTGATCGCCCTGCTGGCAGGGGCAGGCTCGGCCACCATCCTGCAAAGTTCGATTGCCGTGGCCATTTTTACCTCATCGCTGGCCGCTTCCGGCGTTATTCCGGTGGCCGATGGCCTAGTGCTGATGCTCGGCGCAGACGCCGGCAGCGCCATTGTCGCCGCCCTGCTGACGCTCAATCTCAAAGCGTTCTGGCCCGTCCTCATGTTTCTGGGCTACGTACTGCATTCCAGCTATTCCGAAACCAATTCACCGATCAAGCAGCTCGGGCGCATTCTGCTCGGCATCGCCATGATCCTCGTCGCGCTGACTTTCATGGGGCAGGTGTCCTCGGCGCTGGCGGAAAGCGAACTGATCCGGACGATTATCATGTCGCTCGGCAACGAACTGTTCATCGCACTTCTGCTCTTTGCGATCCTGACCTGGCTAGCGCATTCGTCGATCGCCATTTTGCTGTTCTGGGCATCGCTTGTGCAGGCGGGCATTACCGACAATTCCGCGCTGATCATTTCGGCGATTCTGGGCATCAACGTCGGCAATTCTATCCCCCCCATCGTTATGAGCATGAATCAGGCCCCGCCCTCGCGCCGTATCGTTGTTGGGCACGGACTCATCAAGCTGGCGGGCGTCGTCGGCTGCTTTATCTGCCTTCGTCTGATTCAGGGGGTATATCACATCGTGCCGGGGCAGCCAGGATTCCGGGTCGTCGTGCTGCATATCCTGTTCAATCTGCTGCTGATCGCCTTCTTTGCCTGGCAGGCTGGGACCATTGCAAGGTTCATGGAGCGCTTTTTTGTCACTACCGAAAAAACTACTGACGATAACGGCCCCAAATACATTCCGGAAGCCTCGCAGGTCGATACGGTTCCGGTGGCTTTCCCCGTTCTCTCGCTGACCCGGGAAATCCTGCGCATTCTCGGCACGATCCAGAACATGCTGGAGAAAATGCTGGAACTGCTGCTTTCCGGGAAATACGAGGACACCGAAGAGATCGTGCGCATGGAGGAAAAAGTCGACCGGCTGTTCAAGGCCGTGCGCGCTTATGCGGTATTTTTAACCCGTAAAGATCTGAGCAATGCCGAACAGCGCAAGGTGTCCGCCCTGCTGCGCTACACCGCCAGCCTTGAAAATTCAGGCGATGTGATCAGCAAAACGATGGTCGGTATCTTCAAGTCGATCAAGCGCTCCGATTATCAGTTTTCCGAGCAGGGCAAATCCGAGCTGGATATGCTCTTCCGCTTCCTGATCGGAACGGCGCAGCTTGCCGGCGAAGTCATCATGGCCTGGCATCCCGATACCGCGGAGCTGCTCATTGAGCGTAAACGCGAGATGAAAAACATGTGCCATAACAGTTCCAAGGAACATGTCCAACGTCTCAGCCAGGGGGTATCGAATGCGCTGGCTTCCAGCTCCGGCCACCTCGACTTGATCTCCGAACTGCGCTGGATCAGTACGCAGATTTCGAGCATCGGCTACGACATCCTGCCGGACGAATCTTCCGACACTGAGGCGGAAGAGCGGCTGATCGGCCATTCAGAATAAAACAGGCCGAAGCCTCCCTCCGTTACCTATCCGCCCATCTGCCCATTCGTCCTGTTCCCTGTTTCTGTTCCTTTCCGGTAGAACGGCGCGCACCGCTAACAGCCCTACAGCCCGCTGAATACGGGCATTTCCCGCCGGTATGCCCGGAAATCCGCTCAGGACGTGGGTTTGCGGCCAGGCAGGCCGGAAATGCCCTATCGGCGCGGGCTTGCGCGGATGCTATCCCGCACTCAGCTAATGCGGGCGCCTGCCGGCGGTATACCGGAAGTTCGCCCGGGAATTTTGTCCATTACCTCCTCTATTCGTGTTCCTTTCCGGTTAGGACGGCGCGCACCGCCAAGACCACCCTGAAGCCCGCTGAATACGGGCATTTGCCGTCGGTATGCCCGGAAAGCCGCTCAGGACGTGGGTTTGCGGCCGGGCAGGCCGGAAACGCCCTATCGACGCGGGCTTGCGCGGTGACTGCTCGGCGGCATCAGCTTTGGGCTAGGGCGGCGTATGGTCTCTCGCCTGCGCAGGGGCAGGTTGGCGCGCGGCGGCCATAGAACGAAAAAGCCGCGGCCAACCTACGAATTGCGGCGGTTGGTCGCGACAGTGACAAGAAAGATGGGCGCCGCGGAAGGATGGCCGCGGCGGTTGCGTGACGCTATTTTTTCTTCGCCGGCGGCAGATCCGTACAACTGCCGTGGGCGACTTCGGCCGCCATGCCGAGGGTTTCGCCGAGCGTCGGGTGCGGGTGGATCGTTTGGCCGATGTCAATGGCGTCACAGCCCATTTCGATCGCCAAGGCGATTTCGCCGATCATGTCGCCTGCCGAGGGGCCGACGATGCAGCCGCCGACGATGCGGTGATTGTCAGCGTCGAACACCAGCTTGGTAAAACCGTAGTCGGCGCCGTTGGCAATGGCGCGCCCGGATGCCGCCCAGGGGAAAACGGCGGTGTCTATCTTGCGCCCGTCCCGCTTGGCCTGATCCTGCGTGAGGCCGACCCAGGCAACTTCCGGATGGGTGTAGGCCACGCCGGGGATGACGCTCGAAGCCCGACGGACGGCCGGAGGCGACTTCTGCAGCGACGTGCGCTTCATGCACGGCCTTGTGCGCCAGCATCGGGTTGCCGACGATATCGCCGATGGCAAAAATGTGCGGCACGTTGGTGCGCATTTGCGCATCGACCGGAATGAAGCCGCGTTCGTTGACCGTGATGCCGGCTTTTTCCGCGGCGATCTTTTTGCCGTTGGGCGTGCGGCCTGCCGATTGCAGGATCATGTCGTAGCGCACGGCCTCGGCCGGCGCCTGTTCGCCTTCAAACTTGACCCACAGCCCGTCGTCTTTGGCCTCAACGGCGACGGTTTTGGTCTTCAGCATGATGCGTTCGAAACGATGCGCGTTGCGCTTCTCCCAGACTTTGACGGCGTCGCGATCGGGGCCTTGCATGAGCGCATCGAGCATTTCGACGACATCAATTTTGGCGCCGAGCGTTGAGTACACCGTCGCCATTTCCAGGCCGATGATGCCGCCGCCGATGACCAGCATTTTTTTAGGAAGGGCGCGCAGTTCCAGGGCGCCGGTGGAATCGACAATGCGTGGGTCGTTCGGCAGGAAAGGCAGGTGCACCGGCGTCGAGCCGGCGGCAATGATGCATTTCTGGAAGCGGATGTGTTTTTTCTCTCCGGTCTGTGTCTGCCCCTCACCGCTGGTCAGCGCCACTTCCAGATGATGTGCGTCGAGGAAACTGCCGACGCCGCGCACAATGCTGACTTTGCGCGCTTTCGCCATGCCGGCGAGGCCGCCGGTCAGCTTGGCGACGACGCCCGCCTTGTGCGCGCGCAGCCGGTCGATATCGACCTTGGGCGCGGCAAAGCTGACGCCGCAATCAGCTAGGTGGGCGGTTTCATCAAGCAGGCTGGTGACGTGCAGCAGTGCTTTGGACGGGATACAGCCGACATTGAGGCAGACGCCGCCCAGCGTGGCGTAGCGTTCGACGAGCACGGTTTTCATGCCTAGGTCGGCGCTGCGGAACGCGGCCGAGTATCCGCCCGGGCCGGCGCCCAGCACGAGCATTTCGCATTCGATATCCACGGCGCCCGTGTAAACATCGGCCGCGATAGGCGCGGGTGCTGGCGCAGGGGAGGTGGTGGGGACGGATGCCGTCGCCGCCGGTGTGGCGGCCTGCGGTGCAGGCGCTGCGGCAGGGGCCGCTTTCTCCGCCGGCGCTGCTGCGTCGGCCGTTGCCGCCCCTTCAATACGGGCGATCAGACTGCCCTCGGAAATTTTGTCGCCCACCTTGACCGTGAACTCCTTGAGCACCCCGCCGACCGGACTGGG
>ERZ772967.3209-NODE-3209-length-10092-cov-3.077613_pt1 | contig 10092 bp, 8 predicted proteins | sample MGYA00511677_ERZ772967 | MGnify/ENA primary metagenome ERZ772967 (study PRJEB29015, sample SAMEA2737931) | human oral metagenome | biome: human oral; feature: human-associated habitat; material: dental | place: China | collected 2146 ...
CAGGTCGGCGTCGAGGAAATTGCCGAAGTGGTCTCGCGTGCGACAGGAATCCCCGTCAGCAAAATGATGGAGGGAGAGCGTGACAAACTGCTTAATATGGAAAAAAAACTGCATCAGCGCGTCGTCGGCCAGGATGAGGCCGTGCGCCTGGTTGCCGATGCTATCCGCCGTTCGCGTGCGGGGCTTGCCGACCCGAACAAACCTTATGGATCTTTTCTTTTCCTAGGGCCGACGGGCGTTGGCAAAACCGAGCTGTGCAAGGCGCTGGCCGCTTTTCTGTTCGATTCCGAGGAACATCTGATCCGCATCGACATGAGCGAATTTATGGAAAAGCATTCGGTCGCCCGCCTGATCGGCGCGCCGCCCGGCTATGTGGGTTATGAAGAAGGCGGCTATCTGACCGAAGCGGTGCGCAGAAAACCCTACAGCGTGATTCTGCTCGATGAAGTCGAAAAAGCGCATCCGGACGTATTCAACGTGCTCTTGCAGGTGCTCGACGACGGGCGCATGACCGACGGGCAAGGACGCACCGTGGATTTCAAGAATACGGTGATCGTCATGACCTCCAACCTGGGATCGCAGATGATCCAGCAGATGGCGGGGAGTGCGTATGCAGCGGTGAAGGCGGCGGTGATGGACGAAGTGAAAACGTATTTCCGTCCGGAATTCATCAACCGTATCGATGAAGTCGTTGTTTTCCATGCGCTCGATGAAAAGAACATCCAGTCGATTGCACGGATTCAGCTCGGGTATCTGGAAAAACGTCTGGCGCAGCTCGACATGAAGCTCGTTGTTGAAGACAGCGCTTTATCGGAAGTGGCTCGCGCCGGTTTCGATCCCGTTTTTGGCGCCCGTCCGCTCAAGCGCGCGATTCAGGCGGAAATCGAAAATCCTCTGGCCAAAGCGATTCTGGAAGGCCGCTTCGCTGTCAAGGATACGATCCGCGTGTCGTACAGGGACGGCGAAATGCGCTTCGAGAAAGCCTGATCAGCTGCTGTTTATATTTTTTTATGCCCTGAAGCCCTTGTAAATAAAGGGCTTCAGGGCGATTTATGTTTTCTGCCCTGTTTGTTGCAGATAAAAACGCCCCCTTGCAGAAAGCAACGGGGCGTTTTGTCAGGCGGAGCCAGACTGCTTTAAGCGGTTTTAGTCTGCCTTGAAGAAGGCTTCGGTCTTTGCCTTATCCCAGCCGAAAAATTCCTTGAGGATTTCTTCTGTATGCTGACCGAGCAGCGGCGCGGGCGTTTTGACTGCGCCCGGTGTGCCCGACATTTTGACTGGTATGCCCGCCATTTTGAGATGGCCGGCCACGGGATGCTCCTGTTCGACCATCATGCCGCGCGCCTTAATGTGCGGGTCGTTGACGATCTTGTCGACGGTATTGATCGGCGCGCAGGGCAATTCGGCCTTTTCGAGCAGTTCCAGCCATTCGGCGATGGTCTTTTTGCTAAAGATGTCGTTCAGGATGTCGGTCAGCTCCTTGACATTGGCGGTACGCTTGCCGTTGTTTTCGAAACGCGCATCCTTGACCAGTTCAGGACGTTCGAGGATGTTGCAAAGCTTTTCCCAAAGCCGGTCATTGCCGGCGCCGACGATGATGTGACCGTCCTTGGCGGTGAATGAAGCGAACGGCGTGATCGACGGGTGACGGTTGCCGAGCGGGACGGGCACGTTGCCCGAGGTCGTGTAACGAGCGATGGCATTTTCGAGAATAGCGAGCTGGCAGTCGAGCATGCCGACGTCGACTTCCTGGCCTTCTCCCGTCCGTTCGCGGTGGAAGAGGGCGAGCATGACGCCATAGGCCGTAAACATCCCGGCGACGATATCACCGACCGAAGCGCCCACACGGGTTGGTTCGCCATTCTCCGGCCCCGTGATGCTCATGATGCCGCCCATCGCCTGCACAATGATGTCGTAGGCCGGCTTGAGCATGTAAGGACCGCTGTGGCCGAAGCCGGAACAGGAGGCATACACGATTTTGGGATTGATTTTTTTTAGTTCCGCGTAACCAATGCCGAACTTTTCCATTGTTCCCGGCCGATAGTTTTCCAGCACGACATCAGCCTGCTTGACCATTTCGCGGAACAGATCGACTTCCTTGGCGCGCTTGAAGTTGAGCGTAATCGAACGCTTATTGCGGTTCAGGCTCATGAAGTAGGCGCTTTCCTTGCCGATGAACGGGCCGAAAGCGCGCGAATCGTCGCCGACGTTGGGCGGTTCGATCTTGATGATATCCGCGCCAAAATCGGCCAGCATCATCGAACAGTACGGGCCCGCCAGAACGCGAGTCAAATCAAGTACCTTGATTCCTTGTAATGCGTTCATTGTGTTCTCCTTGGTGAGTTGAAAAAAGGGTGCTGCAAGAAAAGCGGTATTTCGTGCATGCCTGAGGTTTCGCCGGGCAAATCCTCATTCATGATTTTGAGCGGATTGTATACCTATAAATAATTTTTTGTATACAAAATTGTATAGTGTTGAATACATTGTGAATCTGCATTACTATCGGGCGCAGTCTTCGTCATTTAGTCATTCACCATAAAATCATGACCCGTAACATCACATCATCGAAAATTTCAGAAACCTTGAAGCAGGCGCTGGAAGAGCGAATCGTTACCGGCGCTTATCCGCCCGGCGCGCGGCTCGACGAAACGGAGATCGCCAACGAATTTTCCGTTTCGAGAACGCCGGTTCGGGAAGCGCTGATCCATTTGGCTTCGTCGCGGCTGGTGGTCAATCGCCCGCGGCGCGGTGCTGTGGTGGCAGAGGCTTCGCCGCAGCGCCTGTACGAAATGTTCGAAGTCATGGCCGAGCTGGAGTCCGTGAGCGTCAGGCTTGCCGCGCGGCGGCATAACGATACCGACCTGGAGCGGATCGGCGAGGCGCATGCGGCATGCGAGGAAGCGTTGGAATCCGGCGATCTCGAAATGTATTACCAGGCCAACGAACGCTTTCATCTGGCTATCTACGCGGCCAGTCACAATAGTTTTCTGTATGAAGAAACCTCAAACATGCAATGCCGGCTCGCCGTCTATCGCCGTCTGCAACTGCGCAGCCACGGCCGGCTGAAAGATTCGCGCAATGAGCACCAGGGGATTCTCGATGCCATCATCGCCGGTGACGGGGAAAACGCGGCCAGTCTTGCCTATGCGCACGTGATCGTTCAAGGTGAGACATTCTCCGACCTGATTGCTTCGCTGGCGGCGATGCGTCACTACTAAAACGCTGGAGTTGTGCATACTGGCTTTCTTCGTGTTTCTTTGTATAGAGGTGCCTATCATGACGATGAACAGAATCATCAACGATGCAAATCTTGTGGTCGAGGATATGCTCAAAGGCTGGCAGGCGGCGCATGCCGATACTGTGACTGGTATCGATAACCCGCGCGTCATCAAGCGGATACAGGCGCCCGAAGCCGGCAAGGTCGGCATCGTTACGGGTGGCGGTTCTGGGCACGAGCCGGCGTTTCTCGGCTATGTCGGCGACGGCATGGTGGATGCCGTTGCGATCGGCGAGATTTTTTCTTCTCCGACCGCCAAAAGTTTTCTTGACGCCATGCGCGCCGCCAATGGTGGTGCGGGCGTGGCCTGCCTTTACGGGAACTACGCCGGCGATAACATGAATGTGAAGATGGCGATGGCTATGGCCGAACGCGAGGGCATCACGGTCAGGACGGTCGTTGCCAACGATGACGTGCCTTCTGCTGCGAAAGGTGATGAAGCCAAGCGGCGCGGCGTTGCCGGCGAGATTCTGATGTGGAAAGCGGGGGCGGCCAAGGCGGCGCAGGGCGGGTCGCTCGACGAAGTGATCGCCGTTGCGCAGAAGGCCATCGATAATACGCGCAGCATTGGTATTGGACTGTCGGCCTGCGTGATTCCGGCTGTTGGGCATGCCAACTTCACCATTGAGCACGGCAAGATGGAGGTTGGAATTGGTCATCACGGCGAGCCGGGCATCGATGTGCGCAACACGGTAAGCGCCGCTGAAATGGCCGATTTGATGCTGGACACCATTCTGCCCGATTTGCCTTTCCGCTCCGGCGACCGTGTCGCCGTGCTGGTTTCCGGACTGGGCGCCACGCCGATCATGGAGCTTTACATTTTGTACGGCGAAATCGCCCAGCGTCTGGCGGCAAGAAATATCGTCGTGGCGTTCAACAAAGTCGGCAACCTGTTTACCTCGCTGGAAATGATGGGCGTCACACTGACCGTGATGAAGCTCGATGATGAGCTGGAATCCTGCCTGAAAGCGCCCTGCCGTTCGGTCGGCCTCACGGTGGCCGGCGAGCTGCCTGCCCGGCGCATTGATGGAACCTCTGGCGGCACGGTTGCTGGCGTGGCCGGAAGCGGCATGACAACTTGCAGCGCAAAAACCGCCGCGATACCGCGGACGATTTCGGCGCCGAGCATCGACCTGAACACTGCGGGGGATGTCGTGCGCGACCTGATTGTGACGATCAATGCAAACTGCGCTCATTTGTCGGAGATCGACGGCCTCATTGGCGATGGCGACCATGGCATCAACATGAGCAAAGGTTTTACCGGGTGCGGCGCACGCCTGGATGCCCTGGGGGCGGCGGCTGAAAATTTGCCGAAGGCATTCGAGCAGCTCTCGCAGGCATTGATGGACGACATTGGCGGCTCCATGGGGCCGTTATACGGAAGCTTCTTCCTGGGGTTTGTCACTGCGCTGGAACCGTACCCCCGCATGGATGCCGCGCTGTTTGGCGAGGCATTGGCGACGGCTGTGGCAAACGTTCAGCGCATGGGCAATGCCAGCGTGGGAGATAAAACGCTGATCGATACGATGGTGCCGGCGCTCGATGCGTACCGTGCAGCGCTGGCGAAGGGCGGTTCATTTGCGGAGGCGCTTGGCGCAATGAGCACTGCGGCAGAAGCAGGGCGGGATTCGACGAAAAACATGCAGGCGCGGGTTGGCAGGTCAGCCCGTCTGGGCGCGCGATCGATCGGCGTGCTTGATGCTGGCGCAACGTCCTGCTGCCTGATTCTGCAATCGATCAGCGTTTCCTTGCAGCGGCATTTAAAAGCGCAGGGTTAGGATTAGGCGTAGCAAGCGGTAGGTATCCGTCGATATTTTTTCAGGCGCTACAGCGTGCCTGTCTTACTTGCGCCTGTCTCACGTGTGCCTGTTTCGCCTGTGTATGCCTCGTCCGCATCCGCCTCGCCTGCGGCCATTGGTCGGGTTTGTCTGGGGGTGTTTTCATGAATTACAGCGGGCGGATATGCTGCCGGTGACGAGCCTTGTTGCGCTCCCACCGTCTTTTCTTCTGTCCGTAGGTTGCCGGGTCGATCGTGCCGCGTGCCCTTGCAATGCACGGTCGATGTCGGCAGGTGGGGGATGGGTGGGGTTGGTAGGATTGCGCCGCCGTTATTCGCGCGCCGCCTCTCTGGCCTGGCGCAGCGCTTCGGCGAGCTGAAAGACTGACATGGCGTAAAAACTCGACCGGTTGTAGCGCGTAATGACGTAGAAGTTATCAAAGCCGATCCAGTATTCCGTCGGCCAGTCCGGCGTAACCAGATCGATTAGGGCGACAGGCCACTCGGCCAGATCGGCCTGTTTCTCCGCGGCGCGCGGGTCTGTTTCCAGCAGCGTGACGCCCTGCCGTGCCAGTTCGCCGAGCGCTTGTGCGGGCTTGATGCCGGCCGCGATCAAAGAGGCCGGATCGCCGTCGACACGGGCGGGCAGCGCCACGGGTGCATTGCTTTGCCAGCCGTGCCGGTTGAGATAACTGGCGACGCTGCCGATGGCATCGGCCGTGCTGTGGCGCAATTCGATGCGCCCGTCCCCGTCAAAATCAACGGCAAAACGGCGCAGGCTGCCTGGCATGAATTGCGGGATGCCGATGGCGCCTGCGTAAGAGCCGCGATAGTCGGTAGGCAAGGCCCCGTTTTCCCGCGCCATGAGCAGCAGCGCTTCCAGCTCACTGCGGAAGAATGGCGCGCGCGGCGGATATTCAAAAGCCAGCGTGGAGAGCGCCTCCAGGACGGAAAAATTGCCCATGTTGCGCCCGTATTCGGTCTCGACCCCAATGATGGCGACGATGATTTCGGGCGGTACGCCATAAACGGCCTCGGCGCGGGCGAGCGTTGCTTCGTGCATGCGCCAGAAATCGAGCCCGCCGTCGATGCGCCGTTCGTTGAGAAAGCGTGCGCGGTAACGCTGCCAGGAGCGCTGCTGCTCGGGGACGGCGGCCGGACGAATCGCTTTCAGGACAACGGCGTTGCTACGAACGGTGGAAAAGTACTGCATCAGTTCATTTGCATCGAAACCGTGCCGTTCCTGCATTTCCTGGATGAACTCGCCCACAGCAGGCATCTCGCTGAACGGCGGTGTTTGCGGCGTGGGCGCCGGATTCGCCCGATTTGCTGCCTTCACCCGATGGGCGCGCAGGGTGTTGGCGGCCACCTTGGTCGCGTGTTTTTTGACCGTTTTCGGCACCGTTTTCCCTGATGCGTTCGGTGCCTGACCGAGCGCGGTACTTGGCAGCCATAGCCCCGCCGAACTCAATAGTGTCGTGAGCAGGGCGGCTGGCAGAAAGCGGCAAGGCGGATTATTTCTCGTCTTCAAGGTTCATGGCTCCGTGGCGTGATGCCGCTGCGTCCGTTCAAGCTCGCGCAGACAGCGTTTCAAGTTTACAAGGTGCGCCGATTGCCCCTCACCGACTGGGCCGTAGCGCAATTCGGTGTAGCTGGCAGCTGCCTGACGGGTCAGCGCAGCCAGGGGTGGGACGGTGTGTGGCGGCCGGATCGGGGTAGCCCAGCTCGATACGCATGAGAAAGCGGTCGAGCTGCGATTCGGGCAACGGAAAGGTGCCGACCTGGTACGACGGATTTTGCGTGGCAATGACGAAGAATGGTTCGAGCAGGCGGCGCATTTCGCCTTCGGCAGTGACTTGCCGTTCCTCCATGGCTTCGAGCAAGGCGCTTTGTGTCTTGAGCGTGGCAGATGGGGGCTTGACCGGCGGCGTGGTCGTTTCTGGAGAGGGCATGGTGCGGGCGTCCTGGGCGTGGGCGAGGCTGAATGGAACGGTAAAGCGATGGAACAAATTATCGCATAACGCTTCCGGCAGCTTCTGCATCGTTCATGACGCATTTGCCTGCCTTCGGTTAGAATTATCGACTCGAACCTACGGGAGCTTGTCATGAAGATGATTACGGGATCTCTTGTTGCGCTGATTACGCCGATGCTTGAAGACGGCAGTCTGGATTTTGCATCATTGCGGCAATTGGTCGACCACCATGTCAAGGAAGGGACCGACGCCATTGTCGTGGTCGGCACGACAGGCGAGTCGCCGACGGTCAATTTCGATGAACATCATGAGCTGATCAGAGTTGTGGTAGAGCAGGCCGCCGGGCGAATCCCCGTTGTTGCCGGTACGGGCGCCAATTCGACTGCGGAGGCCATTGACCTGACCGAGTATGCCAAAAAGGTCGGCGCCGATGCGGCGCTTTCCGTCGCGCCTTATTACAACAAGCCGACGCAGGAAGGGATGTATCGCCATTTCAGGACGATTGCCGAAGCGGTCGACATTCCGCTCATCCTTTACAACGTGCCGGGGCGCACGGTTGCCGATCTGTCCAATGACACGACGCTGCGCCTGGCGCAGATTCCCAACATCGTCGGCGTCAAGGACGCAACCGGCAATTTCGACCGCGGCTGTGAACTGATCGCCCGGGCGCCGAAGGATTTCGCGGTGTATAGCGGCGATGACGCTACGGCGATTGCTTTGATGCTGATGGGCGGTAAAGGCGATATTTCCGTGGTGGCGAACGTTGCGCCGCGTCTGATGCACGAAATGTGTGCGGCAGCGCTGCAAGGCGATCTCGCCAAAGCGCGTGAATTGCATTTCCGCCTGCACGGTCTGCATCGCCAGCTTTTCTGTGAGGCCAATCCGATCCCGGTCAAGTGGGCGTGCAAGGAAATCGGACTGACCCCGGCGGACGGTATCCGTCTGCCGCTAACGCCGCTTTCGCCCGAGTGCCATGAGCGTGTCCGCGCCGCCTTGCGGCAGGCCGGCTTACTTGCCTAATTTTTTCAGGATTTTTTCGATGAAAGTTGTTGTGTCGCGTGTTGCGCTTTATGCTGCGGCCGGGATTCTCGCCGGTTGCAGCACATTCCAGTTCGAAACGAAAAAAATTGATTACAAATCGGCCTCATCGAACAAGGTGTCGCCCCTTGAAATCCCCCCGGATCTGACTTCGCCGACGCGCGATAATCGTTACGTCATTCCCGAAAACGGGCGCGGCGCGACGACTTTTTCGCAGTATGCGAGTGAGCGCGCCGTGGGACAACCGAGCGAGGTGTTGCCGAATGTGGAAAAAATCCGCATCGAACGTTCGGGGAGTCAGCGCTGGCTGGTTGTTGCCGAGTCGCCGGATAAACTCTGGGATCAGATCAAGGATTTCTGGCGGGAAATCGGCTTTGTCATCAATGTCGAGCGACCCGAAGCGGGGGTGATGGAAACCGACTGGGCGGAAAACCGCGCCAAGATCAACCAGGATTTTATTCGCAACATGCTGGGCAAGGTGCTCGATTCGCTCTATTCGACGCCGGAGCGGGATAAGTTCCGCACCCGCCTGGAACCGGGGAGTGAGCCGGGGACGACCGATATTTTCATCAGCCATCGCGGCATGTATGAAATTTTTACGACCGAGGGACGGGATACGACCCGCTGGCAGCCGCGTCCGGCCGATCCGGATCTGGAAGCCGAAATGTTGCGCCGCCTGATGGTGCGCCTGGGGTCGGATCAGAAACGTGCTGAAACGGAACTGGCGGCCGCCAAGGCGAACATTCCCGAACGTGTCCGCCTGGTGAAGGACGGTGGCGCCGGAACATTGGAAATGCAGGAAGCGTTTGATCGGGCATGGCGGCGCGTCGGGCTGGCGCTCGACCGCGTCGGCTTTACCGTCGAAGATCGCGATCGTTCGAATGGCCTGTACTTCGTTCGCTATGTCGATCCGGAGGCGGCGGAGCGTAATAAACCCGACGGTGGCCTGCTCTCCAAGCTGGCGTTCTGGCGCTCCTCTGCGCCGCCGCAACAAACGGCGTATCGCATTCAGGTGAAAACCGTCGGCGCGGCGACGACCGTGCAGGTGCTCTCTGGTGAGGGGGGCGCAGATCAAAGTGATACGGCCAAACAGATCATCCGCCTGCTCTTTGAACAGTTGAAGTGATGCGCTTTGCCTCGCTGGGCAGCGGCAGCCGAGGCAATGCGCTGGTTGTCGAGTCCGGCGCGACGCGCATTCTGGTCGACTGCGGTTTTTCTACGCGTGTGACGCTGACGCGCCTGGCGCGTTTGGGCCTGGCGCCTGAAGATATCGACGCCGTGCTGGTGACGCATGAACACAGTGATCATCTGCATGGCGTCGCCGGTTTTTGCGGCCGTTTCGGCATCCCTGTTTTTCTCACGCATGGTACGCATATCGCACTACCCGATGCGTGCGGGCGTTTACCGGAACATCGGCTGATCGACAGTCACCGTCCGTTTGCCATTAATGACCTGCATATTCAGCCGTTTCCTGTACCGCATGATGCGCGCGAACCCGTACAGTTCGTTTTTTCCGATGGTGATGTGCAACTGGGCGTACTGACCGACTGCGGCACAGTCACGGCGCATATCACCGCCATGCTGAAAAAATGTGATGCGCTGGTGCTGGAATGCAACCATGATGCCGATCTGCTGGCTGCTTCACGCTATCCATTCGTTCTCAGGCAGCGCATTGCCGGCGATTACGGTCATCTTGGCAATCACCAGGCGGCGGAGCTGCTGGAGCGCATCGAGCAAGGCCGGCTACGGCACGTCGTTGCCGCGCATCTGAGCGAGGAAAGCAATCGCCCTAAACTGGCTGCCGCTGCACTGGCGGAGGCGCTGAACTGCACGGCGGACTGGATCGGCGTTGCCGACCAGGAATCCGGCTGCGACTGGCGGCAGATTTAACCAAGGTCTGCCCGCAACCGCGCGTGAATAGGGCATTTCCGGGCAGGCACCTCTGAAACCTTTATAAATAAAGGGCTGGCAGGCAGGGGTGCCGGAGAAGCCCTAAATACGCGGGCTTCAGGCCACCTCTTTTTGGA
>ERZ772967.3210-NODE-3210-length-10091-cov-4.247908_pt1 | contig 10091 bp, 10 predicted proteins | sample MGYA00511677_ERZ772967 | MGnify/ENA primary metagenome ERZ772967 (study PRJEB29015, sample SAMEA2737931) | human oral metagenome | biome: human oral; feature: human-associated habitat; material: dental | place: China | collected 2146 ...
TCGTTCTTCATAAACAAACCAACCATCCAACAGAACAAGAATTCATTCAATAATCCAAAGAAATTCAAAATTATCGTGTAACTTTGCATAACGTTAAGAATACCTAAAAAAACAAGTAAAAAATGAGAACAGCAGGAATTATTTTAACCGCGATTTTTATGATGAATATGATGATGGAAACACAAGCGAATGAACGAAAGACGGTCCGATCAAAATTAGACGAGGTAACGGTCTTTTTCCATGGAGCCGAACTGAAACATTCGGCCGAAATAGCCTTAACGCAAGGCGAGAATGAAGTATGGATTGAAGGGTTGAGCACCCAGATCGATGCCGGCAGTCTGAACATACGTGCCGGAGCGGGAATTGTTATCTCGGCATACGAGTTCGTGCCAGCACATGTATCGGAGCATATTTCTGATCCGGTGCTCCGGAAGTTGCGCGACTCACTGGTGATGTATCAAAAGAAAGGGCAGCAGATCGACATTGAGATGAGTGTGCACCGGCAGATGCTGGAACTACTAGAGAAAGGCATGACCCAGAAGATGGCTTCGCAGGAAAAGGGCATGACGCTCGACGAACTGTCGAAAAGCATGGAATATTTCAAGGACAAGCACATTGAGATCGAGACACTGCTGATCAGGCGTGAAGAAGAAAAGAAACACCTCGAAGCGGACATCGCACGTATCACGGGTGAGCTGAAGGCCGGCGGACACGAGACAGGTGCGCTGAAGCTGAGCCTCACTGCGCCATCGGCCATGAAGAGCCGGCTGGCAGTGAGTTATTGCACGTTCGCGGCCGGCTGGTCGCCTTATTACCATCTGCATGTGGAATCGATCGAGCACCCGGTACAGATCGTCTCGAAAGCACGGGTACGCCAGACGACGGGCGTCGACTGGAAACGTGTGAAGCTGACTCTCTCGACAGGAGCGCCCGGCAAGGAACAAGTCGCTCCACTATTCAACACATGGTTTCTGCGCGAATGGTCTCCCATGCCGATGCTACGTAGCCAGCCGTCCGCACGAAACACCTACGCCGAGAAAGCAAACATGGAGATGGCGGCAGAAGAGCCCTCGGCAGCCAAAGCCGAAGCAACGGTAGACGACTATCTGACGGTGGACGAAAATGCGCTGGTCACGACGTATGCCATCGACCTGCCCTACACCATCCCCGGTAATGGCAAAGAACAGAATATCGACCTGCGGGTACAGCAAGCCAACGCCACTTACCGCTTCTATGCGGCGCCGAAATTAGATACCCGCACGTACCTCACCGCCGAACTGACGGAAAGCGAGAAGCTGGATCTGCCAAGCGGCAAGGCGATGATCTCGTACGACGATATGTATCTGGGCGAAACGTATATCGATGGCTCCGGTACGCTGCAGAACATGACACTGACGCTCGGCACGGATCAGCGCATCTCCGTGAAACGGGAAAAGATGCAGGATTTCAGCAGTACGCGCCTTTTCGGATCGGATGTGAAGCAAGTGTTCACCTTCAAAATCACCGTTAAAAACAACCAGAAGAAAGAAATCAAACTGACGCTCAAAGATCAGTATCCGATCTCGACACAGAAAAATATCGAAGTAGAACTGTTGAAAGAAACAACCCCGCCGACAACGAACAAGGCGGATACAGGAGTGCTCACGTGGGAAGATACGTTTCAACCGGGCGAGACGAAAAGCTATCAGATCAGTTACAGCGTGAAGTACCCGAAAGGGATGCAACTGAATCTGTAACGACGGTCATGTCGCGACTGTGTCACAGGGCGTGAAGCAGCTCGTCGACCGTGCGATGCAATACCGGATGGCGGAGTGCCGGCGCTACCTCGGCCAGCGGCTCGAGCACAAACCGCCGACGGTGCATCAGCGGATGAGGAACGGTGAGCTCAGGCGTCTCACACACTAAATCGTCGTACAGCAAGATATCGATATCGATCGGACGGTCATGATAAATGCGGTTCTCGCTTTTGACCGTACGTCCCAACTCGCGTTCGATCTGCTGCGTAAGTACCAGCAGGTCTGTAGGCGAAAGTGTCGTTTGCAGGTATGCCACGGCGTTGAGGAACGTATGGTCCGAATCGAACCCCCACGGTTCGGTCTCATAAAAAGCCGAAAGGGTAATATCTCCCGCCCTTTCGGCCAACAGTGCCAATGCTGTAATCATATTTTTTCGCTTATTCCCCTGATTGGAGCCTAAACTCAAGTAAACATGGTTTGTCTGTGTGCCTGTTGTCATAAAATCAACATGGCATCGCCGTAAGCGCAAAAACGGTATTTCTCCTTGATGGCTGTCTGATAGGCTTCCATCGTCAGGTCATACCCACCGAACGAGGCCGTCATCATCAGCAACGTGGAGAGCGGCATATGAAAGTTCGTAATCATTGCGTTAGCAATGCTGAACTCGTATGGCAGGAAGATAAACTTGTTCGTCCATCCGTCATACTCTTTCAGGTTACGGTCTGTCCCGACCGCCGTCTCAATGGCACGCATCACCGAGGTACCCACGGCACATACCTTGCGACCGTTGCCTTTGGCCTTGTTGACGGCCTCCACCACTTCGCCATTAATAATCATCTGCTCGGAATCGACCTTATGTTTCGACAAATCTTCGACGTCAATCTCGCGATAGATGCCCAAGCCGGAATGTACGGTCAGATAAACAAAGTTGCAATCTTTGATCTCAAGCCGCTTCATCAGCTCACGACTGAAATGCAGCCCTGCAGCCGGAGCGACAACGGCGCCCTCTTCCGTAGCGTAAATCGTCTGATAACGCTCTACATCCTCAGGCTCGGCCGGTCGGTTCATATATTTGGGCAGCGGCGTTTCGCCCAAAGCAAACAGTGCTTTGACAAACTCTTCGTGCGTGCCGTCGTAGAGGAAACGCAACGTCCGTCCGCGTGAAGTGGTATTGTCAATCACTTCCGCTACCATCGAGTCATTCTTCCCGAAGTAAAGCTTGTTGCCGATACGAATCTTACGCGCCGGATCAACCAGCACATCCCACAAACGCATGCTCTCATTCAGCTCTCGAAGCAGGAAGACTTCGATTTTAGCACCGGTCTTTTCCTTATTGCCGTACAAACGAGCCGGAAACACCCGTGTATTGTTCATCACGAACACGTCGCCAGCGCCGAAATATTTGAGGAGGTCTTTGAAGACCTTATGCTCAATCTTGCCGGTATTCCGATGCAAGACCATCAGGCGAGACTCGTCGCGGTGCGGTGCCGGATACGCCGCAATCAGTTCCGGCGGCAAATTGAATTTGAAGTTTGAGAGTTTCATATGATTATTTTATTTTAATTCGATGATTCAACCGGATGAGACAACTCTGCCAGCGTACGATCCAGAAAAGTCTCCATCTCTTCGGGACGGATGCAACAGTCGAGGGTCACCTCACCGATACGCGTACGTTGCAAGGCGATCAGATGCGCTCCGGAACGGAGAGCTATCCCGATGTCGCGTGCCAACGCACGGATATACGTTCCTTTGCTGCAAACTACCCGTATCTTGATGACCGGAAGCGCATATTCCAGCAATTCCAACTCGTCGATAACAAGCGTCTTTGCTTTTAAGGCGACTTCTTCGCCTCTGCGTGCCAGCTCGTAAGCGCGCTTCCCCCCCACCTTGCAGGCCGAAAAAACAGGCGGTACCTGCCGGATCGTGCCCACGAATGTAGTCAACGTTTGCTCGACCAACTCGCGCGTGATATGTCCGGTCGGATAAGTACAATCGATTTCCTTCTCCAGATCGAAAGACGGAGTAGTCGCCCCCAGTTGTAAAGTCGCCACATATTCCTTCGTCTGATACTGGAACTCGTCGATACGCTTCGTCGCCTTCCCCGTGCAGACAATCAGAACCCCCGTCGCCTTGGGATCCAACGTCCCGGCATGTCCTACTTTGATCTTTTTAACCTTCAGCCTGCGGGATAGCAGATAGCGGAACTTGTTCACCAAATCGAACGATGTCCAGTCCAACGGCTTGTCAAAACATACGATTTCACCCGCAAGAAAATCCATCGCAGCCTCGTTTATTTAAAGAATGAATAGATGATGGCCAGCGTTCCGATAGCCATACAATAATAAGCGAAATAGATCAGCTTACCCCGCTTGACGATGCCGATCATCCATTTGCAGGCAACAGCCCCCGAAACGAAAGCCGCCGCAAAACCGCATAACATCGCTACCGGCGACATGGTCGCATAAGCCGAGACCTCATCGCCCTTAAGCATCTTCAACACATCGAGCAGGGCTTCGCCCAAGACCGGGATGAGTACCATCAAAAACGAAAACTTCGCTACCCGCTCTTTCTTGTTCCCGAGCATTATGCCCGTTGCAATGGTCGCACCCGATCGCGAGAGGCCCGGCATAACGGCGCAAGCCTGCGCCACTCCGATGATCAAGGCATCGCGAAACGAGATTCGATCTTTCCGCACGTCAGGCTTGGTCAAATACGATACCAGCAGCAAGGCAGCGGTAAGCAGCAACATACACCCTACAATAAACAGCCCCTGCCCGAATACGGCCTCGACCTGATCCTTAAAAAACAGTCCGATAATACCGACCGGTACGGCAGAGAGCAAAAGCTTCGCAACGGTCAACGTCTCTTCGTTGCGCCGGAACGAAAAAAAACCTTTGAACAGGTCTGTGATCTCTCCCCACAGCACAACGATGGTGCTGCATACCGTAGCCACATGAAGCAACGTGGTGAAAGCGAGAATCTCTTCACCGCTCTTCATCCCGAACAGTGTGCCGGCAATGGTCAGATGCCCACTGCTGCTGACCGGCAGAAACTCCGTCAGCCCCTGAATAATCCCGAGAATAATCGCTTCGATCCAGCTCATTCGCCGAGGGTTTCGTCCTTATGTTCCGCGGTTTTCTTATCCCCTTTCAAAATAGCGAAAACCATAAGTATAAATCCGACCATCGTCACGATCGGGGCAATAACAATACGCTGTTTGCTGAAAATCTCAGGATTGAAAGAGATGCCGTCTTTCGACCCGCCTCCACTCATCAGAGCGAAACCAACAATAATCAAGAAGACGGAAACTCCGACCCAGATAAAATTGCTCTTCCCAAATGCAAAATCTTTCATGTTTGTTCTAATATATCCTTCTGTTTAAATATAATACATTTTTCCTACAGCCATATACATATAGCGGTTTACGGCAAACCAGGCTGCCAATACCGCCAGCACGATCCCCAACACAAGCACCGCACCATAAACAATAATTAACCCTTCACCGCGCAGTATTTGCTCTAATCCGGCAAGTTCACCTTCCAGATAATACAACGTACCCATCAGCATCATTATTGCCAGTACGCCGGCAATCAGTCCGCTGACAATATTATAGCGGATAAACGGCCGGCGGATAAACGCCGGGGTGGCTCCGACGAGCCGCATGGTGTACACTAAGAAACGCTTCGAATAAATCAACAGCCGGATGGTATTGCTAATCAATACAAACGAAATCAGAACCAGAATCGTTATCAGCATAAACAATACCAGGCCGATACGCCGGACGTTGTTGTTCACCACCTGCATGATATCTTTCTGATACAGCAATTCCGACACATTCGTATATGAAGTGAGCTTCTTTTCAATTTGTTGCAAACTATCCGGATTGGCATAGGCGGATTTTAACTTTACCTCCATCGACGCCTGAAAGGGATTAAATCCAAGAAACATCTGCGGGTCTTCTCCCAATTCGGCGACCATTTCCCGGGCCGCCTCCTCCTTCGAGATGTATTTCGCGCTCTTGATGAACGGTTGTGCATTCAACTGCCTCTCCATTTGCCGGATATCAGCCTCTTTGATGTCCTCTTTGAGGAGGATGGAAAACGCAATGTTCTCCTTCATATAAACCGACAATTCTTTACTTATCAGCCCGAATATAAAGAAAAGACCCATCATATACAATGCGAGTGCAATGCTTATGACGGAAATCAGGCGGGAGTTGAAAAACGAAATCGGCGCTTTCTTCTTGCTTGCTGTCATGCTCCTGTACGTTATTTCTGCAACCATTGGGAGGTAATCAGGATATGACCTACCCAATTTTAGTGCAAAAGAACGATTTATTTGCGGAACAACACAATATGTTAGTATTATTTAACGCGAACATCCTAAACTTTTCGCAGTTTTCGACATCTCATACATAATGGCCTGCCCCATCTTTATCGTGGGCGATTGGCCGAAGAACTCCTGATGCTTCCGCCTACTCTTCCCTACCGACTCTCTGTATGGCATTAAAAAAAGTCGCCTCCTCGTCTTAAGGGGCGACTTTTTCCTGTCTTATCTAAGTACAACGACTTACTTGACTTCCCACGTCTCGCCGGTCATCAACATCTCGTGCAGTGTTCGGGGAGACTTCTTAGCCTGTACATCGGCAAGCTGCCGATGTACGGACTCATCGTACACCGGTGCTTCTACATCGCGGATAATACCGAGTGCTAAAGGCATCTCGTCTCTCATCATAGCAAGCATCATGTGCAACGTGTTATCTCTTTCGTGCGCATCGTGAACAAGGATATCGTCGATCGTATAACCGTCTTCTCCAAGTGTCACCGCCTTCAACTTCAAGCCGTCAAGCACAAGTCCCTTCTGATTGTCTTTGCCGAAGAGCATCTTTTCGCCGTGGCGCAGGAAAATCGTCTTCTCGGCACGTACCTCGCGGTCCGAAACCTGCCGATGGATCCCATGATTAAAGATGACGCAATTGACAAGCACCTCCGTAACGGATGCTCCTTTATGGCGGGCGGATGCCGCAAGAGTATCCGTCAGGTTCGACAGGTCCACATCAAGCGCACGGGCGAAGAAATGGCCGCGGGCACCCAATGTCAGCTCGGCGGGAATAAACGGATCTTCCACTGTTCCGTATGGCGAACTTTTCGATACGAATCCACGATCGGAGGTCGGAGAATACTGTCCCTTCGTCAATCCATAGATCTTATTGTTCATCAACACAATATTCAGATCGACATTACGTCGAATGGCATGGATGAAGTGATTTCCTCCGATGGCCAGACAGTCTCCGTCGCCGGTGACGAGCCAGACACTCAGATCGGGACGTGCCGTTTTCACCCCCGTCGCAATGGCGGCGCCGCGGCCGTGAATCGTATGGAAACCATACGCATTCATATAATACGGCAGTCGCGATGAACAGCCGATACCGGAGATCACGGCCGTCTGATGGGGCGGTATCCCCACTTCGGCCATCGCCTTGTGCAGACAGTTTAACGTGGCATGATCGCCGCATCCGGGGCACCAGCGCACATACTGATCGCTTTTATAATCTTTGGGAGTATATTTCAAATCTGTATTCATCATTTTATTTGCCCTCCATAATTTTCGTGAATTCTTCAACCAAACGGGATACAACAAAGGGTTGTCCTTTGATACGATTAAACTTATGCGGATTGAAGTCTTTGATCTTACTCCGCAGATAGCCGGCAAACTGTCCGTTATTCTGTTCGGCGACCACCACGTTGGGATAATGTTTCAGGATTTGCTCCGTATTTTTAGGCAACGGGTTGATAAAACGGAAATGAGCCAATCCGATCTTATGACCGTTCTGACGCAGAATGTCCATCGCCTCATGCAGATGACCGTACGTGCCGCCCCAGCCTACGATCAGCAGGTCGGCATCCTGATCGCCCAACACTTCGACATCGGGAATATAATCTGCAATCTTGTCGATTTTCCCCTGACGTGTCTGCACCATCTTCTGATGGTTCCTGGGATCGGTCGAGATAGAACTGGTATCGTAATCTTTCTCCAACCCGCCGATACGATGCGTAAACCCTTCGGTTCCGGGTACCGCCCAGTAACGAACTAGGCTTTCTTTATCGCGCCGGTAGGCTTTCCACGGCTCGGGATTCCTGTAATTCTCCACGTAGTTCGGTCTGATTTCCGGATAATCGTTCAGGTAATCCGGGATACGCCAGGCGGCAGAACCGTTCGCAATAAACGCATCCGTCAGCAGAATGACCGGAGTCATATGCTCCACAGCCAACTTACCGGCCCAATAGGCCATATCGAAACAGTCGGTAGGAGTCGAGGCAGCCAGTACAACGACTGGGCTTTCTCCGTTTCGTCCGTAAAGCGCCTGCATCAAGTCGGCCTGTTCGCTCTTGGTAGGCATACCGGTCGACGGGCCTCCGCGCTGCACGTCGATGACCACCAACGGTAACTCGGCAATCATGGCTAACCCGATGGCTTCGCTCTTGAGCGCCAGTCCGGGACCGGAGGTCGATGTCACCCCCAAGCAGCCGGCAAAGCTGGCACCGATCGCCGTACAAATGCCGGCGATCTCGTCTTCGGCCTGTACGGTGATGACGCCAAGGTTCTTGTGCTTGGACAGTTCGTGTAAGATATCGGTTGCGGGAGTAATCGGATAGCTCCCGAGAAACAACCGAAGGTTCGCTTTTTCGGCAGCAGCGATCAGTCCGTACGAAGTAGCATTATTTCCATTCACATCCATATAAATGCCGGGCTTCTGCTTCGATCCTTCGATACGGTAAGTCGAAACGGAGGCATGAATGTTGTTTCCGTAGTTATATCCATCGGTCAGAGCCTTGATATTGGCTTTGGCGATATCCGGTTTTTTAGCAAACTTGGTCTGAAGCATGGTCATTGCATGATCTAACGGACGATCAAACAGCCAGCAAACCAGCCCAAGCGTAAACATGTTCTTGCAGCGCAAGGCCGATTTGTTATCCAATCCGAATTCGGCCAGTCCGTCACGTACCATGGTCGAGATCGGTGCGGAAACGACCTGCACATTCGTCAGACCAAGCTCCTCCATAGGGTCTTCGGTCTTAAACTCCGCCTTCTCAAGGTCTCTCGTCGTGAACGAGTCGGAATCGATGATTACGATCGAACCCGGTCTGAGATTCTTCACGTTAACCTTAAGCGCCGCAGGGTTCATGGCCACCAGTACATCGGCCTTATCACCGGGAGTGTACACTTTCTTTGTTCCCAGATGTACCTGAAAGCCGGAAATACCGCTCAGTGAGCCTTGCGGCGCACGCACTTCGGCCGGATAGTCGGGGAACGTGGAGATATCGTTCCCGAAGATGGCCGACAGATTGGAGAAGATCGTACCGGTAAGTTGCATACCGTCACCGCTATCTCCCGAAAAACGGATCACCACATGATCCAGTGTCGTTACTTTGGTTGGTTCTGTCATGACAATTTAAATATTGTTCAATATTTTCAGAATAAAGTATAATTATATGGATATATATTTTACGAATAGCGTGTGTCGATCATTTCTTGAAGCTTCGATGCTTGTGCTATGACGTGATGCTCGGTGACCAATACTTCTACATCGAACGTAATGTGTGCCTGCTCGTAAAAAGGCACACGCTGCGCCAATGATTCTGCGACGAAATTCATCAAGCCTTCTCCCGAAAGTCCCTTCAACAAAGGGCGATTCGGTCTGCAATGTTCAAGACGCTCGGACAGCCCTTGAGGTGAAGCCTTTAAGTAGACCGTCGTCCCGATCGAATTCATGTATGCCATGTTGTCAAAAAAACACGGAGTCCCTCCTCCGGTAGATATAACCACGTTTTCAAAATCAGCCACTTCATGCAAGGCCTTTTTCTCGATTTGCCGAAACGTCTCTTCTCCCTTCTCTTCAAAAAGCTGTCGAACCGTTTTACGATATCGCCCCTCCATAAAGTGATCGAGATCAATAAATGACAATCCGCTTTGCTTCGAAAGCTCTTTGCCCATCGTCGTCTTACCGGCTCCCATGTAGCCAATCAGGAAAATGCGTCTCATGCTACTGACTTTTTCGGGGACAAAGGTAGAAAATAAATCTTAAAAGAAGCCTGCTCTGCAAATAATCTTCAGAGCAACCGTATTAAATCCGGTCACAACAGTCTGTTCGAACAGCACCAAGCAGGCTAAATAAAGTCCGGAGGAATTTACACATCTAAAAGAGGGTGTGCCCAAACATAGCGTTTTGACACACCCTCAAAATTCTCCGAACACGAGTTCCTGTTATCTCCTTTTATTATCTTATCTCAAAGCAACAACCTGAATTCACCTCAAATGTTCCGTTAACGGACGTTTCTGGCGATTTGACCGTCA
>ERZ772967.3211-NODE-3211-length-10090-cov-6.421226_pt1 | contig 10090 bp, 16 predicted proteins | sample MGYA00511677_ERZ772967 | MGnify/ENA primary metagenome ERZ772967 (study PRJEB29015, sample SAMEA2737931) | human oral metagenome | biome: human oral; feature: human-associated habitat; material: dental | place: China | collected 2146 ...
GAGCATGGGAACGGTTCGATCTCCGATGCCCACATAGGCGTAATGCCCGCATGACGCGCCGCCAAAAGCCACCCACCGATTCCGTCAAACAGACTGCCGAGCGTCATCACCGCACCTCCCGAAAGATAATATCCGTCTCCCGCATCATGTGCAGGAACAGCTTCTTGCGCAGCAGATAGTCCCGCGTACGCATCCCCTTGACCTCGATGACCTCCGCATGACCGTCGGCGTACGTCACGAAGAAATCCGCTGTGTAGGTAATCGGCTTCTGATTCTTCCCCGTGTTGTCCTTGAACCCCTCAAGGAGCGTATAGGACGGTTGGAAGCCGATGCGCACGATCTCGCCCGCCTGTTTCTGTGCCAGAAGCTCCAAGTAGTAATCTGCCTCCCGCTTACTGTCAAACGTACGCCCGCATACCATTGTCTTGCGAGCGTTGTACTTGTTCGGCTTGCGTGTACGCAGAATCATCTCTCATTCTCCTCGAAATAGAATTTGACGGGTCTGCCGGTGATCTGAATCAATCCATATGCCAACGCAAGCCGGAACGTCAGCATCTTTTCGAGCCGTCCAACGATAAGTCCCAGCTGTTCACGCAAGCCCTCAACGCGCATGGTTGACTTGTAGAAATTGCATGAACGGCACGCGGGGCGATAGTTCGCCATCTCATCCTCGCCCCCGAGATAGACCGCCTGCACATGGTCGACCTGCATTTCTGTGATGTCGATCTCCCTGCCGCAGTAGGCGCAGTGACCGCCGTACATCGCGTATACCCGCGCCCGCATATCCTTCGACAGGGGTTTTCTCCTGCGCGATCCTGTGATTTTGTGCTTAGTCTCCCGCATCACATTCCCAACCGCCTCCCGTGCTGTCGGATCGGGCTTTTTGCACGGTGTGTATTCGTCCATGTCGTAACCTCCTCTCAAACGCTGCTCTCGTCCATCCGCAGACCAAATAACGTGATCTGCGCATCGTTGTCTCGCAGTCTGTTGTCCTCGCCAAGCCACCAACGCATGACCTCGGCGCCTGTCTCCCACTGCGTCGGCAAACCGTCCGCGCGGCGCTTGTCGATCATGCGCTGGAATGCCGCCTCGTAGGCTTTTGCGTATTGAGGCCAACGTTCAGCATCTCTCCTCATCCCCGCCGTCCCCTGATACGGGCACATGACGCACCCCAGACGACGGAATCCCTCGTCATAGAGACTGCAATACGGCACATTGTAGGTGTGGATATATTCCCACACGTCTGCGTCCGACCAGTCGATGATCGGATGAATATACCGTTTGTCCCGATGTACGTTGCACGTCTCAACCATCTTCCGTTTTGCGCGTCTTGCAGATTCGGCGTGCCTCACACCAGTAACGACAAATCTGCCTTTGCCGCCGCCCTCCTTGAGGTACTGACAGCAATATCTCACCATGCGCGTCGGCGGCATCCGCTTTTCGGGGATGAGCCGCCACATCGACTTTTCGGGCACGTTGCGCCCTTCCCACGCCTCCGGATAGCATCGTCGGATGAACTGCACCAACTCGGGCGGGTCAACTGTTGTGACGTTATAGTGCGCGTCGTAATCGACGCACGCCCGCTTGCACAGGTCGAGAACTACACAGCTGTCTTTGCCACCGCTAAATGCGACGTAATAGCCTTCCTCCGGCTCGTTAAGCCGTAACCGCCTCATCGCGATCTTGACCTTGTCCACCTCGCCAAAAAGCGTTGACTCTTTCAGCATGCCGCCGTCTCCTCAGAAATACCCGCGCTTCTTGTTCTTCTCGTTCACGAGCCGCTGCAGCTCGCCGCGCTCCTCCTCGTCCCACCCTTCTGCGTAAAGCCACGATTCACAGAGCGTTTTTACGTCCGTAAGCTCCATTGCAAGGCGTTTCCGTGATTCCCAAAGGGCGGTGCTCAGCGCTTCTTCGTCCGCTTTCTCAAGCTGCGCAACGATCTGCGCCTCCTGCACAACCTCATGCGTCTCTTCAACAAGCTTTGCAATCCATGCCATCCGTTCCGCATCGCGGTACTTCGTGCACGGCTGCGGCTTTGTCATGTCGGGATCCTGCTTGTTGTCTTGCTCTTCCAGCAGCCCTTTCGTCTGTTCCCACATATCGTATTCCATCTCAGCACACTCCTTTCATGCGCCAATCGGCGCCTCTGATCTCTACCCTCTCGCACATCCCGTAGATGCGCGACATAATCCGCTGCCCCTGCATATCGTCAATCACGTTGCCACGCCCGTCCACCGTCGCCATGTGGCGGATGACCTGCGTTGGACTGTAGTTGCTCGTGACAACAGTCGCGAGGCGTTCGTTGTACCTGTGGTTGACGATGCAAAAGAGCTGTTCGCCGACCCACTCGGTCATTTTCTCTGCGCCGAGATCGTCCAGTACGAGAAACGGCGTATTCTTCACCGCCTGTACCGCCTCCGAGGTCGTTCCGTCCTTGAACGATCTGCGGATATCTGCCATGAGGTCAGGCACAGAGGCAAAGAGTACGGGGCTTCCCGCCCTTGCCCGCTCGTTGGCAATGATGGCCGCGAGCTTTGTTTTCCCCGTGCCTTTTGTGCCGTAGAGAAACACGCCGCTGCCGCCCGCAAGCATCCAACGCGCCGCCTCCACCGCCTTTCGGTTGCCGTCCGTGACGGTATAGTCCGCGAACGTGTCCCCCTCGTATGCCCGTGGAATCCGTGCCGAGGCAAAGAGCCGTGCGATCCGCAGCTTCTCACGTCTGCTCCGCTCATGACGGCACACCTTGAGCGCATAGGAGAACCGCCCGTCATGGACTTCCACAACAGGGATCATGCCCCGTGAGAGCTGCCGACACTTCTCCCCCGTACATCCGCGACAGAGGTCTTGCGCTCGTTCGATGTCCATGATCTCATCCCGATGCCGCCCGACCTCCTCCGCTGTCAGGTTGTATCTCCCACGGATAGACGTGGTCGCGGTCGGCTTCGGCGAAATCCGGATACCGTTCTTCAAGAGCCGCGCGGCTATCGTTTCTGCCTGCTCCATGCTGTTTCACCTCCTGCTTTTTCAGCGGATAGAATGTTTTCCACCCGTTCATGACAGCCTCATCGACAATGACGATCTTCTCCTCGTCGGTACTTGCCAGACTATCCAGCTTAGAGAGGCTCAACCGCATCGCCCGCTCCGTCAACGGAGATTTTTTGCCGTTCCGCATTTCGATAAATCCAACAAGGGATTCTCTAAGAGCGGGGTTATCGGTATAGGAATCCAAAAGAGCCGTGACAGCTTTTTCTTTTGGATTCTTTTTTGTCATTGTCTTAGTCATTGTCTCTTGTCTATATATGTGTGCAGTTTGTGGTGCAGTATTTAGTGCACTATTCGATGCAGTTTCTAGTGCAGTTTGTGGTGCAGTATTTAGTGCATTTAATGCACCCTTTTCTTCACACATATCATTCAGACGATAGAGTGTCGGTTGACCTTTTTTCCCCTGCTTGAAGTCTATGAATCCCAGTCTTTTTAGGAGGTTTCGATTCTCAATGAGAGTATGGGCACTACTTAGTCCGACTTCTAACATTAGTCTCTGATTTGTCGCCCCGAACCATTCCGTCCAGCCGGCGCGGTTGTTTATGAGAAATAGCCTGAAATAAAGCGCTTGGGCTACGGGCGGGACTAATCCCACGCTAGAATCAGAGTAAGATTTTAGAAGCGTCATATACTGCCGCATATGTTCACCTCCCTAGAAGGGTCTATGCCGTCTTCCGACGCGTCCGGCTTCGAGATCCTCCCCCAACTGAACCGCCTCACGATATAGATCATTCGCGTAGACACCGATTACACGCTCGAACTCGTATGCGATCTTTGCAACCTCATTGACACAAGCCCTTGCATCAACATAGATTTCGCTTGCCGTGAATCGAATAACGATCATATTCTTTGTCATGAGAAAACGCTCTCTGGCGTAATCATTGATGCGCTGTGCTTTTGTCTTATGCGTCTCGTGTCCATCAATCTCTATGGCAATCTTGGTTTTTGTCGGGAATGGATAATCAATGACAAAATCAACGATGTATCCGCCGCACGGAACTTGTTCGTGTATCGGAGGTGGAATAATCCTCCGCCGCTTCATCCACTCACAATATTCCATCCACGCGTCATAGAACCGCGCTTCTATTTCATTCACAATCCTCACTCCCTTCGACGCTTTCTACCCAATCCACAACACCGTCGCGCACGAGCTTCCCGATCTCTTCAAACGACCAAATCACAGGCTCATCCTTCGCATCCCACGCCTTCGGATCCATGCGACAGCGACACGAGATAACAAGTTCATTCTCGTGCGTCCCACGATACGGATTCACAACGAGCAACACGCTCGCTATGGATTGATGTGCCCTGCTGAACCCGATCCGCTTTGTGTAAATTGTCCATCCTTTGGCGCTTGTCGTTCCTGGCTTCTTAAACCCGTATTCTGTCAGCCGCTCCAAATCATTGACCACAAACAAATCCCTCACCTCCCATCTCTTACATAATCAACCTCTTCCCCATCGCTCATCTGGATCGTGATGTTTTCCGGATAGTTGTTTGCGTAATTGCATTCAGGATCCCCAATCGCATTTGAAGAAACGTATTTTGCTGACTTAATCTCCTTTGGAATCGTATGTGAACTTTCACAAAGGTGTGCTTTCTCTTTACTATCAAAATCTACGCCGCAAAATTCACAGGCATATCGACGAATCTCTTTCATAACGACACCTCCTTATCGTTCAATACCTGCCCTTCCTCCGCAGACCGTACACATCCGCGATCCGCTCATCAATCTTTACGGGCTCAAGGAAATACCGCCGTAAAAAGTCCTCCTGCCCGATACGATGAATCTCCGTGTGGTGCTCCCTGCAAAGAGGAAGCGCACGCATCCCAATGTGACATATCTCTTTGCGGTTGCGCCCCATGCCGACCACGCTGCCGTTGCAGTGGTGCAGTTCCGCTTTTCTTCCACACACCGCGCACCGCTTGTTCATCAGGCACGCCCACACATAGCGCGGGATGTCCTCAGAGAGCTGATAGAGCGGTTCTCCTACGTCAACACCATGCAGGAGGCAGAAATCAACGAGGTACGTTATAAAGAGCCGCGCCGTTGTCATGTCACAGTCCGAGAGTGAAAATGTCCTTCTGAGCGTTTCCGCCTCGCCGATGAACATCAGCTTTAGCATTTCCTTCATCGCCTCAACGGGCGTATACCCCCACCATGCGGCGATGTAGGAGATGAGGACGTATGCCTTGCGCCGCTGCTTTGCACTGATCCGGCGTTTGTCCACGAACTCTACACCGACGCTCTCATGACAGCCCTCGGGCTTCCTCTGCCCCGCAGGATAAGGAACGTAGACCATTGCGCCCCCGTCCGCTTCCTTGACCACGTGTCCGATGAGTATCATTTGACAGGTTCATATTCTGTGACCGTGATCGTTTTCTGATAGGTCTTTTTCCGCACCTCAACAGGCTGATCGGGGTATTCGTTTTCCTGATTCTCGGTCAGGCCGCGCAGCCAATCGACACGAAATACACGTCCTTCCACGTTAATGTAGGTGGTCACATCCAATTGCCACCGATGACGATCACCATACTCCTCATGTTCCACCTGAAAAACAAAAGCCATATCGGCAATTTGGCATTCGCTGAACTTTTTCCCCGCATCATACATTGCAAGAAATTCTTCTGCTTTCATGATGTCCTCCTTATGCAATATATACCTCTGCGCCTGTCTCCTGTTGCACCAACCTCTTGAACACCTCTGCATCGCTGTTGTTGTCCGAAAGATGCAGGAGGTAAATCTGCCGCACCCTCGTCATGTCATTCGCCCGCAGGAGTTCCAGAAGCGTATCAATGCTCATGTGCGTTCCCGCGACGCGCTCAGCAAGTGAGAACGGGACTTTTTCGTCTCTCACGTTGCCGAGCATGATATCCTCGTCGTAGTTCGCCTCGATCATGATGTGAGTCAATCCGGAAAATGTGTATTTGACGTAGGCGCTATCGGTGATGTAGACGAGCTTTTCGTCCGTCGCTGTCGATGTGACCTGATACCCGTAGCAAGGTACGTCATGCACCGCCTCGAAGGGTAAAACGCGGAATGTCCCGACGGTGTACTCCCTCAGCGCGGCGAGTTCCTGCACGCCCTCGTAAAACTCTGCTACATCGGCGTTACCATAGACCGTAATGCCCCGCTCAATGAGTTTCGGGATTGCCGCCGCGTGGTCGCCGTGACGATGTGTCACGAGGCAGCCGTCAATACTGCTCGTTTTGAATTCGCATCCGATCTGGATACGTTTGAATGGGATTCCCGCGTCAAGGAGGAGACGGGTACGCCCATCTCCGATGAGGTAGGCATTCCCGCTGCTCCCCGACGCGATTACCTTGATGTCCATGATCAGAAGTTGATTCCTTCGAGCGGATCAGCCTCCGGCGGTGCAGAAGTTTCCTCCGGAGCTGCTTCCTCAGCATCAATCGTCTGTGCTTCTGCAGACTCTTCGAGCGGCGTCACATTCTGCTCGGCGAGGTGATCATACTCCTTATCTGCACTGAGAGCCGTTGCCAGTCCCGCCCCCTGCATCTCAATGCTCATGATGCCGTACTTGCTGATGAGCCGGCGGATGACTGTCTTGAGACCCATCGCGTCGAAATTTGTTTTCCAGACGCTAGAGGATCGTGAGAAACTCTTTGAGAATGTCTGCGCGTGCCGCAGCATCTCTTCTTTGGTCATGTAGACCATCTTCGAGAAACCGTTGATCAGCTCGAAGTAGGCGACATAGCCGACCACCTTGTCGCTCTTCTTCGTCCCGCGGATGATCTCACCCGTGATAAAGTCCACGCCCTCAACCTGTCCCTCGTAGACCACAGAGGCGTTGATGGTCTTGTACTGCCCCGTGCGCATTGCAAGCTGGATATACCCCTTGTACCCCATCTGGAACTGTGCCTCTTTGCCATAGGGGATGATATACGCAAATCCCAAGTTCGGGTCAATCGGCAGTTTGAGCGTTGCAGCGGTCATTGCCGCGCTGATAATAGTCTTCGGTTCTGCTGCCGCAAGCTGCGGCGTTGACTTAACAAGACTGAGGATGCTCGTCACGAACGCCCCTGCACCCTTGTCCAGCACCTCACGAAACTTCTGCTTGATGTTCTCGCTCTCGACCCAGTTCTCAATCGTGAAACTTTTTTCGGTGTTGCGCGTTGCGACTGCCTGGCTGTTTGCCATGATATTTCTCCTCCTACTCCTTGACCTCTACTCTGATTTCCTCATCCTCCGCCGAAACGATGAAGCGGAGGAGCTGCTCCTCGACGGCAAGCGGCTCCGTGACGCTCTCTCCTTGGTCCATCACGATGGGGAGATGCGCTCCATAGTGCTTGCCGAGCGTTGACACAATGTCCAGCTTCGCGTTGACCTGCGCAGCGTAGTTCGCGCTGCGGTACTCCACCCACTCGCCCGCTTTGTTCTGGATCGTCGGTTCACACACTTCACGCAGTCCGCCGTTGATCTGGTCACGGAACAAACGAAAACGGATGAACTCGAAATGCTCGTTGATGCTGTCCGTCACCAGCCGCGCCTTCGTGCGGACAAACTCCTCGCACAGGTGAAGCCCCTGCTCAAGATATTCCACCTGCTCTGCGGTATTCTTGAGTTCCTGCCGCAGCTGCCCGACGCGCCTCCGGCTGTCCTCGGATGCCTTTGCCTTTGCAATCCGCAGGTTGACTGCCGCGATCTCTTCCCGCACCGCCGCAATGTCGCGGTCGTAGCCGTTCACAACGCCATCGGCGGCACTCGCGCGGATGCGCTGACCATCGCGCAGCTCCTCCATGCGGGCAGTAATCTCCCGATACGTCTCCGTCTCCTCGAAGGGCGGCGGCGTGGTAAGGGATACCCTGCGCTCCCCGATGACGCGCTCCATCTCCTTGATGCGGGTCTCCATCGCTGCAATCCCCGCCGCCTGTGCATCTACCTTTGCTGTGAGCGCGTCGATCTTGTCCTTGCTGCACGCCTGTCCCCGGTGGTTGATGCCCTCCTTTGCTGCAGATTTCTCTGCGTTGAATACCGCGCGCAGTTCCTCGACCCGCTCAGGAGGGAGCGTCTGATGGCAGGTCGGGCAAACCCCCGCGCTGTCGTTCCATTCCCGCGCCGCTACGGCGGCGTACTCCGCAAGGAGTCCCTTGCGCTTCTCCTGCATCCGTGCGAGATTCTGGACGTCCCCCCGATGCTCGCGCCGGAAGATATCCAGCTCGTCCGCAACGGCTCTCTTTTCGGCGGTAAAGCGGTCAATCTCCGCATTCGCTTCCCGATTCGCCGCCGCCCCCTGCTCGATGTACGCGGCACGCTGTTTGGCAAGATCAACCTCAAGCCCCGCAAGCGCAGCACGCGCCGCCTCCTGCTTGCCGTCAGGAGTGGAGAGAGTCCGCTTCTTCTCCTCGATGGAGGCTTTCCGCTCCTCCAATGTGCGGAGCTGCGCGTTCAGAGTATCCACATCCTCGACGTTCTCGGCGACGTTCTTGCTCGCCTCGTCAATGCGGGCGGGGATCGTCTCAAGGTCTTTGTTCAGCTTCTTCCTCTGCTCGGTGGCGATCTTCTTCCACTGCTCGATGGTGTAATTCTTGTCGCTTGTCCCGCGCATCAGAAGGAAATTCTCGATGCCTTCCAGCTCCTCGTTGGCGGCGATGACATCCATGTCCGTGAACTCTCCTGCCATCTCAAAGAGGATGCGCCGCTTCTCGTCGGTCTTCATCGTGTCCGCAAAGTACCCGAGCACCATCAGCATCTTCATGTGCTCGAGGTCGATGCCGCACGCCGTCTCAATGACCTCCGTGTACTCCTTTTTCTTGGACTTCACGCCGTCGATGTAGTAGTCCGTGACGTTGCCCGTGAACTCCTCCGCCGCCGATCCGCGTTTCCGCATCCACTTCTCATAGAAGTCCTTCGCAATGGTGAGCTTCTGCCCGTTTGGAAGCTCGACGGTCATGCTTGCCTTGTGATTCAGACCGTGCGTACCCTCGGTCTTGGGGGTAAAGTCCGCTTCCTCTGTCATGGGGCGGTCGATGAGAAGCCAACAGATCGCGTTTGCGATGGTTGTCTTGCCCGTCCCGTTTGCGCCGAGCACATCCGCGTCCCGCCCGTCGAAGTTGACGGTCATGTTCTTAATGCTGCGGAAGTTCTCAAGCGTCAGGCTCAGTATCTTCATGTGCTATTCCTCCTCGTCATCCACATATGCGTATGCAGAAAAGCGCATTTCTGCTCCCTCTTCAAAAAGTTCAGAACGCTCCATGTGTCGTACGATACGTTCTGCTGCTTTCTTGCTCTCCGCCTCGACTTCGATTTCTCCCTCAATTTCAAACTCAACCTTGTAGGTCATTGCATTCACTCCTCATCCGTGATACAATCACGGTGAAAAACTTATTTCTCTGCGCTCAGAGCGGTTGCCGCCGCCTCGGGCGCTTTTTCTTTGCATCGAACTCATCCGAGATCATCGTGTAGCCCATCAGTTCCATGGCGTGAACGAGGTTGTCATGACACTTCTTTGCGTCTGACCAGAACAGACCTTCATATGCAACCATCGGATTATCCTCCGCATGTACCATGAAACATGTGCGCCACCTGTTTCCGGTTGGGAGCTGATACGACATGACAGATACATTCACACCATCCCGCACAAGGCGCGTCGTGCGGTTTTTCCATTCGTTCATGACGTTTCCTCCATTTTGTTCAGTCGATTCGCACGTCTCTGCGCCGCCTCATGCGTCGGATAAACATCAGGGGCTGTCAGATACACGCCGTTTTCTCCCGCGCATACCTGATACAGCGAGATCGTAAGCCGTATGAATCGACATACAATCCGCCACTCCGTCCGCTCCGCCTCTCCCATCGCTCTCAGCTTCTTGAGGCGCTTCCACGCCTCATCCTGTGAGGCATAGAGGCGGTTGTCCGTCGTCGGCACACCATTGATCTTGCAGCATACCGAGTAAAGCGGCTGCACAGGGTGAATCATTTGGCGGCAGACTTTCCACTGCGTCATTTTGCTGCCTCCTCCTTCACGTGCATTCCCTTGCGTTCTGCATACACCGCAAGGTCGTGTTCCGCCTCTTCCTTCGTCTTGCG
>ERZ772967.3213-NODE-3213-length-10089-cov-3.069763_pt1 | contig 10089 bp, 9 predicted proteins | sample MGYA00511677_ERZ772967 | MGnify/ENA primary metagenome ERZ772967 (study PRJEB29015, sample SAMEA2737931) | human oral metagenome | biome: human oral; feature: human-associated habitat; material: dental | place: China | collected 2146 ...
TAGGGGAGGCGAAGAACGCAACGGGCAAATTATAATAAAGTTAGACTGTGAGAGGACGTTTTCGGAGAGGAGGCAGGGACATGGAGGACGCAGAGCAGGAGCGCGACGGCGAGCTGACCGCTCCACTGAATCGTCTGGACTATTGGATGATGTATCTTTCGGGGATGGCTGCGGAGGAGATGCCTGAGGAGGTGGCGAAAGATGAGATGATTAGTCAGGCGCTGGATCTGGAGAAACAATTTCTGCAGAACCAGGAGGAACGCCAGCGTTACATTACGAGCTATAAGGCGATGGTGGACGATTTGATGACCGACGAAACGATTCGCCGCGTTGCCAGGGATGAAGGACTTGTTGAAGGAGAGGCCAAAGGTAAGGTTGAAGGCATTGCCGCTACGGCGCGGCGGATGTTGAACCGGGGCGTTTCGCCTGAGCAGGTTGCCGACTTCACCGGTCTGTCCCGTGGTGAGGTCGAGGCGCTGAGAGCCGGGACCGGAAACTGAACGTACCACTTCAAAACAACCCCTCCGTCGCCTTTGGCGACACCTCCCCTTGCAGGGGAGGCGAAAAGAAGAAGCGCGTTGTTAGGCCCCCCTGGAAGGGGAGCTGGCGAGCTCCAAAGGAGCGAGCCTGAGGGGTTGTCGTTGTACCTGGGAAGCAACCCCTCCGCCGCCTTCAGCGGCACCTCCCCTCAAGGGAGGCGACCTCTGAGCGGACAGCTGCCGCCGTCCGTTCGGGAGGTCGTCCCGGACGGAGCTCCGGCGTGGGGCGAACTCGTGGGACGGGCTCATCGCCCCATCCGCCCTGCGCGCCAAACGGCAACCCCGGCCGCGCCCGCAAAGACCCCCAGCCCCAGCCAGACGGGGACGCGCCAGGGGGCCGTGTAGCCCTCCTCCTCCGCGCCGGGCTCCGGGGGCGCCCTGAAGGCCTCTCCGCCCCACGAATCGGCGATCGCCAGGGTCACCTCCAGGGCGTCCCCATCAAGCTCTCCCGCCGGCTTCCGAAAAACCTCCAACGGGGGCGGATCGTCGCACCCAAAAGCCAAAGACCAGGGGCCGGGGCCCTGAGCCCGAAAGAGGACCGTCCCCGCGCTCCACCAGGTCCTCAGCAGGGGAGGCTCCTCCATGAGGGCGCTGTCGAACTCGACGCGCCAATAGCGGTCCTCCCTCAGGCGAACGGGAGCGGGGCCGTTTCGCTGCTCCGCGCCGACCCTCCCGCGCGTCAAATAGAGCTCCGCCGTCCCCACGAGGTGCCAGGGGCCCCCGGGGTCGGCCCGCGACAGACAGCGCACGCGCCGGCGTCCGGGCTCGCTCAGCAGAAGCTGAACCCTCGTGACGGGCCAGGCGCCCCCCGTGTCGTACTCCGCCGCGCGGCGATCCTCCGTCAGGGCGCCTGAAAAGTCGGCGAACCCGTCCTCCACGGCGTGACCCCACACCCTATAGGTGCAACTTGCCCCTCGGATGGCGAACCCCTCCCCCGCCCCACGGACCTGCAGCAGGAGGCAGCGCGTCGGGGCCCTGGGGAGCTCCAGCGCCCCTGAGCCGATGGGGGCATCGTTCATCAGCTCCCGCCACCGCTTCAGGTCCACGCTCATCAGGACGTCGGCCCGCGCCTCCACCCCCACCCCGTCCAAGGCGAGAAGCAGCCGGTAATGGTCCGACGGGCCCGCCGGGGAGAGCTCGGAGAGGTCCAGCAGATAGCGGCGCTCGCCTCTGCGGGCCTCCGGGACCGTCCCCTGAAGCTCGATCAGGCAGTCCCCCAGTTGGGCCTTGACGCGAAACTCCGACGGCCCGGCGCCCTGCCCCGCCGGGGAGAGCTCAAAGCAGGGGACCTCCGTCTCGACGAGGACCGGAGGCCCCTGAGGGATCGGGTGCCCCGGCTCCGCTGCGAAGGGCACGGGCTCCCCCAGCGCGTCCAGGACGGCGAGGTCCTCGGTCTGCGATCGGGCCAGCCCGGCGTAGACCCCCGTCGGGAGCCTCAGACGGCAGAGGGCGCCCTCCTCCGCCCCCGCGATCTCGAGGACGTGCGCGAAGTCACCGCTCAGGGGTCGCGCCCAGGCCGGTCCCGCCAGACAGGCGGCCAGGGCCGCCGCCGCAAAACGGCGAGCCAAAGACCTCACAGCACGCACTCCACGGGGAGCCCCTGAAGGCTCGCGACGCACCCGCAGTAGTTCTGGCGGTAGAGCCCCAGCTCCCGTGATATCTCCAGGGACCGGAGGAAGCCGTTCCGCTTTCGCCAGACGCGGGGCTCCCAGGTCAGCCCGCGGGACGCGGCGCAGGCCGTGCCGAGGTGGGCGATGCGCTCCACGTCCTTGTGAGGGCTGGTCGTCAGGCTGGTGCAGAGGTGCGTGCAGCCAAGGCGCACGGCGGCCTCTGCCGCGGACGCGAGCTGCATCAGGAAACACTCCGTGCAGCGCCGCCCTCCCTCCGGCTCCTCCATCAGCCCCGACCGCTCCATGTGCACGCGTAAGGCCCCTCCTCCAGGGGAAGCCCCTCGTGGGCCATCAGCCGCTGGAGCGTCGTCAGCCGCCGAACGTACTCTTCGCGGGGGTGGATGTTGGAGCCGTAAAAGAAGCCCGTAACCTGCCAGCCCTCTGCCGTCAGGTCCCGCGTCGGGACGGTCGCGTCCGGAGCGCAGCAGATGTGAAGCAGGAGGCGCCGCCCTGCCGGCAGCGCCTCCTCCCGATCCGTCATCAGCGCCCTTCCCTCAGCTCCAGGAAGGACTGGGCGATGCCCTTCTCGTCCAGTCCCATGGCCGCCAGGACGGCCGGGGAAGGGCCGGAGTCGCCGTAGCGCGTCACCCCGAGGTTCCTCATCTTCGCCAGGAGGCCGTGGCGCGCCATGGCCACGGACAGGATCGACCCCATTCCCGTGTCCGCGTGGTGGTCCTCCACCGTGAGGACGCATCCGAGCCCGCAGGCCTCCCTGAGGGCCTCCATATCGACCTCCAGCGGGCAGGAAACGCTCCACACGGCCGCGCTGACGCCCCTCTCGGCGAGGGCCTCAGCAGCCGCCAGCGCGCGCTGCGTCATCGCCCCCAGGGCGAAGATCGCGCCGTCCTTACCATCGCGGACCTTCACGGCGCGGCCGTACTCGAACCGATAGCTCCCACCGAAGACGGCGCAGCCCGACGGATCGCGCACGAGGTCCACCTTGCTCCGGCCCATCGCCAGGCAGACGCTGTCCGGCGTCCCCAGCATCCAGCGGGTCACACGGTCCGTCTGCTCCGGGTCCGCGGGCACCACGAGGCGCCAGCCAAAGGTGTTGTGGAACAGCCCCACATAGTCGATGCACTGGTGCGTCTTTCCGTCCTCTCCGACGTCAAGCCCCACGTGCGTCAGGACGGTCTTGGCCCCGGATTGGTTGATGTCGTTCAGGCGCTGCTGGTTGTAGACCTCGTCGATGCCGAAGACGCCAAAGTCCGCCCAGACCGCCGCCGTCCCCGCAGCGGCCGCCGCGCCGGCCGTCGTGGCCGTGGAGTGCTCCTGGATGCCGCACTGGATGAAGTTCTTTGGGCACTCCGCCTTGAAGTCCTTCGTCATGACGGAGGGGGCCAGGTCGCAGTCGAAGACGAGGATGGGGGTCGCTCCGGGCCTGCCGCAGTTTCGGCGGCCTACGTCCGCAAGGGCCTTTCCGAAGGCCCCGCGGTTGTCCGACCTGTTCTCCTCATAGGAGAACGGGGTGCCCAGTTCGAGATGAGGCGCCGGCGGGGCGACCTTCCGCCCCTTGAAGGACGGCGCGGACTTCCGCGCCTCCAAGGCCCTGGCCAACGTCTCGGGGTCCCCGCCCAGGTCCCTCACGATCTGATCGTAGAGCTCGGCCGAGGGGGCCTTGCCGTGATAGGCAGCGGTCCCCTCCATGGCCTGCCCCTGCCTGCCCATCACCGTGCGGCAGAGCAGCACGGTGGGACGGCCGCGGCGGCCCGCGTCCCTCAGCGCCAGGTAGAGCGCGTCGAAGGAGTGCCCGTCACACTCCACCACCTCCCAGCCGTCCGCCTCCCACAGCGCCCTGAAGTTGCAGGGCATGACGTCGTCAAGGCGCCCCGAAATCTGGATGCCGTTCCAGTCTATCAGGGCCACCAGGTCCGTCAGTCCCTCCTTGACGGCAAGGCGGCGGGACTCCGCCAGCTGGCCCTTCGTCTGACCGCCGTCCCCCATCAGCACGTAGACGCGCCCCTTGTGCCCGCGGGCGCGCTGCGCCAGGGCGAAGCCCACGCCGGCGGAGAGCCCCTGCCCCAGGTTGCCCGTCCCCCAGTCCACGCCGGGGACCTCGCGCTCCACGTGCCCCTGAAAGACGCTGCCGCACTGCCGGAAGTGGGCCATGGCCTCCCCGGCGTCGAAAAATCCCCACTCCGCCAGCGCCGCGTAGACGCCCGCCGACGTGTGCCCATGGGACACGACCACGTAATCCCGATCCAGGGCATTGCAGTTCTCCGGCGTGAGGTTTGCCGTGCCGTAGACGGTCAGGAACATCTCGATGCCTGAGAAGGCGCCGCCGGGGTGTCCGCTCGACGCCGCCGTCACCATCGTCAGGGCGCTGACGCGCGCCCGGCGGGCTGCGGCCTCAAGAGCGGACCGGTTCTCCTCGGAGAGGGAGGGGACCGGAAACCCATTCAGCTTGGGAAGGGACATAACGACATTCACTCCTTAAAAGGTTTTGACATCTTCCGGGCCGGCTCGATCGGAGCGAGGCCATCGCTGAGAGCGCCGAAAGACGCCCCCTGATTATAGCGCAAAGGAGCACAAAGTAAAAAAAGAGGAGCCCTTGCGGACTCCTCCAAACCTCTCAAATGGTCGGGACGAGAGGATTCGAACCTCCGACCCCCTGCACCCCATGCAGATGCGCTAGCCAGACTGCGCTACGTCCCGAATACAGTAATTCATTTTATCGCATTTCTTCAAAAGGTCAAGATGGAAAAAATCGAAACTTGTCGCCGCTCTACGATCCTGCCGCCCGACCGGAGGGCCGGCCCGCAACACGGCGACGGCTCCAACTCCCCTACTCCACGAAGAACCTCCTGATGCAGTCTGCCACACGGCGCACGTCGTCGTCCTCCATCAGGGGGAAGATGGGCAGGGAGATGGCCCGTTTGTAGTAGCGCTCCGCCTCCGGGAAGTCCCCCCCCCGGTAGCCGAATCGCTCGCGGTAGTAGGGCTGCAGCGGCACGGGCCTGTAGTGCACCTGGAGGCGGAAGCCCTCCTCCGCCAGGCGGGCGAAGAGCGGAGCCCGCCGTTCCGCGCCCACCTGAACGACGAAGAGGTGCCAGGCGTGCCCCTCGTGGTCGGGAGGGAGCGTCAGACCGGGCACTCCGCTCAGGAGCTCGCGGTAGAGGGAGGCGATCCGGCGTCGGCGCGCGACGAAGGCGTCCAGCCGGCGCATCTGGCTGAGGCCCAGGGCGCAGGCGACGTCCGAGAGGCGGTCGTTGTAGCCCAGGGTCTGCATCTCGCTGTGCCACGGCCCGTCCGGTGCGTCCTGGAACTCCGCGGGGTCCCGCGTGATGCCGTGATTGCGGAAGAGCCGCAGCCGACGGTCGAACTCGTCGTCGTTCGTCAGGACCGCGCCGCCCTCGGCAGTGGTGATGTGCTTCACCGGATGGAAGCTCAGGGTCGTCATGTCCGCGTCGGCCCCCACCCTGCGCGGACCCCGATCCCCGCCCAGGGCGTGGCTGGCGTCCTCGATGAGCACGGCCCCGTGCCTCTCGGCCATCCTCCGGAAGGGGGCCATGTCGAAGGGGTAGCCGGCGAAGCTCACGGGCGCGATGACCTTGATCCGGCGGGGAAGCTCCCGCATTTTGGCCTCCGCTCGAACGGGGTCCATGCACAGCGTGTCCGGGTCGATGTCCGCAAAGACCGGCTCGCCCCCTGCATAGAGCGCGGCGTTCGCCGTCGCGACGAAGGTCAGGGGCGTGGTCAGCGCGCGCTCCCCGCCCCTGAGCCCCGCGGCGGTCATGGCCCCGTGCAGCGCCGCCGTCCCGTTGGCGTAGGCCACGGCGTGCCGCACTCCCGCGTAATCGGCCAGAACCTTCTCGAAGGCCTCCACCGTCGGCCCCTGGCTCAGCCAGTCGCCCTTCAGGACCCGGACGACCTCCGCGATGTCGTCGTCGTCGATCCATTGATGTCCATAACCCATGGTCTTCAAAGTCTCATACCTCCGCAGTGAACAGGATAAGTTTTTCTCGATGGATTGAACGAAATCGTCGTGCAAACGCCGGAGACGCGCAGCCGCCCCCTCACCGCCAGACGGAGAGCCACCGGCGCCCGTAAAAGCGCCAGAGGGAGATCAGGGCGCGAAGCATCCAGTCCACGATCATGGCGCCCCAGACGGCCGTCAGGTCCCAGCCGAAGCGGTGGATCAGCACCCAGATCAGGGGGACGCGCAGCACCAACATGCCGGCGACCGCGATGTACACGGGCCAGCGGACGTCCCCCGCCCCGCGAAGCACGCCGCCCAGCACGATGGTGGCGGCCAGGAAGGGCTCCGCCCACACCTCGAGGCGCAGCATCCGGGCGCTGAGGGCGATGGTCTCGGCGTCGGACGTGAAGAAGCCCGCCAGGGGGACGGCGAAGCAGTACATGGCCGCGGCGCTGAAGAGGATGACCAGGACCCCCAGGCGGGCACACCACTCGCCGGAAGCGAAGGCGCGATCCCGCTCCCCCGCCCCCAGCGACTGGGCCACGAGGGCCGTGCCGGCGATGGAGAAGCCGTAGGGCGGCAGGTAGCAGACGGCCTCACCCGTGCTGGCCAGCTGATGGGCGGCCAGGGAGACGGTGCCGAGGCCGGAGATCATGGCCGTGCTCGCCAGGTGTCCCGAAGCGATGGAGAGCCGCTCCAGCAGCACGGGGAACGCCAGCCCGGCGGCCTGGCGGATGATGCGCCGCTCCGGCCGGAAGCTCTCGCGCAGGGCGATCTGCAGGGGGGACCGTCTCAGGAAGAGCACGCCCATCATGCAGGTCCCGGAGAAGGCCGTGGCCAGCGACGTGGCCGCAGCGGCCCCCGCCACGCCCCACCCGGCCCGCGGCAGGGTAAACTCGAGGCCCGCGAGGGAGAACGTCGCCGTCGGGTAGATCAGCATGAAGTTGCCCGCGACGTTGATGAGGTTCGTCAGGAAGTTGAACTTGAGGGGCGTGCGGCTGTCGCCGGCGCAGCGCAGGACGTTGGAGCAGACGAGCACGGACAGGTTGAAGGCGTAGGACAGCCCCACGACGCGCAGGTAGGTGGCCGCCAGGGGGGTCACGCGCGAGTCCGTCCCCATCCAGACGGGCAGGTTCGGGGCGACGAAGAGCGTTACGGAGAGCGTCAGGGCCGTTCCCAGCACGCAGACGGCCAGCACCGCCTGACGGATCACCGCACGGGCCTCCTCCAGCTTCCCCTCGCCGATCCGCCGCGCCATCAGGACGGAGTACCCGACCCCCACCGCGTTCATGAGGCCACCCAGCAGCCACACCGTCGAGGTGGTCACCCCGACGGCGGCGGTGGCCTCCACGCCGACGCTGCCCACCATGGCCGTATCCACGTAGGTCACCACCGTCTGGAGCAGCTGTTCCACGATGGCGGGCCACGCCAGCGAGAGGATCAGCCGCCATATCGGGACGTCCTTGTTCAGGAGGTCCAGGGGCTCCGTCACTCAGTCCCCTCCCTGGCGGAGACGGCGGCCCAGGCGGCCAGGCACGCGCCGATCCCGATCTCGACGTCGGCGAGGTTGAAGAACAGGCCTCCCGGCACGAGGCAGGAGGAAAACGGAAGGGGTATCCAGTCCAGGACGGCTCCCAGCGCCAGCCGCTCCACGAGGTTCGCCGAGGCCCCTCCGGCCGTGATCGCGAGCCCCACGCGCACGGCGCTGCCCGGCCTCCTCCACAGGAACGCAGCCCACAGCACGGCAGCAAGCACGAGGGAGGAGAGGGCCAGGGCCAGCGCAGGGCGCCCCGCCAGGAGGCCGAAGGACAGGCCCGCGTTCCTGGAGAGCCGCGCGCCGAAGCGCCGTGCCGTCGCACAGGCCAGGGGCTCCAGCAGCACGGCGGACAGCAGGACCCCCATCAGCCGCGACCGGCGCTCAAACACGCCGTCCCTCACCGGGGACGAAGAAGCGCGACATGTCGACGCCCTCCAGGGTCAGGAGCCGCACCTTGCGATCCATCCCGCCGCCGTAGCCCACGAGGTTCCCTCCGACGCCCACGACGCGGTGGCAGGGGATGACGATGGAGATGGGGTTGCGCCCCACGGCGCCGCCCACCGCCCTGGGCGCCATCCGCCCCCGCTCGTTCCGCTCCGCCAGGATCGCGGCGATGGCGCCATACGTCGTGGTCCTTCCGTAGGGGACGTCCAGGAGGATGCGCCACACCGCGCGCTGGAACTCCGTGCCCGCCGGAGCCAGGGGAAGGTCCGCGGGGGTCGGCCTCCTCCCGTCGAAGTAGGCGTCCAGCCACCCGCGCAGGGCGGCGAGGACGGGAAGGCCTTCACTCGCCGCGTCCCCCGGCCTCGCCTCAACGGGGTCCATGAAGAGCCCGACCAGGCTCTCTCCGTCGCTCATCGCGGTCAGCGTCCCCAGCGGGGACTCGTATTCCATCCTGTAGAGCATATCCCAAAACGCCTCCTCATCCTCGCATCTGAAATCGACAGGCCTATCATACGCCCAATCGGCGATAAGAAAAAGGCCGTCGGGAGATTTGGATGCAGAAAGGGGGCGGCCCCTGCCGTCCCCTTGAAGGTTCCGCCCCGCGGGTCCGCCCTACCGACTGCGCGGCGCGTCCGGCCTCCGGCCTGCGGGCGGCTTCGCCGTGATCTTCTGCCAGAGGGAGATGTACTGCTCGTTCAGGAACGCCGGATAGTCCTGGTTCAGGGGCGGCCGGGCGAAGCTGAAGACCTCCGTTCGGCCTCCGAGAAAGCTCCGCAGGTTGCGCGGCGTCCCCCCGTCCATCACGAGGACGACGCCCTGGGCGATCCTCTCCTCCAAAAACTCCTGAAGCTGTTTGGGGCTGGCCCGACTCCAGCTGTCGAGCAGGTGGAGGTCCGGTCGCTCCATGCGGCACCCGGCGGCCCGAAGCAGCGCGCTGCTGGCTCCGCTGAGGTCGCAGACCCGCACGTCCCGCAGCACCTGCCGTCCGGCCAGGACGGAGCTCGACAGCCGGGCTTGAAACTCCGCGAGGCGACGCTGGTAGTACAGGTAGTTCTGAGGGTCCCAGTCCGCCAGCACCGTCAGCACCCTCTGGGCGACGAAGGGCATCACGGAGGGGTCCGGCAGCGAGGCGTCCCAGCGCTCCGGGGGGATGGGGAAGGGGTTGTAGAGCGTCCGCAGGTTTCCGTAGGCGCCGACCTTCAATCCCGCCCCCGTGAGGTCCGCGGAGTCCAACGCGACGATGCGGGCGTCGGCCGGCAGGTTCCGCAGCGCCCGACCACCCTCGGCGCGAACGGGGTCCCCCGCGTCGTTCCAGATCAGGAGGGGCTTGACGGCGACGTTGGGGCCACCCAGGAAGGAGACGATCAGGGCGATCCAGGGCTGCGTCACGGCGATGGGCAGCTCGTCCGCCAGGGCGGCGCGCGCGGGGAGCGACAGGAGGAAGAGCGCCGCCGCGAGGACGAGGGGGCGCCCCCTCATTCGCCGACCTCCAGGCTCATGAGGTCCTCGAGCACCCGCTCCGCTGCATCGGACTCCGCGCCCTTGCGCGTGCTGCCGCAGGCGGTGTGCTCGACGCCGTTCACCCTGAGCCGAACGCGAAAGGACGGCGCGTGGGAGGGGCCGGTGACGGAGACCAGCTCGTAGGTCGGCAGGGGGATCCTGCGGGCCTGAAGCCACGTCTGAAGCCTCGACTTGGGGCTGACGTCCGTCTCGGCTCGCACCTCTGCCTCCTGCAGGAACAGCCGTCCGATCACGCCCTCCGCCGCCTGCACGCCGCCGTCCAGGCAGACCGCGCCCAGAAGGGCCTCCACCGCGTCCTCGCACATCGAGGTAGGAAGCGCCTCGTCCCTCACGGAGTGTCCGTGCAGGATCAGGGGCGGAAGGTTCAGCTCCCGCGCGCGGTCCCGAAGGGAGCGGCCGCAGACGAGTTCCGCGCGCTTCTGCGTCAGGTCGCCCTCCCTGGCCTCCGGATAGAGCCGG
>ERZ772967.3215-NODE-3215-length-10083-cov-2.402673_pt1 | contig 10083 bp, 7 predicted proteins | sample MGYA00511677_ERZ772967 | MGnify/ENA primary metagenome ERZ772967 (study PRJEB29015, sample SAMEA2737931) | human oral metagenome | biome: human oral; feature: human-associated habitat; material: dental | place: China | collected 2146 ...
CGGCGATGACGGTCTTGCCGTACGGATACCCTAATTCGCGCACGCATGCCACGCAGGCGCGGGCGACCTGCGTCATATCGATCGAGGCGAAATCCCCCTGGCAGTTCGAGCAGTTCCCGCACGGATCGGCCGGCACGTCGTCGCCGAAGTAGGCGAGCATGCACCTGCGCAGGCATCCTGTCGTGCGGCAGTAGGCGATCATCGCATTCAGAAGCTTGACCTGCGCCGCATGCACCGCCCGCGCCTGCTCTTCGGTCAGATTGCCGTTCTCGGTCGGCGTGTCGATGAAGTAGCGGCACGTGGAGATATCCTTGTCGCACCAGAGCAGCAGGCATTCCGACGGATCCCCGTCGCGACCGGCGCGGCCGGCCTCCTGGTAATACGCCTCCAGGCTCTTGGGCATGTTGTTGTGGATCACATAGCGCACGTTCGACTTGTCGATCCCCATGCCGAAGGCGTTGGTCGCCACCATGACGAGCGCGTCGTCGTCGATGAACCGCTTCTGGTTCTCGGTGCGCTCGGCCGGCGAAAGCCCCGCGTGGTACGCCGCCGCCGAGAAGCCATGCTCCTGCAGGAACGTCGCCGTTTCCTCCACCTCGCGGCGCGTCGCGCAGTACACGATGCCGCTTTCGCGCCGATGCGCGGCGACGAACGACGCGATGCGCATGCGTTTGGCCTTCGGGTTCATCTGCTCGACGGAGAAGCGCAGGTTCGGACGATCGAACCCCGTAACCACGACCTCGGGATCCGTCAATCCTGCAAGGCGCGCGATGTCGTCGCGCACCTCTTCGGTGGCCGTGGCCGTGAGCGCGATGATGGGCGGACGAGCCCCGCGGGCGACGCCGTATGCGTCGATGAATTCAAGGATCTCCAGGTAGGAAGGTCGGAAATCCTGACCCCACTGCGACACGCAATGCGCTTCGTCGATCGCGATGAGGGGAACCTCCATGCCCATGACGAAGCTGCGGAACGCCGGGTCGGACAGGCGCTCGGGCGCGACGTACATGAGGTCGTACGCGCCGTCGCGGGCGCGGCGCATGATCTCGGCCTGCACGACCGGCGAGAAGCTCGAGTTGATATACGACCCGCGCACGCCGGCGTCGACCAGCCCGCGCACCTGATCGTGCATGAGGGACACCAACGGCGAGATGACGAGTGCCAGTCCCGGCATGACGATACCGGGGATCTGGTACGTGAGCGACTTGCCCGCGCCCGTCGGCATGACGCCGAGCGCGTCGCGCCCTTCGAGCACGGCGCGAATCAATGCCTCTTGGCCAGGCCTGAAACTATCGTACCCATAGTACTTGCGCAGCGCTGCCTTCGCGTCGTCCATGGAGGCGCGACGGGAATGGGACGACGAGGCGGATGCGCCGCGCGCATCGACGGACGGCATGCCCTAGACGTTGAACTTGAAGTGCATGACGTCGCCGTCCTGCACGACGTAATCTTTTCCCTCAATACGGTATTTTCCCGCTTCTTTGATCTTCGCTTCCGAGCCGTAAGTACGCAAGTCGTCGATCGAATAGGCTTCGGCTTTGATAAAACCTTTTTCAAAATCCGTATGTATGACGCCCGCCGCTTTCGGAGCGGTGTCTCCTGCGCGGATCGTCCATGCGTGACAGTCGTCGCTTCCCGCAGTAAAAAAAGTGCGCAGCCCCATGAGCTTGTACGCCGTCCGCGCAAGATTTGCAAGCGCCGATTCTTTGAGACCGGCGGCTTCCATAAATTCTTTGCGGTCGTTTTCGTCTTTGATTTCCGCCAAATCGGATTCGAACTTTCCGCAGATGACGACGGTCTCCGCATTTTCTTCGGCGGCGATTTTTTTTACCGCTTCAACGTAGTCGTTCGTACCCGCAGCGATCGCGTCTTCGGAAACGTTGCAGACGTAAAACGTCGGCTTCATCGTAAGCAAAAACATATCGCTCACGGCCGCCTTTTCTTCCGGCGACAGAAGGGCGAGCCGCGCGCATTTTCCCGCTTCAAGCAGCGGTTTGATCTTCGCAACCGCGCTCGTCCAATGCGCGTATTTTTTTTCTTCCTCTTTTCCGAGCGCGCGGCTCGCCTTCGTCACTTTTTCCTGCCGCTTTTTTATCGTATCCAAGTCGGCTAGCGCAAGCTCCATATCGATCGTTTCGATATCGCCTCTCGGGTCGATCGGCACGACGGTATTCGCATTTTCGCGGACGTGCATGATATCGGCATCGTCAAAACAGCGAACGACGTGTGCGATGCACGCCGTCTCCCGGATATTCGCCAAAAACTGATTGCCGAGCCCCTCGCCCTGAGCCGCGCCTTTAATAAGACCTGCGATATCGACGATCTTTACCGACGTCGGCGTAATCTTTTTCGGCTGAAAAACGCTTGCGAGAAAAGCGAGGCGCTCGTCCGGCAAATCGACAATGCCGACATTCGGATCGATCGTACAAAACGGAAAATTTTCCGCAGCGGCGGGAGCTGCCGTCAGCGCCGTAAATATCGTAGACTTGCCGACATTCGGCAGTCCGACGATTCCGCAATCGAGTGACATGATTCCTCCGTAAAAGCATGCAAAAAAATTGCACTGTAAAATCGAGTGTTCAGTATATATGATTTGGCGGCGCTGAACAAGGCAAAAACATTATCGCAAAGACGGACAAATCAATATATCTCCGACGTAAGCATCGAGGTATGTTTTTTTATTTGCGGATTATATCAGTTCGAAGAATTATCAGGGTATCGTCAGCTTTGCGCTTTTGCACGTTCCGCGCTTTCGGCAGCCGCCTCCCATTCTTTTCCGAGCGCAGTAAGACGCGCTTCCGTATCCGCGAGGCGCTTTTGCACGACGCGCGATTTTTCTCCCGATGCGTAGACTTCGGGCTTTGCAAGTTCGTTTTCACATTCGGCCTTTTGCGCTTCGAGCGCGGCGATTTCCGCTTCGAGCCGTTCGACTTCGCGTTCGAGTTTGCGCTGTTCGGCTTTTCGCTTTTTCGCTTTTTCCCACGAAAGCTGTCCTCCCGCGAGTACATCGTTCGTACCGGAAAGATTTTCGCTCATGACCGAGCCTGCCGTACGAGAGACGGATTGCGCCTTTCCGTCGGCCGAAGATGAAAAAGGCATGCCGGCGACCCTTCCGTTCTTTTCGGCTTCGATGCGTTCAAGGTAATACGCATAATCGCCCGGAAAAATGCGGAAGCGCCCCGCTTCGAGAGCGAGCACGCGCGTTGAAAGCCCTTCGATAAAACCGCGGTCGTGGCTCACAAATACGACGGTACCGCCGAAATCTTTGAGCGCCTGCATGAGCACGTCTTTCGAATGCATATCGAGGTGATTCGTCGGTTCGTCGAGCACGAGAAAATTGACCGGCTCGAGCAAAAGCTTTAAGAGTGCGATGCGGTTTTTCTCCCCGCCCGAGAGCACGTCCAAACTTTTAAATACATCGTCTCCGCGAAACAAAAACGCGCCGAGCATGTCGCGCACTTTCGGAATCATTTCAAGCGGAGCCGCACTTTCGATATAATCGATGATGCTTTCGCTGCCGGAAATTTCTTCCGAACTGTCCTGCGAAAAATACCCCGTGCACACGCCGCTTCCGAATATGAGTTCGCCTGAAAAAGCAGTATCTTCCCCCGCGATGATCCGGAGGAGCGTCGATTTGCCCGCTCCGTTATGCCCCGCAACCACGAGCCGATCCCCGTTTTCGATCGTCACGTCGAGCTTATCGAGCACATTGTGTTCTCCGTCATAGCTTTTCGTCACGCCGTTTATACGAAGTACGACTTTTCCCGCATGAGGAGCGGGAGGAAAAGTAAAGCGTATTTTCTTCATCGATTCGGGAATCTCGATGCGCTGTATTTTATCGAGCTGCTTTTGCCGCTCCTGCGCTTGAGATGCCTTTGTCGCTTTTGCGCCGAAGCGTCTGATAAATTCTTCGAGGTGACGGATTTCCTTTTGCTGCTGTTCATAAGAGGCGATGAGCGTTTTCAATTCGGTTTTGCGCACCGCTTCGTAGTGCGTAAAGTTTCCCGGATAGCGTTTGAGTTCGCCGCCGAAAAGTTCGTACACTTCGGTAACGCTGACGTCGAGAAAATAGCGGTCGTGGCTGACGAGCAAAAATCCGCCTTTGAACGACTGCAAAAACCGCTCGAGCCAAGTACGCGCTTCTATGTCGAGGTAATTCGTCGGCTCGTCGAGGAGGAGTATGTCGGGATTTTGCATGAGCACTTTTGCAAGGGCGATCCGCATCTGCCAGCCGCCCGAAAACGCTTCCGTCCGTTTGGCAAAATCTTCGCGCGAAAAACCGAGCCCCGAAAGCACCGCTTCCGCCTGCGCCCGCCTCCTGTGCCAGCCGCTTTCGTCGAGCGCGGCAATGAGAGAAGCTTGACGCTCGGCAAGGTCGCCTGCGTTTTCCGGATGCAGCGAAAGTTCATCGCCTATCCGATCGATTTCCGCCTGCATATCGTAGCCGAATTGAAACGCGGTATCCGCTTCTTCAAGCAGCGTGCGTCCCGCGTGCGTAAGCCCCGACTGCGGCAAGTAGCCGATGCGCGCATCCTTTTGCACGACTCTCGTTCCGCTGTCGCAGGGGATGAGACCGGCCATCACTTTGATGAGCGTCGACTTTCCTTCCCCGTTCGCGCCCGTAAGAGCGGCTTTGGTACCCGACTGCAGATTGATCGAAACGTTTTTTAATATGTCGCGGTCGCCGAACGCGAGCGATACTTTTGAAAACTGAACGAAAGCCATGACAACCGCTGCTAATTTTTTTCGAAAAAGATGACGAGCGGACTTGCTCCCCGCCGCACGAGGGTAGTGCCTTCGAAACGCGCTTCGGACGCATCTTCAAGACGTATGCCGTTCGCTTCGATTTTATACAAAAAATTCACTTTGGCTTTCATGCCTTCAAAGGAAAACGAAAGCACACCGTCGTACTGCGGCGAAAGCGATGCGTCGATAAAATAATCGATCCCGACCGTACCGCCGCCCTTCGCGCTTTCGGCGATGAGAGACGGAACGAGCCTTCGGTTGCCCCGCCACGTAAAGGAGCCGTCGCGTTTGAGTGAAAGCTGTCCGTATGCGGCGCTTTTAAAATTCGGTCCCGCCGCTGCGATGCGCGCATATTCGGCGCCGCGCCGCTCTTTTTCTTCGGCAACGAGGGCTGCTATATCGATATCGTCTCCGAGTGCGATAAAATTATAATCGCGCGGTCTGCCCGCATCGTCGGCGCAGGTAACGGCGATATAATTGTCCCTAACGGAAACCTTTACGGGTGTATCGGTAAACGTGTATTCGCCGTCGGCGGTTTTCATCGCCGCTCCGTATTCCCACGAACCGTAACGTTCGGGAAGATTCAGCGACACTTTTTGATTTTCGGCATCGACCGTAAAGCAATAAGCTGCATTCATACGAATCGGATCGATTCTCTTTTCGCGTATCATCGAGCGGTAATAATCGGGATACCATATCGTCCCGGCGAGCTTTTCAAAAGCGTCGTCTTTTTCTTCATCTCCGCTCCCCTCACCCGCTGCTGCTTCTCCTCCCTTTTGCATTTCAAAGAGTTCGAGGTTATATGAAAAACACCAGCCCTGTGTACCGCTCGACGTCAAAACGCGCAGCCAATTTCCTTCAAGCGCATCGGATCCGGTCATAACCGCCTGCCCCTCTCCCTTATACAAAATCTTAATAATTTCGCCTTTTCTGAGACGGTACACTTGCCTCGCCGTATTGACCGGCTCTGCCCGGATCGGAAGCCCGTCGAGCTTTACCGACGCATAGCGGTGAAGGAATTCCGCATACCGGAGCTTTATCTTTTTCGTTTCGCGGCGGGAAGCGGGCGGCGTAATCTGCCACAGCGGAATATCGAAACGATCTTTCGATTTGGGCGCAGATACGGCATAAGTATGAGAAATATTTGAACGGATATACACGGGGAGAATATCGCCGTCTCGGAGATCTCTCTCGGGGATATCCCACAGCAGCATGCCGTATCCCATAAAGCGTGAACAGGACGCGAGCGCAAACGAAATCGCGCAGATCGCAATCAATCCGTATTTTTTCGTCAAACAAATCATAGAACACAGCATAGCACAGCACGGTAAAAAAGTCATCGGTGAGAGGCAATGCTTTTACGCACGGATTTTCAGCACTCGATTTTTATACCGTGCCGCCCTTTAATTGCGGACGACATTCGAATATCGCTTTCAATACGGCGTCCCGTTCGCCTTCGTCGGCATAGGTGATGCGCCGCATCCCTTTTCCGCGAACTTCCAATTCGGCGACGCAGTCCCCACGTATTTCACCCGTTTCCGAACCTTTTTTTGCGACGCAGATATCCGTAAACAAAATGACTTCGCCTTCCGTTACGACGCCGTTTTCATACACGCCCGACGAATGCAGCGTCGAAGCTTCGCGGACGGCGATTTCCGTCGCGAGCAATGCGACGGCGCAGAGCATCCACTTAAAATAAAAGCGCAGATCGACGAAGGCGCTGAAAAGCATGATAAAGGGAGCGCACACGATGATACTTGCAGAAAATTTGGCGGAACGCGGCCGCGATAAAAACACGCACTTTCCCGCACGCTTTAAAATCGATTTTTTCCGCAGAAAAATCGTTAAAACGAGCAGCGCGTACAAAACCGCCGACGCGGCGTACACGACCTTCGTTATCGTTGTGTTCATTTTTACCGCCGCCTCCGCTTGAGCCACACGCCGAGCGCGCGGCGCGAATTTTCAAATGCGAGCGGAACGGCGGCAAGCTCGGCATCGTTCGAAATCCGCACCGCCGTAAAGCTTTCGACTTCGCTCTTTTGCGCACGAAGATTTTTTATCAACGCATCGATCGTTTCGGTGCCGCGCGGGAGGGATGCACGATAAAACACGTCGCAGGTTTTATACAAAATGCGTTTATATTCGTATGTGTTCGGAAACGAGCACAGGTATTGTACGCGCCGTATTTCCAAACCGGCTTCTTCCCTGCATTCGCGAAGAGCCGCTTCGTCGGCGCTTTCGTCCGGATCGATAAAACCGCCGGGCAGCGCGAAAAATCCCCTGCGCGGCTCTTTTGCTCGTTTTTCAAGCAGCACATTTCCTTCCCTGTCGGCGACGATGACGCACACGGCGGCGGCGACATTGTGATACAGCGTAAAAGCGCAGTCGGAGCAAAACCATTTTTTGTTATCGACAAAGCCGATATTCTTTCCGCCGCACATGGGGCACAAATTAAAATTATTATTGCAGTTCATGAAAAACACCTTTCGGTCAGCGCATCCGCAAGCGCTTCCGATCTCCGTATCGTCTGCATGACGAGCGGTACAAAAAGCGGAATAAGCGAGCGCACGCGGCCGAAAAATCCTTTCGCATCTCTGAGCCCGCCGCGGATGAGCTGCGTTTTAATAATTTCCGACGCTTCATCCAAAAGCAGGGGCATAAAGCGAAAAACGATTTCCGTTATTATGATAACGTATCGCACGGGAATATGAAATATTGCAAGCGGCTTTAACAAAACCGAAAGACCGTCGACGATATCGTATTCCGGCGTCGTGTATGAAAACGAAAGTATACATGCGATAGCCCCTTCGGTGCGGATAAGCGTCGTAAGGCAAAGCAAAAGCTTCGACGGCGTAACGGTAAAATATCGATAAGCGAGGAAGATCCGTTCGCCTTCAAGCGGCGGATAAAAAATCATCTGAAAGATGCAAAAAAACAGCAAAAGCGGAACCGTCTTTACGAGCGATAAAAAAAGGCGCCGTTTCGGATACTTTGCCGAAAACGCGTAGACGAGCGAAAGGAAAAACATACACGCGCACAGCGAGAGGGGACGAACGGCAAGAGAGGCGGCAAAGAGTGCGATAAAAACGATGAATTTTACTGCCGGCGGAAGCTTCGCTATGATGCCGCCGTGTTTTTTGACGTTCCCCGTATTCGCCGAAGCCGCACGGATCGAATTTAATAATTTCGCTCCTTCAAGCGGCATCTGTACCGTATCGGGAAGCGTATGCCGTTTCATCTGCGCGTCGAAGTCTGCGGTACCATCCGCATCGGATTTTCCCTTTTTAATAATTTTTTCGCCGCTCGATGAAGCCGCGTTACTTCGAACGAGAAAAAGCTCGCCGTTCCGAACGGATATCTCTTCGTCGGCAAAATCCGCTTCGTCCGGACGGTGCGTGCTGAACAGCACCGTATGTCCCGAAACGGCGAGCGAGCGGAGGAGCGCCATCGTCTTTGCGCGGGAAGGTCCGTCGAGCCCCGCAGTCGGTTCGTCGAAGAGCAACACCGGAGCGTCGAGCGCGATGATCCCCGCAACGGCAAGCCGCCGTTTTTCACCGCCCGAAAGTTCTGCCGTCTGGCGTTCCGCGTATTCGGCGTACGGGATGCCCGCTTCATCCATCGAGCGCTTTACGAGCGAAACGAGCGCTTTTCCCCGAACACCGCGGTTTCCGGGTCCGAAGGCGACATCGTCTGCGGCAAAGCGTTCGAAAAGGGCGGCGTCGCTGTTTTGCCTGCACAAAGCGGGACGCGAATCGCAGCGAATTTCGCCGTAAGACGGAGCGAGCAAACCCGCCGCCATTTCCAACAGCGTCGATTTGCCGCTGCCCGAAACGCCGGTGAGTGCGGTAAGCGTCCCTTTTGCAAGCGAAAAATTAATATTGTTAAAGATGACGTTTTCACCGTAGGAAAATCCGACATTGCAAAAGGCAAGCGCGGCTTCGGCATCGCACGCAACAGTCCGACGCGCGGCTTCTTTTAGCGATGATGCATTTACAGCTGCGGTATCGGGCACATTCGACACGGCGGAAAAGTCTGTCGCTCTTTTATTGTTTTTTTTAAAAACGGAGTGTACGATTTTTTCTCCCGTAATGCGTTCGCACAATTCGGTATCGGTAAAAAAATCATCCGTCGTTCCCGAATATACGACCTTCCCCTTTTCCATCGCGATGACATCCTGCGCTTTTCGGATCGCATCTATATCATGCGTGATGTGGACGACCGTACGCCCCTTTCGAACCCAATACGAAAGAAACGCAAATATATCGTTTTTCGAATCGGGGTCGAGCATGGAAAGCGCTTCATCGAGTATGATCACGTCCGGATCGATCGCGATGATGCCGGCGAGCGCTTCTTTTTGCGTTTGCCCGAGCGACAGCGTCACGGACGGGGAAGAAGCTTTATGCAGCAGACCGACAACGGTAAGCGATTCGATCGTGCGGAGTTCGACTTCATCGGGCGAAAGGGCGAGGTTTTGCGGACCGAAAGCCGTATCGCGGAAAACGACGCTGCAGATGATTTGATCTTTCGGCGATTGAAATACGAGAGCAGAGCGGACACCGCTCGCATACGAAACTTCGCCGCAGTCGGCATCGAGGAGACCGCACAAAATCCGCGCAAGCGTACTCTTTCCGCTTCCGTTCAATCCGACGACGGCCGTGTACGAACCGCGTTCGAGCGAAAAATCGACGTCGCTGACGGCAGGCATATTTTGCTGCGGATAAGTGTAGCTTACGTGATCGACGGAAAGAACGCGCATCGCACTCATCATATCCGAAACGGCGGAAAAAGCCAATTCGCATATTTGTCGTACGCGACACTTTTCAGCACAGTTACCGATTTACGCATACGTCACTTCGTGTTTTGCCGAACACACATTCGGCGCGGCATTTGACCGGCAAGCGAATTCGCGGTATTGTTATCGGTATGGAAGATACGGTAATCATATATTATTCGCTCGACGGAAATACCGACCATGTCGCCCGGCGCATTGCGGAAAAAACGGGCGCAAAGCTCGTACGGCTTGAAACGAAAAGGGCGTACCCTCGTAAAGGGTTCAAAAAATTTTTTATCGGAGGACGCGACGCGCTCTTCGGCGCAGAGCCCGAATTGAAAGCGCAGCTCCCCGATCTTGCGCCTTTCGGCAACATCGTCATCGGCACTCCCGTTTGGGCAAGCCGTCCCGCTCCGGCAATCAATACTTTTTTGCGGCGCGCAAAGCTTGACGGAAAACGCATCGCGCTCTTTGCGTGTTCGGGCGGAGGACACGCGAAAACCTGTCTTAACAAAATGGAGTCACTCCTCGCCGGCAATGAAATTCTCTGCCGGACATCCTTTATAAGT
>ERZ772967.3217-NODE-3217-length-10081-cov-3.480152_pt1 | contig 10081 bp, 10 predicted proteins | sample MGYA00511677_ERZ772967 | MGnify/ENA primary metagenome ERZ772967 (study PRJEB29015, sample SAMEA2737931) | human oral metagenome | biome: human oral; feature: human-associated habitat; material: dental | place: China | collected 2146 ...
GTTTTGTGGTGGATTTCTTGGATTTTTATTGGGATATTTATCATTATCCGGTATTCAATGTGGCAGATATTGCAATTTGTATTGGTGCGGGTTTATTAGCATTAGATGCCTTTAAAGGTGATAAAAAGAGCGGTCAAAAATGAAGATAATTTTAGCTAACCCTCGTGGATTTTGCGCGGGTGTCGATCGTGCCATTAGCATTGTTGAATTAGCGCTTGAAATTCATGGTGCACCAATTTATGTACGTCATGAAGTGGTGCATAACCGTTTTGTGGTGAATGGTTTGCGTGAGCGTGGGGCGATTTTTGTAGAAGAACTAAGTGAAGTGCCAGATGGCGCCATTGTGATTTTCTCCGCTCATGGTGTGTCACAAGCCGTTCGTCAAGAAGCAAAAGATCGTCAGTTAAAAGTATTTGATGCAACTTGTCCGTTGGTAACCAAAGTACATATGCAAGTGGCACGTGCGAGCCGTAAAGGGACGAAAGCAATTTTGATCGGACACAAAGGCCATCCAGAAGTGGAAGGCACAATGGGGCAGTACAACAACGAGGAAGGTGGTATTTTCTTAATTGAAAGCGTGGAAGATATTGCTCGTTTGCCGGTTCAAGAAAATGATGATTTAACCTTTATGACGCAAACCACACTTTCTCTTGATGATACGGCGGAAACTATCAGTGCATTGAAAGACAAATATCCTGCTATTCAAGGCCCACATAAAAACGATATTTGCTATGCCACAACCAACCGTCAAGAAGCAGTGCGTGAATTAGCAAAACAATGTGAGCTAGTCGTGGTTGTAGGCTCTAAAAACTCATCGAATTCTAATCGTTTAGCTGAGTTAGCATCGCGTATGGGCGTGAAATCAAAATTGATTGATGATCCAAATGATGTGGCAGCAGATTGGTTTGAAGGTGTTGAAACAATTGGCGTAACAGCGGGGGCTTCAGCTCCAGAAGAGTTGGTGCAATCCGTGATTGCTCGATTAAAAGAATTTGGTGCGGATAGTATCGAAGAACTTCAAGGCTTAGAAGAGAATATGTTCTTTGAAGTGCCAAAAGAGTTAAGAATAAAAGAAGTAAACTAATTCTATTAAAAAAGTGCGGTTAATTTACCGCACTTTTTTTGTGTTATTTTATTTTTTATTGTGCACTTTAAGCCATTTTTGCATTTGTTCAATTTCTGCTTTTTGAGCGTTAATAATATTCTCAGCAAGCTTACGCATCTCAGGATCTTTTCCGTATTTTAATTCAACTTCCGCCATTTTTACTGCGCCAATATGGTGTGGCAACATACCTGCTGCAAAAGCAACATCAGGATCTTTATATTGCGCAGCTGCCATCATGTCTTGATGCATTTGATTCATACCTTGCATTAATTCTTGTTGCATTGCAGAATCTGTCGACATTGGCATATTCATGTGTGCTTGATGCGGTTGTTCATTAGCTTGGGCATAAATTGAAACTGCAGCAGCGCTAAGTGTGATAAAAGTCATAAGTTTTTTCATGTTTTTCTCCTATGTGATAACTGAATGAGCACAAATCATAAACGTTAACCTAAGGTTAAGGTCAATATTTATTCCGAAATTTTTTGGTGAGATGCTAAAATGAGATAACGTTTGATATGAAGGACAAAATCATGAAACAAAAAATTGTGCTTGCCACAGGTAATAAAGGCAAAGTAAAAGAAATGGCAGACGTATTAGCCGATTTCGGTTTTGAAGTCATTGCTCAGACCGATTTAGGCATCGAAAGCCCAGAGGAAACTGGCTTAACATTTGTCGAAAATGCGATTTTGAAAGCACGTTATGCATCTGAAAAATCAGGTTTACCTGCCATTGCAGATGATTCCGGTCTTGTGGTGGATGCGTTAAATGGTGCGCCAGGATTGTATTCTGCTCGTTATGCCGGTGTGGATGGTGATGAAGCTGATGCTAAAAACCGAGAAAAATTACTGGCAGAATTAGCCGATGTACCGACTGAACGTCGCCAAGCAAAATTTGTGAGTACGATTGTGTTATTACAACACCCAACTGATCCTTCTCCTATAATTGCTCAAGGTGAATGTGACGGGCAGATTATTTATGAAGAAAAAGGTGAAAATGGCTTCGGTTATGACTCGCTCTTTTTTAGCCCTGAAAAAGGTTGTACTTTTGCTGAATTAGAAACCGTAGAGAAAAAGAAAATTTCTCATCGAGCGAAGGCATTAGCTGTTTTGAAATCAAAATTAACAGCCTAAAGTGCGGTTGATTTTTAACGAGAATTAAAAGATACAAAATGATTATTACCACTACGCCTAATATTGAAGGTAAACAAATCGTCGAATATAAACAAGTCGTCTTTGGAGAAGTGATTGCTGGGGCAAATTTCATACGTGATTTTTTTGCAGCCATTACCGATGTTATTGGTGGGCGTTCGAGTGTTTATGAGCGTCGTATTAGCCGTGCACGCCAAGATGCCTTGAAAGAGTTGGAAGAAAAAGCGATTGCGTTAGGAGCAAATGCCGTGGTTGGTGTAGAAATTAATTACGCAACAGTAAGCAATAAAAGTATGTTTATGGTAATTGCAAGTGGTACGGCAGTGGTGGTGCGCTAAGGTCGTTTTTTCATTTGCTTAAATGTAATTTTTGCGATCAAGATCGCAAAAGTGTGGTCGATTTCTTGCGTGTTTTCCGTGTTTCTTAAAAATGTCACTGTTGATATGAATCAACGGTACTTATTTGTTAATAAAGGGCATTTTTATGAAATTGATGAAACATTTATTTAGTTCATTGTTTATTGCAGGCGCGATGTTGAGTACACAAGCGCTTGCTGAAGAAAAGACATCTGAGCAGGCTCAACCGCAAATGCAGCAACAAACTGCTGTACAAGCACCATCACAAACTGTACAACAAACGGTGAGTGATAAATTAAATATCAATACCGCTAGTGCATCAGAAATTCAAAAAGCACTGATTGGTATTGGGGCGAAAAAAGCAGAAGCCATTGTGCAGTATCGTGAAAAACACGGTAATTTCACTGTGGCAGAACAACTACTTGAAGTACAAGGCATTGGCAAAGCCACACTAGAGAAAAACCGAGATCGTATCGTGTTTTAATGTTGTTATTTTTATATGAAAAGCGGAATAGTGATATTCCGCTTTTTTATTTTTTGAGCAGAAAATTTACCAAAACTTGCAAAATATCAAATTTTTTTAGAATAAGTTGGGGATTTCTTGCAATGGTTTTATAAGAGAGTAGAATACCAAATGGGTATAGGAATACCTATGTTGTAGTATAAGAAATAATAAAATAACTATTTGGAGTTAGATATGGCATCAGAAAATTTAAATCAATCTTCTGTTGCTCTCACACCAGTTGAAGCAACGGATTATGCTGAAAGCGTTGCTGCGTATAAAGCGCAAAAACGCCCATTTTTATCATTTCTGTCTGGTATTAGTGCTGGGGCTTGTATTGCTTTAGCCTTTGTATTCTATACGACGACACAAACAGCAAGCGCAGGAGCGCCTTGGGGATTAACCAAGTTAGTCGGTGGGTTAGTCTTCTCTTTAGGCGTAATTATGGTGGTAATTTTAGGATCTGAATTATTCACCTCTTCTACTTTAACCTTAGTTGCCCGCGTAGGCGGTAAGATAACCACAAGTCAAATGATCCGAAATTGGATTGTGGTATATTTGGGCAACTTTGTGGGCGGTTTATTTATTGCTGCAGTGATTTGGTTTGGGGGACAAACCATGGTAGCAAATGGTCAATGGGGTTTAACCATTTTGGCAACCGCTCAACATAAGATTCATCATACTTGGTTTGAAGCATTTAACCTTGGTATTTTATGTAACATTATGGTGTGTGTAGCGGTATGGATGTCTTATTCCGGTAAAACTGTTACAGACAAAGCATTTATTATGATCATGCCGATTGGTTTATTTGTCGCATCAGGTTTTGAACACTGTGTGGCAAATATGTTTATGATTCCACTAGGCATTATCACAGCTCATTCTAGTACGCCAGAATTTTGGCAACAAATTGGGGTGGATCCAATGAAATATGCAGATTTAGATCTCTATCATTTCATTGTGAAGAATTTGATTCCAGTAACGTTAGGAAACATTGTGGGTGGTGCGGTTTGTATTGGCTTATTCCAACGTTATTTAACCAAAGCTCACTAATGTACTAACGAACTAAACAAGACTTATTTTTTATCAATTAAAAAAGGAAATGACTATGTCAGAACTTAATGAAGCACAAAAAGTTGCGTGGGCAGGATTTGTTGCCGGTGATTGGCAAGAAAACGTCAACGTGCGTGATTTTATTCAAAAGAACTACACCCCGTATGAAGGTGATGATTCTTTCTTAGCGGGTCCAACCGAAGCGACAACAAAACTTTGGGAAACTGTAATGGAAGGTATTAAAGTCGAAAACCGCACTCATGCGCCGTTAGATTTTGATGAACATACGCCATCAACCATTACTTCTCATGCTCCTGGTTATATCAATAAAGATTTAGAAAAAATCGTAGGTCTTCAAACTGATGCGCCTTTAAAACGTGCCATTATGCCATTCGGCGGTATTAAAATGGTGGAAGGATCATGTAAAGTTTACGGTCGTGAGCTTGATCCTGAAGTGAAAAAAATCTTCACCGAATATCGTAAAACCCATAACCAAGGCGTGTTTGATGTTTATACGCCGGATATTTTGCGTTGCCGTAAATCAGGCGTGTTAACCGGTTTGCCTGATGCGTATGGTCGCGGCCGTATCATCGGTGACTATCGTCGCGTTGCACTTTACGGTGTGGATTTCTTAATGAAAGACAAATATGCGCAATTCTCATCATTGCAAGAAAACCTTGAAAACGGTGTAGATTTAGAAGCAACGATTCGCTTGCGTGAAGAAATCGCAGAACAACACCGCGCGCTTGGCCAAATGAAACAAATGGCGGCAAGCTACGGTTACGATATTTCCAATCCTGCAACTAACGCGCAAGAAGCCATCCAATGGATGTACTTCGCCTATTTAGCGGCAATCAAATCGCAAAACGGTGCAGCAATGTCCTTCGGCCGTACTGCAACCTTCATTGATATTTATATCGAACGTGATTTAAAAGCGGGCAAAATCACTGAAACAGAAGCGCAAGAATTAGTTGACCACTTAGTCATGAAATTACGTATGGTTCGTTTTTTACGTACACCTGAATACGATCAATTATTCTCCGGCGACCCAATGTGGGCGACTGAGACCATCGCAGGTATGGGCTTAGATGGCCGTACATTGGTGACCAAAAATACCTTCCGTATCTTACACACCCTTTACAACATGGGAACCTCTCCGGAACCAAACTTAACCATTCTTTGGTCCGAACAATTACCGGAAAACTTCAAACGTTTCTGTGCGAAAGTGTCTATTGATACCTCATCCGTTCAATATGAAAACGATGACTTAATGCGTCCGGACTTCAACAACGATGACTATGCTATTGCATGTTGTGTATCCCCGATGGTGGTGGGTAAACAAATGCAATTCTTCGGTGCGCGTGCGAACTTGGCGAAAACCTTGTTATACGCAATCAACGGTGGTATCGATGAAAAATTAGGTATGCAAGTTGGTCCTAAAACTGCACCGATTACTGATGAAGTATTAGACTTCGACACAGTAATGACCCGTATGGACAGCTTCATGGATTGGTTAGCAAAACAATATGTGACTGCGTTAAACGTAATCCACTACATGCATGATAAATATTCATACGAAGCCGCATTAATGGCATTACATGATCGTGATGTTTATCGCACCATGGCTTGTGGTATCGCGGGTCTTTCTGTGGCGGCTGACTCACTTTCTGCAATCAAATACGCAAAAGTGAAACCAATCCGTGGTGACATCAAAGATAAAGACGGCAACGTAGTTGCATCTAACGTGGCAATCGACTTTGAAATTGAAGGCGAATATCCACAATATGGTAACAACGACAACCGTGTAGATGACATTGCGTGTGACTTAGTTGAACGTTTTATGAAGAAAATTCAAAAACTCAAAACTTACCGCAATGCGGTGCCGACACAGTCCGTTCTTACTATCACGTCTAACGTGGTATATGGTAAGAAAACCGGTAATACACCGGACGGTCGTCGCGCAGGCGCACCATTCGGACCGGGTGCAAACCCAATGCATGGTCGTGACCAAAAAGGTGCGGTAGCATCATTAACTTCTGTAGCTAAACTTCCATTTGCTTACGCGAAAGACGGTATTTCTTACACCTTCTCAATCGTACCAAATGCATTAGGTAAAGATGCGGAAGCACAACGTCGTAACCTTGCCGGCTTAATGGATGGTTACTTCCATCACGAAGCCACTGTTGAAGGTGGTCAACACTTAAACGTCAACGTGTTAAACCGCGAAATGTTGCTAGATGCAATGGATCATCCGGAAAAATATCCGCAATTAACCATCCGTGTATCCGGTTACGCAGTGCGTTTTAACTCTTTAACTAAAGAGCAACAACAAGACGTTATCACCCGTACTTTTACACAATCAATCTAAAACATTGTAATTTTTGACCGCACTTTCGCGGAAGCATAACGATAATGAGCCTGATTTAAATCAGGCTCATTTTTTATAGAATCAATTTTTGATAGAATTTAGCCAGTTTATTTATGTGAGTTGATTATGTCAGTTTTAGGAAGAATCCATTCTTATGAATCCTGTGGCACGGTAGATGGTCCCGGTATTCGCTTTATTTTATTTATGCAAGGCTGTTTAATGCGTTGTAAGTATTGCCATAATCGAGATACCTGGGACTTGGAAGGTGGAAAAGAAATCACAGTTGAGGAACTAATGAAAGAAGTGGTGACTTATCGCCATTTTATGAATGCAACGGGCGGTGGCGTGACCGCATCCGGCGGTGAAGCGATTCTTCAAGCGGAATTCGTACGCGATTGGTTTCGAGCCTGTAAAAAAGAAGGAATAAATACCTGCTTGGATACCAACGGTTTTGTTCGTCATTACGATCATATTATTGACGAACTATTAGATGTGACCGATCTTGTACTGCTTGATTTAAAAGAACTTAATGATAAGGTTCATCAAAACCTCATCGGAGTACCAAATAAACGCACGCTTGAGTTCGCCAAATATCTACAAAAACGTAACCAACGGACTTGGATTCGTTATGTCGTCGTGCCGGGATATACCGACAACGATCACGACGTACATTTACTCGGGCAATTTATTCAAGGTATGGAAAACATCGAAAAAGTCGAATTGCTTCCATATCATCGTCTTGGCGCATAAATGGAAAACCCTTGGTTTTGACTATGAGCTTGAGGATGTTATGCCGCCAAGCAAAGAATCGCTAGAACACATTAAGACCATTATTGAAAGTTACGGTCATCGCGTCAAATACTGACAATTAATATACAAGGAGATTCTATGAAAAAAGTCCTTTTGATTCTGAGTATGTTCGCATTATTCGGTTGTGCCGACCAGCAAATTCCCTTGCCACAACAAGTAGTAAACCTTACACCACCAACCAAAGTAAAAGTCGGATATATTAAACTGGTGCAAAATGCTAATTATTATGTCGATACTAATTCGATTTGGGTTGATAATGAAGACAACGGACAAGTTCATTTTGATGCGGTGATTAATTTGGATAAAGGCTTATACGTTTATCCCGACCCGCGACGATACGCCCGCTCGGTCCGTCAATATAAAATATTAAACTGTAACAATTATCGCTTAACCCAGGTGCGCACTGATTTTTACGACGATTATTGGGGGGAAGGATTGCGCGCGGCACCGAAACATCAGAAAAAATACACCCTCCGTTTACAGCCGAACTCCTCACTCTATACGTTGGGACAAATTATCTGTGTCAATAATGAAACACGTATTCTGTCTAAAAAATAGGCATAAGATTAACTAAGGAAAAAAGTGCGGTCAAATTTGACCGCACTTTAGCTCATAAAAGGAACGGATTTCACTAAAATTTGTAAGATGCAGATAACTTGTAGTTACGACCTGGATCAAGATCCGCTGCGCTATAATATTGTGTGCTTTGGTCTTTATAAGCCTTGTTGAAAATATTATCCATGCCGAATGTAAGCTCTAAGCCTTTAACTTGTGTTGGAGCCCAAGAAATGTAAGCATTGCTGACAGAGTAAGATTCTCTTGGAGAGTAGCCCGGGACGTAAACGGGTGCACGTCTTGAGCCGACATTGAGTTCTTGATAAAGATTAATGCCACGAACCCACATTGTGTTCCAACCTAATTCAACATGGTGAGTTGGAATGGAGTAGCTGAAGGATAGATTGTAGCGATCACCGGTATCAGGGAACGCAGCAAAGCCGCTTCTTCCTTTGACTTGTGATCCCACATCTGAAGTTTGTTTGCTTCGGGCACGGGCATAGCTTAGGCCGACAGTGAAGTCTTCAATGCGATATTTGGCTGATGCTTCAACCCCTTTTAGTTTTACTGCACCTACACTTTGATAACCGCTAAAACTACCTAAGTTGACGTTTTTATTGATGTTATCGTAGTCTGTTTGGAAATATTTTGCCGTGACGGAGAATGAATCATCGCCGCCGAATAGGCTATCTTTAGCGAAGTTAAAACCCACTTCTTTATTATCACCACGGATAGCTTCTAGAGAAGGCGAGTAACCGCGTGAGCCGTTGAGTGTTACTTCACCGGCATCCGGACCTTTAAATAATTCGGTGTAATTGGCAAATAAGACGACGTGCTCGGTTGCCAGATATTTCAGTCCAAGCGCTTTGGACACGCGGTCGTAACTTTTATTAAAGATTGGCGATAAATGGGCTTTATGATAATCATAACGAAGTCCTGGCGTAACGACAAAATCATCAAATGCAATTTGATCTTCTAGGTAAACGGATGTACTATCCACTTTGGTCACATATGTGTTTGAACCTGTGCCATAAGCGCGTGCTTTGGTATTGAAATATTCACCGCCCACTAACACTGCATGATGAGTTGCACCAAGATCGAAGTCGGATGTATTGGAAATTGCGCCACCGACTGTTCGAATATTCGTTTGAGGATTTCCCATTGAGGATGTTTTGGAATCCGTGTTATATGCGTTTGCTTTTACATTGGTTAACGGATTGTCAGTTGGTTTAAAACCGTAGGAAAGCGTGTAGGTCTCGCGTTGAAGTTCAGTATACGAGCGGGAATGGTTTGCTGGCTCATAACCTGTCTGACCCGGTTGAGGAACGTTTCCTAAACAAGCACCAAAATTCGCGCGGAAGCAACTCAATGCGGTATTGGTATAACGTTCGGCAGAGAATTTTACCCATTGTTCAGGCGTAATATTGTATTTCGCCTTAAAGAGATAATTTTGTAAATGTCCTTTATTGGCATTTTTTAGGCCGTTACCGTCTTTGCCGTCCTCTTGATGGCGATAGTTAAAATAGCTCAATAAATCTAAGTCGCCGGCACGTCCGTAAAGAATGGCGGTGCCTTGGTGGGAATTGCCATTGCTGCCCCAACCGTATTTGACTTTACCGCCGAAGTTTTGTCCTTCTTCCAGCATATCTGCGGCATCGACAGTTTCAAATTTAATCGAACCGCCTAAAGATCCGGCGCCGGCAACGACAGAGTTGGAACCGACATCAATATCAACACGTTTTAAAATTTCAGGATCGATTCCGTAGTTACCGGAATGGTGGAAGGCATAACCATTTTGACGGGCACCATCAACGGTGACTGTTAAATATTCTTCGGAAACACCGCGAATATTGTAACGCTCAACAACAGAGCGACCACCATTGACGTTTACGCCCGGCACGCCACGTAAGACATCGGACATTTTTGTGGCTTGACGAACTTTTACCACCCCTTTGGCGGCAACATTGGAAACCTGTGGCGAGTAGTTGTCGCTAACAACATCAATAGTATCTAGTTGATCCGAATTGGCCTGTACGTTTAACGTAACAAAAACGACAATAGGGAGTAATGCAAACGTTGTTTTTCTCATATTATTCCTTTAGGTTATTTCAATTATGAGAATCATTATCGTTTTTTTCTGTAGGCGAAGTCAATAGCAATTTTTCATCAAATTACCTAAATTTTAAC
>ERZ772967.3219-NODE-3219-length-10080-cov-12.521097_pt1 | contig 10080 bp, 6 predicted proteins | sample MGYA00511677_ERZ772967 | MGnify/ENA primary metagenome ERZ772967 (study PRJEB29015, sample SAMEA2737931) | human oral metagenome | biome: human oral; feature: human-associated habitat; material: dental | place: China | collected 2146 ...
ACTTTTGCCAAAGAAATAGAAGTATTGTTCCCTAATATTGAGAGTTTCTATTTTGGAAAACTGACGGATTTTTCGGGAAAAGACAACACTTCTCTCACTACGGTGATGCTCTACACGCCTAAAAAAGAGAAGGTGCGGGGCAAAGTCGTCGCCAAAGAAGTAGATCGCCAAAAGTTGCAACAATGGCTCGCTGAGAAATTTGGAGATAAGGAAGTAATCTGCAGATTGGCAGATTAGAAAATTAACCAATAAAATCCCCGTGTGGCAGAGTTACTGCACGGGGATTTTTAATTTACTCATTGGCAAATTGACAATTTATCACTAACTTTGCCCCGCACTAATATCAAATACCTACCACATGAGTGATTACATAAGATTGGCCAGCTTTCCCGAAAGGAGTTGTTTTTTACTGAAGTCTTACTCATTGAAAAATTCGTCTGTCTACTAAGGAAAAACACAATTTACTGATTGATTGCCGAATAGTTGTATTCGCTAATGAAAAAGAGAATAATTCATAAAATAAACACACAAATATGGAACAACACTCGAAAATATACGTCGCCGGACACAGAGGACTGGTTGGGTCGGCTATTGTAAGGACACTGCAATCTAAGGGATTCGACAACATACTGATGCGTTCGTCGAAAGAGCTCGATCTGCGTAACCAACAGGCTGTCGAAGACTTCTTCGCCACACAGAAGCCCGAGTACGTCTTTCTGTCTGCCGCCAAAGTAGGAGGCATCGTAGCCAACAATACCTCGCCCGCAGAGTTTATATACGACAATATGATGATTGCTTTCAACATCGTAAACGCAGCATATAGACACAATGTTCGTAAACTGCTGTTTCTGGGCAGTTCGTGTATTTATCCCAAAATGTGCCCGCAACCGATAAAAGAAGAATATCTGCTCACGGGTGCTCTGGAGCCGACGAACGAGGCGTATGCCATTGCCAAAATATCGGGGCTCGAGCTGTGTAAGTTCTACCGCCGTCAGTACGGCTGCGACTTCATATCTGCTATGCCTACCAATCTGTACGGTATCAACGACAACTTCGACCTCAATACATCGCACGTCTTGCCCGCTCTGATAAGGAAATTCCACGAAGCGAAAGAATCGCAAGCAGAGAAGGTAACACTCTGGGGTACAGGCAAACCGATGAGAGAGTTTCTCTACGTCGACGACTTGGCAGATGCTCTGGTATTCCTTATGATGAACTATTCCGACGAGATACATATCAATATCGGCACGGGCGAAGATTGTTCCATCGACGAGCTGGCACGTACCATCAAAGCGATAGTCGGTTTCGACGGAGCGATAGAGTACGACACCTCTAAACCCGACGGCACGCCACGCAAACTGCTCGACGTCGGTCGACTGCACAAACTCGGCTGGCGCCACTCTACCCCACTCAACGACGGCATATCTGCCGTATACCGATGGTATCTGTCGGATAAAAGGTGAAAATCCCCGCCTCTTTCGTCGTTCATAGGCAGATATGGTTTGTCGGATAGAGAAGTAAGCATTATCTTTGTACCCAAGTTAATACAAAACGATATGTATATGAATTGGGATTTTATTTTACGAATATTCATTGCAGGCATTCTTGGCGGTATCATCGGTATCGAACGCGAATATCGGTCGAAAGAGGCGGGCTTGCGCACACACTTCCTTGTAGGTCTCGGCAGTGCTCTTTTTATGATACTGTCGCATTCGGGCTTCGGGGCGATACTTGCCGAGGGTTCTACCAACATATCGCTCGACCCATCGCGAATAGCCTCGCAGGTGGTTACGGGCATAGGTTTCATCGGCACGGGTATCATCATCTTCCAGAAACACGTAGTACGCGGACTTACCACAGCGGCAGGCTTGTGGGTTACGGCGGCTATCGGTATGACGTGCGGTTCGGGAATGTATTTCATTGCCGTATCGGCTACCGTTATGGTGCTGGCGTGCCTCGAGATGTTATATTTGCTGCTGCGTAAGTTCGGCAGGCGAAATATCAGCCTTACTCTGTCGTCGCCGTCACGTAAAAGCATACGGCTTATGGTCGACGCTATGAGGGTCGAGGATATGGAGATAAACTCTTATGAGGTTCGGGAAGAGAAGCCTGCCGATAGTGCACGGTTCGTCGTTACGATGGAGGTGAAGATGAAGGGCGACCGATACGAGCCCCGCATAATCGAGTTTATAAACAGGTTCGACGATATCGATATCGACAAGATGGAATAGTTCTGGATACCGTTTTTGTTTGTGTATAACAAGCTAAAATTCAGACACAACCGGAGAAATCAAAAAAAAACAACCTTTACACTATGGCACGAGCAACAACAAAAGCAGATTTGGTAACATCTGCCAATGAGCAATTCGAAAAAATGTGGAAACTAATCGACACTATGAGCGACGAGCAACAAAACTCTACTTTCGGCAAAGAAATGGCTACGGCAGGCAAGGAGGCACACTGGAGCAGAGACAAGAACCTGCGCGACATACTCGTACATCTCTACGAATGGCATCTGCTGTTGCTGAATTGGATAAAAGACAATAGCAGCGGAGAGCATAAACCGTTTCTGCCCGAACCTTACAATTGGAAAACTTATCCGACGATGAATGTCGAGTTTTGGAAAAAACACCAAAGCACACCGTTGACGGAAGCAAAGGCGAAACTGAAAGAGAGCCATAAGGATGTTATGGCACTGATAGAGACCTTCTCCAACGAACAACTCTTTGCCAAAGGCGTATTCGATTGGACAGGGACATCCACGCTCGGAGCTTACTGTGTCTCGGCAACCGCAAGCCATTACGACTGGGCAATAAAGAAAATAAAAGTACATATCAAAACAAGTTAAAGCGTAAAAAAATGAAAGTAGGAATTATCCGTTGTATGCAGACAGAAGACTATTGCCCCGGTACTGCCGATTTTGTAGCAATCCGTAATAAAAGCGGGGCTTTCGCGAAACTCGACGGCGATGCGGAACTTATAGGTTTTACCAACTGTGGAGGCTGTCCGGGTAAACGTTCGTTGCTCAAAGCCAAGTTGCTCGTCGACCGAGGAGCCGAGGCTATTGCATTTGCCTCTTGTATCAAGAAAGGTACGCCGATGGGGTATCCGTGCCCTTTTGCAAATAAAATGATTTCGATGGTAAAAGAACGATACGACAGTCAAGTGATTATACTCGAAGAGAGTCACTAATTTAGATAAACAAAACCTATGCACGACACAGACTTGGACAAAGTGATATTTTTCTCAAAAGAATATGAACTGCGACAATAATTCAATAGAAACACACACACAGGATTATCCTCGATTCATATCGAATCAACCTTGTGGATTAGACAAAACAGAGGGACATTCGCAAGAACGCTTATCCAATGCTATAGCCGAGCATATTACCGCAACCGATAGTAGGGAAACCAATAATAACATACCTCGCATTATTGGTCTAAAAGGTGAGTGGGGTGTTGGTAAAAGCAATGTTATCAGGCAATTACAAGAAAACGAAAAAATTAAGGACAAATATTATATTTTCGAATACGATGCTTGGGGACATCAAGAGGACTTACAACGCAGGTCGTTTTTGGAGACACTCACAACAGAGCTGATTTACAAAGGTTTATTGACTGGCGAAATAACAGTATGCAAAAAAGATGAAAAAGAAGAGACCATCGCTTGGCATGAAAAGTTAAAATATTTACTTGCAAGCAAACGAAAGATTGAAACAGAAACAAGACCAAAATTAAATGATAGTTTTGTGTTATTTATCTTGGCCACAATACTCACCCCCATATCTGTCTCTATAGCAAATATTAATAGCATTCAGGATAAATGTTGTTGGTTATCTATACTGTTGCCGTTAATACCTTTAATTTTTTCGTGTATTATTTTGCTCTCTCGTAAAAAAAGATGGAAGCGATTGTTTACACAACAATTGTGGAGAGATATTATTAATGAAGTAGTTTCTATTTATAACGGAACAATAAAAAACGACATTTCATACGAGACTGTAAGTGAAGAAGAGCCGTCTGTAATTGATTTCAGAAAATGGATGCAGGACATTTCAGATAATATTGGCAAGTCCAATAAAAAACTCATTGTCGTATACGACAATATGGATCGCTTACCTGCTGATAAGGTAAAAGAATTGTGGTCTTCGATACATACATTCTTTTCCGAAAATGGATTTCCAAACATTTGGGTGATAATTCCTTTCGACGAAAAGCACCTATCTTGTGCATTTGGCGAAAGTAACGATAAAGAACAACTAACAAAACACTTTATTAATAAGACATTTCCAATAGTCTACCGTGTAAAGCCTCCCTTTATTACCGATTACGAAGTAATATTCGACACGTTATTTAATGAAGCTTTTGGTACGACAGAAGGAGAGGAGACTAAAAAAACTATTTCTCGCATTTTCCGTCTCGAAAAACCGAATGCTACAATTCGTGAAATGATTGAGTTTATCAATCAATTGGTCGTAATGAAAAGCATTTGGAAACAAGAAGTTGAACTATTATTTTGTGCTATTTTTAAAATCAAAGAGAAAATAATATTACAAAATCCTGAGTGGCAGATAATTACTGGTAATTATTTAGGGAAATACATTAATAAAATCGTGTCTAATAATGAATTGTTGCAGAAAAATATAGCAGCAATTACTTATGGGGTTTCATTGGATATTGCCGAACAAATTCCGATGAAAAAATATATTGAATTATGTTTTGATAATAATGGAACCGACATCAATAAATACTCTAAATCTCCTAAATTTATTCCTATATTGAAAGAAACTATTCAAAATACTGACTCAGCTAAAACAGATGAAATAATTAAGTGTTTGTTGACTTTAGTAACTAATTCATTTTCAGATAGCGACAAAAATACAATAACAGCACTTTGGGATAGTCTTGCAAAAAGAAAAGAAAGTCAAGAACTTTCCGAACAAAAGTTTGATGATAGCTATAAGTCTTTATTATTGAATATTACAGACAAACAAGGACTTGTAAAACGATTATGCCAACAATTACAAAAATTTGGAGACAATAATCTAACCATAATATTCAGTGGAACACATTATTACAATGCTCTAAAAGACCTACAAGATTCTTTATCCAAGAAAAATATTGACATTAATATAACTGATTATCTCGAAGATATTGAAAAAGAGCCTCAAATCTTTGTTGAATATGTCCAAGCAGCAAAAGAGGACTACAAAACATTTAAACTTTCAACAGACAATGATAAGTTAAATGACTTTTTAGAGTGTGATGATCACACAATACAATATTTTCCAATCTTAAAATACTTAAAGGACGACCCACGGTACAAATTTGATACACTAAAACAAAAAATAGAAAGTTTCATTCCCTCATCGGGACTGACAGCAGAAAACTTCAAACCAATATTTGATGCTTATAAATTAATTTCAAGTGATAAACCTCTCGAAAAACAATTATCACAAAATCAAATAACTCAAATTTGGAATAGTTTATCAACAAAGGTAGGTACCAATGAATATTTAGAGATAGTAGCTATACTATTAGCTAATAATATAAATATTAGCGTTGATTTATCCGAACAGCAGATAAAATATATTGCTAATCAAATAGATTATTATGGTAGCTATGGATATTTGCTTATAAACGGTAGTAATACAAATCTTTGCAAAGTCCTAAAATATATGACTGAACATCAATTAGGTTATCAACTATCATTAGAAAAAGTACTACCTCAATTTTTCAATATCAAAAGTAAAATCGACGTTAAAGACGATATCCTACTCGAACAATTAAATGATTGGAGTAACCATAAAGGTGAAATAACAAAGGATAACATTATTTCTATTATCCCACAAAATTTATTTTGTTCTTCGAAAGAAATAAACAACGAGTTGACCGAGCGTATAAATAAAACTGCAATAGATGCATTAGAAGCTATTGATGAAAATATAGTATACTCACAGCTAAGCCAATCTAATCAGTATTGGTATCAAGTGATTGATAATTTAATAGATACAGATTTTTGTAAATCATTACCCGATAATCTATTCAATGTCGGAATTCGATGTTTGAACGAAATTGCTTCACAAGGAATTATTCCCACAGATAACGACATAAAAGCAAAAATAATCAACAAATTAGATAAACGCAAAACAGGAAGTACAATTGAGAAAATACGCGATTCTTTTTGCAACTCACAAAGCGACATAACTCCACAAAAATTTCTGTATTTAGAGAGTTGGCTACGTCAACAAGGCAAACTAAACAATAGAGCAGGCGAAGTTATCCACCGAATAATCGACCCCATTATTAATGACGAAAATTGTCTGAGGTTACTTGTAGATAATTCCGATTTCTATGCCAAAATAATCAATACCGCTGGTGACGATGCTTCTGCCACCAAACAAATAATTCAGCAAAAAGTTAATACGAGTGAAGATGCAAAAATTATTGCTTTTGCAGAAAAAATTGGCATAAATAAAGAATGACAGGTTCGAACTAACGTTTACGAAAGTATTTACAGGCTTTTTTAAAATATTATCAACCACTGAATTTTGATTTTTTCATCGTTTGCAGTAAAAAGAATCCTCTTTTCATATTGACACTAACACACACTACAATATCCTGACAATCAACACTATTGTTTAGCAGCAGTAGTTTATACTTCAAAAAATAGTACCTTTGCACATCAAGTTAATCGAGGCTCTACAACAGACAAAAATGGCTCAAAAGAATAGCAAAAAGCAGACGGCTCTCTCCATCACCGACTTGGTGGATATGCCCGTATCGGAGCTCACCACTCTGATGGACAATATAGTCCTCACCAAAGAAGAGGAGCAGATAGCAGGGCGGTTGCTCACCGAGATACGCTCGAGGTTGAAGTTCCTGACCGACGTCGGCGTGGGATACCTTACGCTCAATCGTCAGTCGAAGACACTCTCGGGAGGCGAAAGCCAACGTATCAACCTCGCCACATCGCTCGGCAGTTCGCTTGTGGGGTCGCTATACGTGCTCGATGAGCCTTCGATAGGACTCCACAGTCGCGACACGGAGCGTCTGCTGACAGTGCTCAAACAGCTCAGAGACGTAGGAAATACGGTAGTAGTCGTCGAGCACGACCCCGAGATAATAGGCTCTGCCGACTATCTTATCGACATAGGACCCAAGGCGGGTACAGGCGGCGGCGAAGTAGTATTTGCAGGCGACGCAGCCAAAGCTTCCGACGACGACATAATGGCTTCGTATACATTGCAATACATGTATGGTAAAGATAAAATAGAGGTGCCCGCACGACGCAGACGTTGGCACAATTTTATCGAAATAAAGAACGCCACTGCCAACAACCTGAAAAATATCGACGTACGGTTTCCGCTCGGTGTCCTTACCGTAGTAACAGGCGTAAGCGGCAGCGGCAAATCGTCGCTCGTACGCGATGAGTTGTATGCCGAGCTGCACCGTTACTTCGCCTCCGACAGGCGAACCGTCTCCAACCGATTGGCAGGCAGCCTGCATCTCATCGACGGAGTGGAGTTTGTCAATCAGACGCCGATAGGCAAATCGAGCCGTTCGAACCCCGCCACCTACATAAAGGCATACGACGAGATACGCAAGCTCTTCGCCGACAGCAAGGCAGCCAAACACCTGCACCTGACGGCATCGCACTTCTCGTTCAATCAGGACGGCGGACGCTGCGACGCCTGCAAAGGCGAAGGCGTCATAACCGTACCTATGCAGTTTATGGCCGACGTAACGCTCGTATGCGAAGAGTGCAAGGGACGACGCTTCAAAAGTGACGTACTCGACGTATCGTATAAAGGCAAAAATATCTACGACGTACTCGAGATGACTGTCGATGAGGCGATAGCATTCTTCGGACAAGGCAACGGAGCAACCGAACGACGCATAGTTCGCCGTCTGCAACCGCTGCAAGATGTAGGTATCGGCTACGTCAAGCTCGGACAGGCATCCTCTACACTGTCGGGGGGCGAGAACCAACGCGTCAAACTTGCCTCGTTCCTCGTACAAGACGACCTCCGCCCGCAATTCTTCATCTTCGACGAGCCTTCGACCGGACTGCATACACACGACATAAAAACCCTTATGCACGCCATCGATGCCATCATAGCCAAGGGACACACCGTCGTCATCATCGAACACAATCTCGATATCATACGGCAGGCAGACCATATAATCGACCTCGGCAAGGAGGGCGGCGACCTCGGCGGATACCTCATAGCCACAGGTACACCCGAAGAGGTGGCACAAAATGCCGACTCCGTTACAGGGCAGTTTATCTTCGCCCCGAAGCACGACAACGCTTGACCGTATCACAATATTATTTTTTCCGATAAATGTGCACCCCGCTTGCAACATTTTCGTTTTAGTACGTCTTGTTATAAGAAGCTTTTTTTAACATACAGGCATTTTTCTATCGTTTTTTTATTATCTTTGCACACATTTTTAGCAATAAATTTAACTAATACTATAATGAAAAATTTCTATTTAATTCTATTTGCAGCAGCTATGTTAGTTACTGCCTGTACACGTGACCTCGACAAGTTTGGGGCAAAAAATCCTGCTTCGGCAAATGACGTCAACAACATCGACTTTACTATCCCTATCGAAGAAGCCATCGAAGAGCTAAACTCTGCTCTCGACATCATCGACGGACAACAGATGGTGGCAGGCGGCAGAGCAAAGGTTATGTTTTCGGGTAGCCGCCGACAAATAGGTAAAGTGTCTGTAATATACGGTGATATGCCCGTACTGATGAGAACCTCCAATACTCCCGACGGTATGCAGAAGGCTCAAGGTAAGACACATAAAGACAGCCTGCTGTACATAGTGGACTTCGAGAACAATGCAGGGTGTGCCGTACTTGCCGCCGACAGACGTATAAAAGACAAGATACTGGCTATAACCGAAAGCGGCAGCTTCAACAATATGGACAGTACTATGTTCCCTCCGACATACAAGCAGGGAATGTATGCCGATAGCGAACTAATGAAAGGCTTCAGCCTATACAACGCCGATGTGGACGACTACTACGTAGCAGGAGAATTTACTCCTCTGTATTTCTGTGATAATTTTGCCAAATATTGTCTGACACAATGTAAAGACGACGATTGGAAGAATATTCCGAGCGATCCACACGAAAATATAAAATATGTAGTAGGGGAATGGCAGACGAAAGAAAAAATAGCTCCGATGCTTACAACTGTATGGCATCAGAATAGCCCGTTCAATGACAATGCTCCGATGAAGAGCTGGTTCTTCTGGGATAAGAAAAAGCGAAGCCCCGCAGGGTGTTTCCCCATAGCAATAGCTCAGATAATAGCATATCACGAAATGATGTCAGAATGTAACGGTTATAAACTAAACTGGGATAGCATTAAGAAAAACTTGTATGTTTATAATAACCCTGACGATAAAGGAGCAAGCTACGAAGATAAGAGAGCCGTTGCCTATTTGTTGCAATTTCTATCAATATCTTGCCGAGCAAAACACACTCCCGACTTTACTTTCGTATTTCCTCACAATGCAAGGAAAACTATGGCGTTTGTTTACGGTAATGCTACTACTCACTGCAGCTACGACAACGGCGTAGTGTACAATATGCTTAAGAATAATAAACCTGCTCTCGTATGTGCTATCTCGAAAATATTTGACGGACACGCTTGGGTGGTAGACGGCTACCTATACCGAGCACAACCTGTAATATGTATCCGAAACCGTGACGGAAAAGAGCGTAGAGATACCACCTACCGAGAACAACAGCTGGTACACTGTAACTGGGGATGGGGAGGTAGTTGTAACGGTTATTATTCACAGGGGGTATTCAATACTAAAAACGGAGCAGTAGAAGTTGAAAAAGACCACAATGAAAAAAATGATGATGAATATAATAAATCAGATAATAACTTTAACTGGTTTCTCCGTGTGATTTCCTATAACGAATGATAATCGTTTAACCATAAAACATAAAATGTAATTATGAAACGAGTAATATTTTTATCACTTGCAGCCGTATTGCTATGTATGGGATGCGATGTATCTAAAACCATATTATTCAAGTCTTATA
>ERZ772967.3220-NODE-3220-length-10080-cov-3.082693_pt1 | contig 10080 bp, 9 predicted proteins | sample MGYA00511677_ERZ772967 | MGnify/ENA primary metagenome ERZ772967 (study PRJEB29015, sample SAMEA2737931) | human oral metagenome | biome: human oral; feature: human-associated habitat; material: dental | place: China | collected 2146 ...
TTTTATACTCAGTATTTTGTGTTGTTAATTTTTCCATATCCTTTGCCAAATCAATTGTCTTAGTAAAATTGTCTTCCACTCCAAAAGGCACTATTTCAATGCTGCTCGGATTTGGCACTCCAATTAATATTCCTAAAGATTCTTTTGCTATTTCAATGTTTCCTTGCTGTTCTACAATTTGCGCTTCCATAGCCTTTAGACTTCTTTCTGCTTCTTTGTATTCAGGCTGTGTAACCATTCTCAAGTTATATTTTTCAGTCTGAATTTTATAGTTTTCATCCAATGCTTCCTTTGATTTTTGCAGTACCCCAAGCGTACTGACTGCCTCATATACGTCAATATATGCCTGAACAGTGTTTAATACTGTATCTTTCTTTGTTTTATCCAATTTCAGCTCAGTTAATTTTAAGTTGTCTTTGCTTATTTCATTTCCTAATTTTAGTTTCCCTCCTGTGAAAAGCGGCTGTGACAGTGACAGATATTGCTGGTACGCTTCCCCTGTCTTTTTCAAAATAATATCTTTAAAATAAGCATTTGCCGAAGCATTATAGCTTACTGTAAAAAATTTCTGTTTCCAGGTTCTGCTTACATCAATTTGCCCTCTATCCATTTCTAACATTCCTATTTTTATGTCTTTGTTGTTTTTCACAGCCATTTCAGCGGCTTCCTGAATTGTTATTTTTTGTGCAAAATTGGGAATTGCCATTAATAACAGCAATATTGACACTGCTATTTTATTTCTGTTTTTTTCCATTTTCCCTTCTTCCTTCCTGAACTTATTTTAACGCATTATTTATAAATTTTATTATTTCCTTCAATGAATTTTCGACTTTTCTTGTATTTTGGATATTAATCAGGTCATCATCTTTCATCTTTTCCAAATTTTTCAAGACAAATTCATCATATAAAAATTCCTCTATTGAAATTAATATAAATTCTGATATAATATCTGTATTATATTTATTGCCATTTTTACTGTTAAATTTTTCAACAATATTTATTTTTATAAAATCAGTTGATTTTTCCTGCAGTTCTTGAAAGAATATCCTTAATTTTGGATCAATTAAATATTTCTCGACTGCTCTTAGCTTCATATTATTCAAAATTTTAACAGCATAATTCATCTTAGCTCTTACATAATCTTCTAAAACCTTATCTGGCTCCTGACTAATATCTATAGCCCCAAGAACATTTATTATTTTCTTTTTTATTTTTTCCAAAATCTCATATAATAATTCATCTTTTGTTGCAAAATATGTATAAAAACTCCCTTTAGATATTCCTAAGTCTTTCGTAATATCTTCAACTTTAGTTTCCTCATATCCATTTTTTGCAAACAGTTCCCACGCCTTATCTATTATTTTTTTTCTTTTCTGGATTTTTACACTCTTCTTTTTTTCCAAGCATCTCCCACCTAACAATCAAGATTAACCCACAAGTCATTATAATATAATATAATTTTTTTTCTATTTTGTCAATCATTTTTACACTAAAAAATAAATTAAAATTTCTCAATTAAAAAAACATAAATTTGTTTTCCTTGAAACTTAAAAACAGGGATAAAATTTTCTATCCCTGCCTTCTTTAATTCTTAAATTTATTTTTCAAGTCCAGTACAAATTTTGTCAAATCTTCTGTAAATGCTTCTGCATTAGCTTTTATCTTTTCTGAAAAATCAGCTAAATTTTCTTTTACTTCTTTTGACTTGCTTTCAAATCTTTCCTTTAATTCCTTATATTCAATATCTGTTTTTAGTTTTGATTCATATTCTTTTGCAAATTCTAAATCTTTCTGAACAACTTTGGCATCTTTTCGAAGGATTGTTTCAGGATTGTATTTATTCAAAAAATTATCCAGTTCTGCATTTTCTGATTCCGAAGTTAGCAAAATCAACGCATAATGGTTATTTACAAGGTGTTTTGAAACATCTTCAAATATGCTTATTATTTTTTTGTCAGCCTTTTCACCTTGGCTTTCGCCTATCATAGCTCCTACTGCTCCGCCAAAAATAACTCCCAACGGACCTCCGATAATTCCAACAAGACCTCCAAGAAGACCTCCATTTAAAAATCCTATATTTCCATTTGCATTTACTTCAAATCCATCCTTGAAACTCAGCTTATCGTCTTCCTTTCTTACAACTGCAGCCTGAGTAATTACATAATTTTCCCCTGAATATTTTGTCTTTATGTCAGCCAGAGCCTCAAATGCGCTTAGCTGATTTTCAAATGTTGCTAATAAAACATTATTTTCCATGGCAACTCTCCTTTATTTTTTAAATTGACTAATTATAGTCCTAAAAAAATAGTTTTTATTTTGCCAGTACTTATTTTTTACTTTTAAAAAATAAATTTACTCCCATAATTCCTGCAATAACAAATCCTAATAATCCCAATCCAGAAATTCCAAAGATTTTTGGAGGAATGTTTGCTAGAGCTAGTATTGATGAACCCACAAATATTGATGAAATAATAATTGCTAGTACTAATTGCTCAAAAGTCTTTTGAAATTTCTCAAAACCAATTATTTCGTGCTTATGTTTTAATTCATTTTTTTGAATTTTTTCCAAAATATTTTTTAAATCTGTTGGTAAAGTAAGCCAGTTATCAGAAAAAGTCTCCAGCTTTTCTGTCCCTTTTTTAAAGATATTCACTGGATTCATCCGCTCTCTTGCTATTTTATCCATATATGGCCGCATAATTCCCGTTATGTTAAGGCTTGGGTCCAAATGCCGACCAATTCCTTCAATTTGACCAATTCCCTTTATTAATAGGTAAATGTCTTCAGAAAGCAGAATTTGATTATCGCTGAATACCTTCCTTGCCTTTTCAAAAATCGTAACAATATCTATGCTTTCCAATGAATTTCCATCCACCATTTCAATTAACCCGTAAAGTTCACGTTCAAACTTTCTTTCATCTGAAACTTCAAATTTTATCGCCAGTTTTCGTATAGTTTCAATCATTTTTTTTACATCTTTTTTCAATGAATAAATAATCAAATTTATTAAAAGTTCTCGCTCATTCGGATAAAGCCTTCCCATTGCACCAAAATCAATAAATACAATTTGCCCATTTTCCTTTATAAAAATATTGCCAGGATGGGGGTCAGCATGAAAAAATCCGTGTTTTAAAAACTGCACCAAATACAAATCAAGTCCAGTTCTTGCAATTTCTTCAGGTTTTTTCCCTATTTCTACTATTTTTTCCTTATCAGTAATTTTAAAGCCTTCTATCATTTCCATTGTAAGAATATGGTTATTGGAAAGATGTTTATATACGATTGGAACATGAATTCTCTCGTCCCTTTTAAAATTGTTTGCAAAACGCTCTATATTACGAAGCTCGTTACTAAGTGAAAGCTCCTCATTCAGCATTTTCTCAAAACTTTCCACAACATCCCCAATATTCATTCTTTTCATGTCCTCATAATATTTTTCCAAAGTTTTTGCAAGGCTTTTCATAATTTCCAAATCCACTTCAACTACAGGCTTTATATTTTCTCTCTGAATCTTTACAACAACTTTTTCCCCATTTTTTAATTTTCCTCTAAATACCTGCCCTATCGAAGCTGATGCCATCGGTTCTTCCTCTATTTCAGAAAAATAATCATCTACTTCAATTCCAAGTTCAAGATTCATCTTTTCTCTTACATCAACTTTTTCAACTTCCACATTATCTTGCAATTTCTGAAGCTGTACAATCAGTTCCTCAGGCAAAATATCTTTTCGGTTACTTAGCATCTGCCCAAATTTTACATATACAGGACCCATTTCCTCAATCGCCATTCTTATTCTCTCGTAAAAAGTACAGGCATTTATTTCATCAATCTTGTCGCTGTATTTCCTTTTTATATTTCCTGGCAGATACTTTTCCAGCTCGCCTCTTTTGAACAATTCATCAAATCCATATTGAACAATCACTGAAGAAAGTTTCACAAGTCTTTTTGTCTTCTGTATAAAATCTACCATTTTAGTTCATTTCTCCTTCTATTGAAAATATTTTGTAACATCAAAAAATACAATAACTAACATCAAAACAAGTAAAAATATCATTCCAATCATATGTATTTTTTCTTCTATTTTTTTATTTACTTTTATTCCAAAAAATTCAGGAATGACAAATATCAGTCTTCCCCCATCAAGTGCTGGAATAGGTAGCAAATTCATAATTCCAATATTTATTGAAATAAGAATAAATATTACAAGCAATGCAAAAAATCCGCCTTGTCCGTAAGCCTGCCCAACAATCTTTGGCAGTCCAACAGGTCCTGTCATTTCCTTCATTGCCACTTTTCCAGTTACAAGCATTCTCACACCATCAAGTGTCAGTTTAAAATAGTCCCGAAATAATACAAAACTCATTTTTATTCTTTCATTAATATTCGTCTTTTGCGATAAAACCTGTATTCCAAGTAAATTTGCCTTCGCTTCTTTATTATACGTCAATTTCACATTTTCTGTAATTTCCTTATCATTTCTCAAAATTTTCAAGCTTACATCTTCATCTTTATAATTTTGGCTAATTTTTGAAACTTTTTCCGACATTTCAACCCAATTCGATATATTTTCTCCATTAATCGCCAAAATTTTATCATTTACCTGCAATTTTTCTTTCGCTCTTGAATCCACCTGGATTTCTCCAACAACTGGTATTGTATATTTTATAGGCATAACTCCAGTTATTGAAAGCAGCATAAATAAAGCAATCAATGCGGAAATAAAGTTCATTGTAACTCCAGCAATTAACACAACAAATCGGCTAAATGGCGACTTTGTAAAAAATCCATTCTTCTGAATATTTTCCTGTCTATTCAACTCTTTTTCCACAGCTTTATCAAGCCTTCTTGATACCTCATTAATAAATTCTTCATTCTCAATTTTATCAGTTTTTTCAATTATACTCTTTTCATTTTTTAATTCCTCAATAATTTCATCAGTTTTTTCCTTCTTAAACCTTTCTAAATCAAAATTTTCAGGCTGCATCCCTTCTATATTAACAAATCCTCCAAGAGGAAGAATCCTAATCGAATAAACCGTTTCCCCTCTCCTCACTGAAAAAATCCTAGGCCCCATCCCAATAGCAAACTCCGAAACAGGCATCCCAAAATATTTAGCTGTAGCAAAATGACCCAATTCGTGCAAAAATACTATTACCCCTAAAATTACTATTGTAAAAATTATTTCCATTTATCTATTCTCCCATTTTCTTATTTTTTATTCCTAAAATAAATTATTAAAAAATACTGCTTTAAATGAGAAAAACCCATAAAAAGCAGCTAAATTCCAAAATTAACTTATTTGTATTATAATAAGTTACTGTCTCTTGATTCTTCTCCTAATGAAGCATCAATATCTTCATAGTCGATTCCAACTGGAATAGAAGTCAAAACTTTATCAGTAACCTTTGAAAGGTGCGCATTCATTGCATAAGCGGCTCCACTCACAAAATCTATTACTCTTTGTCCCACTTCATATTCTAAAAATTCCAAACTGAATGTTACAACTTTATTTTCTTTTATTGCATCTGCAATTAATCTTGAATCTTCAAAAACTTTTGGTCTGATAATCGAAACATAGCTCACTTTTGACGACGCCATTTTTGTACTTTCCTCCTTTTTCCCTACTCCAAAAAGACTTCCAATGCCTTTTTTTTCTTCTGGTTGTTTTTCCTGCTCTACTCTGTTTGTTGTTGTTTTATGCTGAACTTTCGCCTGCTGATTTTGCGACGGTTGTTCTGTTGCTGCTTCTTTTTTTTCATCATTTGACAATTCTTCAGATAATTCATCGTCATCATCTTCTATATCATCGCCAAAAAATTCCATTAATTTTCTTTTAAGTCCCAAAATATAACCTCCTATTCAAATAACTTGCTTCCTATTCTAATTATAGTTGCACCATTTTTCAAGGCTTCTATATAATCATTAGACATTCCCATAGAAAGCTCAGTAATATAATCATATTTTTTTTCGTATTCTTCTTTTAATTCTCTCATTTTTGAAAAATAATTATCTATTTCGTATTCACTAGCATCAAATGGAGCCATTGTCATAAACCCAGCTATTTTTACATTACTCATTGAAAAATATTTTTCACTATCCTTTTTAAAATCTTCAATATCTCCTGAATGATAATGATCATTTCCTTTTAATGTTTTATCTAATGTGAAGTGTTTTTCTATAACTTCTGCCCCCATTAAATATGCTGTTGCTAATGTCATCATTGTTTCATCTGGTGCAACATGATCACTAAATCCAACTTTAACATCTGGAAATGTTTTCTTTAAAGTTTCAATTATTCTTAAATTAGCATTTTCAGGTGCTGTTGGGTATGATAATACACAATGTAATATTGTTATATCATTATTTCCTGTTTCTTTTATAGTTCTTATTGCTTCATCAACTTCTGATAAATATGCCGCTCCTACAGATATTACCATTGGTTTTCCTTTTAATGCTATGTGTTTTATAAATGGTAGATTAGATAGGTCTGATGATGAAACCTTATAAAAATCTACTAATTCATACAAATAATCTGCTGAATTATAGTCAAATGGTGTAGATGTAAAATCCATTCCTTTTGAATGTGTATATTCGCATAATTCTCTGTAATCTGCTTCATTAAATCCATCATGTTTTAAAAATAATTCATATTGTGTTTTAGTTGGTTCTTTTGTTGTATCCCAATATGCTGGTGAATTTTTTGAAACTATTGTCTTTGCTTTGTATGATTGAAATTTAGCACAATCTATACCTGCTTCTTTTGCACCATCTATATATTTTTTTGCTGCTTCTAGTGGTGTTATCCCTAAAGCTTTAGCTGTATCATAAAAATTAACTCCTATTTCAGCTATTAAATATGGTTTATTTTTCTTCATTTTTACCTCCGTTTCTATATGAAGAATTATATCATATCCCATGTATTAAGTCCATAACTCTTTTTCTTCCATTCCTTAAATCATGGCTTAATAATTCTTTTTGATATTCTTCCCTTTTTTCTTTACTCATTGTTAAATACATTCTTAAGTTTGCTTCTATTACTTCGTCTGAAGGATTAAGCCCTATATAATTAAATCCATTTTCATCACATACGAACCCATGCTTTTCTTCCCTATGATTTTGTGCCATTGCTGTTGATGGTATCCCAAGCATTGCAAGCTCATATCCTGTTCTTCCTCTAGATGTAACTCCTATATCACATTTACTCATTAATTCTGGCATATTTGATATATCATATAATACTTCTATATTTTTATATTTATTATATTCTAATAATTTTTTAACATTATGTTTTGCTCTCCCTAATACTATGTAAAAATTATATTTTTTATATTCATTTTTTGATATTATTTTTAATAGTCTATCTGAATAATTTTGTGGATCTGCTCCTCCGAATGATATAAACACATTTTTAACTTTTTCTTTTATTTCTATCGGATTGTAAAACATAAATGTTTTTGCTGATATATAGTATTTTTCTCCTGCATGAACATGTTTTAAGTCTGTTTTGCTATATAATGCATTAAATACTAAATCTGCTTTTAATATTCCTTCTCCATCATCTTCAAAATTAACTATTTTAGCATCTGGTAATACTGTTCTTAAGCCTATCATATAGTCTATTGATGTTGTTAATATATCGTTTATAAATATTGTGTATTTTTCTTTTTTACATCTTTCAAATAATTCAGCTATTCCATGAACTGGTATTAATTTATGTGTTGTTGTTCCAAATATTTTTTTATCTGTTTGATTACTATCAAAATATATATCAGGTTTGATATAAAATTCATCCGCTATTTCAAGCGCTCTATATATATGTCCTACTCCTCTTTTATTGTTTCCATTAACATATATTGCAACTTTTTCTCTTTTTAGTAATTTTTCTATTAAGTATAATTGTTCAAAATTATCTATATCTATAGATTCTTCTTTTGAAATTTCATATACATCTACTTTTTCCCCTATTCTTGTTTTTTCTGTAACTATATTTGCTTTTGATACAACAAATGCTCCTGTTTCCATATAATTTGCTGGTAAATATTGCCTGTTTAATCTTTCTTTATAATTTGGAACTTTTTTACCATTTTCTTCTTTCCAAGATAAATGTGGTTCATTTATTGCAGATATTACTGTATCTAGTTTGTTAGCTATTGCGTATTCTATTGCATTATCTAAAGTTTCTACTTTTAATGTAGGTGATGTAGGTTGCATTGTAATAACATAATCCCATTCTTCTTTTTTAGGTATTGCATCATAAATTACAGAGTCCAATGTAACATCATCTCCACATAATTTAGAGTCCCTATCTTTTACTTTTATTTTCATTTGTTTTGCTATCATTTTTACATGTTCTGAATCTGTAGTAACTACTATATCTGTTATATATTTTGAATCTATAGCATTTTTTATAGAATAATATATTAAAGGCTTTCCATTAATTATTCTTATATTTTTATTTGGTATCCCTTTTGATCCTGCTCTTGCGGGTATTACTGCAAGTATTTTCATTTATTTTCCTTCCTCCTTAAATATGTCATAAAAATTTTTTCTTTCAAATACTTCTAATTTTCCTCCTAGTGTTGAGTTATATATTTTAATGCCATGTTCATCACAGTATTTTTTAGCTGACCTGTATGCATCTTCCATATATGATATGTTTGCAGATACCTCTTTAGGTTTTTCATCTTCAAATACATGATTTTTAATATTACTTTTTTTTATAACTTCACCTTTATCATTCGTTATTTTATCATAGTTATGGTCCATACCTATTAAATATATTTCCTTATATCCTAAATATACTGCAAGCTGGATCATTGTATATGTAACTGTTCCTGCAACTTGTACATATTTATCTATTTCTTTAGAAAAAGGTAATTCTTTCTTTTGTTTTAATGTTCTTATTGTATGGTAACATATTGCATGTTTATTATACATGCCATGTTCTTTCCAATAATAATCTGACACAAGCAAGTTTTCTACCTCTAATCTTTCATAGTTTTCTTTAGGAGTTGGGTCATATGGATCTTGTATAACATAATATTTAGGTCTCCATAGTGTTTTAGGAAAAATCTTATATATTCTATTTGCCCCAAAGCTTTCTTCATTCTTTATCATATCTAATTGTTCAATTGTAAGGCTTGGTCCACTTCCTACTATAAAACATCTTTTTTTATTAGCTTTCCCTTTTAAATTTAATAATATTTCATTAAATTTATATTTTCTACATACTTTCTTATAAAATGATGTATTCATTAAATTAACATATATATTAGTTATTATTCTCATTCCTGGTATTGATAATATTCTTTTTCTATTTTCTGCTATTAGTAGCATAATTTATTTCCTCCTCTTTAAAAGTTTTATTCCTTCAAATATTATTTCATTCTTCATTAATATATTAGAAACTATATATGTAACTATTCCAAGCATTATTGAAAGTCCTAATTTTATAATCATTTTCAAATTTAAACTATATACTATACACATTGGTATTAGCATCATTATTGATGATATAACAATACTTAATATTATTCTTTTTTTTAGCTCAAATTTAAAATCTTTTTTTGCTGATACCATAAGCATTATCATTATATACCCTTCTGCTATAACAGAAGATATTGCTGCCCCTACTGCCAAATACTTTTTAATCATAAAATAATTTAAAATCACATTCATTACCATTCCATAAAAATATACTTTTGAAGTGTTCTTATCTTTATGACTACTTATTAACATTTGTAGGAACAAATTTGAAAATGTTCTAAGTACTATAAGCAGTGCTAATGCTATTAGAATATATTGAGCATTTACAAATTTCTCTCCAAAAAGTACTACAATAAGTTCTTTTGATATAAATATAATTCCTATAACTGATGGGACTGTTATAAAAAATAATATATGTATTGTTTTATTTATTATTTTTTTTAACTTTTCTTCTTCATTTTTTGATTTAAGAAAACTTATTCTTGGTAATAATGCAACTCCTATTGCTGTTAATAAATTAATTAATATTTTTATAGGCTTCATCGCATTTGAATAAAGTCCTACTTGATAATCTCCATTCATAACACCTAGCAT
>ERZ772967.3221-NODE-3221-length-10075-cov-2.831437_pt1 | contig 10075 bp, 5 predicted proteins | sample MGYA00511677_ERZ772967 | MGnify/ENA primary metagenome ERZ772967 (study PRJEB29015, sample SAMEA2737931) | human oral metagenome | biome: human oral; feature: human-associated habitat; material: dental | place: China | collected 2146 ...
GTCTTTTAATTCTTCCGGGAAGTAATTTTCGCCTGCGGCATAGGCATTCGGTTCATCGTGGGCATAGCGATATTCTGCGCCATAACCTAATTCTTTCATTAAATTTGTTGGCGCATTGCGTAAATGGATAGGAACGTCAAAATCCGGAAAATCTTTCGCATGTTGTTTTGCTGCGTTAAACGCAGTGTATACGGCATTGCTTTTAGGGGCAACGGCCAGATAGATAATCGCCTGCGCAATTGCTCGTTCGCCTTCATAAGCCCCTACCCGTGTAAAACAATCCCATGCGGCAAGGGCGACTTGCATGGCGCGCGGATCGGCATTTCCGACATCTTCCGAAGCAATTGCCAAAAGGCGTCTTGCCACATACAGCGGATCACCGCCTGCACTGATGATACGTGCATACCAATACAGCGCAGCGTCCGGCGCCGAGCCGCGCACGGATTTGTGTAATGCGGAAATCAGATCGTAAAATCGATCGCCTTGTTTATCAAAACGGGCTTGACGTTCGCCCAATACGGCCTTTAATAAAGTGCGGTCGATTTTTTTGCCGTTTTCGGTTTCTTCCGCCATATCGACCATCAGTTCCAGGCAGTTTAAGGCAAGGCGCGCGTCGCCGTTGACATATTCGGCAAGCTGCAATAATAAATTCGTCTCTAAATGTAACCGCACTTGACCCAGCCCATGTTCGGGATCGTTTATCGCTTGTTGTAAAACTCGTTCGATTTCGTCGGGCGTAAGCGACTTCAGAACATAAACCCGCGCGCGCGAAAGTAGGGCATTATTCAATTCAAAAGAAGGATTTTCCGTTGTCGCGCCGATAAAAATAATCGTGCCGTTTTCGATATGAGGCAAAAAGGCATCTTGTTGGCTTTTATTAAAGCGGTGGACTTCATCGACAAATAAAATTGTTCGCCGCCCCGTTAATTGATTTTTTTGTGCGTGATCAATCGCTTCACGAATCTCTTTTACGCCACCGGTAACGGCGGAAATTCGTTCAACTTCAGCATTAATACGATGAGCGAGGATCTCGGCGAGCGTGGTTTTTCCCGTACCGGGCGGCCCCCATAAAACCATAGAGTGGATATGTCCGGTTTCAATAGCTTTGCGCAACGGTTTCCCTGCGCCAAGCAAATGAGACTGACCGATATAATGCGTCAAATCGGTCGGTCGCATACGTGCGGCGAGCGGGCGGAAATCTTCGGCAAAGTCTAAATTTAAATTAGGCATCGGTTTCGATTTAGCTTTTTGAGGCTTTAATTTTTTCAATCACATTTGTCGTGGAGCAGCCGTTTTCGAAATTTAATACTTGTACATCGCCGCCGTTTGCCAGGACTTCTTTTGCGCCGGCAATTTCTTCCGGTTTATAATCTCCCCCTTTAACCAATAAATCAGGCAGAATTTCGGCGATCAGCGCTTGTGGCGTATCTTCGTTAAAGGGTACCAGCCAGTCCACAGAGGACAAACCTGCCAGCACACTCATGCGCGCGTTCAAGTCGTTAATCGGTCGCGATTCGCCTTTTAGGCGTTTTACCGAGTCGTCACTATTGACGGCCACAATGAGGCGATCGCCTAATTTACGCGCATTCTCTAAATAAGAAACATGCCCCGGATGGAGAATATCAAAACAACCGTTGGTCATGACGATTTTTTCACCACGCGCTTTAGCTTGCGCCACAGCAGTTTTTAGTTGTGCTTTTGACACGATGCCGAATCCGGTTTCGGTTCGATTGTGCATTGCATTTTCCAGTTCCACCGTAGAGACGGTTGAAGTGCCTAATTTTCCAACCACAATGCCGGCGGCAATGTTGGATAAATAACAAGCCTCTTCAAAGGAACGACCGTCAGCCAGCGCCGTTGCCAGTACGCTGATTACCGTATCGCCGGCGCCGGTGACATCAAATACTTCTTTGGCAACCGTGGGTAAGTGATAGGGGGCTTGACTTGGGCGTAATAATGTCATGCCTTTTTCGGAGCGGGTGACCAAAAGAGCGGTCAGTTCAAGGTCAGAAATAAGTTTTAGCCCTTTTTCGATAATTTCCTCTTCCGAATGACATTTTCCTACAACGGCTTCAAATTCGGCCATATTGGGCGTCAGTAATGTCGCACCGCGATAACGGACAAAATCGGTTCCTTTCGGATCAATTAGGGTCGGTACATTAGCTTTGCGTGCAATTTGAATCATTTGTTGCACGCCGTTTAACGTGCCTTTGCCGTAATCGGACAGAATTAAAGCGCCGTAATTTTTGACCGCACTTTCCAAACGGGTTAATAGCTCAGCACAATTGACGGATTTAAAATCTTCTTCAAAATCAAGGCGTAACAATTGTTGATGACGGGATAAAATGCGTAATTTGGTTATCGTCGGATGGGTTTCTAAGGCGACAAAATTGCAGTCGATTTGTTGATTGTTTAACAAATTCGTTAATGTTGCGCCGGTTTCGTCTTGGCCGATTAAACCTAATAATTGCACCGGCACATTTAATGCCGCGATATTCATGGCGACGTTAGCGGCGCCGCCGGCGCGTTCTTCGTTTTGGGTTACGCGAACGACAGGCACGGGCGCTTCCGGTGAAATTCGGTTTGTGGCGCCAAACCAATAACGATCCAGCATGACATCGCCTAAAACCAACACTTTTGCATGATTAAACGTTGTGGAACATTGTCCCATTCTAAACTCACTTATTTTTAGCCTTGAAAAGATATTCGGCGATTTTACCATAATAAAAAATTACGTTAAACTACGGACAAATTTGAAGAGCGCGATTATGAAAAATTCAAAATTACCAACCTTTAAAGCAGCCTTTCTTGCGCCGAAGTACTGGCTATTTTGGTTTGCCTTAGGTATTTGGCGGTTAATATTGTTGCTTCCTTACCCTTGCTTGCGTCACATTGGTGATGGCTTGGGGCGATTGTTTTCACACCTCAAAATAGGAAAGCGACGCGCCGCTATTGCACGCCGCAATCTTGAACTGTGTTTTCCCGAAATGCCGCCGCAGGAGCGCGAGGCGATTTTGCGTGAAAATCTTCGCTCGGTCGGGATGGCGATTATTGAAACGGGGATGGCATGGTTTTGGTCTGATGCCCGCATAAAAAAATGGTCAAAAATCGAAGGGCTTCATTATTTAAAAGAAAACCTGAAAGAGGGCATTATTTTTGTCGGCGTCCATTTTTTGACGCTGGAATTAGGCGCCCGTATCGTCGGTTTGCATCAGCCTGGCGTGGGGGTTTATCGCCCGAATGATAACCCGCTTATGGATTGGCTGCAGACGCGAGGGCGTTTACGTTCGAATAAAGATATGCTTGATCGTAAAGATTTGCGGGGAATGATTAAAGCGTTGCGTCGCGGTGATATTATTTGGTATGCGCCGGATCATGATTACGGTCGTAAAAATACGGTGTTTGTACCGTTTTTTGCCGTCCGGGACGCCGCAACCACAACGGGCAGTTATTATTTGTTAAAATCCTCGCCGACAAGTAAAGTCATTCCTTTTGCCCCGCTAAGAAATGTGGATGGTTCCGGCTATACCGTGACAATTTCGCCACCGGTGGATTTTACGGCTTTCGATGACGCGAGGGAGATTGCCGCACAGATGAATCGGGTGGTAGAAAAAGAAATTCGCAAAGGGGTTGAACAATATATGTGGCTGCATCGTCGCTTTAAAACCCGTCCGTCGGAAAATTCCAACGATTTGTATCGCTAGGCGATTTACGTCGTAAAATACGTAAACTAAAAGTGCGGTTAATTTTCACCGCACTTTTTGATAGAATCCTTTCAATTTTTCATTCATTATTTAGATAAACAATGACAACGAATTATTCTGCACAAGAAATTACCGTCTTAAAAGATCTCGAACCGGTGCAAATTCGCCCGGGGATGTATACCGATACCCCCCGCCCGAATCATTTGGCGCAGGAAGTTATTGACAACAGCGTGGACGAAGCATTGGCGGGCTTCGCAAATAAAATAGACGTCGTTTTGTATCCGGATCAATCTATCGAAGTCACCGATAATGGCCGCGGAATGCCTGTAGATATTCACCCGACGGAAGGCGTATCCGGCGTAGAAGTGATTCTGACCAAACTCCATGCAGGGGGAAAATTTTCTAATAAAAATTATGAATTTTCCGGTGGTTTACACGGGGTGGGTATTTCCGTCGTTAATGCGCTTTCTTCACGCGTCGATATTCAGGTTAAACGTAATGGACAGATTTATAAAATCGCCTTTGAAAACGGTGTAAAAGTTGAAGAGTTAGAGGTTATCGGCTCCTGTGGGCGACGTGCCACCGGTACGACCGTGCGTTTTAAACCGAATCCAAAATATTTCGACAGCGAAAAGTTTTCTGTTTCCCGTCTGCGTCATTTATTACGCGCCAAAGCCGTGTTATGTTCCGGTTTGAATATTACATTTATTGATAAAATCAACGGTACGGAAGATCAATGGTGTTATCAGGACGGATTGGCCGATTATCTAAGTGAAGCCGTTAATGGCTTGGAAACCCTGCCGGCAAAGCCTTTTGTCGGTGAGTTTAAAGGCGAAAACGAAGCCGTCAGTTGTGCATTATTATGGTTGCCGGAAGGGGGCGAACTTATCGGCGAAAGCTATGTGAATTTGATTCCGACTATCCAGGGCGGTACGCACGTTAACGGTTTACGTCAAGGCCTGCTGGATGCTGTCAGAGAATTCTGCGAATTTCGTAACCTATTACCGCGCGGTGTAAAATTGACCGCCGATGATATTTGGGAGCGCTGCGCTTATATCCTTTCCCTAAAAATGCAGGATGCCCAATTTGCCGGGCAAACGAAAGAACGCTTATCTTCCCGTCAAAGTGCGGTCTTTGTGGCGGGCGTTTTGAAAGATGCCTTTAGCTTGTGGCTTAATCAAAACGTGCAAGATGCCGAGAAATTGGCCGAAATGGCGATTAACTCCGCGCAAAATCGTCTCCGTGCCGCCAAAAAAGTTGTGCGTAAAAAGCTTGTGAGCGGTCCTGCGTTACCCGGTAAACTTGCCGATTGTACTCAGCAGGATTTAGCCAAAACCGAGTTATTTCTTGTGGAAGGCGATTCTGCCGGCGGTTCGGCCAAGCAGGCGCGAGATCGCGAATATCAAGCGATCATGCCGTTGCGCGGAAAAATTTTAAATACTTGGGAAGTGTCTTCCGATCAGGTGCTGGCTTCCGAAGAGGTGCATAATATCGCGATTGCGTTAGGGATTGATCCCGATAGCAATGATTTATCTCAGTTACGGTACGGTAAGGTGTGTATTTTAGCCGATGCGGATTCTGACGGCTTGCATATTGCTACCTTACTGTGCGCATTATTTTTGCGCCATTTTCCTCATTTAGTTCAAAACGGTCACGTTTATGTGGCAATGCCGCCGTTATATCGAATCGATTTGGGAAAAGAGGTTTTTTATGCTTTGGACGAAAGCGAGAAAGAGGTGATTTTAGAGCGACTCGGTCACAAAAGGGGCAAACCGAATGTTCAGCGTTTTAAAGGCCTGGGCGAAATGAACCCCGCGCAGCTGCGCGAAACCACCATGGATCCGAATACCCGCCGCTTAGTACAATTAACGTATGCAACGGATAAAAGCCAAACCAACGAAACCTTAGAATTAATGGATATGTTATTGGCTAAAAAACGGGCGGAAGATCGTAAAACCTGGTTGCAAACGAAAGGTGATCAGGTTGACTTGTCATTGTAAATTGGAGCGAAGTATGAATGAACAGCGCAGAAATTTTTTGAAAGCGGGTGCGTTTGGGATGACGACATTGACGTTAACGGGGTTGAATTTGATTCCATCTGTTCAAGCGGTAGACAACCGGGACAATGCGACAAAAATGGCTTCCGTCGAATTGCCTGAGATTGAGGCTGAGCTGGTTGCGGCGCCAAATGTGCCTCAACCGATTAAGCGTCGTTATGCGGCAAAAATCATTGTAAAATTGACCGCATTTGAGCAAATTATGGCGTTAATGCCAGGAGTCCAATTCAAATTTTGGACCTTTAACGGACAAGTGCCTGCACCTCTGATTCGAGTGCGTGAAGGCGATATGGTTGAAGTACAGCTTTCTAATTCCGCTTCTTCAATGATGACGCATAGTATGGATTTTCATGCGGCTTCGGCGCCGATGGGGGGCGCTTTGGCAAGTGAAGCGGCGCCGACGCGGACAAGTGTTTTTCAATTTAAAGCCATGCGTCCGGGGATTTATTTGTACCATTGCGGCAGCCAGCCTGTCGCTGTCCATTTAGCTAAAGGAATGTACGGTTTGGTTTTGGTGGAGCCTGCGGAAGGTTTGCCTCCGGTGGAGCGAGAATATTACCTTATGCAAAGCGAATTTTATACGAAAGGGAGATTCGGCGAACCCGGCTTACAACCTTTCAGTATGGAGAAAGCCTTGGATGAGCGTCCCGACTATATTTTGTTTAATGGGCGGGTTGGTGCGCTGCAAGGAGAAAATGCGCTGACGGCTAAAACCGGTGAAACAATACGCCTATTTTTAGGTAATGCGGGGCCGAATTTAAGCGCTTCGTTTCACATTATCGGCTCAATCTTCGATAAAGTATATGTGGAAGGCGGTTCGTTGATTAATCATCATGTGCAAACCACCTTAGTTCCGCCAGGCGGCGCAACGATCGTTGAAACGAAAATTGATGTGCCGGGAAAATATGTTTTTATGGATCATGCGATATTTCGTGCATCGAATAAAGGGACGATGGGAGAGATTCGCGTGGTTGGATCGGATAATCCGGCGATCTATTCCGGACTTTTGAGTAATGAACCCTTTAAGGAAGCCAATCCTCAAAAGCCGGTGCCTGTACCTTATGAAATCGATGTGCATAAAAAGATGAATATGCAAACTCCTCATACAATGGACGGATATTCGGGCGCGACAACAAAGTGAGTTGTCACGAAAAGTGCGGTCAGATTTCGATGGATTTTAATCAAACGTTGAATGAGTAATAAAATTAATGACGAATATCAATTATGACGGCGTAGAGCAAATGCCGTTGCGTACCTTTACCGAAAACGCTTATCTGAATTATTCGATGTATGTCATCATGGATCGGGCGTTGCCTTTTATTGGCGACGGTTTAAAACCGGTGCAGCGCCGTATTATTTATGCCATGTCCGAGCTGGGGTTGAATGCGACGGCGAAATACAAAAAATCCGCACGTACGGTCGGTGACGTATTGGGGAAATTTCATCCGCACGGCGACACCGCATGCTATGAAGCGATGGTATTAATGGCGCAACCTTTCTCTTATCGTTATCCGCTTATTGATGGGCAAGGCAACTGGGGCGCCGCCGACGATCCGAAATCCTTTGCGGCAATGCGTTATACGGAATCGCGATTATCCAAAATTGCCGAAGTTTTGCTGAGCGAATTAGGCGAGGGAACGGTGGATTATCAGCCTAATTTTGACGGAACGCTGGAAGAGCCGCAGTATTTACCTGCGAGGCTGCCGCATATCTTATTAAACGGCACGACAGGAATCGCTGTCGGCATGGCGACGGATATTCCTCCTCATAATTTGAATGAAATTGCCACGGCGGCAACATTGTTGCTGGATAATCCTCATGCCACGTTAGCGCAAATTCTTGAACATGTGCAAGGCCCTGATTATCCGACGGAAGCGGAAATTATTACGCCTAAAGCCGAGATTTTTAAAATGTATGAGCAAGGACGCGGCTCAATCAAAATGCGCGCCGTCTGGAAAAAAGAGGAGGGGGAAATTGTGATCACCGCCCTTCCTCATCAGGCTTCGCCGTCTAAAATCATTGCGCAAATTGCAGAACAAATGACGGCGAAAAAATTGCCGATGGTAGAAGATATTCGTGACGAAGCCGATCATATTAATCCGATTCGTTTGGTTATCGTGCCGCGTTCCAATCGTGTTGATACCGAGGCCTTGATGGCGCATTTGTTTGCCACCACCGATTTGGAAAAAAGTTATCGTATCAATATGAATATGATCGGTCTGGATAATAAACCGGCGGTTAAAAATCTGTTACAAATTTTGACCGAATGGTTGGTTTTCCGCCGTAAGACGGTGACGCGCCGCTTGCAATATCGTTTGGATAAGGTATTGTCCCGTTTACATATTTTAGCCGGTTTAATGATCGCTTTCTTAAATATTGACGAAATTATTGAGATTATTCGCCAGGAGGATAATCCTAAAAACGAATTAATTGCGCGTTTTAACTTAAGCGATGAGCAGGCGGAGGCGATTTTAAACCTACGTTTACGCCATTTGGCAAAACTTGAAGAGCATGAATTGCGCGCCGAGCAGGATAAATTGGAAAAAGAGCGGTTGAATTTAACCCAGATTTTGTCTTCGGAGCGTCGTTTAAACACATTGATAAAAAAAGAAATTCAGGAAGATGCACAAAAATACGGCACGCCTCGTCTTTCGCCGTTAATTGAGCGAACAGAGGCTAAAGCGATTGCGGAAAGTGATATGCTGCCGGCCGAGCCGGTTACCGTCATCTTGTCCGAAATGGGGTGGGCACGTTGTGCCAAAGGACATGATATTGATGTGCAGGGATTAAGTTATAAAGCGGGCGATTGTTATCGTTCCCATGCTTACGGCAAAAGCAATCAGGCGGCGATATTTATCGACAATACAGGGCGAAGTTACGCCGTTGATCCGCTGAGCCTTCCTTCCGCTCGCTCGCAAGGGGAACCGCTGACCGGTAAATTAGCCTTGCCTGCCGGAGCGACGATAGAGCATGTATTGATGGGGGCTGAAGACCAGTCGCTTTTAATGGCTTCCGATGCCGGATATGGTTTTATCTGTCAATTGGAAGATTTGATCGCGCGTAATAAAACAGGTAAGGCGCTGATTAATTTACCGGAAAATGCAAAAGTGTTGCCGCCTCAAACTCTTCAACATTCGACCGCACTTTTAGTCGCATTGACTTCCGCAGGGCGGATGTTGATTTTTCCGGTAAAGGATTTGCCGGTTTTATCAAAGGGAAAAGGGAATAAAATTATCTCTATTTCGGCAGAAAAGGCGAAAAATCGGTTAGAGTTATTGACCAAATTATTCTTAATTTCCGAGCATTCTGCCCTTGTTTTTCACTCCGGGAAGCGTAAAATCACTCTGACTCCGGCAGATTTACAACAGTTCTATGCCGAACGGGGTCGCAAAGGCTATGCGTTACCGCGTGGTTTACATCATAATGCAGATATTGAGGTAATTACTCAAGAATAGTGTTTAATCTGCGTCTATCGGGGCATATTCCCCTGTTTAAACCTAGGAGGTAATTCATGAATTTCGTGTTTGATTCTTACCAAACTTTGGCACTTGCCAGTCTGGTATTATTACTTGGTTATTTTTTAGTAAAACGTATTAGCGTTTTAAAGGCGTTTAATATTCCCGAGCCCGTTGTCGGCGGCTTTATCGTAGCAATCGGTTTACTGATTTGGCACCAGATTAACGGTGTGCATTTTACTTTTGATAAAAATTTACAAAACACAATGATGTTAGTGTTTTTTACATCAATCGGATTAAGTGCAAATTTTGCCCGTCTTATCAAAGGCGGCAAACCGCTGGTTATTTTTCTATTCGCCGCCGGATTGTTGATTGTTTGTCAAAATACGATAGGGATTGTCGGTGCGGAGTTATTAGGTATCGATCCGGCTTACGGTTTATTGGCCGGTTCCGTCACGTTGACCGGCGGTCACGGCACGGGCGCGGCGTGGGCGGATACCTTCGCACAGGCATTTAATCTTCCTGCCGCAACGGAAATCGCGATGGCTTGCGCCACATTTGGGTTAGTTTTCGGTGGAATTTTAGGCGGTCCGGTCGCCCGTTATTTACTTAATCATCAAAAACAGGGAGAAAATCCTGAAAATGATGAAGTCGACGATATACAAGAAGCCTTTGAGCACCCGACTTATAAGCGGAAAGTGAATGCCCGTTCAATTATTGAAACGATTGCCATGATGTCAATTTGTCTACTGATCGGGCAATATTTGGACGGCATAACAAAGGGGACGGCTATTCAATTACCGACATTCGTATGGTGTTTATTTACCGGCGTTATTATGAGAAATACATTAACCCATTT
>ERZ772967.3223-NODE-3223-length-10071-cov-52.115315_pt1 | contig 10071 bp, 5 predicted proteins | sample MGYA00511677_ERZ772967 | MGnify/ENA primary metagenome ERZ772967 (study PRJEB29015, sample SAMEA2737931) | human oral metagenome | biome: human oral; feature: human-associated habitat; material: dental | place: China | collected 2146 ...
CCATCCCCACGACACGAAGAACCCGTTTTGAGCAGTTGTCGTAACTCCTGTGATACGTGGGGCCGGGCTGGGCGCATGGTGGCGCTGCGTCTGCCCGGGTGGCCCCGCGCGCCGACCCGCTCTGGGTCGCGGCACTCGGCGTTCCCTCAATCTCCTCCCCTCGACGTCGGCCGCCCATGCCGCCGAGCCCCACGGCGTCGGCGGGCGCGTACATCGCCCGGGCTGGGCACAAGGAGGGCCACGCCGAGCCCCGCGGCGTCGGCGGGCGCGCCGGGAGGAGGCGCGCTGGAGTCGGCGTGTTTGGTCTAGGACTGAAGTCACACTAGAGTCATATCGTGAACGACGCGTCGCCGCGTCACGCCTGCATCAGGACGATCTGAGGCAGACCCGAGAACGACCCGAATCAGAAAGGGGCATCGATGCCCAAGTACGTGTACCGCTTCAGCGAGGGAGACAAGGACCAGAAGGACCTCCTGGGCGGCAAGGGAGCCAACCTCGCCGAGATGACCCGTCTCGGGCTGCCGGTTCCTCCCGGATTCACCATCACCACCGACGCCTGTCGCGCCTACCTGGCCGACGACGAGGTCCCCGACGAGCTCGCCGTCCAGGTCACCACCGCTCTGCGCGGCGTCGAGGAGGAGCTGGGACGCGAGCTCGGCGCTGCGGAGAACCCGCTGCTGGTCTCCGTTCGCTCCGGGGCGAAGTTCTCCATGCCCGGCATGATGGAGACGGTGCTGAACATCGGGCTCAATGACGACTCCGTGGAGGGCCTGGCCGCCGCCAGCGGCGACGAGCGCTTCGCCTGGGACTCCTATCGCCGCCTCATCCAGATGTTCGGCAAGACCGTCCTGGACATCGACGGCGAGCACTTCTCCGACGCCCTGGACGTCAAGAAGGTCGAACGCGGCGTCACGCTCGACTACGAGCTGGACGTGACCGCTCTCACCGAACTCGTCGAGCAGTACAAGGGAATCGTCCGCGAGCGGGCCGGCATCGACTTCCCCCAGGATCCGCGCGCCCAGCTCGACATGGCCACCGAGGCCGTCTTCCGCTCCTGGAACACCGAGCGCGCCCACATCTACCGCCGCCGCGAGAAGATCCCCCACGACCTGGGCACCGCCGTCAATGTGTGCACCATGGTGTTCGGCAACATGGGGGAGACCTCCGGCACCGGCGTGTGCTTCACCCGCGACCCCTCCAGCGGCCGATCCGGCGTCTACGGCGACTACCTGGTCAACGCCCAGGGCGAGGACGTCGTCGCCGGCATCCGCAACACCCTGTCCCTGACGGATCTCGAGCGCTTGGACAAGACCTCCTACGACGACCTGCGCGCGGCCATGCGCAAGCTCGAGACCCACTACCGGGACCTGTGCGACATCGAGTTCACCATCGAGCGCGGCAAGTTGTGGCTCCTGCAGACGCGCGTGGGCAAGCGCACCGCCGCGGCCGCCTTCCGCGTGGCCACCCAGCTGGTCGACGAGAAGCTCATCACCATGGACGAGGCCCTCACCCGCGTCACCGGCGAGCAGCTCACCCAGCTCATGTTCCCGCAGTTCGCCCCCACCGCCAGTCGCGACCTGCTGACCCGCGCCATGCCGGCCTCCCCGGGGGCGGCCGTCGGCCACATCGTCTTCGACAACGACGAGGCCGTCGCGCGCTCCGAGGCGGGGGAGTCCGTCATTCTCGTGCGTCGCGAGACCAACCCCGACGATCTGCCCGGAATGGTCGCCGCGGCCGGTGTGCTCACCGCCCGTGGCGGCAAGACCAGCCACGCCGCCGTCGTCGCCCGCGGCATGGGCAAGACCTGCGTGTGCGGAGCCGACGCCCTGGAGATCGACGCCGTCGCCAAGACGGTGCGCGTCGCCGGCCGCGAGGAGACGCTCACCTCCTCCTCGATCATCGCCATCGACGGGCAGTCCGGCGAGGTCTTCCTGGGTGAGGTCCCCGTTGTCGACTCCCCCGTCATGACCTACCTGCGCCGCGGGCTGGAGACCGCCCTGGACTCCGCCGGCGACGTCGACACCCGTGAGCTCGTCACGAGCGTGGACCGCCTCATGCGCCACGCGGACGCCGTCGGCCGCCTGCAGGTGCGAGCCAACGCCGACACCCCCGCCGACGCCCGCCACGCCATCCACCGCGGCGCCCGGGGCGTGGGGCTGTGCCGCACCGAGCACATGTTCCTCGGTGAGCGCAAGCAGTTCGTCCAGAACCTCATCCTCGCCGAGTCGGACGCCGAGCGCGAGGAGGCCCTGGCGGCCCTGCTGCCGCTGCAGAAGGGCGATTTCGTCCAGATGTTCGAGACGATGAACGGCAAGCCCATGACGGTGCGCCTCATCGATCCGCCGCTGCACGAGTTCCTGCCGGACCTGACCGAGTTGAGCGTCAAGGTCGCCCTCGATCGCGAGCGCGGAGTCCTCGACCCCGCCGACGAGGATCTCCTGGAGATCGTGCGCAAGAGCCATGAGTCCAACCCGATGCTGGGGCTGCGCGGCGTGCGGCTCCTGCTCACCATGCCGGGCCTCATCGAGCTGCAGGTGCGCGCCATCGCGGAGGCCGCCGTCGAGCGGCTGCGGGCCGGGGGCGATCCGCACCCGGAGATCATGATCCCGCTCATCGGCTCGGTCCGTGAGATGCAGATCGCCCGCGACCGCGCCGAGAAGGTCCTCGCCGAGGTGTCCGTCGAGTCCGGCTACGAGCTGGACTTCCCGATCGGGTGCATGATCGAGCTGCCCCGCGCGGCCGTCACCGCCGCGCACATCGCGGAGGAGGCGGACTTCTTCTCCTTCGGCACCAACGACCTGACCCAGACCACGTGGGGCTTCTCCCGTGACGACGTCGAGTCCTCCTTCGTGGGCCGGTACATCGCCCAGGGGATCTTCGGGTCCTCGCCCTTCGAGTCCATCGATGTCGACGGCGTGGGCAGCATGGTGCGCCTGGGCGTCGAGGGCGGCCGTGAGACGCGGCCCGGCATGAAGGTGGGCGTGTGCGGGGAGCACGGCGGCGACCCGGAGTCCATCCTCTTCTTCCACGAGGCGGGTCTGGACTACGTGTCCTGCTCTCCGTTCCGCGTTCCGGTCGCCCGGCTGGAGGCGGGTCGCGCGGCGGTGCTCTCGCCGGTCGAGTGAGTCGGTAGGAGCGGGGCCGGCCGGGCCCGGGCGCCCAGGGCGGGGGCGGGTTCCCCGTCCGGCCCCGCCGCCCCGCCCGCCGCCTTCGCCGAGATCGGTCGAGTTCCGGCTCGAGATCGGTCCGGTTCCGCACCGAGATCGGTCCGGTTCCGCACCGAGATCGCTCCGGTTCCGCACCGAGATCGGACATGATCTCGGCCCTGCCAGCGGTAGAATCGCGATTCATGGGCGACTCGCGGTTCCTGCTTCACGTCACACAGGCCGATCGATGGCCGGCCGTCATCAGCAACCTGCGCAACCTTGCCGATCAGGGTCTGTCCCCTCGGGTGAGGGTGATGATCAACGGCACGGCGATCTATGCGGTGCAGGGCGTCAACGATTGGACGGAGGCGATGCGCGAGTCCACCCGGGACGGCGCTGTCTTCGAGATCTGCTCGCGCTCCGTTGCCAACCATGGTCTGCCGCGGGAGACGTTGCCGCCGTGGTTGACGCTCGTCGACGCGGCGATCCCGGCCATCGCTGAGTGCATCGCCGAGGGCTGGACCTACATCAAGCCCTGACGCCGGCGCTATTGTTCGGCGCGGTTGCCGAGCCCCGATGTCCGTACCCGATGGGCGGGACGCCGTCAGCGACTCTCGGCCAGGGCGTGGCGAGGGCGATCGTGCAGGGCATGCGGTCCCTGCGGTCCATGCGGTCCATGACGACCGCCGTTCCCCGCCCCCCTGGACGACCGGCCACGGCGGTTCGGCCGCGCCGGGGCTGACGGGGCCGGCGTCGGGGTCCGGCGGTTCGGCCGCGCCGGGAGTCGTGAGTTCCCGAGTGCTTCACACGTGGACTGATGGCCCGCTCCCTGAGGGTGTACGGCATCGGCCCAAGCGGCGAAGCGCTCGCGGATCGTCCGAATGGTCGTGCGACCGCCCCGATTCTCGACGGCGAGCGCCCGTCGGCCATTGAGGCGGACCGATCTCGGCGCGGAACCGAACCGATCTCGGCGCGGAACCGAACCGATCTCGGCGATGGCGAAAACGAGGCCCTGAGCGGGAGGAGCGGGGTGCGGTGAGGCAGGATGTGGCCATGAGTCCAGCCCCCTTCGGCCCCGACGCCCTGGGCGCATTCGTCGACGCCCTGCGGTCGCGCATCGGGACCGTGGTCGTCGGCAAGCCGGAGGCGGTCGATGCCGCTGTCGCCACCTTCCTCGCCGGCGGCCACCTCCTCATCGAGGACGTGCCCGGTGTCGGCAAGACCACCCTCGCGCTGAGCCTGGCCCGCTGCCTGGACCTGACCGCCTCCCGCATCCAGTTCACCGCTGACCTCATGCCCACCGACGTCACGGGGCTGTCCGTCTACGACCAGGCCGCCAGGGAGTTCCGCTTCCACCCGGGTCCGGTCTTCGCCGGCGTCGTCATCGCCGACGAGATCAACCGCGCCACCCCGCGCACCCAGTCCGCGCTTCTGGAGGCCATGGGGGAGGGGCGCGTCAGCGTGGAGGGGCGGACCCTCGAGCTGCCCGATCCCTTCATGGTGGTCGCCACCCAGAACCCCCTCGACATGGAGGGCACCTTCCGCCTGCCCGAGGCCCAGCGCGACCGCTTCATGACCCGTCTGGCCATCGGCTACCCCGAGCCCGACGCGGAGTCGGCCATGCTCCTGGCGCGTTCGGCCACCGATCCGACCGACGCGCTCGTGCCCGTCGCCACCGCCGACGACGCGGTCCGCGCCCGTCGGGCCGTGGCCGGCCTGCATGTCGCGCCCGCCGTGGCCGCCTACGTCGTGGCCCTCGTCGCCGCCACCCGTGCGGATCCCGACCTCGTCCTGGGGGCGAGCCCGCGCGCCGGGCTGCACCTGCTCGCCATGGCCCGGGCCGGCGCGGCCATGGCGGGCCGGGACTACGTCTCGCCCGACGACGTCGCCCTGGCCGCGCCCGGTGTCCTGACCCACCGTCTCGTGCCCGCGGGACGCCAGGCCTCGGCCGCGGAGGCGGCCGCGGTGGCGGCGCGCGTCCTGGCGGACCGCATCGCGTCCGTGGCCGTGCCCAGGGGCTGATCGGCGTTGGGGCTCAGCATGACGGCGGTCGCGCCCGGACGCCCGGGCGCCCGACGCCGTCCCGTCCGGAACGGGATGGTGCGGTGGCGGCGCCCGCCGTGGGTCGCCCCGACCTCGCACGGGGCCTGGCTCCTGGTGGTCGCCGTCGCCCTGGTGGCGGGCGGGGTCCTCTGGGGAGTCCGTCTCGTGCGCGACGCCGGTCTTCTGCTGGCCTGCCTCGCGGCGACCTCCTTCGCGGCGGCCTCCGCCGGAGCGGTGGTGCACGCCGTTGCGCTCGCTCGCCGACGTCCGCGGCCGGTCGGGCCGACTCACGTCGAGGCGGGCGAGACGGCCCGGTGGAGCCTCACGACGGATCGCCCGGGCGCGTCCCTGCCGGCCTGGGTCCTGTGGCGCGCCCCGGAGGGCCGTTGGCTGCGGGCGCTCGTCGAGGGACGCAGCGATCTGCTGCTCGCGCTGCCGCGGCGCGGCTCGTACCGGATCAGGGCGGACGGCCTGACCTTCACCGACCCGCTCGGCCTGTGGCGGGTCCGCGTGCCGCTCGGCGAGGGCGCGACGGTGGTCGTCCTGCCGCGACCGGTGCCGGTGGTGCTGCCGTCCATCGGCGGAGCGGCTCCCGCAGGCCGTCTGCGCGCTGATCGCGGCGAGGAGCTCGCGGGCCTGCGCGACTACCGGCGCGGCGATCGCCTCTCCTCCGTCCACTGGCGTCAGTCCGCTCGGCTCGACCGCCTCGTCGTCGTCGACGCCGAGCGCCGCACCCGCGCGCGGCGCACCGTTCTGCTCGACACCCGCGCCGCCGCCTACGACGACGGGCGGGCGGATGGGCGGCCGGGTCCGGCGGGGCGCCGGGAGCGGCGGAGCCGCGCCGCGACGGGGGCTGACGTGCTGGAATGGGGGCGGCCGCCGACGGGGCTGGGGCGGAGCCGCGCCGCGACGGGGGCTAATGCCTTCGAGACGGCCGTCGGCCTCGCCGCCGGTGTGCTCCGGGAGTGGGAGTCCGTCGGTGCGGACCTGCGTCTGGTGGTCGGGCGGCGGATCCTGGAGGCCGACGCCGGCGAGCGCGGCGGGATCACGCGCCTGCTGGAGGCCCTCGCCCTGGTGGCGACCACGCCCGGCCCCCCGGACTCCGGGCCGTTCGAGGGCGATGCGCCCGACGTCGTCATCACCGCGGCGATCGCGCTCGCCGATGTCGGGCGGGGGCTGGTCGCCCCGCGCTCGTCCGGCGATCTCCTCCTCGTCGGGTCCGCCGCCGAGGTGCGGACCCGCGAGGCGCCCGCGAGCTGGAGGACCCGCGTCGTCCCCGTGGGCGCCGGGCTCTCCGGCCCCAGACCGGGCCCCGGTGCGACTCGGGACGGCGGCCGATGACGCGCCGCGCCCCGCGCGCGTCGATGGGGCATGCCGCCGGCGCCGCCGAGCCCGTACGGCGTGCCGGCCGCGCCCCGCGCGCGTCGGCCGACCGCGTCCCCGTCGAGGCGCTCCCCGCGCCGACGACCCCCGGCGTGTCGCCACCCGCCGACCCGGCCCGCGGACAGCCCCTGCTGGCCGCCCTTCTCATCACCATCCTGTGGGCCAACGGCCTGCGCGCCCTCGACGCGGTCCTGCTCCCCGGTGCCTGGAGCGGCTGGAGCCTCCTCATCGCCGCCCTGACCCTTGCGACGGCCGGGATCGTGCGCACCATCCGGCCCGTCCGCATCCTGGGCGCCGTCGTGCTCAGCCTCCTCGTCGGCGCCGTCCCGACGGGCCTGGCCATCGGCTCCGCAACAGGGCTGGAGACCTGGTGGGCCTCGCCCGGCGAGCAGCTCAGGGCGGCGGGCCTCGCCGTCCACCAGGGCGTCGCGCCGCTGGAGGCCACCCCGACCCTGTCCGCCGTGATCGCCCTCGTCAGCCTCCTGTTCTCCTGGGCCTGCGTGCTCATGAGCGCCGGGAGCGGCGACGCGGTCGGGGTCAGCGGGTTCGTGCCCGCGGGGGCGCTGCTCGTTCCCGATCTCGTCGTCGGGCAGATCCCGCCCACGCGGTCGATTCTCGTGGCCGGTGCGTGCCTGGTCCTGCTCGTGGGCTCCGCCGCGCCCGCGGCTCCCGGCCGCACGGACCTGCCACGGGCCACCCGCCTGCGCCGGGCCGTCGTCCGCGCCTGCGGGCGCGCCCTCGTCATCGCCTCCGCTCTCGGCCTGGCGGCGGGCGCCGTCCACCTCGCTCCGATCTTCCCCGACCGTCCCTGGGGACAGGTGCCAGGACGGCCCGCCACCGTCCCCGAGACCACCCTCACCCTGAATCGGGACCTCGTCCGCGGTTCATCGGCCACCGCCTTCGAGCACAGTGACGCGGGATTCCCCGAGGGCGCGAGTCTGCGCCTCACCCTCGCCGTCGTCCGCGACCTCGACGGGCCGAGCTGGAGCCCCCTGGCCGAGGCCGAGGGACTCGCTCCGCTCTCGGACCCGGCGTCCCCGGCCGGTACCGGCGCTCTGACGGCCGGCGGAGCGGTGGCGGCCGACGGGACGGCGGCGGACGTCGAGGACCCGGCCTCCTACGAGCGGCTGCCCAGAGTCCGCGTGCGCGTCCGGGACCTGTCCGGCCGCCGCCTCCCCCTCCTGCAGTCCACCGCCCTGGTGACGATGGACGGCGCCGACGACGCGTCGTCCGCTTCTCCCGATTCCGCCGGGCGGGCGCCGACCGCGGCGGACTGGTGGTGGGTCGCCGGGACGGGCACCGTGATCTCGACCAGCGCCCCGACGCAGCCGGATACCGGTTTCACAGCGTACGGCTGGTCCTCCGTCGCCGACTCGACCGGCCTCCCGCGGCTGGCCCCGCCCGCGAGCGCGGCCGCGCCCTCCCCCGGGACGCTCGCCCCGTACACGTCGGTGCCGGAGGGGAGCCGGGTCGTCCGGGACGCCGCCGAGGAGGCGATCGGCGCGTCGGGGGCGACCGGCTCCGACAATGCCACCCGGGCGGCAGCCCTGGCCGCGTGGTTCCACGGAAACGGCTTCGTCTACGACGAGTCCGCTCCGGGCGGTTTCGACGGCGGCGCCGACGGCGCGAGCGGCGGTGGCGGCGCGAGCGGTGCCGCACCGGGTTCCGGCGCCTCCCGGAGCCCGACGGCGACGGTGGAGGCCTTCCTGACCGAGCGCCGCGGCTACTGCATCCACTACGCCGCGGCCTTCACCCTCATGGCCCGCGGCCTCGGCATTCCCACCCGCATCGCCATCGGCTACGCCTCGCAAGCGGCCACGAGCGGCGACGCGCCGACCGCCGTCTCCGGGCGGGACCTGCACGCCTGGCCCGAGGTGTGGATCGACGACGTCGGCTGGGTGGCCTTCGAGCCGACGCCCGGGGGCGCCGGAGCGCGGGCGGACGCGGCTCCGACTGAGGAGACCTCCGCCCCTCCCGGCGGCGCGCAGGCGGGGACGACGCCTCCGGCCCCGCCGAGCCCCTCGACCGCGCCGCGGGGAGACGACTCCTCCGGTTCGGTCGGCGGTTCCGCCGCGGAGGGCGACGGGGCGCGCCCGTCCCCTCCGGCCGTCGCCGCGCTGGCAGCGGGCGTGCTCGCCGCGGCCTGCCCCGGCGGCCTGCGGTGGCACCAGCGCCGGCGACGGCGTCGGGAGGTGGCCGTCGGCGACGCGCCGGCCTGCGCCGCCTGGGAGGAGGTCCTGGCCACCGCCGTCGATCTGGGACTGCTGGGACGTCGTTCGGACGGGCCGCGGATGATCGACGACGGCGGGCCGCGGATGGCCGGCGGGTCGCGGTCGCGGATGACCAGTGGGACGCGGTCGCCCGGCGGGGCGGGGGCGCCCTCGCCCGGTGGGGACGGGCGGCGATCGGACCCGCGCGGCGGGCGCCCTCGGGCGCTGACGCCCGAGGCGATCGCCGAGTACCTGTCCGGACTCATCGCGGCCCGTGGTCGGGAGACGGTCCCGGAATCCTCGGGGGCTGCTCGGCAGGACTTGGAGGCGCCGCCGGACCCGGGATCGCCGCCGGACGGGGGCGGCGGGCGTCCCGATGGATCGTCTCCGCAGCCGGCGGAGCCGCGGCCATTACCCCAGCCGGCGGAGCCGCGGCCGCCGTCGTCGGCATGGAGCCCGGCGGAGGCGCTCGGCGTGCTCGCCGCGCAGGTCGTCGCCGAGCGTTTCTCGCTCAGCGCGGAACTTCCGGGACGCGTGGGGGAGAAGCGACGCGTGGGACGCACGTTTTCCCGGTCTCGCAACGATATCGATGCGGACCTGGGTCGGCTCCGCGTGACGCTTGCCACCTGTGTGCCGCGTCGCCGCCGCCTTATAGCACTCCTCGCGCCGAATTCCGTGATGCCGCACCGGTGGCGGGCATGAGAGGATGACGGAACAACGGCCTCACCGGTGTGGAGCCGTCGTTAGGACCGAGATGATCCAGAAAGGCACGTCATGGCGCTGTTCGAGTTCACCGGTACCCGACTCGAGGCCACGGCCCTGGGGGAGCCCGCCGACGCCGCTCAGCGCCGGACCGTGCTGGGGGCCGTGCGCGGACAGCTCGTCGATGTCCTGCGGCGCCCCGTCTTCCCCGTCGTGTGGCAGCGCGAGGGCGAGTCCGATGTGCTCACCGCTCTGGATGCCGCCTGTCAGGTGATGTGCGTCGAGCTGCTCGAGCAGCTCGACGCGGGCGCGCTCGTCTCCGCGATGGCGCGCACCGCCGCCGCCGCGCAGAGCGGATGGGCGGACCTCGCCTCGCGCTACCCGGGCGGGAGCGCCGCCTTCCGGCAGGACTGGGACGAGTTCCGCGAGACCGTGCCGATCAGCGCCGGGCCGAGTCCGCGCTTGACCCTCATCGCCATGGGCGTCAACGACGACGTCCGGGCCTCCCTCGCCATGCTGGTGTGCTCGGGCGTCGAGGTGCAGGAGGCGCAGGTCCGCACCGCCTCCGACGGGCGCGTCCTGGTCGG
>ERZ772967.3226-NODE-3226-length-10064-cov-3.307223_pt1 | contig 10064 bp, 16 predicted proteins | sample MGYA00511677_ERZ772967 | MGnify/ENA primary metagenome ERZ772967 (study PRJEB29015, sample SAMEA2737931) | human oral metagenome | biome: human oral; feature: human-associated habitat; material: dental | place: China | collected 2146 ...
TTCCATTTTTAAACTTAACTTTTCTAACTCAAATTTGTCCATAATTAAAAAATACCTCCATTTTAATTTTTTAGTTGCCAAAATAGAGGTATGCAGTGTATAATATTTACATACCAATACTTTGGTGGAGAGTGATATTTCAAAACTTTCTCAGGGTCTGAATATCACTCTTTTATTTTTCTTTTATAGGCAGCCTATTTATAGCCTCTCTAACTCCTTCAACCTTAGAAATATTATTTTCTTTACAATATTTTTCTAATATCTCATTAGTTGCTTTATTAACTCTTACTGTTAATTTTACATCTTTTGGGTCATTTGTAGGTCTACCCATTTTCTTTTTGTCATCCATATTTCACTCTCCTTTCTGACGACAAAAGTATTATATTATATCTGTCGTCAAAAGTCAAGAGAAATTTTTATAAAAGAAAAAGAACCATTAAATAGGTTCTTTAAAACAATGATTTTTGCTCTATATCATTTTTAAGGTAAACTTTTATAACATTATAATGAACATCTAAAACATTTAAATCTTTATCTACTGTTTTTATTTCCTCAATATCAACTAGCAATTTATCAGAATTTCCAAATTTTATTTTATTATCTATAACTAACTTTTTAAAATCTTCATCTAATATAGTTGCTTTGATTACTTTATCAGTAATTAATTCCCACATTGATTGGCAAGGTAAATCTGGTTTTTTTACAATAACTTCTCTTTTATAAGTGTCATGAGTTACTATTTTTTCGTTCTCTTTTTCAGGAAGAGGTTCTATTATATTTTCTTTTACTTCATCATCTATTTTAAAATTTCCCATAGAAGTTTCTATATTCAATTCTCTTTCTTTTGGAAGATTGATAGCAAAATTTCTTAAAGCTTCATCAACTTCTTTTTTGGCTTTAGCATCTCCCATAATAATCATAGTTGGTTTATAATAATAATTTTCAATTTTTTTAGTATCTTTATAATATAGTCCATCTTCTTTAGCTTCTATATTTTTATCTTTCAATTTTTCTTTTATCTCTAAAAATTCTTTAAAAGCTCCAATAATTTCTTTTGAATTTTTTATTGTTTCAAAAATTTTAGGAAGTTTCTTACTTATTAAAGAAACTAGTTCAATTAAAAAACTCCCTTTTTCTATTGCAGAGATATTTAATTTGATAAAAGCATCTTGTTCTGAGTTATTTACAATTTTTTCAAAAGTTGTTACTGTTGCATCTAAAAACTTAGATAAGTCTCTTGCATCAATTTCATTACTACCTAAAAATCTAAATTTTATACTTTCTTTATTCTCATCACATAATTTCAACATATTCACTCCCCAATAAAATATATTTAATACTAAAAATATACTTTATTTTCAAATAAAAATCAAGAGAATTTTTTTAATTTTACTTTTTCTCCTTTTAAAGTTATAATCCAATATAGGAGAGGGGGCTCAAATATTGAATTAGGAGAGGAGGGGTAAATTATGACTTTTGACGGTGCATTAGTAAAAGAGCAAGGAGTAACTTTTGCTATTGTTGTTGTAAAATCTTATGTTTTATCATCAGCAACAAGAGAGGAAACAAGAGCTAGCTTTGCTCAATTTTTCCCAACTGGGATTCCAATAATTTTGATGGCACAAAATCATAAAGGAGTTCCAACTTACCATGGTAGAGAAGATATAGTTGAATTTTTAGCGAATATAGATTATAGAAGAATACCATGGAAAACATATACTGTTAGTTAGTTTCAACAGAGGGCAAAAGCCCTCTTTTTACATGATATCCGTTTTTTAAATTATCTATAACTTCTAATTTTTCATTTATTAATATATTCCCAATCCAATTATCTTTATCATCATAAATTGGTAATATTATGCCTTTTTCATCTTTCATAAATCCTCCTAAAAAATAAAAGAGAGTTTTTAACTCTCTTAAATATTTAAAATTATTATTTTCTTTGAATTGCCTACCATTCTTATTTAGATTTTAATTCTTTTATTGCTTTTTGAATTTCTGCTAGTTTTATATTCATAGCTATGGTTTTATCATCTTTACCAACATAATCAATCATCAGTAGATACCCTTTCTCCATATCATATACTATGTTTTTAATTATTTCTGCATCTATGGCACTATCTGCACTACATTTCACAGTTTTTTTATCTTTTTGAATTTTATAAGAAAGATTTCTGTTATATCCTGCATCTATCATAAAACCGATTTCGGTTTCTATCTCACTTGCAGAACGATTTGTTTTAACTATAATAGCAATGCAATTAGAATTTTCAAAATCTAGTTGTAAACTACCAACATTGTCCTTATAAACTATACTTTTCCCGCCTGTCAATTTTCCTAAATTATCTTTTGTATCAATAATTTTAACACTTCCAAAACTAATAATACTTAGTAAAATAAATAACCCTAATAAAATTTTCTTCATAAATCTTTCCTCCTAAAAAATGAATTTAATATCCTGTATTATATCATTTTTCTTTTAAAAAGGTATACATAGAAAAATTTTAGCGAACTAACTCAACTAAACATCTAAATAAAAAATATAATTCACTTTTAGATAAAATTAGAAGCTCACGGAGTGGATACCCTCTCAATACATAATTTGATATCGTAAAGGTTTTCCAATCCGTCTTGATTAGTTTTTTATATCTTCATCCATAACTGAAATGAATTTACTTATAGGTCCAGCTTGTGTTATATCTGATTGTTCTAAAATAGTTTTAGCCAATGAATAAATAGTTGAAAAGGATAAAATTTTCTCAACTACTTCTGTTGGATTCATACTACATTTTAAACCATTTATTAATTTATCATCTCTAAAAACAGGACAAGAATTATAAATAATTTCAACATCTGTATCTTGATTATTATCTAAAACTATATCTAAATAATCTTTACGACTTATAGCTTCACATTCAATCTCTTTATCTAATTCTTTTACTAAAACTTTAAACTTTTTCTTTTTTTCTCTTTCTTTACCTCTTTTTAATAAATCATCTATACTAACTAGCATCTAAACCTCCTATTTTATATCATTTTCGTAAGCTAAATCCTCTGGAGTAAATCCAAATGGATACTCTTCCTCAACAATTTCTCCTCTTGTAATGTTGATTAAGTCTATTGAATTAAACCAAACATTATCAAGAGAAATTCTTTCTTCTTGTTTTCCTGGTGTATCTGGGTCAGATAGGTTAGTTACTATTCTAACTCTAACATCTCTCCCTTTTATCAATTTTTCAAGTATCTTTTTACCTCTTGAATATACTTTTTCAAGTGTAACACTTCCCTCACCTTTTAAAGCTACAATTTTACTATCCACAGATAGCCCTAATTGTACATCTTTTCTGTCAGCTGTTACTTTTGCATTTACTTTTGTAAACTCTGCTATTTTTTCATTGTCTATCCAAAGAGTACCGTGTGCACCAGCAATGGTATGATAACCTCTTATATTTGTATCTGCCATTTTTACCTCCTATCACATCTTTATAACCAAGCTAAGATTTGCCATAGTATCTGCAAATCTAACATCACCTGTTAAAAATACATCATCTCCAGATGGATATTTTAAGATTTCCATTTCAGTCATTTCTTCTGGGTCTTTTCCATCTAAAACAATTAATCTCTTTTGTGCTTCTAAGTCTATTTCAATCTTGTTATCATAGTCTCCACTCAATACATTTGGAGCCATTTCTTTAAAATAAACCTTAGTAACATTAGAGCAGAAATTCATTTTATTGTTATAGTTATTTATGTAAATTCCTAACCAATAATTTTTAAATGTATCTCTTATGTCATCAGTTATAAAACACATTCCCTCAACTATTTTGATTTTTCTTGTATCCTTTTTCCAAGTGCTATCAAAAGTAGTTTTTGAGTTTACTCCATAATTAACTCTAACTTTTTCATCATCATTGTATAGAGAGAATTTACCAAGTTTTGGCTCAAAATATTCTACTTCTTTTAAATCACTCATTACGAAGTTATCTGCAGAACGATTAAGAGGCATTCCTGCTATAAGTCCTGCTATTGCAGCAGTATATTCTTGTGCTGTAAATTCTCCATATATAGATTTATAAGTTCCAGTATTTCCTAACTCTACAATAGCCACATGGTCTGTATTATTAGCAAAACTAGATACATATTTAACAGTTTTTCCTATTGCTCCATCATTTCCAAATACTTGTTTAGTCCAAGTTACAAGCTTTTGGTCATCTACTTGCTCTGCTCCAGGATAAGCTAACCAATGCATTTTTCTTTCTTTAAATTCACCTAGAACATCATCTATATTTTCTCCAGTTTGCAACACTCTTATTAAAACTTTCTTAGCTCCATAATGCATTGCCAGTTTTATATATTTAGCATTCTTAGCATCCCACTCTTTTTCTTTCAAATCTGCTATTGTTTTTAGAGTATTCCATTTAACAGTTTTCTTAGTATCTTTTAATATTAAGCAAACTATACCTCTTTCACTTCTTTGAATGGCAGTTGTTGCAAGAGTTTTAAACTCTATATTAATGTTTGGACTAGCTTTTATTTGTCCTACTTCATTTCCCATTAATTGCTACCTCCTTCTTTAAATCTCAATTCTAAATCTTTCATAAGTCCATAATCGTAAGGTTCTCCATATAAGTCATATAAACTTAATGTAAATACATAATGCCCAACTCTATCTACAATTTTTATATCTGTATTTCTTAAAGTTAGAAATCTATCAAGCACATGTAAAACCTTTTTACCTTCTATTTCCAAAGCATTATCCAAATTTTCCAAATTCTCTAATATCTCAGCATTAGTAAGCTTTCCATTAGTTTTTGGAAAATAGATAATGTCAATATCTATAGTTTTTAGTTCTCTATATTCAGAATTAAATTCTTTTTTATAACTAACTAAATCTATATAAAAACAAGGCTTTTTGACATTGTCTATATCCTCACTATATGGGTTCACCTTTAGTTTTTCAGAAATAATCTTATTTAATGCATTCCTTATATCTACCCATTTCATTTCTTTATCAATCCTCCATAAAAATTTTTTAAATCTTTATAGAATTTAATTCGTCTCATAGCCACTGCTCTTCTTAGCATAAATCTACCTCTGACAAATTTAGTTTTACTTCTTCCAATTCTATGGCCATACTCAACATGTGCTGCATAGTCAGTCATGTTAAACACAATCTGAGTAAACTTTTTTCCAGTTAATCTCTTTCCGTTTTCTCTTTGCCAAGCATTTTTTAAAGTTCCTGTATCAACTGGTGTTAAATCCTTAACATCTTTCTTTAATTCTTCTGCCTGTAGCATTAAAAATCTTTCAGTAGATTTTGGAGCTTGTGTTTTTATTTCATCAAGAATTTTGTCAAACTTTTTAAAACCTTTAAGTTCCATAATTTACCTCATTTTCAGATACTTCTGTTAAAACTATTTCCTTGTGCTTTATGATGTTGTATGCCAAAGGCTTAGAGGCTTTGAACATATAAACGGCTCCATCTGCTTTCCTTGTAACTTTTAGTAAGTCATTTTGCTTTATATCTACATCTAAACCAACAAATAACTTATATTCTTGTGAACTGCTATTGATAGGTCCTTGTAAAACACCTCTTAATAACTTTTGTGAGAGTCTGCAAGGGATATCTTTTAATATTTCTCTTTGTTCTTCAAATGCTCCACCATATTCATCCACTACTACAACAGATCTAATAACTGTAACTCTATCATTATGTAATTTATCTAAAATATTCATACAGTACCAACCTTTCTGAATCTAAATAATTGGCTTTTTAAAGATAAAAACATTTCATCAGTAGAGTTGCTACTTGTGTTATATTCTATTGTGGTATCTCCCTCAGTAACTTTTGAAATATTACCCTTTATTTCAGTTTCTTCAATAGTTTTTAATGCTAAATGTTCTGCAAATGGTTCTATGAGCTCAACTGGAAAATCATCTCTATTCATAAAGTTTAAAGATTTTCTAACTAAAATAGTTACTTGAATTTTTAACTTAGCCTCATCGCTAATAATTGTTAATTCTTTCACTTTTTTAATTATCTTATTGTAAAGTTCTTCCATATTTAACCTCCAAATATGAAAAAAGCAGGAGTTTTTATTCTCCTGCCTCTGTCACTAGGTTATTATTTCTTAATATTTCTATTTCAGTTTCATCAGATGTTGAATAAATTCCATCTTTGAATTGAATAGAAGTTCCAGCTATAATTAAATTTTTATAACTAGATTTAAAAGTTGTTTCTTTTGCTTCTTCAGTAGTAGTTATTTCTTCTACTACCTCATTTTCTTTTTTATTATCTTTTGCCATTACAACCTCCTATGATATTTTTACATTTTTAACATGCACTTGGAAAGGTAACTTAGTTATTTGATGTGCATATTCTCCATGTAAGAAATAATTATCAGCTAATTCTGTCTTAGCTCCAATTTCTTCTTTAATTGGATATAATTGTTTTATTCTAGCTTCATTTAAGTTCATTAATATAAACTCATTTTCTGCTAATGAAGTTGCTGGAAATACAGAAACAGTACCAGATGTAGTGACTATTTCTTCTATTTTAGTTCCTGTTATTTTATCAGTTATATCTGCTCTAACTATGTCTTTATTCAATTTATTTATAGTTCTTAAAATTGTATAAGGAACACACAAAGAATAGAATCCAGCTTTTAAATCTGCTGCTCCTGGATTACCTTTATCAACTATTGCTTTTACAACTTTATCTAAAAGGTCCAATGAGAATGGTTGATTATTGGCATCTATAACTATTCCATGTTCTTTAATTAATGCTTTTACTCCACCCGACATTCTTAAATTTCCACTTGTAAATTTAACTCCATTTAAGAATTTGTTTTCCATAATTCCTAACAATTCATCTTTTTTCTTTTGTGATTCCAATTCTCTTACAGATAAGCCACCTTGTCCATGTGGATTTAAGTGTTTTGCTGTTTCTGTAACTTTATATTGTTCATAGATAATTCCAGTATTATTTGTAATATGAACTGGCAATCTAACAGTTGAAGCCTTTAATTCTCCGCCTTCTTCCATTTCTATACCTAAACTTTGTACCAAAGTCCCTATTGCTATATTTCCTGTTGTTGTGGTAGTCCCAGCATAACCTCTTGTAATATCTGCTTTATTATCAGTTTTAACATTAGTGATTTTTACTATTTCATCACCAATAGATAGCAAAGCATCTTTTACTAATATGTCAGCATCTACTACTTGAATTTCAGTGTCAGCTGTTGCTAATGCCTTTTTTAAAGTTGATGATACTTTTCTTTCATAATGGTCCACCCATTCAATAGTAGTAGAGTCAGTTTTATCTACTCTTCCACCTCTTAAAATATGAGATATGATAGGAGAAACATTAGGATTTACTAATTGTAATTCTTCTAAAATATCATTTGAAATAAATTGATTTCCTGAATGTAATTTGTTGTCTATATTTGCCATTATTCGTTACCTCCTGTATTTTGTTCTTCAAATTCTTGCTTAGCTCTTGTATACTTAGCTCTATCTTCAATAGAACCAGTTTCAAAAGCCTTTTTCTTTAATTCCTCTAATTGAGCTTTTTTATCAGCTCCACCATTACTTCCGCCATTCATTGCACCTGGTATTCCACTAGCACCAAGCCCTTTTACATATTCTCCTATTGTTTCTGCAAAACCTTTAACAGATGCTTCTATTTCTTCTTCTGTAACTCCACTAATTCTATCTAAGAATTTTTCTGGTATTTTATATTTTGTAAGAGTTGCTTTTTTGATTTCATCTGTCTTAATTTTTGTAAGTTCAGCATTCTTTGCATCTAAATCTTTTTGAATTTTTTCAAGTTCTTTTTTATGCTTTTCTTCTGCAGTAAGATTAGCGTTTTTGATTCTTTCCTCATAATCTTCAATAGATTCATTATGCTGTCTTTCAAGTTCCTTTTTAGTCTTTTCAAACTTTTCATTTTCTCTTTTAAGTCTAGTTTCTATCATTTTATCAACTTCTTCTTGAGTAAATGTTTTTGGTTCTCCTGGTTCTGCAAATTGTTGAATATTAAATCCTTTTTCTAATAATGTTTCGTATTTTTTCATTTTATCCTCCTGTTTAAAGTCCTGTTTGACTATATTTTATCCAGGTGTTTTATGTCCTCCAGTACGACAATATTTATCTTTATACCTCCTTTCTTTGCAATAAAAAAGGCACCTAGTTTTTAGCTAAGTGCTCTTGGTTTAATTATTTTATTTAGTTCTTTCTTTAAAAAAATCTTTCCAGTAAGGGTTTTCTTTATCAAAAATTTCTTTTTGTTCTGGTGTTAAGTTGTGTGGATAATCTGCAAATAAATTAAAGATTTTTATTTTATCAAAACTAAACATGTGTTTACCAACAGAATCTAAATCATCTATCCACCATACTCTATCATTTTTATTTTTCTTATAAAAATCACTTAGCATATCCACCTTCTCCTTTATTTTGTTTATCTTTAGCTGTATTTATGTAACCTAATAGGTTTTTAAATTCCTCACTATTTTTACAAGAATCTACTTCTATTAAAACATTTGATTTTTCAAATTTTATACCACCAACTGAATAAGAAGTTTGACATCCAAATCTAGTTTTTAAAACAGAACTATCTAATTTTTTAAAGCCATTTTCTGTTTCTGACTGCAACTCTAAATATTCAAAACCTCTATTCCCTATTCTTATTATCGCCGCATGTTTACCTGTTTCTAGATAATATTCTTTTTTTTCTTCTACAAAAGTAAGTAACTCTTTAACAGCATTGTAATCATTTGCCCTTTTTATAACTTTACTTTCAATACCATCTAAATTAGCAATTTCAACTATGTTTCTTGTTGTGGCAAAAATTTCTGTAGATATACCGCCTCTAAAATCTAAAACATCATACCCATTTCTATTTCCTATATAAGCAAATGCTAGAGAAGAACAAGAACCTTTTGTTTGGTCTCCTCCACCTAATTTTTTAACTATTTCTTCAGTTGTTAATTCTTTTTGTAGTTTTTTAACCTCATTATACTCTACTTTATCATTTTGAGCCCATGCCATTGTAAATGTATTAGGTACTGGTTCTTTAGTTATACTCCTATTTTCATTATTTGTCAATTCCTCTTTATCATTATTTTCAGTATCTTTTTCTTCAATCTCTTCTCTACCTTGCTTGATTAAACTTTCGTAATCAATAATAGGTATTGTTGTACTTCTACATCTTGGATGCATTGGTGGATAATTAAGCCCAACTGCAATCTTTTTAATCTCAAATACTTCACCATGTAACTCTGAACAAATTTGACTGGTCCTGCTGTCTAATGTAGCACTAAACTCATATTTTTCTATGCCTGCTTCTTTATATCCATCAAGTGTAGCTTGGTTTAAAGTATAATTAACTTCTGTTCTTAAAAGTCTTTCAACATCATTCTTTTTAGCAGTTTCAAATCTTTCAGAAACTCTTTTAGTCATAGTTTGAAGATTGATACCCTGTATCATTCCATTTACTATTTCTTGCTTTACTGTTTGTGCTAATTTATCAGTATTACTCCAAATTCTTTGAGAGAAGTTTGCACCACTCCAAGGTCTATCTAAGACTGTTTTTATTTTATCTCTGCTCACAATAGTATTAATGCCTAAATCTTTTGTAACTTCTGTATAAGTATCTCTATAAATTGATGTTAAAGCATTCTTAGCACTATCTTCAACTCCAAAGATAAGTTTTACCATTTCCATATCTATTTGTGCTTTAAGACTATCTAAGTGGCTCATACGACTTCTAGCAGCTAAAGTTTCAATTTCTAAATAAAGTTTTTTAGCTTCCAAAGGTGCTGTTTTTAAAAGTTTGTTATATTCATTCATATAATCATGCAAATCTTTTTTCCAAACTTTGTATTCATCACCTTTCAAAAGTTTTAAAGCATCATGATAACTTAAATTGTTATCTTTCATATAGGTTGTACCTATTCTACTAAGTTCTTTATTTATGTTTTGTTTAGCCTTTTCAAGTGCAATCTTATACTCTTTTTCAATATCTTGTATAGTAGTAAATGCCTTAGCTTCTCTTTTAACTTGCC
>ERZ772967.3227-NODE-3227-length-10058-cov-13.639408_pt1 | contig 10058 bp, 12 predicted proteins | sample MGYA00511677_ERZ772967 | MGnify/ENA primary metagenome ERZ772967 (study PRJEB29015, sample SAMEA2737931) | human oral metagenome | biome: human oral; feature: human-associated habitat; material: dental | place: China | collected 2146 ...
AGCGAGTGACGGTCTTGCGGGTGTTGTTGCGCACCTCGACGACCTCCTCGGTGGGAACGATCGTCTCGAAGATGTAGTCCTCCATGTTCAGGGATGCGGCCCGGGAGTCGAGGTTCTGCTTGACCCGATTCTCCATACCCGAATAGGTGTGGATGACGTACCATTCGCCGAACTTGGCTTCCAGTTCCTCCCGGAGCTTCGCGACGGCCTCGGCGGTGGCGTCGTCGGTTTCGGGTTGTTCGGGTTCGTCATCCTCCGGTTCGTCGGCGAGGGTGATCTCTTCCTGGGGCTCGTTCTCCTCGTCGAGCGGGCCGAGGTCGATCTCGACCTCGTCGCTGGAGGTGGGCAGCTCCCCCAGGTCGATCTCGAAGTCGTCGGTGTTCTCACTCACTGGGGGTTCCTCCAAACAGGCTGAGCAGGGCCCAGCCGAAGCCGTTGTCGAGAAGCATGACGTAGGCGATTATGAACAACACGAACAGCAGGACCGCCGAAAACAGCACTGTGAGTTCCCCCCAGCTGGGCCACACGACCTTCTTGAGCTCGGCCGCGGACTGGCGCACGAACTGCGCCGGGTTCTTCGCCCTGTAGGGGTCGTACTCATCACGCTCGGCCTTGGCGCGCTTCTTGGTGGCCGTCGTTTTCTTCACGGGGGCCTTCGCGGTCTTGCGAGCCACCACCTTTGACGTTTTCCCGCCGGCCTTCTCGGTGTCGTCGTCCTCCGCGCCGTCCTCGGAGGAGTCCTCGTCGAACTGGTCCTCCAGTTCGTCGATCACCTCGTCGTCGGCGACGGGGTCAGCCTCGGGGAGCTCGTCCCCGTCCTGCCGAGTCTTGTCGTCGCTCACGCGCGGTCCCTTTCGGTCAACAAACGAAATGCCTGCCCACCCACTGGGTGGCAGGCGTTGGAAGCATCTGCTTCGCAGGGCAGGAGGGACTCGAACCCCCAACCTGCGGTTTTGGAGACCGCTGCTCTGCCAGTTGAGCTACTACCCTTCGACGCGGCCGCACGCCTTGGCACGAGGCGCGGCCGACCTCGCCAGACCCATACCCTACCGCATACCCGGCAAGGTCCGAAATCCCTGCTCAGATGCTCACGCCGACCAGGTTCACCTCGGGAACCAGGGTGATGCCGAAACGTTCCCGAACCCCGTCGCGGATCTCGCGGGCGAGAGCTAGGACGTCGGCGGTGGTGGCGCACCCGCGGTTGGTAAGCGCCAGCACGTGCCGGGTGGACAGCCGTGCCGGGCCTGAGCCGTGGCCCGCGGGGTATCCAGCGTGCTGGATCAGCCAGGCGGCGCTGGTCTTGACCCCCTCCCCCGCAGGGAAACGGGGAGCCTCCGCGGGCAGGGAGGCCGCCTGCCCCGGGGTGAGGATCGGGTTGGTGAAGAAGGAACCGGCGGACCACGTGTCGTGGTCGTTCGCGTCCAGGACCATGCCTTTTCTCCGCCGGATGGCGAGCACGGTCTCCCGCACCCGGGCGGCGGGGGCGCGCTGCCCCACCTCGACGCCGAGGGCGCGGGCCAGTTCGGGGTAGCGGACGGGCTGTCCCAGCTCCCCGAGCGGCAGCTGGAAGTCGACGCGCAGCACCAGGTGGCGTCCCTTCTCGCGTTTGAAGCGGGAGTCGCGGTAGCTGAAGCCGCACTCGGCGGCCGCGAAGGTGCGGATGACCCCCTCGGCCCGGTCCCAGGTGCGGACCCGCTGGATGAGGGTCGCCACCTCGGCCCCGTAGGCACCGACGTTCTGGATCGGGACGGCCCCCACGGACCCGGGTATCCCGGAGAGGGTTTCCATCCCGGACCACTGGGCGGCCACGGCCCGGGCGACGAGATCGTCCCAGACCTCCCCCGCGGCGACCTCCAGTTGGGCTCCGGAGCAGTCCGCGGCCTCGGCGCGGACCCCCCGGGTGGCGACCTTGACCACGGTGCCGTCGAAGCCCTCGTCGGCGATCAGGACGTTGGAGCCGCCGCCGAGGACCAGGACCGGTTCGCCCCGGGAGTCGCAGTCGGCGACGGTGTCGATGAGCTGCTGTTCGGTCGTCGCCTCGACGAAGCGCCGCGCGGGCCCGCCGAGCCGGAAGGTGGTGTGGTTCGCGAGTGGCTCAGTCAATGCGCACCTCCGCCTTCGCGGCCCCCAGCACCGCGTCGCCGCCGCAGGTCGCGGTCAGGTTGACGGTGGCCACCCCGTCGGCGACGGCAGCGACGGTCCCGGTGAAACGCACCAGCGTGCCCTCGTCGGTGTCGGGAACCACCACGGGGCGGGTGAACCTCACGCAGTAGCGCCCGATGCGGGCCGGGTCGCCGATCCAGCGGGTGATCAGGCCGAGCCCGGTACCCATCGTCCACATGCCGTGGGCCAGCACACCGGGCAGGCCGATGACGCGGGCGTGGCGGTCGGAGAAGTGGATCTCGTTGAAGTCCGTGGAGGCGCCGGCGTAGCGCACCACCACCGACCTGGTGACCCGGATCTCCAGGGCCGGGAGTTCCTGTCCCACCTGGATCTCGCGTTCAGTCATGGGGGGCCTCCTCGCGGGTGTGCATCAGGGTGGAGCGGGCGTCGCAGACCGCCTCGCCGTCGACGGTCAGCGCCACCAGGATCGTGACCATGTCCAGGTTGCCGCGGTTGCGGACCCGTTCGATGGTGAGCCGGGCCACCACGTCGTCGCCCTCGCGCAGGGGACGGTGGAAGTCGAAGGTCTGGTCGGCGTGGACGGTGCGGTGCAGGGCCAGGCCCAGTTCCTCGTCGCCGAAGAGGGAGCCCCACGCCTGGGCCGCGATGACGGCTGCGAAGGTCGGCGGGGCGATGGGATGGTCGCCGAAGTAGGCGGGGTTCTCGTCCTGGATGGCGCGCGCGAACTCTGCGATCTTTGCGCGGCTGACGCGGTAGGCGGGGGCCGGGGGATAGGTCCGGCCCACGTGCTCGGCGGAAATCGGCATGGGGGAAGGCTACCGGGAAAACGCTGAGGGCCGCCCCTTGCGGGTGCGGCCCTCAGCGGAAGGGTGCGGCTCAGCGGGTCTCGCGGTGCGCACGGTGGGTGCGGCAGCGCGGGCAGTACTTCTTGAGCTCGATCCGGTCGGGATCGTTGCGGCGGTTCTTCTTGGTGATGTAGTTGCGCTCCTTGCACTCGGTGCAGGCAAGCGTGATCTTCGGACGGACGTCCTGCCCCTTCTTGGCCATGATCAGTTTCCCTCGGTGTAGTGGCGCGGATGCGCGCTGGCTTCGGTTGTGTGGTGACGAGGGCGGGACTTGAACCCGCGACACAGCGATTATGAGCCGCTTGCTCTACCGACTGAGCTACCCCGTCGAATGTTCTCGCCCAAGAACTCCCGAGCAAGAACAGAGCCCCCATGCGGAATCGAACCGCAGACCTTCTCCTTACCATGGAGACGCTCTGCCTACTGAGCTATAGGGGCCAGCCGTCGGCAAACTCTACACGGCCCTTCGCGAGAAGCACAAGTCGACGACCGAGGCCCAACCCTCAGGACGGCGTCCCCTGTCCGGCACCGGTTCGCCCGGCCCACGAACCGCTCAGCAGCAGGACCGCCAGGAGGCCGAAGAGCACCACCGCGGGCCATCCGATCAGGCCCACCAGGACCAGGTCCAGGCCGTCGCCGGGCGCCACCAGCATCGCGGGCAGGCCGCCGAAGGCGTTGAACGCGCCGTGGGTGATGGCGGCCGGCACGACGCTGCCGGAGCGAACCCGAAGCCAGGACAGCAGCGTGCCGAGGCCGGCACACAGGCAGGTGAACAGGGCGATGCCGGCCGCCGCGGGGAGCCTGCCACCGTACTCGTAGCCCATGACGATCAGGGGCGCGTGCCACAGACCCCAGATCACGCCGGTGAGAACGACCCCCTGCCTTCGACCCAGGGGTTCGAGGGCCGACTGGAGCCAGCCGCGCCACCCGGCCTCCTCCCCCAGGGCGAACAGGCCGTTGATCGTGTACGCGGCGAACACGCTCGCCGCTATCGCGAGGACCCAGAGCACTGCGACGGGCGGCGGCGACCCCTCTGGGGCGATGCCGCGCAGTTTGTTCGTGAACGAGGTCAGGGCCCAGTCCGGACTGAACCACCCGGCGCCGATGACCAGCGTCAGCAGCAGGGCGAGCGCGGCCACCACGATGCCGACCCCGATCGTCGCAAAACCGAGGATCTGGAGCCAGCCGGGGCATCCCCCGGAGCCGGGCGATCGCCGGGCGAGCCCGCTCGCCCGCAACCAGGACTCGTGGGTGACGAACCGGCAGACCACCCAGGCGGCCAGGGCGGGGGTGAACATCCGGAGCGTCAGTATCACCTTGGCCTGTGGTGTTCCCAGCCCGCCGGTCGCGGCCACGACGCAGTCCAGGAGCAGGGCCGCCCCGAAACTCACCAGCAGGAACACGCCAACCGCCCGCACGTGAACGCCCCGCCGCCCAGTGGCGGTCATTGCCGTTCCTCTCCCGCGAGCGCCTGCCCCGAGGGCAGGAACCACAGGCCGACCATGTCGCCGTCGCGGTTGTAGCTGACGCGGGCAACGAGGTCGGCAGCCTCCATGTGGAGGGGTTCCTCCACCACGACAACCCCGCCCGACAGGGCCAGGGGGGTCGGGGTGCCGCGCCGTTCGAGCTCCCCGCCCAGCGCGATCACCTGCGCCCAGGCGTCGGCCAGCCGTTCGGCGTCGAGCTGCCATCCGGCGCGCGGCCCCGCCAGCTCGTTGGCCTTCTGCCATTCGTGTTTCTCGATGGCGTCGAGGAATGCCTCCGCCTTCTCGACGGCGGAGCGGAGTTCGGAATCGGTGGGCTTCTTCATGGGTTTTCCTGTTCTCGGGTCGGTCGGGTTTCCGAAACGCTGGAAGGCCGCCTGGCGGCTGGTTCCCAGGGCATCGCCGATGGCCTGCCAGGTGACCCCCCTCCCGCGGGCCGCGGTGACGAGCCGGGCCAGGATCTCGTCGGTCAGCGACTGGAGCGAGCGCACGGCAGCCAGGGAATGGGCCATGTCACCCCCGGGGGCGTCCGGATCATCAGCGGCAGCGAGCTCCGCCGCCACCAGGGAGCTGATCTTCCGAAGACGTTTCACGAGCTCTTCGGCGGTCACATCGTCGGTCGACATGTGTAAAGACTAGATTTACATCACCACCTCTGTCAAGGCTGGCTTTACAGGATTTGGAGGCGTTGAACGGACCGCCGGGCCCTCCGGATCACGGCCCCCGGTTCACGACCGGCGCATCAGGCCGCGCGATCGGCTGGCCTTCTCGCCACCCGCCAGCCCAACCGTCGAACGCCAGCGCTACAGCGCAAGCAGACGACGAGTGGACAAGCGAAACCGTCCGGTCCCGGCCCTTCGGATCCTCGCCGGCGGCTCGTCGAGGAAAGCGGCAATCGATGTCCGCGCGGGTAGATTGACCCCATGACCTCCGTACAGCTCGTCGACGAGATCCGCGGCGCGCTCGCCGCCGCCGGTGATCCCGGGAAGGCCGCCCGGGAGCAGGCCTACATGAAGTCGGCGCTGCCCTTCCACGGGGTGCGGCTGCCCGAGGTGCGGCGCATCACCAAGAGGCTGCTGAAGGAACACCCCCTGGCCGGCCGCGACCAGTGGGAGCGGGCCATCCGGGAACTATGGGACGAGGTCACGCACCGGGAACACTGGTACGCGGCGCTGGAGATCGCGGGCCACCGCGACGCCCGCGACTGGCAGGACCTCGGCGCCCTGGAGCTGTACCGGCACCTCGCCACGACCGGGGCGTGGTGGGATGTCGTCGACGGGATCGCCTCTCCCCTGGTGGAGAACGTGGTCGCGACCACCCCCGGAGCGCGGGCCGTGGTGTGGGACTGGGCCACGGGAGACGACCTGTGGTTGCGTCGCATCGCCGTCATCTGCCAGCTGCAGCGCAAGACCTCCACCGACCTGGAGCTGCTCAGCCACGCCATCGACTCCAACCTGGAGGGGTCGCGGCACGGCTCCGAGTTCTTCATCCGCAAGGCCATCGGCTGGGCGCTGCGGCAGCACGCCCGCGTCGACCCGGACTGGGTGAAGGCCTTCGTGGAGACGCGCGGATCGCGGCTCAGCGGGCTGAGCCGCCGGGAGGCCCTCAAACACCTGTGACCCCACCTCCCCGGGTGGGATGACGACGGATTAGGCCGGTTCGTCGCAACCCGTGTGCAGAACCCCGGCCCAATTCCCATGGCTTTTCCCCGGCTGTGCCGACTAGCGTCGGGAAAACCAGCCGATCCGCGCAAGGCAGCGCGAGGAAGAAGGAACCATGGCAGTCATCACCGTGCTTGGCTCGGGAATCATGGCCACCGCCCTGGCCACCCCCCTGACCGACAACGGCCACGAGGTGCGTCTCGTCGGCACCCACCTCGACCGGGAGATCATCACATCCATCCAGGAAACGGGCATCCACCCGAACCTGGGCCTGAAAGTGCCCGAGGGGGTGACCGCCCACCAGCTGGAGGACGCGCCGCGGGCCTTCGAGGGGGTCGAGTTCGTGATGAGCGGGGTCAACTCGTTCGGGGTTGACTGGGCCGGCGACCAGTTCGCCTCCCTGCTGCGTCCCGGGATGCACGTGATAGCCCTCGCCAAGGGCATGCAGGCCGACGACGACGGCAGCCTCACCATCCTGCCCCGGGCACTCGCCTCCCGCCTCCCCGAGGGGCTGCGCTCCCGGGTGAGCGTCTCCGCGATCGCGGGGCCCTCCATCGCGGGCGAGGTGGCGGTGCACCGCCACACCAGCGTCGTGTTCACCGGCGAGGATCCCGAGGTCCTGGCGCGCTGGCGCGAGCTGTTCGCCACCGAGCACTACCACGTGTGGACCAACACCGATTTCGTGGGCGTCGAGGTGTGTGCGGCGACGAAGAACTGCTACGCCTTCGGGGCCGGTTTCATGCAGGGCCTGCTCGACGCGATGGGCGAGGCGGCCGGGGACCGTTACGTCAACTACAACTACGGGGCGGCCCTGTTCGGGCAGGCCTCCGTGGAGATGATCCAGTTCATGGAGCTGCTGGGCGGCAAACCCACCACCCCCATCGGACTGCCCGGGATCGGCGACTGCTTCGTCACCTCCATGGGCGGCCGCAACGTGCGGTGCGGCCGGCTGGTCGGGTCGGGGATGACCTTCAGCCAGGCCCGCGCCCAGATGCCCGGCGTGACCCTGGAGGGCGCCGCGGCCATCGTCGTGATCGGCAGGGCCGTGGTCCGCCTGACCGAACGCGGCATCGTGCCCCCGGAGAGGTTCCCGCTGCTGCGTCACCTCTACGAGGTGGTCGGCCTGGACCGGCCCGTGGCCGTCCCCTGGGACAGCTTCTTCGGCGGCGACGGCTCCGGCCAGGCCTGACCCGATACCCACCCCAACGACGAACGAGCAAAGGAGCCGAGGTGAGCAGGGCAGCACAGATTCTCAACGCGCTGGAATCCACGCGCGCCACCTCGGCAGACGAGTTCGCCGCCCTGCTCGGGGTGAGCCGCCGCACCGTCGCCGGTGAGGTGGCCTCACTGCAGGAACTGCTCGGCCAGGCCGCCTCCATCACCCTGGTGGAGGGCCGCTACCGCCTGCTGGTGGCCGACCCGCCCCGCTACCGGGCCGTCCGTTCCGGGCTGGCCTCCAGCACCTCCTTCAACGACCCCGCCGCCCGGGCCTCGTTCATCGTCGCCCGCCTGTTCCGCGCCACCCATCCCGTGAGGATCGAGGAACTGGCGCAGGAGATGTCGGTGGGCCGCACGACGGTGGTGGCGGACCTCAACCGGGTCCGGGAACACGTCGGCGAGTGGGAACTGGAGATCGAGGGACGCACCCATGTCGGTCTGGTGCTGCGCGGCCCGGAGCTGCAGCAACGCCTGCTGATCCTGCGGCACCACTACCCCACCGCCTACGACCACCACCCGAGTTGGCAACGGATCGAGCAGGCGGTCGCCGGGCTGACCGCCGAGGCCGGGCTGGATCCCGTCCACATTCCCGAGTTGACCCGCTGGGCCGTCGTGGCCACGGACCGGGCCCGCCAGTCCCGTCCCCTGGGATATTGCCCGCCCGGTACCGGGAGCTGCCGGGCACCCCGGCCCACGCGCTCGCCGAACGCCTCACCCTACGCCTGGCCGACGACGGGGTTGAGCTGGCCGGCGACGAGGTGACCTTCCTGGCGCTCCCGATCGCGGGCATGCGCGCCCCGAGCGACAGCGAACTCGCCACCGATCACGGCGACCACGGCGAACCCATCGAGGAGCTGGTGGAACGAGCCCTGACAGCCATCCACACCGAGATGCAGATCGACCTGACGGGCGCCCCGCAGCTCACCGAGTTCACCAGGCACCTGGCATACATGATCAACCGGATGCGGTACCGGATCTGGGTGGACGACTCGGGGGTGGCCAGCATCGGCCAGGAGTTCCCCGTCGCCCACCGCATGGCCACGGTGGCCGCGCGGGTGATCGAGGAGCGGGTGGGGCTGCCCGTAGACGGTTCGGAGCTTGGTTTCCTGACGGCCTACTTCCAGGTGCTCCTGGAGGCCGTGGACCGGAACCCACGGCTGCCGCTGCAGGTCGCGGTCATCACCTCGACGGGCCGGGTCACGGCCGAGCTGGTGCGCCTCCAGCTGTCCAGGCTGCTGCCCTCGGCGACGCAGTACCTGCTACTGCCGTACACCGTCACGAAGGACGAACTCGCCGGGATCGACCTGGTGGTCACCACCGACGACCGCCCGGTTTCCGCCCCGGTGCCGGTCCTGCACGTGAGTCACATCCTGGATCGCCGCGCCCTGGCCCGGGAACTGGACCGCCACCACATGCGGCTCCCCGATTCGGACAGCGGCATCCTGGCCAGCGCCCTCGACGAACAGCACTTCTTCGCGTTGCCGCCCGGCACCGACTACGCGGACGCCGTCGACTACATGACCGCCCACCTCGAGGCCCGCGGCCTGGCGGAACAGGGTTTCGGGGAACGTATCCGGGAACGCGAACGGCTCTCCCCCACCCAGCTCGACTCCTGGGTCGGGTTCCCCCACACCACCCTCACCACCGGATCCGGTGTGCTGCTGGCCGTCGGCGTGGTTCCCCGGAAACCCGACGAGGACGGGGTGCGGCTGATCATCCTGCTGGGGATTCCCCAGGATCCCCGCCGCGGCGAGAGCGTTCTCGTGCCCGTCTACGACGCCGTGCTGCGGCTCGGCACCCGCCGGGACCTGCTGACACGGATCTCGCACCTGACCACCTTCGAGGAGTTCTACTACTTCCTCGCCACCAATCCGCTCACAGAAAGCTGAGACGATGACGTTCTGGATCTTTCTCGCCGCCCTGGGCGCCGCCTGGGTGTTGCAGTCCTACCTGTCCTTCAAGCAGACCCAGTCGTTCACGAAACTGTTCGTCGCCATGCGCCGCCGCGGGCGGGTTGCGATGGGGCGGTTCAAGGGCGGCATCGTGCAGGGCGCGATCGTCCTGTTCGGCATCGACGCCGACGGCGTGATCACCGAGGGCCACCGGCTGAACGGGGTCACGGTGATGGCCCGGTTCCGCGGATTCGAGGATTTCACGGGCCAGAACATCACCGACATCGACCCGGCCGACGCCGCCCACCACGGCAGGCAGGTCCGCAAAGCCGTCGAGAACGCCCGCGAGAACTACCGGATCATCACCGCCGGAGGCCAGGCCCCCGAACCGCCGAGCGCCCTGGCCCGCACCGTCAAGAAGGTCAGGGGAACCTTCCGCCGCCGGACCCCCACCCCGGCCGCGGACTGACGCCCCCTCTTCTTCATTCCTGTTCACACCCCGGGCATGCCAGCCCGGGTCCCACCGGGGTCTGACAGGTCCGTCATGCCCGAAAACACCCGAAAGGAGTTGAGATGTCCGACTTTTTGAACTGGATGGCCGCCGCCCAGGACGGGATGGTTCTGGCAGCGGAATGGTTCGTCGGGCTGTTCCGGAAGGGAGCGGAAACGTTCCTGGGTTGGATGACCAACATCGTGCCACTCGTCCTGATGCTGCTGATCGCCATGAACTCCCTGATCGCCCTGATCGGGGAGGAACGCATCAACAAGCTCGCCGCGAGGGCCGGCCGCAACGTGATCAGCCGCTACCTGATCCTGCCGTGGATCGGGGCCTTC
>ERZ772967.3228-NODE-3228-length-10051-cov-2.484794_pt1 | contig 10051 bp, 10 predicted proteins | sample MGYA00511677_ERZ772967 | MGnify/ENA primary metagenome ERZ772967 (study PRJEB29015, sample SAMEA2737931) | human oral metagenome | biome: human oral; feature: human-associated habitat; material: dental | place: China | collected 2146 ...
TCGAATATATAGTTATTAACCGCGATGGAAAGTTGGAAGCCTCAATCACACAAGTGCTCACAATTCTGCACGGAGACCCACCGATCCACGCAAGGATCGAGAACAACACATGTTTTCTCGAACATTTCTATGACGAAAAGGAGTGATAAGATGAATATCCAAAAAGAAGAGCTCTGGACAATTCCAGAGTGGCAAGAATCATTTTTTCGTTTAATTTGCAAAATTTTGCAAAAAAACGGGATCGAACCTATCGGTAAAGGATTTGCATCTATGCGCATTATGGCATGGTCGTTCGTCGGAAGAATTGAAACGAGCCATGGTGTGTTTTATGCAAAGAGTGTAAGTAGCACAACTGAATATGAACCCATTGTCACCAAATTGCTTTGGCTTGTTTCTCCGTATGTAGTAGAGGTGGTTGACATCTCTGAGACAAACGGCTGGATTCTTACCAAGGCAATGCATTCCAATGATGAAAATATGCCATTCTCAGTGGTTGTAAACGCTATTGAGAAATATGCAGAACTGCAAGTGCAGTCCCTTGAAGTTAGTAAGGAAATCTGCAATACTGGCATACCCGTTGTTGAATTGGGAAAAGTGCAAGAACGCCTGAATGACGTACTTGAGCGCTTCTCTCGACTCGATCAAACGCATCCGTCACATTTCACTATGGAAGATGTTAGCCTAGCTCGCTCGGTAGAAAACTTTTTTGTTGACACCGAACAGCTTCTCATGACGACTGGGATCCCCAATACTATTGAGCACGGCGACTTATTGGCGAAAAATCTCTTGCATGGATCCGACTATAAAACTCTTAAGTGGTTCGACTTCGGCGATGCATCATGGAATTTTCCATTCATATCTCTCGATATGATAACGGAACCAGTTGTTTCTGGTTATAATGAATGCCAGATTGCTCAGATTAAAAAGGCTTATTTATCTATTTGGTCTAAGCAGACTGCACTTAGTATGGAGAAACTGTACCGGGTTTTCGATGCCGCTATGATTCAGGCAACGTTGCGCAGAGCGGAAACAAGACTCGATATCATGGAAACAGTGCCAGTTGAATTTCTCGGAGAAATGGCACCTGTCGCCAAAGATGATTTCATTCGCATGGTAAATGCGCTGGTTTAGAGAAAGGAGTACGATTAATATGCTGACTACGAACTACATTATTTCTCAGGTGATTTTTACTATCGGAGCAGTTCTCGGTGCTATTGGAGCCCAACAGAAGGTCAAGAAGAATATCTTGATATTTTTCTCGGCGTCAACTTTTGTCGCATCTATTGGCTTCGTATTTCTCGAAGCATATCCCGGAGCATTGTCGCTTTTTATGATGGCAGTTTTTGGGATCATTAATTATGAATTTGATGAGAAAGAAAAGAAAATCTCTATTGTAATTCTGGCGATTTTTATCGCGATTGTCGTAGGACTTGGAATCATAACATTCACCACTATTACCGACGCGTTGCCGATCATTGCAGCCGTCTGCTATATTTTTGCGATGATTCAGCAGAAAGAAAACAGGGTCCGTCTGTTTACTGTCTCTAATCTCTCGTTGTTTGTTGCTTACGACTTGATAACGACGGCATACATAGCTTCTTTGACTGATGGGATCTTCGCTATCTCTACGATTATTGCAATCGCAAGATACGACATTGTCCCTATGTTTAAAAAGGCAGAATAACCTTCAAAACCCTCACTTCGGTGGGGGCTTTTTACATATAAGGTTCAGTACCTTTGCAATACTTCATAAGGATTTTTATCCTATTCCTAAATGAATCTACCATAATTATATTGATCCTGCCTTAAAAACATATTCAAGTCGCGGACAGTGGACTGAGCTACGTCATGGTTGGATAGATGATCATCCAGTAACGTGGTGTGAAGGGACTGGCGTAAATAGTGGTCAAACGCTAATCTGTGATGGCTATGTGGATATAGTAAATAGCCATCTTATAAATGGGGCTGCTGGTATTTAAGCAGCTCTTTTTTATGATATAACATTAGGTATAGTGTATAACGAGAAATTGATTCAAAGAATTAAACAAATTTATAAGCAATACGTGCTTAAGGATGTAGAAGATTTTCACCTTTATGATTATCAAAAATTTGAGGAAGAAATTTGGAGTCTAAAAGAAGAATTTAATCTTCAAAAAAGTCCATTTTTATTACTTCCTGAGCCAGCAGAGGAGGCGGATTATGATATGATGAATGCCACAAATGATGGTTTTACTGAGCCTGACAATTTAGCAAAAGAAGTTTACGTCGAAAAAATGAGAATTTCTTATAATCGCTTCGTCGAATTACACAATAATCAGTTTTCATAATGTAATGACTGTGCAACGCTTGGGTATTAGATTATTTACTTTCTTATTTATAGTTAGTTCCTAGAAATAAGTTTAAGAGCTACCTTATTTTTATGTAATATTTTATTGCAAAGGTTGTGAGCTATTACGTAAATTTGCAAAAACTCCCTGAAAATGCTATAATAAACACCAATTAATTGGGACCAGATTATGGCAAAAAACTCCAAAAAGCAGTTACCAGGCATCACCTTTGAAAAAGGTGAGCATCTTGTGTTGGTAATTAAACGAACCAAGCTCATTCCTCTCGGTTTTTGGGCAGGTGCTTTTATCTGCTCTATCGTCCTGATCGCCGCAAGTATCCTCATTAATGGTGGCAGTTCATTTATTTTTAACCTTGATCCCACCTCTCGCTCTTTCTTTCTTATGATTATTCTTGTTGTACTTGGTACTATCTGGATCGCCACTCTCATTTCCACCCATGTCTATTCTGGTAACTGCCTTTATGTTACAAATAAACGCCTTATTCAAAATATCGTAACCTCCCTCTTCTCAAGTTCTACTAATGTAATCGATCTTGTTGCGGTTGAGGACGTCAGCTTCAAGCAATCCGGTATCTTTGAACATATGTTTAGTGTTGGTACCCTACGTATGTCCACCATCGGTTCTGAAACTACATATACCTTTGAACATGTTGATACGCCAACTGATGAGCTTGAGATTATTACTCATCTTGTCCATGTTGAAAAAGGTGAAGCTCCAGCTGAAGCTTGCACTGTGAATGGTGCTGCCAATACTGCATCCACCGTAATTAATTCTAGTGCTCCTACCACCGTTGTTGCCACCCAGCCAGTCACTTTTGCAAGCACTAGTGATACAGTCCCTCCAGTCATCGAAGTAATCGCTCCCAACGCTCCTTCAGCCGAAGGTGTTGATACTAGTAGTACAACTTTTAATCCTCCAGCCAATTAGTCCCCTTTAAACAAAAAAATACCTGGCAGCACCAGGTATTTTTTATGTATATTTATCGTTGCTTGAGTGCTAGCCTAATACGCTCTTCAATCGGCAGACTCGCATCAACCTTCGACAGTGCATCTGTCGCCTCCTTCAACGGGAAGCCAAGCGCCATCAAGGCGTCCAGCGCCTCATCATTTTCTGGTTGACTTTGTACTAATACAACCTCCGTCGCACCGTATCTTGTTGGAAGACCCACTTTATCTTTCAAATCCACGATTACGCGTTCTGCAGATTTCTTACCCACGCCTGCTGCCTTGCTCACAAACGCTGCATCTGCATTGGCGATCGCGTTGCGTACTTCCTCTGGTGTCGCCAAAGAAAGAATTGCCATCGCCGCCTTCGGACCCACTCCGTTCACTGAGATCAGCATTTCAAATATTTTCTTCGCCATTAAACTCGAAAATCCATACAGATCTTCAGAATTCTCCCTTATCGCATGGTATGTATAAAATTTCTTCTTCTCGCCCACGTTAGTCGCTTCAGCGTCAATCTGTGATAACCCAAGCTCATATCCCACTCCATGAACATCAACAATAATTGAATTTAAAAATTTTTCGGAAACTTCTCCCTCAATGTGTGCAATCATATCACTATTTTATCACAGACAGATTTTCTCTCTCAGCCATGACTTTCTTTGGTATAATAAGCGTAAAGGTTTTAAAATGTCTGAACAACTCAATCAATTCTATTCTGTAGAGAATCAAGACCCCCAGGTCGTCAGTGGGGAAGCATCGCTCTCTACCCTTTATCAGCCTGAACTACAACAACAATTTTCTGATCCCGAACTTGATCTTCTTTTAACTCTCTCTTCAAGTCTTCAAGAACAAATTGGCATAAAAATGGAGGGCCCTAATTTAGCCACCACAGAACAGGATGATAATCCTGAAAATGAGTATGATGATAATGATGACTCTGAGGAAGAAGAGAACTACGAGAATGAATATGAGGACGAAGATGAGCGAATCGAATTTCGTGACAGCTACAAGAAAATCAATCAATATCCTCTCACTCCTGAAATCTATGAGCGGTTCCCGTTCCTTCACGAACTCCCCCAAGGTGTCGCTGTTATGGGTGGTGTCGCCAGGAGTATTGCCAGGCAATTTCTCACTGGTGACATAGAACCGATCCGCGACATTGATCTCGTCCATATTAATGATCGTGAAGGTGATCAACCAGTTTCTCCTGAAGAGCTAGACCGTCTCTCTCAAAAGTTCATGCCGGAAGATTATGCTTTTGGTCATGGCATTCAACCAGAGTCTTTTGAGCACTACTTCCGTACTCGTGACTTCACCGTTAATGAAAGTCTAATTTTAAATAATCAACTCTATTTTACCGAATCTGCCAAGAATGACTTTCTGGAAAACATCATCCGACCTACTTACAAGGAATTACCAAATTATCAAGATGAATTAAGTAGTCGTCTCTTTCTTAAGGCCCTGATGATGCAAAGTGTCATCGCTGAATTCACCGATTCTATCCCGACCTTAGAAGACATTAATTATGTTGACCGTATCCGCACTTTTGATATAGCTCTCATGCTTAATAAATGCATTAGTCGTGGTGCAGAGGTTGCCCAAAGTTTCACAACCAACCTAGTTGACTGGGATGTTATATCAGAGGATTTTCTAGGCCGTCCGCTCGCCGCCGCCAGGGAACTACGCCAATCTCTCTACAATTTTTACTATTACCCATCTGCCTATAAGCCAAATCAAGATTCATCCTCGAATGAAAAATCTGATCAAGAAATAAAAGAGTATCTTAAATCAATCAACTTTAAGGAATTTGATCTGCCAGATTCAATGTTTAGGTTTCACACTTCAGACCCCAGTATTCGACTGTCTATCAAAGAATATGAAGAGGGTTCGACTGATCAAATCCGTCTACCTCTTGATAAGGTTCCGATTGATCCCGATGATTACCCAGAGCGTTTCCATGGGCAATATGAAGACTATGATTTTGACTTTATTAATTCTGAAGACTAAACTTTTACGTTTTTAAATTATATAATCATTTATCTTCGACGACTTAGGCTTCACTCAATAAAAAATAACGAGTCTCTTCGTTATTATCCTGCTATATCTTGGTAGCACCAACTGGGATCGAACCAGTGACCTTAGGCTTATGAGTCCTACGCTCTAACCAGCTGAGCTATGGTGCCACTTGGCGGAAGGGACAGGATTCGAACCTGCGAAGCGTTAACTTGCTGGTTTTCAAGACCAGTGCCATCAACCACTCGGCCACCCTTCCGCTAACTATTTTAACAGATTATTCGGCGTTCGTAAATACGTTTGTTACATCGTCGAGGTCATCAATTGCATTTAGTAATTTATCAACCTTTTCTGCGTCATCCTCACTCACAGGTACTGAAGTATTCGCAATGTAACGAAGTTCCGCATTATCAACCGAGAGGCCAGCGTCAATTAAAGCCTGCCTGACTTTCATTAAATCAGTTGCCTCAGTAATAATTTCAATGCCATCCTCACCTTCATTGGCGTCTTCAGCTCCACAGTCAAGCGCGGTCATCAAAGCCTCTTCGCCTTTTTCAGTAATCTCAATTACGCCTTTGTGCGCAAACTGGAACATCACGCTTCCAGGGTCTGCCATGCGTCCGCCATTCTTGGAAAGAACATTGCGTACCTCTGGCATGGTGCGGTTCTTGTTGTCGGTTGCTACCTCAATAATGATTCCGATTCCGGCCGGGCCATAGGCCTCGTAAGTTTCCTCAATCATCGCCGCCGCACTCTTGTCGGTTGCTCTTGCAATTGCGCGCTCAATATTCGCCTTAGGCATATTTGCTTTACGTGCTTTTTCAAGCACCATTGCAAGTGTAGGGTTCATCGTCGGGTCGCCACCACTTCTTGCGGCAATCGCAATCTGGTTTGCAATCTTCGTGAAAGCTGCGCCGCGTTTTGCATCGACAATAGCTTTCTGGCGTTTAGTTGTCGCCCATTTACTGTGTCCTGACATCTTTTGACCTTCCTATTTTTTACAATTTCTTCTCTGTATTATACCATTAAATTCTGATAAAATCTTTACCCACCACCGCCATTTTATTCTTCGGCAAGTTAAATTTTTTCCCAGGCTGATATTTTCTTGTCGCATTCAAAAAATCCATTAATTGTGGTCTTGTCAATGAAATATTCCGCTTCAGGCAGAGTGCTCTCAAAATCTCCTCGGCAACGCTATTCTCAACATCTGCAAAGAAATCTTTTCGAAATTTTATCTCATCATCTGAATATTCTATAGTTAAAGCATCAGCTAGTTTTTTCACAATTTCTTCAATCTCCGCTCGCAAAATTTTTTGTCTTTCAGAAAGTTCCCACAGCCTTTTCTTTTTCTCTACCTCTAACCCTCGTAATTTTTCTCGCACCCGGTTTCGCAAGTACATTTCTTCATGGTTGGTAGGATCTTGTCTAAAACAGAGGTGATTTCTTCCTGCATAACGTAAGATATCGGTTTTATCCATCCTCCGCGAAATTAAGGGTCTGATAATGTTCTTATTACCAAACGGCGACAGTCCTCGCCAATAAGTTCCTCGGATTAGGTTAATCGCAACCGACTCTAGTAGATCATCTATGTGGTGTGCCGTACAAATCTCACCTTGATATTTATTCGCCACATGATATAAAAAAGCATATCTTTTTTCTCTTGCTTCTTCTTCGGAAACCCCCTCTCCAAGCGGTAATTTAGAGGACTCAAATGGTATGCCAAATTCTTCGCATTTCTGTCTGACAAATTCTTCGTCTATATCAGCTGAGGGTCGCGTTCCGTGGTTAAAATGAGCCACCACGATATTTTCGGGCTCACGCCTCAAAAAGATATCGAGAAGCACCATTGAATCAACTCCACCCGAAACTGCTAAAATTTTCTTCACTCTAAAATTATACCAAAATCTGCTCATTCCATCTCCATTCCATATCTGTTATAATAGATTTATGAATTCAGACCATATTCGTAATTTCTGTATTATTGCGCACATCGACCACGGCAAGTCGACTCTTGCTGACCGCATGATGGAAATTACTGCCACGGTTGAAAAGCGACAAATGAAGTCTCAACTTCTTGACTCCATGGAATTAGAGCGCGAAAAGGGCATCACAATCAAGCTCACCCCAGTACAGATGCACTACAAAGGTTTTGAATTAAATCTTATCGACACTCCCGGTCACGTCGACTTCTCTTACGAGGTTTCCCGCTCTCTTCAGGCTGTCGAGTCAGCCATTCTAGTCGTCGACGCCACTCAGGGTATTCAAGCCCAAACTCTCGCCAATGTCTATCTCGCTCTCGAGCAGGATTTGACAATTATTCCTGTTATTAATAAGATCGATCTTCCTGCCGCCGATGTTGAAAAAGTCTCAAATGAGATTATTAATCTACTTGGTTGCAAGAAAGAGGAGATTATTCCGGTCTCTGCCAAAACTGGTCTCAATGTTGAGGCGGTTCTCGATGCAATTATTGAAAAAGCCCCCAGTCCTAAAGCTCCTGTTGAGGCTCAGGCTGTTTCTGCCGGCGAAACTCGGGCGCTCATTTTCGATTCCTATTTTGACGATTATCGCGGCGTCGTTCTCTATATTCGTGTCTTCAATGGTCAGATCAAAAAGAACGACAATATTTTTATGATGGCGTCAAAGATCAATGGCATCGCTCTTGAAGTCGGTGTTTTGAAGCCAGGTATGCAACCGAAGGATAGTCTCTCTGAAGGTGAAGTTGGCTATATTGTGACCAACCTAAAGACCACACGTGAGGCCAAAGTCGGTGACACCGTTACTCTCTCTAAAAAACCCGCCAGTACTCCACTTCCTGGCTATAAGAATGTCCTACCTTTCGTCTACGCTGGTTTTTTCCCAGTTTCAAATGACCAGTACAAGGATCTGAAAGAGGCCATTGAGAAACTCTCCTTGAGTGACTCCGCACTTCGTTTCGAGCCTGAAAATAGCCCTGTTCTAGGTTTCGGTTTGCGTATTGGTTTTCTTGGTCTGCTTCATATGGATATTATTAAGGAGCGTCTTGAACGTGAGTTCAAACTTGATCTTGTTGTGACCAATCCTTCCACCAACTATCAAGTTCGTCTTAATTCCGGTGAAGAAATTGAGATTAAATCCGCCTCCAATCTTCCTGATGCTAATTACGTCTCTGAGATTCGTGAGCCTTGGGTGAAGGGGGAAATTATTTTACCAGTCGCCATGATCGGCAATGTTTTAACTTTAATTGTTGAAAAACGTGGTCTCCAGAAGAATATTTCTTATCTTGAAGATCGCGCTGTCATTAATTTTGAAGCTCCAATGGCCAACTTGCTTACCGATTTTTATGATCAACTAAAGTCTCTTACTTCCGGCTATGCCAGCTTTAATTATGAAATTTCTGACTATCGTCCTGAGGATTTGGTTCGTGTTGATTTTCTTATCGGTGGTGAGCGTATAGATGCTCTCGCTCTGATGTGCCACCGTTCTGAGTCAGATTCCATTGGTCGCACAATCACTAAGAAGTTAAAAGAGGTTATCCCTCGCCAGAACTTTGAGGTTGCTTTGCAGGCCGCTATTGGTGCTCGCATTATCGCCCGCGAAACCATCGGTGCTTTCCGTAAAGATGTGACGGTCAAAATTCACACGGGTGATCGTGACCGCAAGGCTAAATTGCTTGAGAAACAGAAGCGTGGTAAAGCCAGAATGAAACGCTTTGGTAAGATTGATATTCCATCCGAAGCTTTCACTGTTATGCTAAAACGTAATTAAGCGTGAGTATATTTATTTTTCTAAAAACATAGCTTAATATGTGACATTGGTTAGTGTTTATTATTTATCTTTCTGAGACCATAAGCTTGGCCGAGCGGCCTTGAGCGTGTCGAAGAAAAATAAATATAAACCTATCTCAGATATCTATAACGAATCAATAAAATTAACCAATCGCTCAACAACATTAGCATACACTTCATCTCGACTTCCAATCGCAGGTACTTTAACCAACATTTTTAATTCGTCGTAGTGATTAAGTACTGGCATGGTTTTTTCACGAAATTCCGCTAACCTTGTTTCGAATACTTCAATATTAGAGTCATCGGCCCGCTCGCCGCGGTCGTTCAAAGTCTTAGCAACCTCAAAGCGATTTTTTACTTCTTCTTCTGTTAAATCCAGCAATATAACTGCTTTAATCTCATGACCACCAGCTTTTGCGGCTTCCATAATTTTGTCTTCTTCGCCAGACCAACGCCCTACGCTTGATAAAACCAGGGCATCGTTGCGTAGTTCTTCTCGTGAAAAATAGGGTAAAATTATATCATAAAAGGTATTTGTCGGAATCAACCTTCCGCTACCAGTCATATCTTTATTCTGCTCCGACTCATAAGCTCGAATAATAATTCCAGAAGATAAAAACTTTGCTTGAAGATTATCTGCCAGCCTCATTCCAACCGTATCCTTGCCACTCATCGGCAAACCAAAGATATTAAGACTTCCAGTATCCAGCCAGTTTTTTATAATTTCTACTTTTTCGTTCAAGTTATGTTTATCCATAATTAATTATATCATGGAAGGAGTTTCTTAATAGTGTCTCTGGTTTTTAAAATGATCATCTTATATATAGAAAAACACAAAATTCCTTGCTTATGTTATTTTGCTTATGTTATAATCTATAATATAGATAATACAAACAAAACTTAAGGCTTTTTAAAAAGAACAAAATGAATCTCATGACGCTGATCCCGCTGGCGCGCAAGGCGATCAATTTTCCGAAGT
>ERZ772967.3230-NODE-3230-length-10047-cov-15.707866_pt1 | contig 10047 bp, 10 predicted proteins | sample MGYA00511677_ERZ772967 | MGnify/ENA primary metagenome ERZ772967 (study PRJEB29015, sample SAMEA2737931) | human oral metagenome | biome: human oral; feature: human-associated habitat; material: dental | place: China | collected 2146 ...
AGGGGAAGTCTCTTCACCAGGCGGGCGGCGTTCGACCCGATGATCCGGTCCGCCTGCTCGCTGCTCCCCAGGAAATGCGCCAGGTAGGGGCGCCGCTCGGGGAGCTTCTCGGTGGTGATGACCACGTAGTCGAGGGCGATTCCCAGCCCGATGCCCAGCCGCGACGAGGTCGCGGCGCGGTGCGCCAGGACCAAGGGATTGAGCTCCGAGAGGCGATCCACGCGACTCGGCACCCCCTCCTCCTCGATGCCGAGGAGCACCTGGGTGAGCTGCTCGTCGCCGACGCCCTCGTGGACGGCGAGATTGATGGTGGGGCGTTCGTCGGTCACGACTCACCCCCCAGCACCAGGCCGGTGGCGACGGCGTTGCGGGGCCCCTCGACGCCGCGGATGTTGGCGCGCCCGGCCACCACCCGGTAGTCGGCCAGGGCCCGGGTGACCAGCTGCGGGATCTCGAAGTCCAGGGCGGAGCCGCCGACGAGCACCACGAAGTCGATGCCGCGCACCTCCGAGGTGGGGGAGACGCGCTGCAGGGCGCGGATCGCGTTGGTGACGAAGACCTGCTCCTTGGCGCGGATGCGGACCTGGCGGATGGTCTCGACGGGAAGATCCACGTCGAGGGGCACCATGCCGTCGGGTTTGAGCACCACGGTGCGGGCGTAGACGTGCCCGGGAAGCGGATCCTCGAAGAACTGCACGGTGCCGTCCTCGTGGCGGATGTTGAAAACCGACTCCACCTTCGCCAGCGGGTGGCGTTTGATGTCCTCGGCCAGGTCGAAGGAGTCGAGGCCGAGTTCGGACTGGATCATCAGGGTCACCATGTTCCCGGCGCCGGCCAGGTGAATGGAGGTGCCGGTGCCGTCCGGGCGCATGACGGAGGCGTCGGTGGAACCGGCGCCCATGTCGAGGATCGCGATGGGGGCGGCCGTCCCGGGGGTGGTGAGCGCGCCACGGATGGCCATGTCGGCCTCCACGCCGCCGACCTCGACGGGCACGCCGATCTCGGCGGCCAGTTCGGAGGCGATCCGTTCCATCTGGAGGCGGTCGGTCCTGACCATCACGGCGATGCCGACGGCGGCCTCCATGGAGAACTCGTTGGCGATGCCGCCCGCCACCTGCTGCGGCACCCGGGTGTCGACGGCGAGCAGGTCGGTGATGCGGATGTCGCGGGTGTGCTGGTTGGTCAGCTGCGCCATGGTCACCCGCACCTTCTCCATCATGCCGCCGACGTTGGTGCCGGCCTCGCCCGTGATGTCGGAGAGGTTGCGGATCCGGGAGGCGACGTCCATGATCTCGGCGGCACCCAGGTCGACGTCGACGTCGAGGGTGTTGGTGCCGTGGAAGGTGAGGCGGCCCGCGGGGATGCGGCGTTCCTGCACGTCACCCTCCGGGGTCTTGATGACCACGGCGGAACGGTTGCCCACCAGGGAACGGGCCAGGGGCACCACGGAGCGGGTGGCGTCGGCCTCCAGACCGAAGAGAGTCGCGATGCCGAACGGGTTGGACAGGGTCTCGACGATGCGCCCGACGTCGGCCACCTCGATGGCGGCCAGCATCCCGAGCGGAACCTTCTCGATCAGACGCACCTCGTCGACGATGGGAATCTTGCGGGCCAGGCGGTTGTGAACCAGCACGCCGTCGTCGGCCTGCAGGATCGCGCCGGTGACCTCCAGGCGCTCGGCGACGGAGTTCAGCCGGGCCGCGACCTGGTCGTAGGGAATCGTGCGGGGCGCCACGACGATGTAGGGCTGCCCGGCGGGGGCGTCGGGCAGCTCGTCGAGGGCGATGGTGGTTCCCACCCCGATGCCGAGGCCGCCCGGGGTGGAGGGATTGTGTCCGATCATCGTGGATTCGGTGATGATCGTCTCGGTGATGGTCTCCATCGCGACGTCGCCGATCACGGGGGCGGCCTCGTTGATGCGGATGGAGTCGAGGTCCTCAATGCGGCGTCCCGCCTTGTTCAGGGCCTCGGTGAGGGAACGGAACAGGCCACGGATGTTGGTGCTGGTTCCCTTGATGCCGGTGGTGGGGACGATGGCGCTGGACAGGAACCTCACCTGCCCGTCGGTATCACCGGTCTCGGCGAGCGCCACCTCGGTGGTCGCGTTGCCGATGTCGATGCCAGCGACCAGTTTCGCCATCGTCCTCGCCTCCTTTCTCCTTGAATTCGTTGTCGTCCGGGGTTGAGTTTGCTCGTCGGCTGCCGGGTGGTTTCGACTCGGGCCGCTCGTTCCTCGCTGCCCGGCTCAACCGGCTTCGAAGTGGTGAAGTTGGTTGAGCCGGCCTGCTCGCTCTGCGAGCTGGTCGTGTCGAAACCATGGTGACCCGGGTTGGGTCTTTTGTTCGGCTGCCGGGTGGTTTCGACTCGGGCCGCTCGTTCCTCGCGGCCCGGCTCAACCAGCTTTGAAAGAGATTTTCGCGGCCCGGCTCAACCAGCTTTGAAAAAGACTCTCGCGGCCCGGCTCAACCGGCTTCAGGGGTGGTTCCTCAGTCCTCGCGCAACCTTCCACGGGCCTCGTAGACGTCGGCGGCCTCACGGACGAACCCCGCGCTCACCTTCGCGCCGTACTGGCCCTCCAGTTCGTCGGCGATCTCGTACAGCTCCGCCTTCGTGGAGCGGTACGGCCGCAGCGCGTTGTAGATCTCCAGCAGCCGGGCGTCGGGCACGGCCACCAGCTCGGCGGCGCGACGCAGGTTGCGGGCCAGGGTCTGGCGTCCGTCGGCGTCGGCCACCTGGGCCTGGAGCTCCAGGGTCTCCGAGGAGATGCGGAAGTCGAGGGGGCTCAGCTTCCCCGACTTGACGTTCTCGAAGGTGAGTTCGTCGAGGGCCTTGCCGGTGTTGGTTTTCACCAGCTCCGGGTGTTTCTCGGCCAGCGGATACTCGTCGCGGCCGATCCGGCGGGTCCCCGCGGTGGGGGCCTGGGCCGGGGCGTTCTTGGCGAAGGACACGGAGTCGTTGCCGAGGGACTTCATGACCTCCGACATGATCTGTCGGATGAGTTGTTCCTGATCCATGGTGACTCTCCTAGGCGGTGCTGACCCGCAGCGCCTGGGGCTTCTTGGCCAGGTCGCACTGGGCGGTTTCCTTGTTGTGCAGCAGGGCCGCGATGGCCTGGTACTTGGGGCGGGCCATCTGGTCGTTGCGGATCGGCACGGGCTGCGGCGACTCGCCCTTGGCGTACTTGGCCGCGTTCTTGCCGATGGCGCGGAAGGTCTCCAGGTCGATCAGCGGGGACTGGCTGAACAGCTCCACGTTGCTGAGCGGCGGCAGGTCCTTCTGGTGGATGACCGTGGTGCCGCGCGACTGGATGCCGATCCCGATGCCGGAGCCCGACAGCTTCGCCGCCTGGTGGGCGATGAAACCGACGTCGGCGGTCTTGTAGACCTTCACGAACCGGTGCTTGAGGCCCTCCTCCTCGATGCCCGCGGCGATCTCCTTGAGGACGGCGGCGTGGGGCAGGCCGATGATGGTTTCGTGGATCAGGGTGCTGAACGCCGGGGAGACCGCCACCACGACCTCCTTCGGGTCGGAGCCGCGCTCCGCGGGTCCGGTCTCGGCCAGGGTGAGTTTCCCGGCGGCCGTGGCGGTCATCGTCGCGGTGCCACCCGAGGCGGGGGCCGCCGTGGCGGGCTCGGCGGCCGGCGGGGTGGCGGCCGAATCCTCGGCGGTCATCTCCTGGACCACCTGCGCGATGATCTGTTTGAGGGTGTTCACATCAATGCTCATGGCTCACCTCAGATGCTCTCGGGGCTGATGGCCTGACGGATGGTCTTGATCTGGTTCCACCGCTCGTCGTCGATCTGGTAGCCGGTCTGCGGGCCGTGGTAGTCGTTGGGCGAGTTCACGGCCGAGATCACGTTGAAGTCGGCGTCGAAGATCGCGGAGGTGTGCAGGTAGTCGCCCGCGACGCGACGCTTCAGCAGGTTGAACACCGCCTGGGCGACGTCCTCGAAACCGCCTCGCGACAGCGCCTTGGCCACGTCCACGCCGGTGACCTCGCGGTTCATCATGTCCTCGGCGGCCTTCAGGTCCTCGACGACATTGCGTTTGGGCATGTCGTCGGAGCTGTGGGCGTAGGTGGCGGCCTCCACCTCGGCGTCGGTGATGGCCGGCAGCCCCAGCTCGTCGAAGACGGCCTGCAGGGCGCGGGCGGCCTTGCGGCGCACCGCGATGACGTCCTCCTCCAGCACGGGGGTGAGGCCGCCGTCGATGCGCAGGTCGCGCTGGATGATGTTCCAGTCGTCGAAGTCCTCGGCATCCCAGTTGGAGCCCGCGAACATGTTGTCCTTGTTCGGGGTGGAGGAGTAGCCGGAGCAGATGAAGTCGGTGCCGGGCACGAACTGCATCAGCGACCGCGACACCCGGCGCAGATCGGAGTGGGTGAAGGTCTGGTCGTTGCTGGAGGCGCACTCGAGATCCAGCATGGTAGCGATCAGGTTCTCGGCCAGCACGGCGCGGATGCCGCCGGGCACGCCCGCGGGCACACCGATGCAGCTGACGGAACCGTTCTGGGTGCCCTGCGATCCGGCTGCCTTCGTCACGAACAGGCAGCGGGCCTCCAGGTACAGCATGGACTTGCCCTCGGCGTAGCCCATCTGCACCTCGGATCCGGTGCCGGAGGTGAAGCGCATCTTCAGGCCGCGGGAGGCGTAGCTGGAGGCCAGGAACGCCTTCGACCAGGGGGTGTCGTCGCCGTCCATGAACACCGCTTCGGTGCCGTAGACGGACACGGTTTCGGCGTAGGCGGTCAGCCCGCGCATGCCGAGCTGCAGCTCCGTGGCCTCCTCGACCGCGCACTGGGTGAGGATTCCGGGGCGGCCCGTCTGGGCGCCGACCAGCAGCGACAGCGCGTTGAACGGGGCGTAGCGGACCACGCCGACGGTGGTTTCCTGCTCGGCGAAACCGCGCAGCGCGGCCTCGGCGGAGTCGGCGGCGATCTGCACGGGGTTGTCGGCGACGTTGGTGACGTGGCACTGGTTGGCGGGTTGTTTGCGGGCACGCAGTTTCGTGACCGCCATCATCATCTCCAGCACGCTCATGTTGCTGACGACCTCGGTGAGTTTCGCCGGGGTCATGGCGGTGGTCAGCGGAATGATCTCGGTGCGGGGCACGTTGATGTCGCACAGCATGCGGGCCACCTGGAGGGAGTCGATGGCCATGGCCTTCTCCGCCAGCTCCAGGTTGATGCCGTAGTCGGCGACGAAGGTGTCGATCATGTCGAACTGGTCGCGGGTCTTGCCGTCGAGTTCGGTCACGAGCCCGTTGGTCAGTGTGATCGACGGTTTCGGATCGTTGGGGGAGTCCATGGCGATCAGGCCAACCTCTGGCCATTCGCTGACGAACCCGTCCTGGTTCACGGGGCGCGCGTCGAGCGCCTCAAACCTCTTGGAACGCATCAGATCGGTCCTCAGATGTAGGGGGTCGTGGTGGATTCGGGCTTGGCGCCGAGCGCACCGAGGAGGGGGATGCCCACCTCGCGGGCGGCGATGATGGCCTGCCGGACGGCACCCGAGTCACCGCTCAGGAAGGAGATGACCTCGTTGGAGTAGCTGGTTCCGCCGGCGGGGCTGGCGTAGCCGATGACGTCGACGGTGGCTGCCTTGACGGCGGTGTCGGCCAGGACGACGCCGATGCCGGCGGGGGCGCCGACGGTGATGCCGAAGGCCTTGCCGATCGGGGCGCCGAACGCCTTGTTGAGGGCGTAGGAGGCGCGGGCGGTGTACTGGAACTCCAGGTGGCCCGCGTCGTTGCCGTAGACGTCACCGAAGGTGCGGTCCAGTTCACCGAGGGCCACCTCGACGGCGCGGCGGGCGTCGGAGACGTCCTCGGCGCCGAAGATGATCAGCGAGCCGTGACCGGCGCCGCCCTTGGTGTCGCGGGGCAGCTCGATGGTCAGGATCTCGGAGTTGGTGGCCTTGACGGCCTCGTCGGCGGCGAAGATGTGCGGGCCGGCGCCGGTGCGGGCACCGAGGATCCCGATGGAGCGGAAGTCCTTCTCCAGTTTCATCATCGCGCGCAGCTTCGGGTCGACGTTGGCGATGACCATGCCGATGGTGTCGCCCAGGACGTTGGTGCCGACGAACTCGGTCACGCAGGGCAGGGCCCCGGCCGCCGGCGTGGGGGCGGGTGTGGGAGCGGGAGCAGCGGACGGCGCGGGGGCGTCGCCACCCATCTTCTTGACCACCTCGGCCAGGACCTTGTTGATCAGTTCCTCAGACATTGTTCACTCTCCTACTTGGCCTGGGCGGGGAGGATCTTCTCGACGTCGTTGTGGGGGCGCGGGATCACGTGGACGCTGATGAGCTCACCCACCCGCTCCGCCGCCGAGGCGCCCGCGTCGGTGGCGGCCTTGACCGCGCCGACGTCGCCGCGCACCAGCACGGTCACGTAGCCGGCACCGATCTTCTCGCTGCCCACGAGGGACACATTTGCGGACTTGACCATGGCGTCGGCGGCCTCAACCGCTCCGACATAGCCCTTCGTCTCGACCATTCCGAGCGCTTCCTGCATGCTGACTCCTTCGTCGTTGGTCCTTGCGACAGGCAGTTTGGACCTGCCTTCGCCACCATAGGGCCGGTTCGGATACACAGTTTCTCCCGGTTGTTACACATTCTTGCTCCGGGGTTGTGTGCAACATTGAACCCTGCACGAAGTGGTCCTATCGTGAGGACATCCCAGAGGAGCGATTGATGACCGAGCTGACCGACAAGACGCGCATCATCCAGGAGTTCGTGCCTGGCAAGCAGGTCACGCTCGCCCACGTGATAGCCAATCCCGATCCGCACCTGTACCCGAAGATCGGCCTGCCAGCGGGAAGCAGCGGGGCCATCGGGGTGCTTACCATCACGCCGGGCGAGGCCGCCGTGATCGCCGCCGACATCGCCACCAAGTCGGCGGGGGTCGAGTTGGCCTTCGTCGACCGCTTCTCCGGGTCGTTGCTCATCACCGGCCGGCTGGCCGATGTCGAATCCTCCGTCACGGGGATCGTCACCACCCTCCAGGCCATTCTCGGGTTCACCCCCGCACCGTTGACGAGGACGTGACGTAGGACATGAGGTCGATCCTGCTGGTCGGCAGCATCGGAGCCGGCAAGACGACGTTCAGGCAGCGCCTCCAGGGGCTGCCCATCGAATATGCAAAAACCCAGGCCATCGAGACCTTCGCCTCCGCCATCGACACCCCGGGCGAGTACCTGGAGGTGGGGCGCTACAAACACGCCCTGATGCTGGCCTCCTACGACGTGGACGTGGTGGTGCTGGTGCAGTCCGCCACCAGCGACGAGACCCGTTTCCCGCCGGGGTTCGCCACCACCTTCAACCGTGAGGTGCTGGGGGTCGTCACCCACGCGGGGGTGGCCACCGAGGCCCAGGTCCACGACGCCGTCGACCATCTGACGCGGGCCGGGGCCCACCGGATCGTGGCGGTCGACTCGGTGACGGGCAAGGGATTCAAACGCGTTCAGGAGGTGCTGTGCCGGACTTCATCGTGAACCCCGCCGCTGGCAACGCGGCCGCCGCCCTCGACCTGCGCAACCTCATCGACGTCGAGGAGCTGCAGCGCATCCAGGACGACTTCGCCACCTCCACCGGGTTGGCGATGATCACCGTCGACTCCATGGGCCGTCCCGTCACGGAGGCGTCGCGGTTCAGCACCCTGTGCCAGTACCTGCGCCGCGACCCCGCGATCCGCGCCAAGTGTTACAGCTGCGACGCCCACGGCGGGTTGCAGAGCGCCATCGAGGGACGCCCGGTCGTTTACCGGTGCCACGCGGGCCTGGTGGACTTCTCCGTCTCGATCATGTGGGGCGCGCAGTACCTGGGCGCGGTGATGGCCGGGCAGGTGCTGCTCACCGAGGGGCAGCAGCAGCTCCAGCAGATCGTGGGCGCCTCGGAGGTGCTGGAACACGCGGAGACCGCGAAGCTGCTGGACCAGGTGGCCGTGGTCGACCTCGGCAAGCTGCAGGCCGCGGCCAACGAGGTCGTCGGCCTGGCGAACGCGAAGCTCGGCTCCACGCTCGGCGAGGCGGATTTCGCCGTCGCGGTGGCGGGCACGGTGCTGGGCAGGCTCGGCAGGATCCCGGACCCCAGCGGGAACGCGGCGCTCGCCCCGCTGCTGGCGGGCATCCGGAAACCGCTGCCCCTGATCCCCGTCGAGTCGGTGAAGCGACGGATCTCGCTGGAGGCCCCGGTGGTTGCCCGCAACGTCGCGCAGGGCAACGCGGCCGCGAACCTGGAGCTGCTCGGCGACTACCTGGATCATCTGCTGCCGCGCTGGAGCCAGAAGGTGGATCCGAAGGAGCTGTCCGAGTACGAGGACATGATGATAGGCATCGCCACCAGCGAGGCCGTGCAGTTCGGGCGCGACATCTCCCAGATCGTCACCCGCCACCGGGGACGCAGACGCGGCCCGATGAACCGCTACGAGTGCCAGGTGTACTGCGAGAAACTGCTGATCCGCGTCCACGACCTCCTCGAACCCGCATCCCGGGGTGGGGAACGCAACCTGACGACGCTGCTGAACGAGATCGAGAAGAACCCGTCGTCGTTCCTGACGCTGCACAAGGCGGCCTCCTACCTGATGTGGTCGGAGTCGCATTTCGCGAGGAAGTTCAAGGAACGCACCGGCTCCAGCTTCATCCACTACGTGACCGCCAAACGACTGGAGCGCGCGAAGTTCGTGCTCGTCCACACCGACAAACCGGTGCTCAGGATCGCCGCGGAGCTGGACTTCACGCCGCTGAACTATTTCTCGCGGCAGTTCAAGAAACACATCGGGGTGACCCCGTCCGAGTACCGCAGGGAACACTCCGGGAGGGCGGCATGACCAGGCCCCGCCCCTCGGTTCACCTTCTGCGTTGGATGATCCGCGCCGCCAGCGAGGCGGGGAAACCGGGCTGGGAGGCGCCGGACGAACCGCGGGAAACGATTCCCGCGGTTAGGGGGAGAAAAACAGAGACACACGAGAACAGGGGCAGGGCATGAGGGAGTTCCGGCTGGCCACCAGGGTGAGGCTGGGTGCGGAGGCGCTGGAGGCGCTCGACGAGTTCCGCGAGAGGCCGGTTTTCCTGGTGACCGACGACTTCCTGGCCACCACCGGGGTGTACCGGAAGGTGGTCGACAGGCTCGGTGAGCGGGTGACGACGTTCACGGGCGTGAAACCGAACCCCAGCACATCCGAGATCGGCGCCGGGGTGTCGATCTACGTGAGGGTCAGGCCGGAGGTGGTGGTCGCCTACGGTGGCGGGTCGGTGATGGATGCCGCGAAGGTGATGCACAAAGCCGCGCTCGACGCCGGTTTCGGGGCGCCGGAGGGGATCGTCGCGATACCGACCACCAGCGGGTCGGGTTCGGAGGTGACGTCGTTCGCCGTGGTCACCGACGAACAGACACACACGAAGGTACCGATCGCCTCCAGCGAACTGGTGGCGGGGCTGGCCATCCTGGACCCGGAAGCCGTGGTCGGGGTGCCGCCGCACATCACCGCCGACTCCGGCATGGACGTGCTCACCCACGCCACGGAGGCGTACGTGGCGTTGGAGGCCTGTGACTTCTCCGACGCGCTGGCGGAGAAGGCCGTCGAGCTGGTGTTCGGGAACCTGGAGCGCTGCTACACCCACGGCGACGACCTGGAGGCGCGCTCCCACATGCACAACGCGTCCTGCATGGCGGCGATGGCCTTCGACAACGTCGGCCTGGGCATCGTCCATTCGCTGGCGCACGCGCTGGGCGGCCACTACCCGATCGCGCACGGACGGTTGAACGCGTTGCTGCTGCCGCACGTCATCGAGTTCAACGCCGCCCGCAGCGACCGCGCCGCCGAACGCTACGCCCGCCTGAGCAGGCTGCTGCACCCCTCGGCGAGGGGCCGGGCGGCGGTGACGTCGCTGATCGGTGCGGTCGAACGGTTGAGGTCGAGGCTGGGCATCCCGTCGCGGCTGAGCGACCTGAAGGTCGCATCCGAGGTTCTGCGTCGCGACGAGGACGACCTAGTGGCCGCGGCCCTCGCCGACGGCTGCACCACGACCACCCCGGTGGCGCCCTCGCCCGA